>Ga0316616_100001074_pt1 | contig 10493 bp, 8 predicted proteins | sample OWC_Aug_M1_C1_D1_FD_207660 | JGI IMG/M metagenome (GOLD analysis project Ga0316616, IMG submission 207660) | Wetland soil microbial communities from Old Woman Creek delta, Ohio, United States - OWC_Aug_M1_C1_D1_B | ecosystem: Environmental > Terrestrial > Soil > Wetlands | place: USA: Ohio...
TCCTCAAGCTCGATCTCGCGGACCGGCCGGCCATCCGCGGCCAGATGGAGGGCCCCATCAGCTTCGGCTTCAACGTGCACGACGAGAACGATCGCCCCATCCTCTTCGACGAGACCGTCCGCCCCTTCATGCTCGATTTCATGGCGAAGCGCGTCAACGCGCAGCTGAACCGCCTCAAACAACGGAACGAGAACGCCTTCATGTTCGTGGATGAGCCCGGGCTCCAGTTCCTCTTCAGCGCCATGTCCGGCTATAATGATGCGGCTGCCCGCGCCGACATGGAGCGGTTCTTTGCCATGAGCGAACGGCCCCGGGGCGTCCACCTCTGCGGCAATCCGGACTGGGACTTCCTCCTCGGGCTGGATCTCGACGTCCTCTCCCTCGACGCCTATACCAACGGCGAGATCTTTGCCTCATACAGCGGCGCGATCCGGAGGTTCCTGGAGCGAGGTGGCGCCCTGGTCTGGGGTATCGTGCCAACCAACTGGGAGCCGTTTGCCGCGGAGACTCTTGACTCCCTGGAGATCCGACAGTTAAGGATCTGGGGGGTGTTGGAAGAGAGAGGAATCGAGCGCGAACTTCTCCTCGCTCGAAGCATGCTCTCGCCTGCGACCTGCTGCCTGATCAATCCTGATGGCGAGAGGACCGTAGAAAACGCCTTCGCCACGACCAAGGAGCTCTCCCTGCGCTTGCGAGAACGACTGAACCTCCACTAGGAGCCTGGCAGACGTTACGCCGTCCGTATTCCCCTTCCCCGCCGAGGGGAGCGGCGCCAGCGTGCCAGGGTACCTCCGCCCAAGACCATGGCACGACCGGAGGTGAGGCGGAGTGACCACGTTTTCTTGCAAGACCAGGTCGAGAGGCGCCCATCGCGGACATTAGTCTAGGCGAGGATTGCCAAAAGAAGGACCGTATGCGCCCCCTTCCCGCCAAGAGAGGCAGGGCGCATCGCATACGGGACGATTGTAAGGAGATAGGTAATGAGCGACAGAGTCTACATCGACGAAGATGAGTGCATCGGGTGTGGATCGTGCGAAGAGGTCTGCCCCGAAGTCTTCAAGCTGAATGAGGAAAAAGAGAAAGCCGAGGTCATCAAACCGGAGGGAGGCCCGAAGGATTTGATTCAGGAGGCCATCGACACCTGTCCGGTCTCATGCATCCACTGGGAGGAATGACGGGGCCAGCGCCGGAGAGGGCACCGCGCCTTCGGCGCTCCCCTTCAGTCGTGCCCAGAACGAGATAGGCTGGGAACAAACAGGCTCCCGGTTGATCGGGACTTCAAGAAAGGAGGCGGAGATGGGCCCCTTGGAGGACCTAAGGGCAGAGCATGAGGGGATCCTCTTGATGTTGAGAATTCTTGAACGAATCTGCGAGGGGTTCGTCCCGGGCGGTCGACTTGACGTGGCCCGCCTCGACGAGATCATGGAGTTCTTTGTCATTTTCGTTGACAAGTGTCACCACGGGAAAGAGGAGGAATTCCTGTTCCCCGCCCTGGAGGAGGCAGGTGTCCCGAGGGAGGGCGGACCGATCGGCGTGATGCTCAGGGAGCACGCGATGGGTCGGACCTATGTGAGCCAGATGCGGCAGAACCTGACCGGTCACAAGGCCGGAGATCCTCGCGCCGGGGAAGGATTTCGACAACACGCTCGTCAGTACACCGAACTCCTTCGCCAGCATATTGACAAGGAAAACAACGTGCTGTTCGTGATGGCAGAATCACGCCTGCCGGGGGCCAAGCAAGAAGAGTTGGAGAGAGCCTTCGAAAAGCTCGAAAAGGAGAGAATCGGAGAGGGCAAGCACGAGGAATTTCATGCTCTTCTCGATCAGCTCCAGAAGGAGTATCTGCGTTGATCCGGAACGGATCCTGATAGGGAATGGGAGTTCGAACGTTCGCGGGGAAGGCTGCCATGGAGAAAGAAGAATTCGCGAAACTGATAGAGGTACAGGGCAAAGAATATACGGTATGCGATATCAACCTGCTCGAGAAAAAGGGAATAGCCGACATCACGAGGCTCCCTTTTTCAATCAAAATCCTCGTCGAGAACATCCTGAGGAAGTTTAATGGACGCACAGTCCGGGAACAGGATCTTATCAATATCGCTAGATGGCAGGGGAGATATCCAGAGCCCATCGACATCCCCTATCATCCCGCGCGGGTTCTCATGCAGGATTTCACCGGGGTGCCCGCCGTCGTCGATCTGGCCGCCATGCGCGATGCGGTGGGAAAGCTCGGTGGTGATCCCCGCAGGATCAATCCCCTCGTGCCCGTTGAACTGATCGTCGATCACTCCGTCCAGGTGGACTACTCCGGCACCGCAGACTCTCTGCTGAAGAATGTTGTCAAAGAATACGAGAGAAACGGCGAGAGGTACTCCCTTCTGAAGTGGGCTCAGGGGAGCTTTGCCAACTTCAGGGTCGTTCCTCCAAACTCCGGAATCTGCCACCAAGTCAATCTCGAGCATCTGGGGCGGGTTGTCGTCGCTCAAGAGTCCGAAGGAAAGACCCTGGCGTATCCCGACACCTTGGTCGGGACCGACTCACACACGACCATGATCAACGCCCTTGGTGTGCTGGGCTGGGGAGTCGGTGGAATCGAGGCCGAGGCGGTAATGCTCGGGCAGCCTTATTATCTCTCCATCCCCGAGGTTGTCGGGGTCAGGATGGTCGGCCGTTTGAACCCTGGGGTCACCGCCACCGACCTTGTACTCGCGGTCACCGAGTTACTGAGGCGGCACAAGGTGGTAGAAAAGTTCGTCGAATACTTCGGCCCGGGAATGACGACTCTCGCCGTTCCCGATCGGGCGACCATCGCCAACATGACCCCGGAGTACGGGGCGACCGTGGGCTTCTTTCCGGTGGATGAGAAGACCATTGAATATTTGAAGGCGACAGATCGGGAAGACCGGGCGGAGCTTGTCAAGGGTTATACGAAAGCACTTAGGCTGTTCTACACGAGTGGAGAGGATCCGGACTACTCCGAGGTGGTTGAGCTGGATCTCGCCACGGTCCAGCCCGCGGTCGCCGGCCCTGCCAGACCGCAGGATAGGATTGTCCTCAGCGACTTGAAGACCCACGTTGCGGAGATAATCGACGGCAGGTACGAACGGAACGGTGGTCTCGTCGATGTTTCTCGATTTCATGATGAGTCGGGTTGCTTGAGCTTTGGGGATGAGCCTTGCAAGCCGGGCAGCAGGAGATTGGTCGAGGTGAATCTGCACGGGGAGAAGGGAGGAATAGGCGATGGCAGTGTCGTCATCGCCGCCATCACCTCGTGTACGAACACGTCGAATCCATCCGTCTTGCTCGGCGCTGGACTCATGGCAAAAAAGGCCGTGGCCCTCGGGCTCCGGGTTCCCTCCTATGTGAAGACTTCCCTTGCCCCGGGTTCAAAGGTGGTGATTGACTATCTGAAGGCTTCCGGGCTCATGCCATACCTAGAGGCCCTCGGTTTCCATGCCGTCGGATTCGGCTGCACGACCTGTATCGGCAACAGCGGCCCCCTCCACCCGGAAGTGGAGCGCGCGATCTCGACGTACAACCTGGCCGTCGCCGCCGTCCTCTCCGGCAACCGAAACTTCGAGGCTAGGATCCATCAAAGCGTCAGGTGGAATTTCCTGGCCTCGCCGATGCTCGTTGTGGCATTTGCCCTCGCCGGGACCGTCGATGTTGACCTGTCCACAGAGCCTCTCGGGTGCGACCCGAACGGCACCTCTGTTTACCTCAAAGATCTCTGGCCCACCTCCGACGATATCCACGAACTTGCCGCCAAGCACGTGGTCCAGAAGTTTTTCCGGAGAACCTACAAGGGAATCTTCAAGGGCGACGCGTTCTGGAAGAACCTCCCCATCAGGGCGAGCACGACCTATGGGTGGGATGAGCGCTCCACCTATATCAGGAACCCTCCATACTTCGACGGCTTCGGGGTTGCCTTGACGAGGCCTGCGGATCTCAAGGGCGCCCGAGCCCTGCTTGTTCTGGGGGACTCCGTCACCACCGATCACATATCCCCGGCGGGAGCGATCCCGGCCCAGTACCCCGCAGGTCAGCACCTCATCAGCAAGGACGTTCCGCCCGAGAGTTTCAACTCCTATGGCTCAAGGAGGGGCAACCACGAGGTCATGATGAGAGGCACCTTCGCGAATATCAGGATAAAGAACAAGCTGGTAGAGCCGACCGAGGGTGGCTTCACCGTCAAGTTCCCCGAAAACGAACGGCTGTATGTCTACGATGCCGCGATGCGGTACAGGGATGAAGGGACACCGCTCATCATACTAGCAGGCAAGGAGTACGGAACCGGTTCATCGAGGGATTGGGCTGCAAAGGGGTCTCAGCTCCTCGGGGTGAAGGCGATAATCGCTGAATCCTATGAACGCATTCACCGCAGTAACCTGGTAGGGATGGGTGTGCTGCCCCTCCTCTTTCAGGAAAGCCAGAGTTGGAGAAACCTCGGATTGGACGGCTCCGAGACGTTTTCCATCATCGGTATCGAGGGCATGAAACCCAGAAAGGTGCTCCAGGTAAGAGCGGCAAAGAAGGACGGCAATGAGGTTGCCTTTCAAGTAATCGCGAGGCTGGATACGGAAATCGAGGTGGAATATTTCGCCCATGGCGGCATTCTGCCGTGCGCCCTGCGAAAGATACTGGGAGAAGGAGAGCATTAAAGCGAGAGGAGAGAAACCGTGGCAAGAGCACTTATCGTCTTCGCGAGCAGGATCGGGACCACCCAGAAAATTGCCGAGCTCATTGCCGAGGGTGTTCGCTCAGCGGGGGCCGAGGCGACCGTCATCCCTGCCGCAACCATCAAGCGTGAGGCGGAGCTCGAGGGCTACGACGCCTATGTCTTCGGATCTGCCACGTATCATGGCGACATGATGCAGCCCATGAAGACGTTCCTCTTCCTTGCGGAAAAGGCCCATCTGGAAGGTAAGGTGGGTGGCGCCTTCGGGGCATATGGGTGGAGTGGTGAAGCTTCAGTCCGCGTTTTCGAGACCATGAAGAATGTCTTTAACATGAAGATGGTCAGCCAACCACTGCGCCTGAAATCCGCTACCGTGGGAGGCGGCGCTGAGGTGGCCCGTCAGTATGGCCGTCAAATCGGCGAGAAATTGACCCAGTAACCCGCTAACCAACCACCGGCAGAGCTGATGGTTCAAGCGCTATTGCTACGCCTGGTGGCACGGGGTCTGCGACTTCAAGCCGCGCTTCAGCCACACGGTGGAGGCCGCAGTTTCCCTGCGCCGTCCAGCACCACAGCGAGGTCCCGGGAAGATTTCAGAAATAAGGGACAAAAAACAAAAAGGGAAGGACGCTCGCTCAGTCCTTCCCTCTGTGCCGATTCCATTGCTCCCCAATGTAGTTCAGAGAAAGGGGTTATGTCCCTAAAAGGGGGTTTATCCCTTTATCCGTCCCTATCGGGTTGCTTACTTGGCTTCCTTTACAGCGGTGACCGTCAGGACCTTCTTGCCATCCTTCTCGGCAACGATGCCGGTGGCAACAACCTTCTTGCCAACCATCTTAGACATATCCATGCCGGCACACATGTACTCGCCATCAGCAGCCTTGAGCATCATGCCCATCTTGCCCTTCTCCACCGTGCCGGTGATGTCCTTAGCAGCAGGAGCCGGAGCAGGAGCCGGGGCAGCAGCAGGGGCAGGGGCAGCCGCGGGGGCAGCCGGCTTGGCCGGAGCAGCCGCGGGGGCTGCGGGCTTCGCCTGGGCCATCGCCATTCCAGCCAGGGCAACAAATGCAAACACTGCGCAAACTACGATGCTGATAATCTTCTTCATGTTCTCCTCCCTCTCGCGAGTTCGTTAGTCAGCAAACACCGTTCTGTTAGCCTTACAACCCCAATCCCTTCTTTCGCGCGGTGGAGAGAACGCGCCGGGCCTTAGCGATGTTGCTGTCACACTGCAGCTTTGGTTTCGCCCGCCCGGCTTTCCCCCCTCGCACAAAAGACCAACCTTTGTGTGACCTCTAACGGTCAGGGAGCTCGGCGTCCGTAGAAGTGAGCAATAGCCATGCCATATTCGCAAAGATATTGATTTCTTTATGTTTCCTTCACTTTAAGAAAAATTGATCGGAATTTGTGCTTCCGATTTAATTTCAGGCATCTTTCTTACCTCTGAGCATTTGTCGCTCATACCACACGGAACCATTATGGAAATCAAAAAATACGAACTTCAAGGACCGATCTACGCCTCACAGGAACTCTCTGTTCCTATTTTTGCCTTTCCACAGCGCCTCTGCTCCACCTCAACCCGGCACCTCGTGTACTTCTGAATAAGAGACCGGTCTTTCCGCAACTTACCCAACGAGCCGAGGGGAAGAGATTGGCGCTTCCGGGGTGTTTTTTCAAGAGAAAATTGAAAAGGCGAGCTCGCTGTCCTAATATTAATGATGCAAGGGGCGACACGAGGGGTCGCTCGAAGCGCTTAGACACCACACGGTTGGCAGGTCTAACGCCCTCATCGGGTAAGCCCCGGCAGGGGACGTGGAAGAGAATGCCATGGCAGATGAAAGGGAATGCCTTCAGCAAGAAGGTCCATCGGGCTGTGCTTCTACCGGCGTGACCCTCAAGCAGATGGAGTCGTGTTGAGCTCCCACGAGCTCCCCGGGCGGGGAGCACGTCGATGAGGGCGCCTCGTGGTTCTTGGGCTGGAGGGAGATAGGTTCGGGCAGAGTGGCCCGTGTCGCCACCGACATCACCCTGCCCGACCGGCTGGGAGGCTGGGGCGTCAGGTGGGGTATCAACCGGATGCACTACACGGTCGCGGCCGGATTGTACGCCGTCGGCCAACCAGGATCTCAGTCACCGGTCCTGGTCTCTGCCAACTACAAGCTCACCTTCGATCAGCTTCGTCGCGAACTTGCGGGGAGAGACGTGTGGCTCCTGCTCCTCGAGACCTTTGGCATCAACGTCTGGTGTGCAGCCGGCAAGGGAACCTTCGGCACCCTCGAGCTGATCAATCGCATCAACCGCACCGGCCTGCCCACGCTCGTCGCCCACCGCACCCTGATCGTTCCGCAACTCGGCGCCCCCGGGATCGCCGCGCACGAAGTCAAGAAGGCGACGGGCTTCAAGGTTCACTATGGTCCGATCCGGGCTGAGGATCTCCCGGAGTTCCTGGACCGGGGCATGGAGGTAACACCGGCGATGAGACGCGCTCGCTTCAACCTCAGGGATCGCCTGGTGCTCATCCCGGTGGAGGTGGTGCAAGCCTGGAAGCCGACCCTCATCATCTGCCTGCTTATTGTTGTTGTATGCGCCCTTGCAGTCAGGGACTTCCGGTTCTTTTCACTCCTTCCGGTGGGTCTCCCGCCCACGGTCCTTTACTTGGTGGCGCTCCTCGCGGGTTCCGTAGTGACCCCTATTCTCCTTCCCTGGATTCCCGGACGAGCATTCTCTCTGAAAGGGGCGCAGGTTGGTCTGCTCTCGGCGATTCTCGCCGCTCTCGTGATGGGCTCCACGTGGAAGGTGGCCGACCTTGTCGCCCTCTTGTTCGTGGTCCCCGCAATCACCGCGTACTTTGCCCTCAACTTCACGGGCTGCACGACGTTTACCTCGCTCTCGGGAGTGGAAAAAGAGATGCGAATCGCGCTCCCCGTGATTATCTTGGCATTCGTCGTCGGCGTTGTCGTCTGGACGGTCGGGCTGTTGACTTGAGGACATCATGTCACTGCGATATTTGAAAGATGTTGTCACCCTTCAACTGGACGAAGAAAGGTGCAGCGGCTGCGGCATGTGCACCCAGGTGTGCGTCCACGGGGTCTTTGCCGTAAGTAAGAGCATCGCGCACCTTGTCGACAGGGATGCCTGCATGGAGTGTGGCGCTTGCGCCAGGAACTGCCCGGTGGAGGCGGTCTCGGTGCGATCTGGCGTAGGCTGTGCCTATGCGGTATGGAAAAGCTGGTTTCGACGAAAGAAGGAAGGCGGTGAGGTGGGGTCCGCCTGCTCTTGAGGAAGACGAGGTGAAGGGCCATGGAACGAAAGATTTTATCTGTGCCGACGATCACCTGCGGCCACTGTGTTATGACGATTAAGCGCGAGCTTGGGGAAGTAAGAGGCGTTTCACGCGTCGAGGGTGATCCCGCGACCAAGAAGATAACGGTCGAGTGGGAGGCTCCCGCCACCCTGGATGCGATCAAGTCCACCCTTCGGGAGATCAACTACCCGGCTGCCGAATAATGGAACACGAGTCATGGCGGAGGAGAGAATCGCACTTCCCATCACGGGGATGAGCTGTGCCAACTGCGCGCTCACCGTCGAGCGCAACCTGAAAAAAGTTCAAGGCGTGACGGAGGCGACCGTCAACTTTGCCACGGAGCAGGCCTCCGTCTCCTTCAAGACGGGCGAGGCGAGCGTGAGCGACCTGGTGGAGCAGGTCCGGGCCGCCGGTTACGGCGTCGCCACGGCCAGGGCAGAGTTCAGCCTCACCGGAATGACTTGCGCCAACTGTGCCATGACGATTGAGCGGACCCTCAAGAAGAAGGTACCCGGGGTCGTAACGGCATCGGTTAACTTTGCCAGCGACAAGGCGTCGGTCCAGTACGTTCCCGCAGTGACTACTGTCGAGGCGATGATTGCCGCCATCCAGCGGGCGGGGTACAACGCTTTCCCCACGGGAGAGACCGAAGAGGAGGAAGATGCCGAGCAGACGGCCCGCCGAGCGGAGATCGCCGGCCAGACTCGCAAGTTCCTTGTCGGTCTCGCCTGCACCCTGCCTCTTTTCCTCCTTAGCATGGGAAGGGACCTTGGCCTTGTCGGGAGCTGGAGCCACGCCGCTTGGGTCAACTGGCTCTTCCTGACGCTGGCAACGCCGGTCCAGTTCTATACCGGTTGGGACTACTACACCGGGGGCTGGAAAAGTGTGCGCCTTCGCACCGCCAACATGGACGTGCTGGTCGCCATGGGTTCCTCCGTAGCCTATCTCTACTCGCTGGCAGTGCTTCTTCTCCCGTCGCTGGGTCACCACGTCTACTTCGAGACCTCGGCGGTGATCATCACCCTCATCAAGCTGGGCAAGATGCTTGAGTCCAGGGCTAAGGGTCGGACCGGCCAGGCCATCCGAAAGCTCATGGGCCTGCAGCCCAAGACGGCAACCGTGGTGCGGTCAGGGAAGGAAGAGGAAATTCCTCTGCGCCAAGTGGCCGTGGGCGACCTTGTCGTTGTTCGTCCCGGAGAGCGGATCCCGGTGGACGGCAAGATCGTCGAGGGAAGTTCGACCGTCGACGAATCGATGCTGACCGGTGAGCCGTTGCCGGTGGACAAGGGGGTGGGCGCACAGGTCGCCGCGGGGACCATCACCGGCGAGGGGCGCCTCAAGTTTCGTGCTACCAGGGTGGGAAGGGACACCGCCTTGGCGCAGATCATCCGTTTGGTCCAGGAGGCCCAGGGGAGCAAGGCGCCTATCCAGGCCCTCGCCGATCGTGTCGCCTCGGTGTTCGTCCCGGCGGTCATGGGCGTGGCCCTACTCACCTTCATCCTCTGGTGGAGCGTCGGCGGTGATTTCGTTCCGGCTATGATCCGCCTGGTGGCGGTGCTCATCATCGCTTGCCCTTGCGCCCTCGGGTTGGCCACCCCCACGGCCATCATGGCCGGGACCGGTAAGGGCGCGGAGAAGGGGATCCTCTTCAAGAACAGCCAGGCCCTCGAACAGGCGACCAGGCTCGATATCATCGTCTTCGACAAGACCGGAACCCTGACCGTAGGAAAACCCGCCGTCACCGACATCATCCCCTTGTCACGCTCCGGCCCCACGCTCGACGAGGGCGAGTTGCTAAAGGTCGCCGCTTCCGTGGAGCGGGGCTCGGAACATCCTCTGGGGCGGGCCATCACGCGGGAGGCGGAGCGACGGGGCCTCGAGCTTGCGGAACCTGTGGCCTTTCGGGCTTCGGGAGGGCATGGTGTCCAGGCCCGGGTGAACGGCCGGACGGCCCACGTGGGGAAACCCTCCTGGGTCGCGGATTTGGGCTACCGCCTCGACGGCCGTACTGCTGACATTCAGGCCCTCCAGGACGGAGGGAAAACCGTGATGGTGGTTGGGGTGGAACAGGATGTCGCCGGCCTCATCGCCGTTGCCGACTCCTTGAAACCCGAGGCCCGGGAAGCCGTAGCGGACCTGCGGCAGCAGCATCTCAAGGTGATTATGCTGACCGGCGATACGATCCAGACCGCGCGTGCCATCGCCGCCCAGATCCAGGTGGACGAGGTTCTCGCCGAGGTGCGTCCCGAGGAAAAGTCGCAAAGGGTGAAAGAGTTACAGCAAGAGGGCCATCTTGTAGCCATGGTCGGGGACGGGATCAACGACGCCCCGGCCCTGGCCCAGGCCGATGTCGGCATGGCCATCGGCACAGGGACCGATGTGGCCATCGAGGCGGCGGACGTCATCCTCGCAAGCGGCAATCTCCTCGGGGTCTCCCGGGCGGTGCAACTGAGCCGTGCCACCATGAGAACTGTGAGACAGAACCTTTTTTTGGCCTTCTTCTACAACATC
>Ga0316616_100001075_pt1 | contig 10492 bp, 3 predicted proteins | sample OWC_Aug_M1_C1_D1_FD_207660 | JGI IMG/M metagenome (GOLD analysis project Ga0316616, IMG submission 207660) | Wetland soil microbial communities from Old Woman Creek delta, Ohio, United States - OWC_Aug_M1_C1_D1_B | ecosystem: Environmental > Terrestrial > Soil > Wetlands | place: USA: Ohio...
TCGGCTTGGTGAGGAAATCATCGGCACCACGGTCCAGCGCCTTGATCTGCGCGCCAAGGTCGGTTTCGGCCGAGAGGTAAACAATGGGCAGGCTGGTCCAGTTTTCGTATTGCCGGATCACGCCCGCCAAGTCAGGGCCTGAGAAATTCGGCATATGCAGATCCATCAACAACAGCTCGGGGCGGAAGGCCGATATTTTTTCGATGATGGCCTCGGGCTGGTGCAGCACTTCCGCTTCCATCCCGGCGCCCAGCAGGACCAGACGATAATGCGCCGCCAGCTCGACGTCGTCATCGACAATCAGAACCCGCTGCGCGGGGGCATGGCGTTGCTCGAAAATATGCGCCATCCGGTTCAGCAGACGCGGTACGTCCAGGGGCTTGAGAAAATATCCCTCGGCGCCCAACCGGGCCGCACTCACCCGCGACTGGAAATCATCCAGCGAAGAGATGAACAGCAAGGGACAAGCCAGTTTCTGCAGGTTCGGCCGCTGCTTCAAGATCTCAGTGGCGTTTTCTCCCTCCTGCTCGAACATGACGTCCATGATCAGCAAATCGGGCCGATCGGTTTGTGCAGCACGCTCAGCCTCACCAATCTGGGTAAACAGCCGCACAACATATTTGAAGGCTTCGATCTGGCGTGCCAGTTCCTGCCCCAGCAGCACGTCATCCTCAACCAGCCAGATCTGGATGGATTCGCCGGGTGCCGATTCAACAGAGACATTCGAGGGGGCAAGCGGTGCATCGTCCTCAACCACGGTTTCGCCGAGCGCAGCCACGTCCGCCAAAAATGCCAGGCGCGAAGGTGAATCCAGGGCTTCCAGCGGATTCGACAGACAGGCCTTGACCTGCTGTTCCAGGGTGCGCGCAGCCGCACTCAGTGCAGCAAAGCCAAACGTGCCGCCGGAGCCCGCCAGCTTGTGCAGGCGATGGTGCAATTCATCCAGGCCGGCACGTTCGGGTTCCCCTTCACCCAGGCCGATGGCCAATGCAGTCAGCGCGGCCAGCTCTGCCGGCAAGCGGGCCAGATAGTCATTGCGCAGCCTGGCCAGCTGTTCGGCCACCGTTTGCGTATGGGAAGGGGGATTCGCCACGCTATGCCTCCCAGATTGCTCGAACCTGGCTCGCCAGGGCCATGGGGTCAAAGGGCTTGGCGATGACGTCGCGCGCGCCCAGCGATTTGTAATGTGCCACTTCCGCCGGCTGCACCTTGGCCGTCATGAAAGCGACCGGCAGCTCGGCCAAGCTAGGCAGCTCACGCAGCGCCATGAGGGTGCTGGGGCCATCCATGCCCGGCATCATGACATCCAGCAGGATCATGTCCGGGGCGAAAGCCACCGCCTCGCGCAAGGCTTCCTCGCCGGACGAACAGACTTTAACCGTGAAGCCACCCACCATTTCCAGTGCCAGCTTGGCCACTGCCTGGATATCGGGCTCGTCCTCCACGTACAAAATACGCTGCAAAGTGCTCATGCACGGTCTCCTTGAATTTTGGGCTGAATGCGGGAACTGAGGGCATCCAGCAACTGGCGGGGCGAAATCTGCGATTTCAGCAGCACGGCTTCAACCCGGCGCGAGACCTCAGGGGGCATATCGGTTCCGGACAGCACAACGACCCGCGCATCCGGTAGCCGTGCCCGAATCTCCGGCAGCAGGTCCCAACCGGAACCATCGGGCAACCCCAGATCCAGAATCACCATGTCGAAGTGCTCCTGCGCCACGCGTGCGAGGGCCTCACCCAAGGTGGTTGCCAGATCGAAATCGAAGCGATCGGCCACCATGGCCTTCACCACCTGATGCAGTTCAGCATCGTCTTCCACGTGCAACACCCGGGGCCGAGCCGCCCCAACTCTGGATAACTGTCTTTCAAGCATGTCCAGCATGCGGGCCTCGTTGATCGGCTTGGCCAGCCAGTCGATCCCGGCAAAATCGCCGTTGATGGCCAGCCGTCCTTCTTCCATTTTGGCCGACACCACGATGATCGGCAGCTCCGCTGTTTCCGGCTGCTGACGCACCTGGTTGATGATATCGAGACCACTGATATCCGGCAGCATCAAATCCAGCGTCATGGCGGCATAGCGTGATTGCTGCAACGCCTCCAGTGCAGCGGTGCCATTGCTGACCGTATCTACCGCATAACCGGACCCGGTGAGCATCAGGTGCAGCAGGTAGGCAACGTCCGGATCATCCTCCACCACCAGGATGCGCGGCGCGTTGGCCGCCAGCAATGGCGTGTCTGATGTAGATGCAGGCACATTCCACAATGGCAGTTCGAAATGGAAGCGGCTGCCCTGGCCTTCCTTCGAATCGAAACCGATCTGCCCTCCCATGCGTTCAACCAGCTCCCGGGTGATGGCAAGTCCCAACCCAGTGCCGCCCTTCTGGCGGGTGTCGGAGGAGTCGGCTTGGGCAAATTTCTGGAAAATGTGGGACCGGAATGACGCAGGAATGCCGGGGCCGTGATCCGCCACGGTGACACGCGCCTTCCCCGCTGACACCACAACGGCAACCTCCACCGTTTCGTCCTCCGGGGAATACTTGATGGCATTGGACAGCAGGTTGCCCAGCACTTGCATCAGGCGCTGGGCATCTACTCGAACCACGGCTTCCGGCGCGTCCGCAGTCAGGCTCAAGGCCACCCGGCGCGCTACACCATAGGCCTGATTTTCCTTCAGCGCTTGCTCGATCAGCGGCATCAACATCTGCGGCTGCAAATCGAAATGAAGCTTGCCTGCCGCAATTTTTTCCATGTCGAGCAGGTCGTTGATCAGGTGGGTCAAGCGCTGACTGTTCTTGTGCGCGATGGCAATCATCTGCTGCACCTGTTCGGGCAGCGCGCCGAGTGCACCCGCAACGATCAGGCCCAGCGCGCCGGAAATGGAGGTCAGCGGGGTTCGCAACTCGTGACTGACGGTAGAAACAAATTCGCTCTTCATGCGCTCCATCCGCTTGCGCTCGGTAATGTCGCGCACCATGCCCACGTACATGGGCTTGCCGTGCCGGGAAACCTCCGCGATGGCCAGTTCCATGGGAAACAGCTCGCCATCCTTGCGCTGGCCTTCCACTTCGCGGCCGATGCCGATGATGCGTGCCTCACCGGTCTTCTGGTAATGGTTCAGGTAACCGTCATGGGCGTCACGGTGCGGGCTGGGCATCAGCATCTTGATATTTTGCCCCAGCACTTCTTCAACCGTGTAGCCAAAAATACGCTCGGCTGCCGGGTTGAAGGAATTGATGATGCCTTTCTGGTCGATGGTGATGATGCCGTCCACCATGTTGTCGAGGATGGCCTGGGTATGCTGGGCCTGCTCGGCCAGTGCGGTTTCGATCTTCTTGAGATCGGAGATGTCGTAAAACCACCCCAGCACCGCCGCCGCCCCCTCGTACTGAATCGGCAGGTAGGAGGCGAGGGTCCATTTGTTTCCGACGCCGGGAATGGTCAACTCGACCAGCTTGTCGAATATCTGCTCGCCCTTGCCCAGGCGCAGCAGAATGTCGGCGTAGTCTTCCGGGTTGGCATAAAAAGCCGAGGGGTCTAATCCGCTGACTTGGCCCGGTTCGACGTTGATCAATTCGCTGTAACGGCGGTTGGAGAAAATGACATCGTGTCCGCCCGCCCGTGCGATCCGCGCGGCCGTGGGGCAGGTTTCCAGCATGCTGCGGAATCGCTGCTCGCTTTCGCGCAGTTCCCGTTCAGATGCCTTGCGTTGAGTGATGTCTTCGGCAATGCCAAGGTAACCCGTAATAACACCCGAAGCCTCGCGCATAGGGGTCACCACCAGCGAAACCGGGATGAGATGGCCGTCCCGATGGACATAGGTCCATTCACGCGTTTCCGAACCATGCCGCTCGGCCATTTCGACAAATACGCGAAAGCCTTCTATCGGACGGCCAAATTGGTTGCCGAGCGCATGGCCTCGTGCCACCACCTCTTCGGGCACATGCAGGACGGCCGGTGTCAGTTTGCCCACCATCTCGTTAGCCGAGTAGCCCAGCAAACGCTCGGCGCCCCGATTGAAAACCGTGATCAGTCCGTCAGGATCAGTCGCGATAATCGAAACCTCGGACGCAGACGCCAGCACGTCGGAGAGGAATTTACGGCTTTGCCGCGCCTCCAGGTCAGCAGCACGCTGCTCGGTCAGATCGCTGAACACCGAATAAATTCTTTGTTCTTGATCAGCGATGCCTTCATTGCGCGGGTAGGCATCCATGCTGACCCAGCGCCACCCGGATTCTGCTGGATTCCACACGCCCATCACCACCCCGGTCACGGCATGCCCTTCACGCAGCGCCACCATGGCCGGGTAGTCACGCGCCGGAAAGTTGCTGCCATCTTCATGGATGGTGCGCCAGCGCGGATCCATGGGACTGGCGCCTTTCATTTGGGCCAGACTCATGCCCAGGATGCGCTCGGCCGCAGGATTCGCGTCGAGGATACGGCCGTCGGACTGGTGGATCACCACGCCCTGACCTGTATGCAAGAACAGCTGATGAAAGCGCTCCTCAAACTCGGCCCGCTTGGCCATCATGTCCCCGGCCATGGCCATGGCTTTTTGACGACGGCTGAGGAGCGACAAGGTCAAGGCAAATAACGACAGGCTGATGCCTGCGCCCATACCGGGCACCAGCCAGTCCAGCGGTGAGGAAAACCGGGCCTCAAAGGCCGGCCGACTGCGCAGGGTGAGTTTCCAGTCATGGCCATACGCTTGAATGTGCCGGATCGTCGAATGCCGGGGCGGTTTGATGCGTTCGTTTGCACGCGCATCCCCCGTGTCATGCATCAGGGCATCCGCCGCCACTGACCCGCCATCATGAAGAGTGAAATCGACCAGCAGATCGCTCTCCCCGAGTATCCCCTGCATCAAATCTCCTGCCCGATAGGGGCTGTAAACAAACCCCCGCAGCGCCCGCCAGCGTTCCTCTGCCGTGCGCTGGGGCAGATTGCGGTTAAAGACCGGCACATACATCAAAAATCCGGCCTGATCATTGCTGTGGGTTTCCTGAACCAGTTTCACTTTCCCGGTGATGCTGGTGGCGTTTCGTTCCACCGCCGACTGCATGGCCATGCGCCGGGTCGGCTCGGAGAACATGTCATAGCCGAAGGCGGCCAGATTGCGGCCAACGAACGGTTCGAGATAAATGATGGACGTGTAGAGCAGGCGATCACCCGCAGGTCTGACCGTGAAATCGGGAAACCCCTCGGCGCGAATGGCGTCGATATGCGCCGCAAGCCTGGCCGGGGGAATCGCCTGACTGAAGCCCACGCCCTGGATGCCCGGGTAATTGTCCGCCAGCCGCAGACGCTCGACGAAGTGTTGCCATTGCGCCCGGGTCACCTCGCCGTTGGCATCGAACAGCCCCGCGCCCCCAAGCAGGATTTGCTCATGATCACGCAGCCGTTTTTCGATGGCTGCGACGACTTCCCGGGCATGCAACTCAAACTGCGCCTCCGCGCTGCGCGCACGTTCTTCCCGCAAACTCAGCCAGACCAGCATGACCAGCAGCAACCCGGTGGCCAGAACAACCCAGGCCAAAATCCCGTGCCGGCTGAACAGAGTCGTCCGGGTCGAACTCATGTCGAGCGTGTCTCCGTTACGACGTTGTCTGCGGTTAGCTGGCCCGCCCGGATCGGCAGATCGAAAAAGAAAACAGTGGCTTCGCCTGCCACCGACTCGAAGCCAATCTGGCCCCCCATGTGTTCCACCAGTTTCTTGCTGATGACGAGCCCCAGCCCGGTGCCGCCTTTTTGCCGGCTGTCAGAGGAATCGGCCTGGGAGAACTTCTGGAAGAGCCGGTCCTGGAAACCCGCCGGAATTCCAGGACCATGGTCGATCACCGCAATCCGCACCTGCTCGCCGCGCCGGGTCGCCCGCACCTCCACCCTGCCCCCTTTGGGTGAGAACTTGGTGGCATTGGAAAGCAGATTGGCCATCACCTGCTGCACGCGCTGGGAATCAACCTCGACCACAGCGGCATCGGAACGCTCTGCGAAATCCAGCTGAACCCCGTGCTGGTCGGCATAAGCCTGATTGTCCCGGATCGTCTGCTCAATCAGCGGCATCAGGGGCTGGACCTGCATATCGAAGCGCATCTTGCCGGCCATGAGCTTGTCCATGTCCAGCAAGTCGTTGATGAGATGCAACAGCCGCTGGCTGTTTGTGTGGGCGATGCCGATCATGTCCTGCACCTGCACGGAGAAATCGCCCAATACACCGCCGGCCAGCAGACCCAGTGCGCCGGAAATGGACGTCAGCGGGGTGCGCAATTCATGGCTGACGGTGGACACGAATTCGCGCTTCATTTGAGCGATTCGCTTTCTTTCCGTGATGTCCTCGGAAATGCCCAGCAAATACTGCGGATTGCCATCCGCGTCCCGCAAGGCCAGCTTCTGGGTGTGCAGGATGCGGGTGCCGTGTGGGGTTTCGACGCTTTCCTCCGGGATATCCACCACCCCATGCTGCGCCAGAACCGCCCTGTCGTTGCGGGTGAAGAAATCAGCCTGATCCGGTGGGAAAAAGTCGTAATCGTTGCGCCCCAACAGCTCATCACGCGCATGCCCCAACAATGCCTCACCGGCGCTGTTGAAAAACTCGAACCGCAGATCAGACGCACGCTTCACGAAAATCATGTTGGGAACATTTTCAACAATGCTGTCCAGCAACTGGGTGGTTGTCCTGAGTGTCTCTTCAGCTGCCTTGCGCTCACTGATGTCCGACTCGATGGCCATGAAACCCTGCAGTCCGCCCGTGCTATCCCGCAGCGGGTTGCAGCTGATGTTGATCCAGTAAGACCGGCCCGACTTGGTGTAATTGATCACATCCACATCGAAGGGCTCGCCCTGAAGCAGGGCGTCGTGCATGCGTGCCACCGTGGCCGGATCCGTCGCCTCGCCCTGCAACACCTCGCCCGGTTGACGCCCGCGCACCTCGTCCAGCGTGTAGCCGGTGAGACGGGTAAAGCCCTCGTTGACCCACTCCACCCGACCGTCAGCGTCGGTGATCAGCACCCCGTTGGTGGTCTGGCTGGCCACCCGTGACAGCCGGGCCAGTTCTATCTGCCCTTCGCGGTGCCTTTGCTGGACACGTGCCGCCTCGACCAACTGGCCAAGGGTAATGAGCAGCGGATGCATAAAGTCGACCAGCGCCTGGTCGTAGCCGCCGGGCCGGTTGGCAATGCCCAGCATGGCCACCAGCTCACCACCGTGATGGATGGGAATGCCGAGGAAGGCATTCAGTGCCGGGTGTCCCTCGGGCAAGCCGCCCCGGCGCGAGTCATGGTAAGGATCGTTCGCGATCACCGGCTCGCCAGTGGTCATCGCAGCGCCAAACAGGGTCTTGAGATTGGTGAACTCCATGCCCTGCGCTGCATTGGCCTCATAGAACGCGCGCGTGTCGTCATTCCAGGCGATATTGGTAATGGCCCAGGACTTCAGATAAGGCGCGCCCTCCGGCGTGCGCAGCACCTCACCGACGAATCCGTATTCGCTCTCGGTCAGGGCGAGAATATCCGTCAGCAAGCCCTCAAAAGCCTTGCGCCGATCAGCTTCATGGATGAACTGCGACTGGGCGCGGGCGATCGCCTCTCCGAGCGCCTGGGCCAGTTTCAGGGCCTTGCTCTGCTGCTGCAGGTCGACCTGGTTGATTTCCGTTTCCACGCAATCGGCGAGATCACGGAGCGCGCGGCGATCCTCAGCCGTCAGCACTCGCGGCTGGTCATCGATGATGCACAGGGTGCCGATGCGATACCCGTCGGCCGTGGCCAGCGGCGCGCCGGCGTAGAAACGGATATGAGGCGGCCCGGTCACCAGCGGATTGTCGGCAAAGCGCGGATCGAGGCTGGCATCGGTGATCTCGAAAATTGCGTCATCGAGAATGGCGTGCCCGCAAAAGGAAATATCCCGCCCGGTCTCGCACGCGTCCAGCCCCTGGCGGGACTTGAACCATTGACGCTCGGCATCCACCAGCGAAACCAGCGCGATCCGGGTGCCGAGCATGTGCCGGGCCAGCCGGGTCAGGCGGTCGAAGCGCTCCTCTGCCGGCGTGTCCAGAATGTCACGTTCGTGCAACGCTTGCAGGCGCTGCACCTCATTCATGGGAAAGGCCGGGAATTGCATTGCTGATATGGCCTTTATTCTTTGATCCATAACTGATCAAACGACAAAACAGCCAGGTTCTGAAGCCCTATATGTCCATAAATAAAAGGCGCCTGGCACGCCCGCTGACGTCACTCCGGTTAAGCGTGACATTCTCCAGCAACGCCAAACACGGCAGCCCCTCAGACGGCCGTCACCAGTTGCTCGACCCAGGCCCGCATCTCAAGCGGGCGCTGGAAGTAGTAACCCTGGAATCGCTCACACCCCTGCTGGCGCAGGAAGGCAAGCTGGGCTTCATTTTCCACGCCTTCAGCCACCACCTCGAAATGCAGGTGACGCGCCATCGACAGGATGGTTTCCACCAGGGCGACGTCGTTGGGGTCATGTGGAATGTCCTGCACGAAACTCTTGTCGATCTTGAGTTCGGATAACGGCAAACGCTTCAGATAAGCCAGCGACGAATACCCGGTGCCAAAATCATCAATCGAGAAATGCAATCCGAGCGCCACCAGTTCGGTCATCCGTGCCACCGACTCAGAGGCGTGTTCAACCAGTAAACCCTCGGTGATTTCCAGCGTGAGGTAGCCGGGGTCGGCGCCAGTGGCGGCCAGGATCTCCTTGACCCGCTGGACAAAGTCACTCTGGTGGAACTGGCGCGGACTGACATTGACCGCAATACGCAAACTGCGGCCGGCGGCATCGAGGCGGGCAATCAGCAGGCAGGCTTCGCGCAGCACCCATTCGCCCAGCGGCACAATCAGGCCGGTTTCCTCCGCCAGCGGGATGAAGGTCATGGGCATCACCATGCCGCGCTGCGGATGCCGCCAGCGCACCAGGGCTTCGGCGCCGAGCACCTGGCCTTGCGCATTCACCTGTGATTGCAGGTGCAGCTCGAAACTGCGTTCGCGCACCGCCTCGCGCAATTCGCGTTCGAGGTCCAGCCGCTCGGCAATGGCCTCCTGCATGGCGGGCTCAAAATAAGCCAGAGTGTTGCGGCCACGCTCCTTGGCACGATACATGGCGGTGTCGGCCTCGCGCATCAGGTCTTCCACCCCTTCAGTATTCTTGGGAAACAGGGTGATGCCGATGCTGGCACTGTTGGCATATTCCTGCCGCTCGATGACAACGGGCGCTTCCAGCGCCCCGCGGATTTTCTGCGCCACCGCCATGGCCAGGGTGCCGGCATCCTCGAGGCCGGCCGCCAGATCGGGGAGCAGGATCACGAATTCGTCGCCCCCCAGTCGCGCCACGGTATCGCCCTGACGCAGGTAATACTCCAGGCGCTTGGCCACTTCACGCAGCACCGCATCGCCCGTGGCATGGCCATGCACATCGTTGATGCGCTTGAACTGATCGAGATCAACGAACAGCACGGCACCGCAACGGCGATTGCGATGGGCAGCAGTCAGGGTCTGGGTCAGGCGGTCTAGGAAAAGCGCGCGATTGGGCAAGCCCGTCAATGCGTCATGGTAGGCCAGGCGCTCGATTTCTGCCTCGGCACGTTTGGCTTCGGTGACATCCAAGCAATGCCCGACATAGCCCAGAAACCGACCCTCGGCGTCAAATCGCGGGGAGCCCTGATCCATGAACCAGCGGTACTCGCCACTAAAATGACGCAGCCGATATTCCATGGAAAAAGGCTCGTGGCGTGCAAACGCAGCGCGGTAGATTTCCAGGCAATGTGCGCGGTCGTCTGGATGCACGCTCTCGATCCAACCCTCGCCCACCTCCTGCTCCAGCGAACGGCCGGTAAATCGCAGCCAGGGATCATTGAAGTAATTACAGCCGCCGTCAAGGCCAGCAGTCCAAACCAGCGCCTGTCCGCTGTTGGCCAAGGCGCGGAAATGCAACTCACTGTTGGCCAGGGCGTCGCGCAGTTGGTATTCTTCCGAGACATCGCGAAACACCAGCACCACGCCCTGCAATTCGCCCTTGGCGTTGCGAATCGGCGCAGCGCTGTCGGAGATGTGGTAACGCGAGCCATCGCGCGCCAGCAGCACAGTGTGGTTGGCCAGCCCCACCACCTGCCCATCGCGGATGACACGTTCCACCGGAATCTCCGCCGGCGCGCCGGTGAGCGAGTTTTCGATCACGAACACGTCGGCCACATGGCGGCCCATCGCCTCGGCCTGTGACCAGCCGGTGAGGCTTTCCGCTACGGGATTCATGAGGGTGACGCGTTGTTCGGTGTCGGTGGCCAAGAGGGCATCGCCGATGGAATGCAGGGTGATGGCCAGCCGTTCCTCGCTGGTGACGAGATTGGCTTGTGCCTCCCGGACGGAGCGCACCATGGCATTGAAGTTCTCGGCCAGCGCCACGATTTCCTGCGCGCCTTGCTCTGGCACCGTCACGTCCAGTTGCCCGCTGCGCATACTGTTGGCCGCTTGCGCCAGGCGTCCCA
>Ga0316616_100001077_pt1 | contig 10488 bp, 9 predicted proteins | sample OWC_Aug_M1_C1_D1_FD_207660 | JGI IMG/M metagenome (GOLD analysis project Ga0316616, IMG submission 207660) | Wetland soil microbial communities from Old Woman Creek delta, Ohio, United States - OWC_Aug_M1_C1_D1_B | ecosystem: Environmental > Terrestrial > Soil > Wetlands | place: USA: Ohio...
ATTTGAATCAGCATGGGCTGGCTGCCTATGTTGATCTTCTGCGATTGAAATATAAAAGGGCCGATTCATTTAATAAACCGGCCCTTTTATTGGACGTGGCGCGCCCGAGGGGATTCAAACTCCTCACCACTTAGTTCGTAGGGGGATGCTTGCAAGTATCTTTATTAATTAAAAACAGCAACTTACAGCGCTTGCCAATTTTTTTGACGTCAATGGTACCAACTCTCACCCAATCCAGCCCAACTTGGCTGTGGCACAAATACATACATAAGTTGGTTATGAAGTTACTCAACTGACCATGTGTCTTTTCAAGATGTTGTTTATCATATTAAATTCTTTTTATAAAATTCAGACTACGAACTGAGCGACGCCGTCACGGAACGACCAGTCGATGTCGTGGTTCTCCGTTATCGTAATCAGCACATTGGCTTGTGGGATTCCAGGGTTTGCCGCCAGATTCTCTACAACCTTCTTGTAGAAGGCTTGCTTAAACTTGTTTGAGCGACCAGCCCGCATGACCAGATGCATCATTACGCGGTCCCCATCGCGGGTCTGCAATTGCAGGCACTCCGGATCGAGTTGGTGGATGATCTGGTAACGATCATCGTCAGGAAATCCCATGGTCTCAATGACAGCTGAGTTAATACCGTCAGCGACTGCCTTAATGTATTCGGAGGACTTTCCTTTGAGGATTGAAATATTTACGAGTGGCATGATGTTTCTCCATATTGGGTTTCTAACCGCTTAGAAATTAGACGTCGCTGAGAATTGTAAACTTAAGTCTGCACACTCGATCGTCGGCTATCGGGCAAAACGGACGTTCGTCAGCCACACAAATCTCAGTTTACTGAGACAGAAATACAGGCTATTTGTCTCAGCATTTCCTGATGTTATAAGGGGGGAATCTTTGTTTTCCGGGCTTTTGGAGGCTATGCTTCAGCAGGTAACGTGAAACATCCCGATGGTTTTGTGCTTGCCCTTGGCCTTATTGTAATCCTTGATCGCATTGGGGGTGGGACGCAGGATCACCCGGCAATCATGATGCTTGAAGAAGTCGGCTGCCTCTGGCGACAATGTGACGTTGCCTTCCTGCCCAGCACCCAGCACTAGGGTCTCGCAGCCTTTTTCGTAAATGAATTCCGCCTCCTCGCGCGAAATGATATGGGAGGTACCATAGTATTTCTTGGAGAGCTTCTTTTTTCGTTTGACCACTTCGCCCGACAGTCGGATCAGGATGATCATGCATATAAGTGTTGCCCTCAATAGTGATGCTGCCGAATTCGGTGGAATCTATTTTCATGGCAGTCCCCCAGACTTGATGGCCGTTTATAGCACTTATGGAGGAAGGCTTCAATGCGACGTGTTACGGCCCATTGTGTTGAAAAACTCCAATTTATGGGTACGCTGGAATCTTGCCAGAAGGCGTTGTGCTCAAAGAATGCAATTAACTTCCCCTGTTATAGGCGAATCTAGCACCCTGCAACGAACGATCAGAGCTACATAATCCCCCGTATACCCTTCAATGAAAAATTGGTCTAAGGGTTTTAAATTTTCCCAAACCGCAAGAAAATGGAGTTTTCAACAGAATAGGCCAACAGCAGTCATTCGTATCATTTCACAAGACTCATCTCTTACCGAATGCCGTGCATGGATGATTTATGATTCATGGCGTGAGACATGAGACCGACATCAGCATTCCCACCATCCTGTTTGGCGCTTTTGACCGCCACAACTTTGGAGATCTTCTGTTCCCCCACATTACCGCAGCCTTGTTGGAAGGGGAAAATCTGCTATACGCCGGTCTGGCAGAGCGTGATTTGCGCAGTCATGGAGGGCATCGGGTAAGAGCAGTGGCACAACTTGCTGCCGAATGGGGCGAGCGCCCGACTAATATAATTCATGTGGGTGGTGAACTCCTGACCTGCGATGCTTGGCAGGCAGCGGTTATGCTGTTGCCACCGGATGATGCGCAGTCAATAATTGCGCGCCTGGAGAACCGTCCTGAAGAAAGGCTGGAATGGGCGCACCGCGAGCTCGGAATTCCTGCACTGGCGCCATATATTCTGTCACGCAGGCTGTTTCCCCACGCAGCCCATGTGATCTATAACGCCGTTGGCGGCGTGGACCTCAACGTGTGTGATCCTGCGCTTCAGGCAGAGGTGGTGGCAAACATCAAGGCGGCAGATGAAGTGAGTGTGCGGGACAAGGTAACGCTGACACGACTGGCAGCAGAAGGTATCGTTTCCAGACTAACCCCTGATCCCGCCGTGATGGTGGCCGAGCTATTTGGTACGCAAATCCACAACCGCGCACGGGAATGCGAGATCTCTCGGATTCTCACAGCGTTCCCTCAAGGGTATATTGCGGTGCAGTTCAGTGCCGATTTCGGTGATGATGCAACACTACAGGAAATCGCCCACCAACTCGATCAGGTTGCAATTTCTACTGGCTATGGCGTGGTGTTCTTCCGTGCCGGAGCAGCGGCTTGGCACGATGATCTGAGTTGTTATCAGCGTGTCGCGGCGTTCATGCACTCACAATTGATCACGATCTCCACTTCCCTAAACCTCTGGGATATCTGCGCCCTGATCTCTCACAGTCGCCTCTACTGCGGAAGCAGTCTGCATGGCAGGATAGTGGCCATGGCATTTGCACTGCCGCGCATTAATCTGATCCAACCGGGGAAAGCGGAGCAACTCAGCAAGCAGGCTACTTTCGCTGCCACCTGGGAAAATGGGTGTACCCCCAGCACAATTGAAGTTCATGAAATCGCTCAGGGAATCAGTCTTGCGTTTTCGGTAGATCCAATACAACTTCAGCAAACGGCGGGAGAACTGGTAACTCATTTCCGAAAGGGATTCGATGCAATTCGCTCGGCGCTCAAATAATAGACTTCAACTCATGACTCTCATAAGTTAACGTCATGGTAGCGAATCATCTGACAAGCAGCCACAGGCATTGCATGTCATTAGGGTTCTAAACATGGCAGTCTCGAATCGGCAAAAAGCAGGTGTTTGCGCTATGATTGAGCAACCCAAGCAACTCACCTAAAGAGGCTCTATCATGATCGGCTACGTAACCTTAGGAACCAACAATCTAAAAGGTGCAGCCGCCTTTTATGACCAGCTGCTTGCTGAAATTGGCGCTAAGCGAATGTGGGAAACCCATCGCGGTTATGGATGGGGAACCGCTGATGACAAACCTAGCCTCGGAATCCTTAAACCGTTTGACGGGAATGCGGCTAACGTTGGCAATGGAGTGATGGTTGCATTGCAAGTGGACTCCCGGGAGAAGGTTGACCGCTTGCACAAGAAGGCGCTCGAGCTTGGAGGCAAGGATGAAGGCCCGGTAGGTCTCCGCGGCGAAAGCTTTTACGCCGGCTACTTCAGAGATCTTGATGGCAACAAACTAAGTGTTTTTTGCGAAGACTAGATACCCATGGCAGATGAACGAAAAGGGTGCTTGGTAATCCTATCCGGCCCTTCATGCGTCGGGAAAAGCCCCTTGAAGAAGGCTTTGGTCAAGTTCCATCCGGAGTTGTGGAAGAGCTTGCAACCGCTCGTATTATTCAACAGCCGTGCCCCTCGCCCCGGTGAGGCCGATGGAGTCGACTATCATTTTCTTTCCCGGGAACAGTTCGACAGTCTATCCACTAAGGATCAATTCGTGGTTATGGACGTTAGAGGTGATTTGCAGGCGTTGGATCTTCAAGAGTTGCGCAGGTTATTGAACAACGGAAATGTATTTTTCGAGGGCAATCCTTTTATTGGGAGAACCTTACTTACTAACCCCGCTTTAGCCGATGTCACTCGAGTGAGTGTCTTCATGTCCCCGCTATCGCGCGATGAAATTCTATTTCTAAAAAATGTCGAGCCAAGGATTTCGCTGCCTGAACTGCTAGCCGATGTGATGAGACGTAAGCTGCTCCGGAGAACACGCAAGCAGAAAAATGAGCTCTCGTTAAGGGACTTGGAAAATATCGAACGAAGGGCCTCCAGCGCGTATTGTGAACTTCAGGAGGCTCATTGCTTTCAATATGTCATTCCGAACCACGATGGTGAAGATAGCGAGAATTGGGATGCTTTTTATTACCCCCTCGGTGATGCGCGGCTGGCATTGACAACCTTTGTGGCGGTTCTGGAAGGCAAGAAACCTTCAAATGTGGAGCAGTGGGAACACGACCTCATACCTTAACCTGTGGATTTAGCCTGTCCAATTGCTGGAAATGAACAACTCTAATATTCTTCAAGCCATTAGTCGTTGCCCTCATGGGCCTCTGTTATGGGGTGCAGACATTTGGGGCCTAGCGTACTGATTCGCAGATTTATCTCGTCTGATTGAAATGCATAAGGGCCGGTTTCCCAATGGGATCGTCCTTTTTTTAAATGTGGCGAGTCCGTACGCGTTTTAATGGAGAACGCAGACTCGCGCACCATCAGGCAACTTCAGCCATTAAGAACTAACATTTCGTAGTTTTATCTATCCACAAAATCTGTGGATAATTCTGTGCGTTCCTCTGGCTTCAAACCGTAACTTTCCGTTTTGTAATGATTTTTTAAAATTGGCGAAGAATTAATCAAATAATTTTACCATTAAAAAACAATAGGATAGGATGCATGCTTTACGCATCAGTAAGTTAGCCCATCTATTAAAGTATCACTTGAGATGTTGTGCATAACTTGAAGCTAAGAGGATGTAATAGTCTGAAATATCTGGACTACATCTTACGACCCGCTCGGGTCATGCGCCCCTCCTAATTATCCCGTATAAAGCGGATATGCTAAGAGTTCAAGCAAGCCTACCCAGAATTACCTTCAAGACTTCTTCCTCGTGATGCAGCGCCACTCGCCAGTCATGATTTTCGGTATGGACAATCTCCTCTCTTAGCTCTGAGAGGTAGCTTTCCAAGGCACTGTGCAGGATGCGGATTTCTTCTTCAGTTAGTTCGAGTTTCATCTCTGTATCTCCATGTTAATAGCAGTTCAACGACGTGGTGTTGTAACAATTATGCTACTTTAAAAAAGGTTGCATATGAAAGTCTGCCTTTGGCAGGTCACCGTCGGTGGTGGCCAACCTCAGTGAGGTATTTGCGGCATCCAGAAGCATGACTTTCATGTCATTTCTGGACCTGTATTGAGAAGGCTGTCCAGCTGCATCCAAACGATTAAGCACTAAACTTCAACCCACACCTTTAGTGTTTTCAGTTGTTGTTTAGGCGTTCCGAAATAAACCTGAATTCACATTCTTTGAGAATTTAACGTAGCACCCCAGTTGGCGACGAGTAGCTATCCAGCACACTCATGTAATTGGCACGCTCATAAGCAGATGGGTCGATAGCATGCTGTTGACTGACGCTTCCTTTCATTTGTTGGATGGACTCGTAATCGTGTTTCTCAAGCCATTCCGAAAGGCCATTTAGAACAACTCCAAGATACTCCGGGCCATGAATGAGCAGGGCGCTACATAAATGAGCGACATCTGCTCCAGCAAGCAGGGCTTTTATTACGCTTTCTGGTGTATGAAATCCACCGGTGACTGCCAGAGAAAGCTCGACTTTGCCATGGAACAGAGCAATCCAGCGGATACGTAGCAATGCTTCAGCGGGAGTCGAGAGTTCGAGCTTGGGCAAGACCTGCAGGGTTTCCAGGTCGATGTCGGGCTGGTAGAAGCGATTGAACAGCGCTAGCCCATCGGCGCCGGCGGCTTGCAGTTGCCTCGCAAAATGGAGCGGCGCGCTGAACTGCGGCGACAGCTTCATGGCGATGGGCAGGCTGACGTGACGCTTGAGTTCCTTGAGCAGGTCGACGTAGCGCTGCTCGACCGCGCTGCCGCTTTCCTCCGGGTTGGCGGCGATGTGGTAGACGTTGAGTTCCAGCGCGTCGGCGCCGGCCTGCTGCAACTCTTTGCTGTAGGCTACCCATCCCCCCAATGAGGTGCCGTTGAGGCTGGCGATGACAGGGATGTCGAGCGCCGTTTTGAGTTTGTGCAGCTGCTCCAGGTACGCGTCTTGGTAGCTCTTGATTTCGCCGTGCAGCGGGTGGAATGAATCCGCCTCCGCATGCCCGATGGCCTGCTGGTGGAAGAAGCGCGCCGCGTGCTGTTCTTCGTGCGCGATCTTCTCCTCAAATAGCGAGTACATGACGATGGCTGCAGCGCCGGCATCCTCCAGCTTGAGGGCAGCGCCGAGGTCGCGCGACAGCGGCGAGGCGGAAGGCACCAGCGGGTTGGCCAGCTTGAGCCCGAGATATTCGGTCGACAGGTCTATCATGGTCACGCCTCCTTCTCGGTTTTCAGCTGCGCCTTGACGGCGGCGACGCTGGTGTGGTCGTCCCAATCCAGTTCGGAAAGCTGTTTGTAATAGCGGTAGCGATGCTTCACTTCCTGCTGTGCCTGCTGCAGGAAGCGCTCGGCATCCTGCGGGTGGATCTGCCACAGCATGCTGAAGCGCGTCTCCGACTGCACGAATTCGCGGTAAGGGATGCTCGGCTCCGCCGAATCGAGGTGCAGCGGGTTCTGCCCCAGCGCGATGCGCTTGGGGTCGAAGCGGAACAGCGGCCAGTGCCCGCTTTTGACGGCCAGATCCTGCTGGCGGTGGTTGTTGGAGAGATCCACGCCGTGGGCGATACAGGGCGAATAGGCGATGATGATGGAAGGTCCGTCGTGCGCCTCTGCCTCGAGGAAGGCGCGCAGGGTCTGGGTATCCTTGGCGCCGTAGGCCACGTGCGCCACGTAGACGTTCTCGTAATCCATGGCCAGCAGCCCGAGGTCCTTCTTGGCGCTAGGCTTGCCGCCGGCGGAGAACTTTGCCACGGCGCCGCGCGGCGTGGCCTTGGAAGTCTGTCCGCCGGTGTTGGAATAAACCTCGGTATCCAGCACTAGGATGTTGACGTCGCGACCCGAGGCCAGCACGTGGTCCAGCCCGCCGTAGCCGATGTCGTAGGCCCAGCCGTCGCCGCCGATCAGCCATACGCTCTTGCGGCACAAATTTTCACTTAGCCCCAGCAGTTCGGCAGCGCGCGGGTCGTCCAGCGCTTTCAACGCCTCGTTCAGCCGGGCAACGCGTTCGCGCTGCTCGTAAATGCCCGCCTCGTCGGACTGGATGGCGTGCAGGATATCGTCGACCAAGCTGGCCGGGAGCCGGTTGCGCAAGCCTTCCAGCAGTTCACGCGCGTATCCTGCCTGTTTGTCGATGGCGACGCGCATGCCCAGTCCGAACTCGGCGTTGTCCTCGAACAGCGAGTTGCTCCAGGCCGGGCCGCGGCCCTCGGCGTTCACGCTCCACGGCGTGGTCGGCAGGTTGCCGCCGTAAATCGAGGAGCACCCAGTTGCGTTGGCCACCACCATGCGGTCGCCGAACAGCTGGGTGGCGAGCTTGAGGTATGGCGTTTCGCCGCAGCCGACGCAGGCGCCGGAGAACTCGAACAGCGGCTGCAGCACCATGGCGCCCTTGATGGTGGTGTGGTTGAGCGCGCGGCGGTCGAATTCCGGCAGCGTGAGGAAGTATTCCCAGTTGTGCCGTTCCTGTTCGCGCAGCGGCGGCTGCGACGCCATGTTGAGCGCCTTGCGGCTGGCGTTGGATTTGTCGCGTATCGGGCAGATGTCCACGCACAGGCCGCAGCCGGTGCAATCCTCCGGCGCCACCTGGTAGGCGATATGCAGGCCGACGGGGAAGTCCTTGCCCAGCATGGGCATCTGCTTGAAGCTCGTTGGCGCGCGCTCCAGTTCCACCGCCGGGAAAATCTTGCTGCGGATTGCCGCGTGCGGGCACACCATGGGGCATTTGCCGCACTGGGTGCAGAGGTCGGTCTCCCACACCGGGATTTCCAGCGCGAGGTTGCGCTTTTCGATGGCGGCGGTGCCGAGCGGGAAAGTGCCGTCCGCCGGCATCAGGCTCACTGGTATCGCGTCGCCGCGCCCGGCGATGATCTCGCGCGTGACCTTGCGGATGAAGTCCGAGGCTGGAAGGTTCTGTTCCGCGGGCGTCTGCCTGTTGCCCGGCTGGCCGATTTTGATGCGGTGCAGGTTGGCCAGGGTTTCGTCGATGGCCTTGAAGTTGAGCTCGACCAGGCGCTTGCCTTTCCTGCCGTAGGTTTTCTCCACCGCGTGCTTGATCGCGGCAATGGCCTCGTCGCGCGGCAGGATTTCCGAAATGGCGAAGAAGCACGCCTGCATGATGGTGTTGATGCGCTTGCCCATGCCAGCTTTCTCCGCCACGGCATAGGCGTCGATAGCGTAGAAGCTGATTTCCTTGTCGACGATCTGGCGCTGCATGGCGGTCGGCAGCGATGCCCATACTTGATCCGGTGGCAGCGGCGAATTGAGCAGGAATACCGATTTGGGAGCGGCCTTGTCTAGCAGCGGGTAGCGCTCCAGAAACACCGGCTGGTGGCAGGCGACGAAGTTGGCGTCGCTGTCGCCAATCAAATAGGTCGAGTGTATGGGGTCGTGGCCGAAGCGCAGGTGCGAGATGGTGACCGCGCCGGCCTTCTTGGAGTCGTAGACGAAATAACCCTGGGCGTGCCAGTCGGTGCTTTCGCCGATGATCTTGATGCTGTTCTTGTTGGCGCTCACCGTGCCGTCGCTGCCCAGACCGTAGAACATGGCCTGGAAGGTCTTGTCATGGGCGTCGGTGCGGAAGGCGGCGTCCCACTCCAGGCTGGTGTGCGACACGTCGTCGTGGATGCCGATGGTGAAGTGATTCTTGGGCTGCTGCTGTCTGAGTTCTTCAAACACGCGCTTGACCATGCCCGGTGTGAATTCCTTGGAGGACAGACCATAGCGCCCGCCAATCACCTTGGGCATGCCGCCGAAGCGCTGGCTGCCAGCGCTGTAATCCTGCGCCACGGCCGCCAGCACGTCCTTGTACAGCGGCTCGCCGTCCGCGCCGGGTTCCTTGGTGCGGTCCAGCACGGCGATGGCGCGGCAGGTCTGCGGCAATGCGGCGACCAGGGCGTCGGGCTCCAGCGGGCGGTATAAACGCACCTTGAGCAGGCCCACGGCTTCGCCCTGTTTCATCAGATATTCGACGGTTTCCTCCACCGTCTCTGCCCCCGAGCCCATGAGCACGACCACGCCCTCGGCCTGCGGATGGCCGACGTAATCGAACAGGCGATAGCGGCGCCCGGTCAGTTCGCCCAGGTGATCCATGGCGCCCTGCACGATGCCGGGGAAGCGCTGGTAATACGGGTTGACCGATTCGCGTGCCTGGAAATACACATCTGGGTTCTGCGAGCTGCCGCGCAGCACCGGGTGTTCGGGCGAGAGTGCCCGTGCACGGTGGGCGGCTATCCATTCAGGACGGATCATTTTGTTCATAATCTCTTTGTCGACGGCATCGATCTTGGCCACCTCGTGCGAAGTGCGAAAGCCATCAAAGAAGTGCAGCAAGGGGATGCGTCCCTCAAGGCTGGCGGCGTGGGCGACCAGCGCGAGATCCATGGCTTCCTGCGGCGAGTTGGAACACAGCATGCCGAAGCCGGTCTGGCGCGCGCTCATCACGTCGCTGTGGTCGCCGAAGATCGAAAGCGCCTGACAGGCCAGCGAACGGGCGGCGATGTGGAACACCGCCGGCGTCAGTTCGCCGGCGATCTTGTACATGTTGGGCAGCATCAGCAGCAAGCCCTGCGAGGCGGTAAAGGTAGTTGCCAGCGCGCCCGCTTGCAGTGCACCGTGGATTGCGCCCGCGGCGCCGGCCTCGCTCTGCATCTCGATCACCTGCGGCACGCTGTGCCATAGATTTTTTTGACCGTTCGATGACCATTCGTCGGCCCATTCGCCCATGGGGGAGGCAGGCGTTATGGGGTAGATGGCGATGACTTCGTTGAGCTTGTGCGCAACCATGGCCACGGCCTGATTGCCATCGATGGTAAGTTTTACCATGTGCGCCTCCTATCTACTACGCCGAGTAATTTTGGCTCATAAGTATTGTAGAGTAGGAACGAAGTATTCAACTTGGTAATTTCATATTTCATTTAAGCTTGACAAGCATCAAGGTCCGCATTGTCTGCTGAACAGAGATTGACTACATAGAATAGACCACCCTAAAGCAGACATCGGCCGATGTCGCATAAGGGTCGTTTCCGGACATTTGAATCAACTTGGGCTGGCTGCCTATGTTTATTTTCTGCGGTTGAAATATAAAAGGGCCGATTCATTTAATAAACTGGCCCTTTTATTGGACGTGGTGCGCCCGAGGGGATTCAAACTCCTTACCACTTAGTTCTTAGGGGGATGCTTGCAAGTAACTTTATTAATTAAAAACAGCGACTTACAGCGCTTTCCAATTTTTTTGACGTCAATGGTACCAACTCTCACCCAATCCAGCCCAACTAGGCTGTGGCACAGATAAATATTAAGAAGAGTTTCTGAATAGCTTACAAATGGACGCACCGGTCTGAGAGTGAATGGGTCGGACTTTTCCTACGTAATACTAGAAATTCCCTCAGGGTTTAAATGTCCGCTATCGGCCAGAAGCGAAAGTTGATGATC
>Ga0316616_100001078_pt1 | contig 10487 bp, 7 predicted proteins | sample OWC_Aug_M1_C1_D1_FD_207660 | JGI IMG/M metagenome (GOLD analysis project Ga0316616, IMG submission 207660) | Wetland soil microbial communities from Old Woman Creek delta, Ohio, United States - OWC_Aug_M1_C1_D1_B | ecosystem: Environmental > Terrestrial > Soil > Wetlands | place: USA: Ohio...
CACGCGCGGACGGCCCCCGGGCGGACCGCCCCCCTTTCGGGCCTTGTTGACAAACCCGGGGATAAGGGTTAACTATAGGTTCCGTGACCAGATTCGGGAGGGTTTTCCGGGGTGCGCTGGCTGCGGTGGTCGTCGGCCTGCTCCTGGGGCCCCAAGCGGTACGGCCGCTTCCCCAGACACCCGCTCAGGAGCCCCCGCCGCCCAGGGACGTTCAGAAGCCCAGCTACGATTACATGGACGGTTTCCTGTCCCGCAGCGCCCGGCCGCTCGGCCTCAAGGACGATCCCGCCGCCCGGCGGATGCTGGGCCAGGGAGCGGTTCCCTGGGCCGTCCGGGCCGGGACGCGTCACGTCCTCGACTAGGGAATTTTTTTTATGCCGCTGATTCAATTTTTTGGATAACGATGAAGAAGTCGCTGTTCTTCGTCCTCGTCCCGCTCATCGCGGTGCTCACGGTGGGGGCCCTGAACGTCACCCGGAAAGCCCGCTGGCGCGACGTCACGGACGGCATCGTCTGGAGGGCCGACGAGACCGGCCTGCGGGCCATTCTCGTCGACCCCGCGAGCGAGGCCTTCCTGCGGGCCGGGATCCGCAAGGGCGATGTCCTCACGGCGATCAACAAGATCCCGGTGAGGACGAAGGCCGACGTCCTGAAGAACCTCTGGCAGGCCGCGGCGACCGACCAGAGCGTCACCTACGACATCAACAAAGAGGGCATGCAGATCTACCCGACCTTCTACCCCCAGAAGAAGGCGGTCAATCCCATTTATTACTATCTCGTCCTGGTCGGCCTCATGACCCTGGCCATTGGCCTCGTCGTCTATTTCAACTCCCGCGGGTTGATGTCCCTCCCCTACATCTTCTTCTACCTCCTGGCCCTGTCCTTCGCCACGTTCATGATCTTCTCGCCGACGGGGGAGATGACGGCCCTGGACATGGTGTTCTACGGCCTGGACAAGGCGGGTTTCCTGGTCTTTCCGCCGCTGCTTCTCCACTTCTTCATGATCTTCCCGCTGCGGAACCGCTTCCTCAAAAGCCATCCCGGCGTCCTGCTGGCCCTCTATGCCCCGGCCGGGATCCTTCTCCTGGCCCGCCTGCGGATGCACCTGCCGCTCGGCCGGCCGTGGGCCGAGGCCGCCGTCCTCCGCGTCCAGGACGCGCTCGAGCGCCTCGAGCTCCTCCACTTCGCGCTGTTCGCCCTGATCACCCTGGCCATCCTGGGGCTCAGCACGCGGCGGGCCCCGAACATCCTGCTCAAGAAGCAGCTGCGCATCATCGTCTACGGGCTGGGCTTCGGCGTCCTGCCGTCGACGGCCTTCTACATCGTCCCCTTCGTCGCCGGCGGCCGTCCTTCCACGGGCGCCGAGCTGACCGTTCTGCTCCAGGCCCTGATCCCGCTCGTGTTCTCCTATTCCATCTCGCGCTACCGCCTGGTCGACATCGAGGTCGTCCTGAAGAAGGCGGCGACCCTGACCTTCTCCTTCTTCGTCATCGCCTCGCTCTATTTCTTCGTCAGCTCCCGGACCCGGCTCTTTTCCGAGAACCGGCTCAACGCCGTCGTCCTGGGGACCCTGGCCATCGTCCTCGGCGCGACGCTGTTCACGCCGCTCAAGCGGATGTTCCAGACCCTGCTCGACCGGGCCATCTATAAAAGGAGCTATGAGTACCGCAAGACCCTGCTGTCGATCACCCGCGACCTCAACCGGGAGCGGGACCTCGGCAAGCTCGCCCAGTCGCTCCTCGAGGCCATCGCCAACGCCCTCAACCTGAAGCGGCTGGCCCTGTTCCTGGCCGACGAGAACGACCGCCGGTCCTTCCAGGTCCTCAAGACCAGGGGAGAGGGCCCGGAGCTCGGCGGCCGCATCGTCCTCGACGATTGGCTCGCCGACGCGCTCCGGAACAGGGACTGGCTCGGGTTCATCGCGGCCTCGGAATCGGAGCCGGCCCGGGCGTCCCTGGAGAAGCTGTCGACGCTGGGCTTCGTCCACGTCCTGCCCCTGAAGGTCGAGGACAAGGTCGTCGGCTGCCTGGTCATGGGCCGGAAGCACGACGGATCCTATTTCTCCCGCGAGGATTGGGAGCTGCTGACGACGATCTCCGGCTCGGCCGCCCTGGCCCTGGAGAACGCCGACCTCTACGGCCGGGAGACCGTCCGGGCCATGGAGATGCAGCGGCTCAAGGACTACAGCGAGAACATCATCGAGAGCCTGACCGTGGGCGTGTCCGTCATCGACGAGGCCGGCCTCGTCATCGGCTGGAACCGCGTCCTCGAGGACCAGATCGGCATCCGCAAGGAGGCCGCCCTGGGCCGCCGCCTCCACGACGTCCTCGGCCAGGGCCCCTACGCCGCGCTGTTCCCCGACGAGGAGCAGCCGGAGTTCCGGCTCCTCAGCGAGATCACCCTGGAGACGCCCGGGGGCAAGAAGACGTTCGACATCGCCCGGACGCCCCTGCTCGACAACGCCCTGCGGGCCTACGGGACCATCATCGTCTTCGAGGACATCACCGACAAGATCCAGCTCCAGCAGCAGCTGCTGACGTCGGAGAAGCTGGCCAGCATCGGCCTGCTCTCGGCCGGCGTCGCCCACGAGATCAACACGCCCCTGACCGGCATCTCCAGCTACATCCAGATGCTCCAGAAGAAGCTGACGGACACGCATTACGCCCAGATCCTGGAGAAGGTCGAAACCCAGACGGACCGGGTCGCCCGCATCATCAAGAACCTCCTGGCCTTCGCCCGCAGCCCCTCGGAGGCCTCGTTCCAGCGCGTCGACCTCAAGAGCAACATCGAGGAGATCCTGTCCCTCATCGACTACAAGCTCAAGAACATGAACATCCGCCTCGTCCTCGAGCTCGCGCCCGTCCCCCCCATCTACGCCCAGGGCGAGCGGCTGCAGCAGGTCTTCATCAACATCATCCTCAACGCCCTCGACGCCATGCCCGGCGGCGGCGAGCTCCGCATCCGGCTCTCGGTCGAGGACGGGGCCGAGGTCGTCCGCATCTCGGACACGGGCACGGGCATCAAGCCGGAGCACCGCTCCCGCATCTTCGACCCCTTCTTCACGACCAAGGGCGTGGGCAAGGGGACGGGCCTCGGCCTGTCCATCAGCTACGCCATCGTCAAGGAGCACGACGGCCGCATCGACGTCCAGAGCGAGGTCGGCCGCGGCTCGACGTTCTGCATCACCCTGCCGATCGGCCGCGACGCCACCGGCAAGCCGGCCGGGCCGGCCCCGAGGACATAGCCCCATGAGCAGCAACGGCATCATCCACATCATCGACGACGAGCCGGTCATCCGGGACGTCCTGACCCAGCTCCTGACATCGGAAGGCTACGAGGTCGAGATCTCGAGCTCGGGCGAGGAGGCCCTGGAGAAGTTCCCCTCCCAGTCCTTCGACGTCATCCTCCTCGACCTCCTGATGCCGGGGATGGACGGGATCGAGGTCCTGCGGCGGATCCGGCGGGTCGACCCTCTGGCGACGGTCATCATCATCACGGCCTACGGCTCGGTCGAGTCGGCCATCGAGGCCATGAAGATCGGCGCCCACGACTACGTCCAGAAGCCGTTCAAGCACGACGACCTTCTTCTCACCCTGGCCAAGGCCATGGAGCGCAAGCGCCTCCAGGACGAGAACGTCCGCCTCAAGGACGAGCTCCGCCAGCGCTACGGATTCGCCAACATCATCGGCAAGAGCCAGGCCATGAAGGGCGTCTTCGATCTGGTCAAGGCGGCCGCCCCGACCCGGAGCACCATCCTCCTCCAGGGCGAGAGCGGCACGGGCAAGGAGCTCGTGGCCCGGGCCATCCACATGAACTCGAACCGGGCCGAGGCCCCCTTCGTCACGGTCAACAGCGGGTCTCTGCCGCCGGACCTGCTCGAGAGCCACCTCTTCGGTCACGTCAAGGGCGCCTTCACGGGCGCCGTGGCCCTGAAGAAGGGCCTGTTCGAGGCGGCCGACAAGGGGACGATCTTCTTCGACGAGATCTCCTCGATCAACCTCGAGACGCAGGCCAAGCTCCTCCGGGTCATGCAGGAGAAGGAGTTCATGCGGCTCGGCGGGACGCAGACGATCAAGGTCGACGTGCGCATCCTGGCCGCCACCAACACGGACATCGAGGAGCTCATCGCCGCCAGGGCCTTCCGCAGCGACCTCTTCTACCGCCTGAACGTCATCAAGATCGAGATCCCGCCCCTGCGCGACCGGAAAGAGGACATCCCGCTCCTGGTCAAGCACTTCATCGACGTTTACAGCCGCGAGAACCACAAGGAGATCGAGGGCGTGAGCGAGGACGTCTTCGAGATCCTCGACGCCCACGCCTGGCCCGGCAACGTCCGCGAGCTCGAGAACCTCGTCGAGCGGGCCGTCGTCCTGTCCCGCTCCAATGTCATCACCCGGGCGTCCCTGCCGCCGTTCCTCCTGCGGCGCGAGAGTGTCGACGACGAATCCATGATCGCGGCGGAGGAGTCCCTCGACCTGCGCGACCGGACCCAGGCCTACCAGAAGAAGATCATCCTGGCGGCGCTGAGGAAGACCAAGGGCGTCCAGAACAAGGCCGCCAAGCTCCTCGGGGTCAAGCCGACGACGCTGAACGAGATGATCAAGCGGCTGGGGATCGATACCTCGAGCTTCCCGGCCTAGCCCATTCGTCAAAACGCCGGTCTTGGATTTCACGGCTTCCAGAGAAACCAGGCGTTTTGACGAATGGGCTAGGCTAATTGAACTTGCCCGGGACGGCCTTGTCCGGGTTGATCCGGATGCGATCGGGCTTCCCCGGCAGGGTCAGGGACGCGGTCGCGGAGGCCTGGTCGACGACGATGAGCGTGCGCCCGCGCCGCCCTTGGCTCGTCCACTCGACCCAGAGCGGAAAGACGAACCGCCCCTTGACCTGGGTCACCCGGATATCGACGCGGACCCCATCGGCGACCGGCGTCTCGGCCCACGTCGTCCGGACGTCGGGCAGCTCCCAGTCGTAGAACCAGCCCTGGAAGAACGCCTTCAGGTCCCGTCCCGACGCCGCCTCGAGCGCGGCGATGAACTCGGCCGTCCGGGCCGCCCGGAACTTGTGGGCCTCGAAGAAGGCCCGGAGTCCGGCCTCGAACGCGTCCCGGCCGACGAGGTCCTGGAGCATGAACAACGCCAGGGCGGCCTTGTTGTAGACGAGGGACTGGTACGCGGAGAAATCGAAGTAGCTCAGGCGCGAGCCCATCATGATCGGGCCGCGGAAGGACTTCTTCTCGGTCCAGCGGGCGAACTTCCTCAGGATGGCCGCGTAGGCGCTTTCGCCGTACTTGTGCCGGAGGTAGGACGCCGCCGCGAACTGGGCCAGGCCCTCGCTCAGCCACTGGTCCTTGAAGGAGTCGAAGGACACGCCCTGGCCCCACCACTGATGAGCGATCTCGTGGGCCAGGAAATACTCGTCCCAGTCCGACAGGTCGACGGGGGTGTCGAGCGACACGGGAAAGCCGGAATCGCCGATCCAGGGGACCTCGTTGATGACGATGAAGGACGCCGGGCTGTGCCCGCCGAAGGTCGGCCAGAGCCTCAGCACGATGCCCAGCTTCTCGTAGGGGTACGCGCCGAACGCGCCGGCGTAGAAATCGAGGATGTCCGCCGCCTGGTCGATGAGGCCCGGCCGCGAATCCAGGATCTCCGACGACACCTGGGAAAAGATGGGCACGGGGCCCGGCCGCTCCCTCTTCTGGATGAACTTGCCGACGATGAACGACAGGTATTTCACCGGGGCGCGGGAGACGAACGTGTAGACGGTGTTGCCCGCGATCTCCACGGCGGCGACGTCGCTGAGGTCCTCGCGCCGGCCCTGGGACACCAGCTCGCCGTTGGCGACGCACTTGTATTCGGGGGGGACGATGACCGTCAGCCGGGCCGGGAAGTAGTCCTCCTCCGAGGGCCCGGGGTACCAAAACCCGGCGTGGGTGTAAAAAACGGTCTCATAGCGGGGCCGGACGCGGATCTTATCCCCCAGCCCGGACTGGCCGATGACGTCGGTCGTCGGGGCGGCCGGCGGCACCCGGCCGCGGTAGAAGACCTCGATCGCCGTCGGGACGCGGGGGGCCGGCGGGATGATGAAATGGACGTAGAGGAGCTTGCGGACCTTGTCCACCGTGTAAAACAGCTCCCGGCCGGCCTCGTCGGCGATCCTGAGGATCTCGAGGTCGGGGTTGAACCGGAACTTGACGCTGTCGAGGAGGTCGACCTTGGGGACGACCTCGATGCGGGCCTTGGCCGAGATGAAGTACGAGGACGGCGCCAGGCTGAGGTCGAGGGCGTAGAAGCTGATGTCGAACTTCTCCTCGAACGACAGGAACATCCGCTTCTGGGGCGGGCCGTCCGAAGCGGCCTCCGGGCTGTAGAGGCAGATCGTCCGCTCCTTGCCGTGGTCGTACAGGCTGATCTCGTCGCCGGAGAAGGGGTAGTAGATGTAGCCCATCTCCCCGGCCTTGCGGGCCTTGAACTCGAGGACGGCCTCGTCCCCCTGGGGCACGAAGGACAGAAGATTGCCGTCAAGAGAGCTCTCGATCGTGAACGAGCGGGGATAGTTGCGGGCGAAGACGGCCGCGGCCTTGTCGCGCTCGGGCGCGGCGATGGGGGCCCCGGCGCCATCGGCCTCGACGACGATGTTGGAGGCGAACCAGCTCGGGGAACAGCGGATGAACAGGGACTCGACGTCGTCCTCGATCCGGTCCTTCCGGTAGAGGAGGTCGAGCTGGTGCTTTTCGCTGGCGTTGCCCGGGGTGAAGGAGACGCGGCCTTTCCCGACGATGATCAGGGCCGTCTCGAGGCCGGGGATATTGTCGTAGAAGACCGCCGCGTCGGCGAAGGTGAACCGGATATCGGCATGGCGGACCTCGATCCGGCGGGCCCGGACGGCCCGGTCGGCCGGGACGCGGATCTTGTACATCCGGGCCATGGCCCCCAGGACCTGCAGGCGGCCCACGGACCAGGCGCCGTCGCGGCTGTCGAGCCCGAGCATCCACGTCTCGATGATGGACGCATGGTCGTTCTCGAAGAAGGCCCGGACGAAGACCCGCGGGGAGCCGTCGTCCTCCTTCTGCACGCCGGCCACGCGCAGGCTGACGCCGGTCATCCCGAGGTCGTTGAAGAACACCCGCAGACGGTCCTCCTCGGCCGGCCTGGCCTCGGGCCCGAAGGCCTCGAGATAGGCCGGCAGGCCCCCGCTCTGGAGAAGGCTCTGCAGGCGCACGACGAATTCGGCCGGGGTTTCGGCCGGGCGGGGAGCCGGAACGGCCTGAGCGCCGGCCGGGCCGGGCAGAAAGGCGAGGAGCAGAACAAGCGGGAGGAGGACGGGGTGTCTCAAGGCTATCCTCATTATTATAGCATCTCCCTGGCCGATACCCCTATCAAAGCCGATTTCATGCCAAGGGAAGGCCGCCTCGCCTCTCCGAGCGCCGTCCGGCGCGAACGGCCGGGTTGGTAAAGAATTGAGCGGCGGACGGCCCGGACGTCAATAAACTTTACGCGCCGGGCTATTTTTTGAGGGTCCGCCCCAGCGTTTGTTCGACGTCCCGGACCTTGCCGGCGATCCTCCCGGCGGCCCCCGCCCTGTCGTCGATGGCGATGTGCGTGAGGACGCGGCCGTGCTCGCCGCGCATGGCCTCGTGACACCGGCGGACGAGGCCCAGGACCTCGTCCCAGTCCCCCTCGACAAGGGTGCCCATGGCCGTCAGTTGGTAAGGCAGGCCGCTGCGGTCAATGATGTCCAGGATCCTGGCGACGGGGCCGGCCAGCTCCTCGCCCCGGCCGACCGGCACGACGCTGAATTCGATGATCACCCGGCCCTCCGTCCTCAGCCCCTGTCCTTGTCGCCCTTCTTCGCGGAGGGCTTCTTGAGCTTCTCCTCCCAGGTGATGAAGCTGTGGTAGAACACGGCGTCGCCCTCGTCGATGCCGCGCGTGATCTCGGTGATATGGGAGGTCTCGGCGCCGAACTCCTCGACGGCGTAGATGACGGCCTTGTCGGGCTTGGTGTTGGCGCCGCAGGTGTAGATGTCCAGAGCGGCGTAGCCCATCTCCGGCCAGGTGTGGGTGGAGATATGGGATTCCGAGATGACGACGACCCCGCTGACGCCCGCCGGGGGGAACTTGCTGAAGGAGATGGACCAGACGTGGGCCCCGGCGATCTCGGCCGCCCGGACGAGGATCTGCTGGACGCGCTCGACGCTGCCGATGATCTTCGGGTCGCAGCCGGACGCCTCGACGATGTAATGGTGGCCGATCGGGGAATGGGTCGTCTTGACCATCGCTTTCTCCTTAGGGGTCATAAGAATCCTATTATGGTCCAAAGGCCGTGTCTGTCAAGGACGCGGCCCCGCGGGGGCGCTAAAAGTCGAGGCGCGGCTCCTCCTTGACCACGTTGAGGACGATGTGGGTGACCGTGCGGTCGACGTGGGGAATGGCCAGGAGCCCCTTGACGAAGCCGTTGAGGTCCTCGCGGCCGCTGAAGCGCCCGACGATGAACGAATCCCAATCGCCGGTGACGTCGTAGACCGCGGCGACGTGGGGATCGCGGGCGATCCGCTTCTGGGTCTCGAGGAGCTTGCCCTTGGAGATGCGGACGGCGATGACGGCCCCGAGACCGATGCCGAAATACTCCGGATCGACGACCGGCACATAGCCTTTGATGGCCCCGGCCGCCTCGAGCCTCTTGACCGCATGGATGACCGAAGGGGCCGACGTCCCGACCTCCTTGGCGATCTCGCGGAAGCTCTTGCGGGCGTTGGCGTTGAGGGCGCGGACGATCTTGCGGTCGAGCTCGTCGATCATGGGCTGTTCCTCCAATTATCATATATTTTAGTGAATATTGAGCCACATGTAAATATTTTTATCAGATATATTGACAATTGGATCATTGTTGCCTTATTAGATTGACATCCAGAATTTGCCGGCCCGGCCGGCGAGAGGAGATGCCCATGAGCCCGACCAAGCCTGCGGCCGCGGCCTTCAAGGCCTACGGCACGAGGGACGCGCAGGACGTCCTGGCCGTCCTGCGCGATCCCGCGAGCGATGTCCAATTCATCCGGCTGATCTTCCCCGACATCCTGGGACGGCAGATGGATTTCACCATTCCCGCCTCCGAGCTTGGGGCGGCCTTCAAGGAGGGGAAGGGCTTCGACGGCTCGTCGATCGCGGGATTCGTCCGCATCGAGGAATCCGATCTCGTCATCAAGCCCGATCCGACGACCTTCCGGGTCCTGCCCTGGACCTACGAGGGCTTCGCCGCGGGCACGCGCTGGCGAGAGGCGGTGATGTTCGGGGATGTCCTGACCCCCGACGGATCGGTCTATGCCGGGGACAGCCGGGCCGCCCTGAAGCGCGTCCTGGCCCGGGCCCGCAAGGAGCTCGGCGTCGACGACCTCAAGTGCGGCCCCGAGCTCGAGTTCTTCATCTTCCCCTCGAGCGAAGCGCCGGCGCTCACCGACGTGGGCGGCTACTTTTTCAGCGGCCGCCACGGCGAGATCCGCAAGGAGATCCAGCTCCTTCTCCACCGCATGGGGGTCGCCACCGAGTACGACCACCACGAGGCGGCCCACAGCCAGCACGAGATCGACCTCCGCTATCTCAGCGCCGTCGAGATGGCCGACACGGCCATGATCTTCCGCTACATGGTCAAGAAGGTCTGTCGCATGCACGGCCTGTACGCGACCTTCATGCCCAAGCCCGTGAACGGCCAGAACGGCAGCGGCATGCACGTCCACCAGTCCCTGTGGCGGGGCGGCCGGAACCTCTTCTTCGACGCCTCCGGCCCCTTCCACCTGTCCCTCCTCGCCCGGCGCTACATGGCCGGGCTGATGACCCACGCCCGGGAGATCTCGGCCGTCCTCAGCCAATGGGTCAACTCCTACAAGCGCCTCATCGAAGGCTACGAAGCCCCCGTGTACGTCGCCTGGGGCCAGAAGAACCGCTCCGCCTACATCCGCGTCCCGGAGTACCAGCCGGGCAAGGAGCGGGCCACGCGCATCGAGCTCCGGGCGGCCGACCCGGCCTGCAACATCTACCTCGCCTTCGCGGTGATGCTCGCCGCCGGGACCGAGGGCATCCGGAGGAAGACCGAGCTCGCCGACCCGGTCGAGGAGAACATCTACCGCATGAGCGGGGCGCGGCAGAAGAAGTTCGAGATCCGGGTCCTGCCGAGGAACCTCGAGGAGGCGGTCCGGATCATGGAGAAGAGCCTCGTGGTCCGGGAGGCGCTCGGCGACCATATCTTCGACACGCTCATCGCCAACAAGCTCCGGGAGGTCGAAGAGTACGGCCGGAACGTCTCCGGCGAGTTCGACAAACAGGTCAGCGACTTCGAGGTCCGCCGCTATCTGCCTGTCCTTTGAGGCGGGCGCTTTGCCTTGCGGCGGACAGGGATTATAATGGCCGCATGTGCCCGGTGAAGAGCGAGCTCGAGGCCCTGACCGCGAAGGCCCGAGGCCGCCCGCGGGCTCTCATCCAGGTCCTCCAG
>Ga0316616_100001079_pt1 | contig 10478 bp, 8 predicted proteins | sample OWC_Aug_M1_C1_D1_FD_207660 | JGI IMG/M metagenome (GOLD analysis project Ga0316616, IMG submission 207660) | Wetland soil microbial communities from Old Woman Creek delta, Ohio, United States - OWC_Aug_M1_C1_D1_B | ecosystem: Environmental > Terrestrial > Soil > Wetlands | place: USA: Ohio...
CCGGCTTTCCGGCAGGCAAGAAATGGAAGCATACGAAGGGCGATAAGTCGAAGGTCAAGTTTGTAATTGCCAACGGTGACGAAGGCGACCCCGGTGCCTTTATGGACAGATCGGTCATGGAAGGCGATCCTCACAGCCTTTTTGAGGGCATGCTCCTCTGCGCTTATGCTATCGGAGCAGAATACGGGATGATATATGTAAGGCATGAATATCCTCTGGCTGTCAAGAACCTCACCCTGGCGATAAATCAGGCCATGGAGTTGGGACTTCTCGGGAAAAACATACTTGGCAGCGGACTTAACTTCACAATTGATGTAAGGGAAGGCGCAGGGGCCTTTGTCTGCGGTGAATCGACCGCTCTGGTGGCCTCTTTGGAAGGAGAGAGGGGTTTCCCGAGGCCAAGACCGCCGAGACTGTCCGAACAGGGCGGAGGTGCCTGGGGCTATCCTAGCAACCTTAACAATATAGAAACGTATGCCTGTGTTCCGCCGATAATAGAAAAAGGCGCGGACTGGTTCCTCGGCATAGGCACAAAGACCTCACCGGGAACAAAGGTCTTTGCACTCACGGGAAAGGTGGTCAACACAGGTCTTGTTGAGGTCCCGATGGGCATAACCCTTAGAGAGATCATCTACGACATCGGCGGCGGCATCATGAACGGCAAGAAGTTCAAGGCTGTGCAGACAGGAGGCCCATCAGGAGGGTGTATCCCTGAGGAGCATCTCGATCTGCCGGTTGATTTCGATTCTCTCGCTAAGGTCGGCTCTATGATGGGCTCCGGCGGTATGGTTGTCATGGACGAGGACAACTGTATGGTGGATGTTGCAAAATACTTCCTCTCCTTCTGCCAGTCTGAGTCCTGCGGAAAATGTCCGCCCTGCAGGGTGGGCACCTACCAGATGCTACAGATACTCGAGAGGATCACTTCGGGTAAAGGCGAAGACGGCGACATAGAAGAACTGGAGAAGATCGGCAAGTTGATAAAAGAGGGCGCTCTCTGCGGACTCGGCAACAGCGCCCCGAACCCGGTGCTTACAACGATAAAATATTTCAGGAAAGAGTATGAAGAGCATATCCATGATAAATACTGCAGCGCAAAGGCCTGTAGCGGGCTCGGAGTATTCAGGATAGAGCATGAAGAATGCTTCCTCTGCGGTCTCTGCAAAGAGGCCTGCGCATTCGATGCAGTAAAATCGACCAAGGACAGCTTCTTTATAGATCAGGACTACTGCACGAAATGCAAGGCCTGCTACAGCGCATGCCCCATAGGCGCCGTCAAGGTCGAGAAACAGAAAAAAAGTGACGCCAAACAGGAGGTTATATGAGCGAGACCCCTAATAAAGACGAAGCACCCAAGAAAGATATGAAGGACGTCCTCGCTGCTGCTGAGAAGGTCAAGTGCCCTGTGCAGAAATCACAGGTATTTGTTGAGGAATTCCTCTCAGAGCCTATGTGCGGCAAATGTCATCCCTGCGCCCTCGGCAGCTACGAGGCCCTTGTCCGGATAAAGAGGATCTCCTCCGGCAAAGGGCAACAGGAAGACGTGGCGGCTGTCCAGCGTATAGCAGATGAGATGCTGGAGGGATCGAGATGCATAAAGGGCAAGGACACAGCAAAGTTTCTGCTCGAAGCCCTGACTTCCGAATCCTTCAGGGAGCATCTGTCCGGACAGTGCAAAGACAGGGAATGCACTGCAATAATCATGTTCAGGGTCATTCCTGAAAAGTGCACATTGTGCGGTCTATGCAAGGACGCGTGCAAATATCACGCTGTCCAGGGAGAAAGGCAGGTCTCTTACCGCTCCGGGTATCTCCCTTTCGAGATACGGCAGAAGAGGTGTGTAAAGTGTGGTGACTGTATGACTGCATGTCCATACGGGGCCATTGAGATAATCGAAGAAAAATCAGGAGTTCTTGTTTAAACGAGGAGGAATATATGGCAAAAATGGTTAATCTTAAAATAGACGGAAAGGACGTTCAGGTCGCAGAAGGCGTGAATCTTATAGATGCCGCTGAAACCGCCGGGATTCATATTCCGAACCTCTGCTACATGAAAGGCATGAAGGGCATAGGCGCATGCAGGCTCTGTCTTGTCGAGGCAGAGGGCGGCAAGGCCCCTATTATCGCTTGTAACACAAAGGTCAAAGAAGGAATGAATATTTCCACGACCACTGACAAGGTCAAAGAGGTCAGGAAGTTTGTCATCGACCTCATACTCTCTATGCATCCACTGGATTGCATGACCTGCACAAAGGCCGGAGTATGCAACCTCCAGCAATATGCCTATGACTTTGAGATAAAGGAATCAAGTTTTACGAGAAAGAAATTCGGTTATCCCACTGATGAGGCAAACCCCTTCATAAAAAGAGACCCTGAATACTGCGTTCTTTGCAGCAGGTGCATAAGGGTTTGCAAGGCCCAGGGCACGAATGTGCTCGAATTTTCAGGCAGGGGCGTGGGGGCCAAGGTTGTGACCGCAAATGACGCACCGCTTCAGGATTCCACATGCACCTTCTGCGGAAACTGTGTTGACGCGTGTCCGGTCAACGCGCTCCTCGAGTCTGACCGCTGGAGGAAAGGCCGGGAATGGGAATACACGAAAACCGCTTCTGCCTGTCTTTCCTGCGGGAACGGCTGCAGCATCGTCGTCAGCACAAAAGACGGAGAAGTGATGAAGATAAATTCAGGAGCTGCTGATGGCACAGCCGAGCGTTTTCTGTGCGCTGTCGGCAGGTTCGGTTTTGACAGCATAAAGGGAGACATGAGAGTGACCGTGCCTATGAAGAGGGTAAACGGCGAACTGAAGGAAACCACCTGGGAGGACGCGCTATCGACTGTTGCTGCAAAACTCAAGTCCGCCGGGTCTGAAGCCGCCTTTATCAGCAGCGGAAGCATACTCAATGAGGATGCCGCCCTGATGAGTAAACTGGCGTCTGATGTGGTAAAGACAAAAAATATCGATTCAACGGTCAGCCTCTATTCAGGGTACGACGCCATGAACAACTCGGCAGCAGACCTTGAAAATGCGGACCTCTTTGTCCTGGTCGGTATCTCTCCTGACCAGTGGAAGAGGGTCGTGCCGGCCCTTGATGCAGTAGTGAGAAAGCGGATGAATGAAGGGGGCGCCAAGCTCCTGGTACTCAATTCCGGCCAGCCGAAAATAGCGTCTATTGCGACGGCTTTCCTAAAAGGCGATGAGGTCAAGATGCTTGAGGAACTCGGACAGGCCGTTATCTCAAAGGGAGTAAAGGCCCCCAAGGAGATGATAGAGGCCCTGGCGCATGTAAACCCTTCTGACAACGCGATGAATGCGGCAGACATCTTCATCGCATCTCAAGCCCCGGTAATACTTGCAGCTCCCTCATTATATAAAGCTGCTGCTGACCTCTCTCTTATCAAGGGTGACGCAATTGCAGTCCCTATTGAAGCAAACTCGAAGGGAGTTGTAATGATGGGCGTGACCTCAAAAGGAAAAAAATTCAGCGAGATTGTTTCCTCTCCGACAAAGCTTGTGTATGCTGTTGGAGAAATGCCGGTGAAAAACAGGCCTGACACAGGATTCCTGGTGGCACAGACTTCACTTATGACTGATCTTGCCACCCAGGCCGACCTGATATTGCCGTCTGCGCCTGCACTTGAATCCGACGGGACTATCATTGACTATCTTGGAAGAATTAAACAGGTCAACAAGGTCTGCGGGCCTGCCGGGGATGCAAAGCAGAACACGGAGATCTTCATGGCGGTGGCAACTGCAATGGGGACCCCTCTGAAAATGGTGAAAGACGCTGACATAAAGAAGGCGGCAAAGGCCAAAGTCAAGATCGCTTTTTCTCCGTTCAAGAGGGACAAAGGACTGGACATCGATGTCGAACAATTCATAGATGAGATGAGGAAGTCGACAGTAAACGGCTCTAGACTCCTCTGGCTTAAAGAAGTCGAGAAGGCAGTAGCTGTTTAGGCTTCCAAGAGAGATTTTATTGCAAGGGCCGCCGGACATCCGGCGGCCCTTTTTTCTTGAAATCAACGAAAACTTCACTCCCCGGTTGACCCAAAAAATACAATTGCCGAGTCCAATAATACAATTATTACGGAGTGTGAAAAAATCTTTATAATCCTGCGACTTATTTGCTGTGGTGATTTTGACTTTTTAGGCATAATTGCTTTTTGCCAGTTCGTCAAGTTTAATTCAAGTTTAATTCGCCTGACTTTTATATTGGAAATATGTTATATTTAACAGCGTGTTAGACGAGTTTTGATTAATATGCCACAACAACCGTTCAGTTTACAGGGTTTCTTAAAGGAGAACATGGCACAAAGACAGAATTATGCCGTAAAGCTGGATCAACTGAAGCAAAAGAAGATTGCGGCTGGATTAGTGTCCGAGCGTTTCCCTGAAGTCAGCGGTATGGTTATACAAATGACATACTTCAGGAAAGGTTTGAATCCGGTACTCATGCTGCGGACTGTTAATGTTTTTCCCACTGCATATGCATATTTCAATATGGATTGCATGATAAGCGGCTGCATTGACGGGGGGTTTGATCTCTCCCCGGTCATCAGGGAGATGGTCAAAAAACATACCAGACTGAAAAAAGGGACCCTTACCTGCAACGGGGAAAACGCCGACCTTGCTTCCGACCATGCACGGATCGACTACGAAGTTACCATAACTTTCAACAAAAAGCCTTAAAAACCATATTTTAACTTCTTTTCAGATTTATGGTTTAATATGTACTTCCGGCAGTTCTCTTGAATCTCTGGGCCTTCAGCCTTTTCTTCAAAGCTTCTCTTCGTTTCCGTTTCGCCTTTACAGAAGGTTTCTCATAAAAACTTCTCTGTTTGATCTCTTTGAATAACCCATCCTTCTGAAGCTGGCGCTTAAGGGATTTTAGTGCTTTTTCAACATCATTTCCATAAACTTTAATATCCAAAATTATCTCCGCCCGCCACCGCCGAAGCCGCCTCTGCCGCCGCCACCGCCGTAACCACCTCTGCCGCCACCACCACCGCCACCAAAGCCGCGCTTCTCCCTGGGTTGCTGGGGCTTAGCCTCGGCAACTGTAATGGCCCGTTCCATGAATGTCGTGCCGTTGAGGCCATCAATCGCCTTCTTGGCGTCTTCTTCGCTCGCCATTTCAACGAAACCGAAACCTTTCGGATTCCCGGTATGAGCATCAGTTATTATTTTTACTGATTCGACCTCTCCGTTCCGCGCAAAGAGTTCTCTGATATCTTCTTCAGTTGCCTTGAACGAGATGTTGCCAACGTAAAGCTTCTTTTCCATACTTTCTTCTCCTTATTATCTTTACTTTAATCAGAAAAAATAAAAACCCCGGAGACTTTCAAAGTCTCTGAGGTTTCCCTAACTCTAAAAGTGGACAAGCTATTATAACTTTATATTATGAAATTGTAAACAGGAAAGGGGTTCAGAAGTTCCCTAATTTTTTTATCTCTTTGCAGAGAACAGATCCCTGCAAAGAGATATATTCCTTCACATTGTTCCCAGGCCGCAGACTTAAGCTATAATTTCCGCCAAGAGATGACCACCATTCACTATTCACCTTTCACGGTTCACCGGCACTGGTGTTCAATCCGTTTCTTTCTCCCTCACAAATGCAACCCTGTCCAGCGGGACAACGATCCAGCCGGAGTCTGTCTGCAGGTGTACTTCATTCTCGTTTATCTCGATTAATTTCCCGTAATAGAGCGTCTCCGCAGTGCCCACTTCAACAATTTTACCGATAAGGTCAATCACCTTTCACCTCACACTTTCCTGAAGACTTCGCAAAAAACCGGATGATGTGTTGCGCCTCAAATTCGACCGCAACGTTCCCATAACTACGCCGAATTCCTCACTTTTCACGCGCCCTGTCTCCAGAGCTTTTTGCAGAGTAGTCTCATTTCGGACTCTTTATGAGACGATTCTTCTTGTCTGTTTCTGAATTATGAACGATTTCAGCGCCGATCAAAAAAATACTTGAGGAATAGTACACCCATAACAGGAAGCTGATAATTGCTGTTAAGGGTCCATATATCTTGCCCAGTCCTACTACTGAGTTGACATACCAGGTAAATATATACTTTGCAATTTCCAGCAATATTGTCGTAAACATGGCCCCCCTGAAAGAATTAAAAAAGCTGACCCTTGTATTTGGTATTAATATATACAGCATCGTCACAACAAGAAAGACAAGGACAAAAGGAACGATGAAACGTATTATAAATTGGGTTATCTTCCCGATCCTCAACCCAGGCAAAAAAGGAGAAAGCGCTTTCAGGAGGGGGACTATCGATGTTGCAGCAAATGACAACATCAGCAAGGCTATGATCAAGGTGACAACAGACAGTGAAATAAACACCGACAAAATAAAATGCCTCTTCGTTTTGACCTTAAAAATGGCGTTAAGGGCAGCTTCATAAGAGGCAAATACCTGATAAGAAAGCAGGCCGTAAAGGACAAGACCGACTTTCCCTATACCTTTATAAGAAATGAGCTTTGAAATGTCCTGCATGATCTCGTTTGTAACTTCAGGGAAAAAGTTCACAAGTCGTCGCAGGAAAAAATTGTAGAAGTCCGGGTAATACCCAAGGAGATAGCCGAAAAGCGTTATGACAAATAAACAAAACGGCACTATCGCCATCATAGTAAAATAGGACATCGATGCGGCGAACATCAACCCGTCATCCCTGAAGAAATCGATAACGCTCCGCCCTATGATGCTCACATATCTCAAAATACTATGTCGTTTTCTTGGCCCGTACGAAGATTTTCAGGGGTGTGCCTTCAAAGCCGAAATGCTCACGCAATTTTTTCTCTATAAATCTGAGGTGAGAGTCCTTTACCGCATCCTTATAATTAGCGAATATAACAAAGGCAGGTGGTTCTGTGCCTGTCTGAGTCATATAGTTCAGTTTGACCTCTCTGCCTTTATACATCGGCAGGGATATTTGGGACATAATGCTCCTGAAGAATCTATTGAGTTCCGGGGTCTTGACCCTTTTTTTCCTCTCCTCTATTATCCTGTCTACCACCGGGAAGACCTTTGTTATTCTCTTCTTCACTAGTCCCGAGGTCGTAATCACAGGGGCATACTGGGAAAACCACATCTTCCTGACCATCTCTTCCATTATCCTTTTAAAAAATTCGTCAGGGTCTTTCAGGGTGTCCCATTTATTCAGCAGAAAGATTGCGCCCTTATTATATTCCTTTACGATGCCTGCAATCTTCAGGTCCTGGTCGGTTATGCCATCTTCGATGTTCACGACAACAAGTGCCACATCACATCTTTCAATGCTCCTGACAGCCCTGACCATGGCGAACCTTTCAATTGAATACCCGAGTTTCCCTTTTTTCCTCAGGCCCGCCGTATCGATCAAAACATATTTTTTCCCGTGGTATGTGCATATGCTGTCAATAGAGTCTCTGGTAGTTCCCGGAACAGGGCTGACTACCATCCTTGTCTTCCCGGTAAGGGCATTCACCAGTGTTGACTTGCCTACATTGGGCCTCCCCACAACAGCTATCTTGGGATAGTCTGCCTTCTCCTCGTGGAAGTCAGGCAGCAGCGAGGCCAGCATGTCCATAAACTCTTCATAGCCATGCCCGGTAACAGAAGAAATGGGGAAAAGCTCTTCAGCACCTAATCTGTAAAAGTCATAGATTCTGTCTTCCCTGACAAACGCGTCCACCTTATTCACTACCCACAGTATTTTTTTGCCGGAGGACCGAAGCAGCCTGGCAAGTTCCATATCAGCAGGGGTAAGCCCGTCCTTCCCGTCCAGCAGGTGAATGATAATATCTCCTTCATCAACAGCAAACAGGGCCTGTTCCTTAGCCTGCAGAAAAATATCTTCAGGCGGCTCTGGATAAAAACCTCCGGTATCAACAACCAGGAAAGTCTTCCCTTCCCATTCAGCGTCGAGATAGTTTCTGTCCCTGGTGACCCCGGGGATATCTTCCACAATAGCGGAATGTGTCCCTGTCATCCGGTTAAATAACGTGGATTTCCCGACATTCGGTCTTCCGACAATAACAACCATAAATTTTCCCATAGTTTACATTCTACAATAAAACTCTGAAAGAAACGACAAATGGCTCTTTGGTATTGGATGCTTACCTATTTTCGGCTACTGTTGGTTGCGGTTAATTTTCGGACTGTTTATTAGGCGGGGTAATTTGTTATTATATATAAAACTATGTTAATAAAAACAAAAATAGTTGCCGCAGTCGCCCTAACAATAGTATTAGCAGCAGGTTTTACTACCTCTGTTGTCCTTAACATTCAAAGCAGGAAGATGCTCGATGACAAGCTTAAAGACGTGACCTTTTTAGGAGATATTATCGAAAGGAGCATCGACAGTGACATGCGGGAAGGACGTACAAAGCATGTACAGGTGATACTCGAGAATATAGGCAGAAACAAGGAGATCCTCAATCTCCGGATACTGTCGCCTGAAGGGACTATATTGAGGTCGACAAATCCTGCTGAATTGGGAACAGCAGCCCGGGACTATGTGAAATCTTCATTCAATGCCTCTTCCCGGAAGCCTGCAATCATCGATAAAACAACAATAAACTACTATAAAGAAATCCCTAACAGAGAAGAATGTTACGGCTGTCACAGCTACCAGCAGATGGTAAATGGGATAATTCAGATCAAACTGGATATCGGCAGGACTCTTCTTGCCATGCTTTCGGTCAAAAGACTCTTTGTTTTTTCGAATACACTCCTTGTTCTGCTCGTCTGCGGGATCCTTAGTGTTCTCTTCTCTTATTTAGTCGCAAAACCTCTAAAAAATCTTTTATCAACCATCCGTGACGTTGAATCCGGCAACTGGAATGCAACAGTCAACATCAAGAGCAGTGATGAGCTGGAAATCATAGGCACTTCTTTTAATACAATGATCGACAGAATCAACAAACTCTACAAAGATGATATCAACAAGGAAAGAGAACTATCGAGAGTCAAACTCGAGTTGGAACATAAAACCAGGCACGAAGAGCTGAACACGCAACTGGAATCTAAAATTAAAGAGCTTGAAGCAGCCAACAGGGCGATTACCTCTCTTTCAAAAGAGGTCAAAGGCAAGAATATCGACCTTGAGAAGGCCATAGAACAGCTCAAAAAGATAAATGAAGTCACTAGTATACTGTCATCTATCATTGATCCTGAGGAACTGCTGAAGATCATTGCACGTACATCCTCTGACCTGCTGAATACCCAAAAGGCAGTCCTCCATATCAGTAAGGACACCTCTTCAACCCTGCAATACAAGAAAAACAGTGGATTGGAAAGCCTGGGCAATTTCCCTTATGACCTCGATCCCCCCTTTATGGAACTTTTATCTTACGGTAAACCGCTCTTCCTCCCTCAGGCAGGCGATCAAGCAGATGGTAACGGACAGTTTGTCTCGCTTATCGGGGTACCCCTGCAGATAAAGGAACAGGTGATAGGGGTAATGATTTTAGAAGACAAGGCGGACGGTACATCATTTACGAAGGAAGACCTTTCACTGCTTGCCACACTCTCGAACCATGCAGTCGTTTCCATTGAAAATGCCTGGCTATATAAACGCTTTAAGAGCAATTATTTTTCAACAATCCAGTCCCTTGTGAACGCCCTTGAGGCCAGTGACAAATTCACAAAAGGTCACTCTGAACGGGTACGTTTCTTATCACTCGAACTCGGCAGACATATTGGTCTCGACTTCAAAGAACTTGAAATCCTGGAGCAGGCCTCCATATTGCACGATATCGGCAAGATCGGCATTGAGAGCTTCATTCTCCAGAAACAGGGAAAGCTTACACCCAACGAATACAGCATGATCAAGGCACATCCTCTGATCGGAGAAGAAATACTTGGACCGATTGATAACCTCACCGAGGTGCGTCAAATAATTATTCAGCACCATGAACGATATGACGGCAAAGGTTATCCCTATGGCCTGAAGGGCGACGAATTGTCCCTCAAGGCAAAGATCCTTTCGGTGGTGGATACCTTCGATGCTATGATGAGTGACAGACCTTACAGGAAAGCGCTTTCATTGCAAAAGATCAAACAGGAAGTCATCACACATTCCGGCACCCAATTCGATCCTTCCATAGTAGAAGCCTTTATAGAGCTACTTGATTTAAAAGGAGAATATGTCCTTTTAACTGCCGGCTATTATATCTTCCAGACAATTCCAAAAGAATGATAACTGCTCAGATGTTTCGGCTGAAGACCGAAGGTTAACCCGCCTCTGGCGGCGCCAAAGTTTACCTGCCTCCGGCAGCGCCAAAGGCGACCTGGGGCGACCAGGGCTGAAGTATGTCAAGCATTTACTGCCGCCTGTTTCAGCCAGGTCAAATAGCCGGATTTTTCAGTGATGACCTAAAAACCGTCCACCTTCAGTCTATCCACCTGAGTTGTTTAGAGTGCCCATCTAATTCAGACTGTTCAGGGTCGAAATTAATTTGAGATTATTTTCGTGTTTCAT
>Ga0316616_100001080_pt1 | contig 10476 bp, 4 predicted proteins | sample OWC_Aug_M1_C1_D1_FD_207660 | JGI IMG/M metagenome (GOLD analysis project Ga0316616, IMG submission 207660) | Wetland soil microbial communities from Old Woman Creek delta, Ohio, United States - OWC_Aug_M1_C1_D1_B | ecosystem: Environmental > Terrestrial > Soil > Wetlands | place: USA: Ohio...
TGAGAACCGACTCTCGCCTTGGCATGAGCTTCCACAACTTCGCGGAGAACTGCGACTTCGCACCGCGGTCAGGGTGCCCAACTCGTGGTCCAGCGAGAATGGAACTCAGAGATTGCTGTGCGAGTTAGAAAGCACTTCAGGCGCGGCCCCCCCCGCCGTAGCGCGCACAGGATCAAGCACCTCTGTTCCTCCGACGTTCTGATCACCCACAGGAACACCCCTGCACCCGCTCCATGGCGATAGCCGCCCATTGCCAAAGCCGCTGCGGTTGGTAGCGCACGGTGGAGATGTCTTTCATGATGAACTCAACGTGGCAACCGCGGGCGCGCTCCAGCACCGTGGCCAGTTCGTTGCGGGCTTCGTCGGGATGCCAGTTGTCGTTGGCAAACACCGCCGGGTTGGGCTTGTAGCTAAAGACATATTTGTCGGCCACGTTCTGCACCGCGCGGGTCAGCTTGATGCGGTAGTTCATGGAAATCTTCCGCAGGTTTGGGATGCGCCGAAGCAGGTCCATCTTGGAGTCGAGCGGTTCGCAGCAGCCGTAGTAGGTCAGGCCCCAGCGCGAAAGCCACGGGAAGTCGTGCTTGAGCGCGAACTCCCAGTGCATGTCGGGCGACACCTCGGAGAAAATCTGCGCGTTGGAGCAGCCCCACATCTGCTGCGTGTGCGCGCCGAGGACACCGCCGCCGGGATTGGGCAGCGACTTGGTGTAACCGTAGCCGCCGGAGCCAATGCGCGTGTTGTTGGCGTCGGCGGAGAGGAGGTTCTGCGCCACGAACTGATCCAGTTCGGTGTTCCACGCCGTCACCATCCGGTCCACGGCGGCATTCACAAGTTCGGGGCGGTCGATCAAGTCCAGCATCGCTTCGCTCACGCCCCACCAGCGGATCAAGTAGTCCCAAGGGGTGAACCAGATGTGCGTCTGCCCGACTTTCTTCACCGGCATGAGGCCCGCGCAAATCTCCGACATCACGCGGAAGCGGTCTTCCGTGGCCGCGGCGACGTGCGTGATCTTCGGCATCTTGATCTTCTCCAAATCCGGCCAGTCGCGAATTTGAATGTTGTAGTGCCGCGAGACGATGGGGTTGGCCTCGTCGGTCTTGGCGAGGTCCACATCTTCGATGATGCCGAAGTCGGTGCTGTGGATGGCGAGCGGGCACTCGATGAAATCGCTCACGATCATGTCCGCGGGCAGGTGCCGCCACTGGTAGAGCGTCTGACGCAACGTCGTCTCCCATTCGCGCGCCCACGGGTGCCGCGTGCGCAGCGTCAGCTCGTCGTTCACGTTCATCTCGTGCCATGGGATTTCGTTGATCCAGACCATCGGGCGAGCGGATTCGAGATCGTTGAGCCGCCGCCACAGTTCGGCTTTCTCGCGATGTACTGGCAGCGCGGCAATCTGCGCCACTTCGGCGACGAGGCGGCGCAGAACTTCCTTCTCCGCCGCCTGAAGTTTGATTTCGTCGGTCGTGATGGGCTGGGGGCGATGGCTGGGATCGTGGAGCATGGTGTGAGAGGAACGGTTAGCGGGTGAAAAAGAGTTCAAACTCGCAGATCGTCGGCACGTCGTCGGCTTTGAGGATGTTCAGCCGGAACACGCGGGCTGTCGTCGGAGGGAAGGAGATCTCCTTGACCGGGCCGATCGTTGTGCCGGAAGCGATGGTCTTCCACTCACCGCCTTGTTGAGCTTGCACCTCGAAGCGGCGGACGCGGTTCCAGTGGCCTTCGTCAATCACGACACGGTCCACGCGATTCGGTTGGCCAAGATCAACTTCCAGCCAGCCGGAGCGGGAATTCTCGGCGGCGCCCCAGCGGGTGTTTGTGTCGCCATCGAACGCCGCCGTCGCGTCGAAACCGCGCTGGCTCTTCCAGGCGCTCGAAGCCTTGGCTGGCTTGCCGCGCGAGATGGGCGGGGACGGCAGCTTGATGTCGCCCCGGATGTATTGACCAACTTTGCGGAGCGTCTCCACGTCCACCTCGCGCAGTTTGCCAGCGTAGTCGGGGCCGACGTCGAGCGCGAAGGCGTTGCCGTGTTTCACCGCGCCGAGGTAATCGGCGTAGAGCTTCTCGGCGGGCAGGCAGAGCCGGTCGTGCCGCGGCAGAGAGTAGAACCACATCGCCCCGCCCTGGTGCGCTGGAAGAATCGGATACGTGAACTCGGCGAGGCGATAGCTTCGGGCTAGCGCGTCGCGCATGTGTGGCCCGGCGGCCTTGTGATCTTCGAGCGGGCCGGGACGGCCCATCTCGCCCAGGCGGATGTCCGCGCCCGTCTGGTCACCGTGGTTGAAGCCGATGAAGCAATCCGGCTGGAGCGCTTTGCAGAAGGCGATGGTGTCGGCATGGCTCAGGCCGCCGTCGCCGACCGCGTGATCGAACCAGATGTATTCCACCGGGCCGTAATCGGTGAGCAGTTCGCGGAGTTGGGCCTTTTTCATTTTGGGGTTGTAGCCGCCGTTGGCCTGATAGCGTTTGCCGTCGGGCTTGTTGGGCCAGTCCCATTCGCCCTCCGAAAAATAGAGCGCCAGCTTGATGCCATGCTTTTCGCACGCGGCGCGCAGCTCGCGCAACACATCGCGGCCCAGCGGACTCTTCGTCACTTTCCGGTCGGTGGTCTTGGTGTCCCAGAGGCAAAAACCGTCGTGGTGTTTCGTGAGGAACAGGATGTAGCCCATCTGCGCTTCTCTCGCGGTCCGCACCCATTGCTCGGTGTCGCAGCCGGTGGCGTTGAAGAAGCTCACGTTCGTCACGCCGGGCGTCCACTCCTTGCCGGAGAAGGTGCTGAAGGACCAGCAGACAAACATGCCCCAGCGGAGGTTCTGGAGTTCCTGAACGCGGGCATTGCTGACTGGCGGCGGTGCGGCGGCGGGGCAGGAATGGCCAGAAAGATCGAAAAGAAACGCAATGAGGGGGAGGAGTTTCATGGCAAGTCGTGTCCTGTGTTTCAGCTCTTTCGTGATTCTCGCCTCAAGCCTCCGGTTCCATGTCCTGGCTGTAGAGTCTTCGCCAGCCGAATCCGTAGGCCATGATGCCGGCAAAGCACACCATCGGCATCAGGAACCCGATCCGCATCGAGTAATGGTCCGCCAGCCAGCCCATCACGATCGGCATGATGGCGCCGCCCACGATGGCGGTGACCATCCATGACGAAGCGAGCTTGGTCCGTTCTCCCAGCCCGCGAATCGCCAGCGCGAAGTGCGTCGGATACATGATGGACATGAAGAAGAAGCTGAGCACCAGCGCCACCACCGAAACCCAGCCCAGGCCCAGGAACACCAGTCCCATGAGCAGGACGTTGGCAAGGGCGTAGATGCCCAGCACGCGATGCGCCGGGGCGAAACGCAGGATGGCGCTCCCGGAAAATCGTCCGACCGTGAAAAGGATGAACGCCAGCGAGAGCATCGCGCCGGCGCAGTAGTCGGTGATTTGCCACACATCGTCGCGGAGATACTTCATGTTCGCCGGGAGCAGTTCCGCGAGCCACCCCGGCAGCGTGGGCATGCAGCGGGGGTCCTTCAGGTAGTTTATGAAGAAGCTGAAGATGCCGATCTGCGCCGCGCAGTAGAGGAATTGCGACACGATGGCCAAAACGAAATGCCACTCGCGGAACAGCGGGCGTTCGTGCAAACGGCCATTCGTCGCCGCGCGGGCTTCTTGCGCTGCGTGGAGATCAGGCACCGGTGCCAGCACAAACGCCACGAGCAGCAACGTGACGATGCCGGCCACGATCAGGTAAGGCAGGTAGAGCGCGGCGTTGCTGGTGTTGACCTGTTCGGTCTTCGACAGGATGAACGAGCCGCCCAGCAGCGGGCCGAAAATCCACCCGACGGCGTTGCAGCTTTGCGCCAGGTTGATCCGCGCCACCCCGGCCTCCGGCGCTCCGAGCACGGTGGCGTAGGGATTGGCGATGGTTTCAATGAACGTGAATCCGCACGCCACCAGCCCCAGCGCGAGCAGGAAGAAACTGAACACGACCATCTGGCTCGCGACGATCTTCGTCACCGGCACAAAGCAAACGCACCCGACGGCAATCACCGAGAGCCCGAACAAAATCCCGCCGCGATAGCCGTGGCGCCGGGCGAACATCCCCGCCGGCAGCGCCAGCAGAAAATAGCCGGCGTACCAGAAACCTTGCACGAGGGCGGATTGGGCTTTGGAAACCTGAAGCGAATTCTGAAAGTGCTTGTTGAGCACATCAATCATGCCGTTGCACAGCCCCGAAAGGCAGAACAGGCAACAGACCAGCAGAAACGTGGCGAGATGACTCACGCCGTCGGGCGTGCGGAACATGCTGGACAGCTTGCGCCCGGAAACAGTGTCCTGCCTTTTTGAAGATGTTTGTTCTGTGGTCATGTTTTCATTCGGTCGGCCGAGGGCGAACCCAAACCGTGCCGGTGCAGTCGCTGCCGCCGTCGGCGGTGATGTCCACCTTCAGGACGGAACTGGTTTCCTTGGTCACTTGCGCGGTGCGGTTGACATTGAAGGTGTTTGGGGCGGCCAAGCGCGCCAACAAGCCAGGCGTGGCTTCTTCGCCTTCGTAGAACAGAGTGGTCTTGGTGATACGGAGCGCGTGGTGGCCGCCGGTCTGCTCGAACTTTACCTCAAACTGGCCGGGCTTGGGAATGAACGGGCTGAGGTCCAGTGTGAGCGTCGCCTGGCCATTGCGAAAAGTCTGCGCCGTCCAAGCGCCGCAACACTGCCAGCCTTGGGCGCCGGGATGGAGGTTGAACTCCCAGATCGTTGGCGGGCCGCTGGCTTCGGTGATGTTCAACCGCACGAAGCGTCCGGTGACAGTGGAAAAATCCTTCTGGAACCGCGCGCCGACACGAGTGCCTTCCAACGCGACCTGCCACGGGAAGTTGGTGTCGTTGCGGTATTCCAGCGTGAACTTGCGGATGCGGTCGGCGAGTTCGTTGATCGCGACTCTGCCGAACTCCGTGGGCGCGCCGAGATCGACTTCCAGCCAGCAGGCCGTCGTGCCATCGGGACAACCCCATCGCGTCTGCATGTTATCGTCCGTGGCCATCGGTGCAATGTAGGGTGCGCTATGGAACGCGGACGCCGTCGTGGGCCGGCCAGTGGTGAGCGACCCGGCGGAAAGACCCTCGACGTAAAACGCCGCGAGGCTGCGGATGATCGGTTCGGCGGCGAACTTGGTGACGTGCAATCGCAACCGGCTGACTTGCACGGCGCGGAAGAGATCAATCTTCTTGCGACCGACGGAAGTGCCTTTCACCAACTCGCGCCACCGACCATCGCCGAAGCCCTCCACCACATACTCGCGGATGCGCTCGCCCTCGCGGTAGTCTTCCATGTTGACGGCGTGGTTGATGAGCGTGGGCCGGGGCAGAACGATTTCCACCGTGCTGCCTCGCTGATCTTTGATCTCGGCGACTGGCTGGCCGAAGCGGCGCTCAATCTCCCGGCCGAACGCTTCGTAGAGCTTTAAGTCGCCATCGGGGATCAGCCCGTTCGTGTTTGGTGTGGAGTTCAGCAGCAGCACGCCGCCACGGCCGGCGGACTTGTAGTAAATGTCCATCAATTCCTCGAGGCGCTTGCGTTTCTTTTCGTTGGCGGCAGCCCAGAACCAGTTGTGGTTGTAAAGCGTCGTGTCCGCTTCGAGCGGCGCCCAAGCATCGCCATCGGGATTGCCATGCGCGGCGGTGGCAACGCCAGTCTTGAGGTCTTTGCCCAGGAGCGAATTCCAGGCCGGGTAAGGCAGCTTGCCGCTCTCGGAGCCAGGCCAGCGGATGGTGGCCTGCGGGCCTTGGAAAATCACGGCGTCGGCGGCCTGCTGCTTGAGGATGTCGCTCACGTCAATCACGCAACTGCCGTCGAACCACACTTCGGTGATCTTCCCGTAGCGCGTGAGCACTTCGGTCAACTGCTGTCGGAAGATCCTGTTGTAGGCTTCTTGCTTCGACGGATCTTTCGTGCGCCCCCCGCTGCCCATCGGCGCGCCCCAGGTGTCATCGCCGGGATAGACGTAGATGCCCAGGTTCAATCCTTCCTTGCGGCAAGAAGCGGACAACTCCGCCAGCACATCACCTTCGCCGCCTTTCCACGCGACATCCTTGATGCCGTAAGTCGTCGTGTCGGTACGCCACCAGCAGAAGCCGCCGGTGTGCTTCGCGACGAAGAGAATCTCCTTCGCGCCCCACAACTTCGCGGCGCGGCACCACTGGTCGGTGTCGAGCTGGGTTGGGTTGATGGCGCTGAGCGGCGTGGAATGGTTGTCGTATTCGCGGCCTTGCCAGGTGCAGGGATCGAGACAGACGAACTGAATCCGCTCCTGTTCGTGCCAGGCGTATTGCTGGGGCGTGGGCCGCGCGAGTGGGGCGTTTGCCTGCGTCCTGCCCCAGTTGGCGGAGCCGCACAGGACCGCGGCTGTGAAGACATTCAGGTAGCTCTTCATACGGGGGGTTCAGTTCTTTTCTGGTGTGAGGCTCCGATGACGAGCGTGAGCGCGAGGTGACACTTCACGCTTAGCCTTTCTCCGGTGTTACGATCCGGCTCTCGCCATTGACCCGCACGGTCACGGGCCGGGGATTGGGCGAGCGGAGCTTGAAGGCACTGGCTTTGCCGTCCTTCCACGTGATGTCCACGGTCACGTGGCCGCGCGCTTTCAGCCCTCGCACCGAGCCGGCGGACCAGGCTTTCGGCAGCGCGGGGAGCAATTCGATCTCGCCGCCGTGCGATTGAAGCAGCATCTCGGCAATGCCCGCGGTGCCGGCCGAGTTGCCGTCCACCACAAAGATGTTCTGCGGCGCCCCCGCAATGCCGCCGCGCGAAAAGGTCAGCAGGTCGGCGTCGGTGTCCTCGCGCAGCAAGCCGAGCACGTGCTGGCGAGCCTGATCGCCATCGCGCAGGCGGGCGAAGAAGGCGATGAGGTTGCCGCGGCTCCACTCCACGTCCTCCCAGTCGGGGCGGCCAATGCGGCGCTCAATGGTCACGCGGGCGGCTTGAGCCAGTTGCGGGGTTGCGCGGGGCGTGATCTGCTCGCTGGGATAGAGCGCGATCAGGTGGGTCGTGTGCCGGTGGTTGGGCACCGCTTCGTCGAAATCCTCCAGCCATTCCATCAACTGTCCGTGCTTGCCGATCCGCAGCGGCGGCAGTTTCCTCAGGGCTGCCTCCACCTGGCCCCGGAACTCGTCGTCCACGTCCAGCGTGCGGCTCGCTTCGAGGCACGAGGTGAAGAGGTCGCGCACCAGGACGATGTCGCACGTCGGTCCCATATATTCGCTGCAAGCGCCCTGGCCATTGGGCGTGACGAAGGCGTTCTCCGGCGAAGTCGCCGGCCCTGTCACCAGCCAGCCGTGTTTCGGATCTTCGACCAGGTAATCGAGGAAGAATTCCGCCGCCTCCTTGAGCGTGGGGTAGGCGCGCTGCCGGAGGAACTGCCGGTCGCCGGTGAACCGGTAATGCTCCCACAGATGCGAGCCGATCCAGATGCCGCCGGTTGGATGCACGCCCCAGCCCAGCCCCCAGCCGGGCGCGGTGTAGCCCCACGGATTGGTGAAGACATGGCAGACCCAGCCGCGCGCCCCGTAGACCGTCTGCGCGGTCCGCCGGCCCGGCACGCGCAACGACTCGATCAGGCGGAAAAGCGGCTCGTGACATTCTGAAAGATTGCAGACCTCGGCCGGCCAGTAATTCTGCTGCGTGTTGATGTCGAGGTGGAAATCGCAGGTCCAGCCCATGTTGCAGGCGAGGTTGTCGTTCCAGATGCCTTGCAGGTTGGTGGGCAGGGGCGAGTCCTCGCGCGAGCCGGCGATGAGCAGGTAACGGCCGTATTGGAAGAACTGCGCCACCAGCGCGGGATCGTCCTCGCCACGGCGCACCCGCGCCAACCGCTGGTCGGTGGGAAGTTGGGCTACTGGAGACGGACCGAGATCAAGCGAGACGCGACGGAAGAGCGGCTGGCAATCCGCCACATGCCGCTCACGAAGCGCGGGGTAGCTCCGTGACGCAGCCGCCGCGAGTTGTTTCTCGCACAAATCCGCCGGCCTGCCGGTATTGAAAGTGGTGTTCAGCGCGATGAGCAGCGTCACCGCGTCGGCGCTGGCTACTTCGAGGGCGTCGCCTTGAGCGGTAACCTTCCCGCCTTCCGGAACGGCGCGAATCAGGCTGGCCAGCGAAACGCCAGTTTTGCCATTGCTGTGCTTGCTCTCCCGCGCATCGGCGCTGATGAACAGCATGTCGTTGCCCCGGGCTTGCACCTGACTGGGCTCGCGGTTCGCCTTGAATCGCGCTTGGAAGGAGATCTTTCCCGGCTGGTCCGCGCTCAAGCGCATCGCGATGGTGTTGTCAGCGTGCGTGGCAATCACCTCGCGGGTGAAGCGCACGCCGCCGATGAAGTAACTCACCGTCGCAATAGCCTGGTCGAGATCCAGGTCGCGCCGGTAGTCACGCACTTCGCCCTCCGCGTGGCGCATGTGGAGCAGGAGATCGCCGACCGGGAGATGGGAGCCGTAATTCCCGCGCCGGCCCAGCAGGTGGCGGCTGATCAGGTCCACCGCCTTCCGGTATTGACCGTCGAACAGGAGTCTGCGGATCTCGGGGAGACGCTCGCGTGCAGCAGGATTATCGTGGGTGGGGTCGGGCGCGCCGGACCAGAAGGTGGATTCGTTCAACGCGAGTTTCTCCGTCGCAACACCTCCGAATACCATCGAGCCCAGCCGTCCATTGCCGACCGGCAACGCCTCGAGCCAGCGTGTGGCGGGCCGGCGATACCACAGGCTCAGCGGCGAAGCGGGCGGAGCGGCTTCGCCCACAAAGACCGGCGGAGGAGCGAGTTCGGGCCTGGGCGCTTGCTCGCTGGCGCTCAGACGGAGGTGGCAGAGATTCAGATGGTCGGCGGCGATGCCATCCCCGGCGTCGGTGCCCACGAGCTTCAGTTCCTTGACTCCCGCAACCGGCAAGCTGACGTAGCGTGGTTCCTCGTGCATGCGCATCATATCCGTCTCGAACGCCTTCCGGCCGTCGGTCCAGACCTGCACCGTCACCGAACCTTTCTCCGTCATGTCCGCGCTCACTCCCGCAAAAAACGTGAGCCATCGGTACCTCCCATCGAGCGCATAGACGATCTCCGCCGGCGCGTGCGTGCCGATGCCTTGCGTGAATTCGGCCGTCCCAATGCGCAGCGGTTTGCCTTCGACGCTGGCGTTGTTCTGCGCCGTGCCCCAGCCGGCCGAGGCGCGGATGGCCTGCCTCAGATCAACATAAATATCCTTCGCAGTATCGGGAACCGTGGAAGAGGTGGTGGGAACCGGTTGTTTGTCGAAGCGAACCGTCCACTGCACCTCGCGGTTGGTGGGGGCCGCCAGGGTGACGCGGAGCAAGCCCGGCTCGTCCTTCATCGCCACGGTCACGCCCGCCTCGCGGTCCTTCGGGGAGACTTCGGCGGCCAGCGCCTTCCAGGTGCCCAGCGTCGAGGTTGTGGCCAGGCGCAGTTCCGTCGCGTCGCCACCCACCAGTTTGCACGCGCCGGAAAGGCTGGCGTCGTCCCATCGTTCTTCGCCCACATCGACAAAGCACTGCGTGATGTGGCGCGACGTGCCCAGGAGTTGGGGACGGTCCAGGGTTTTTGCGACCGCGATGATGCTGCAGCCGGATGGAGGCAGTTCAGCCGAAACCACACCGTGGTGGATGGGCACCAGCCTTCCGCTCCAGTAATCCAGGCCCACGAAGCGCGCTCCATCCTTCTTGAGACCGAGTTGTTCGAGCTTCACGCTCACCGTGGTCGGCTGCCGCGCGCTCCAGTTGAAGAGGCCGGCCACGTGGCGCCGGCCGTCGGTCAGGTGCCAGGCCCGCGCGGGCATGTTCTCGAACAAGTCGAGCGGGCGCGCCGCCAGCCCGGCGTTGGGCATGGAGCGTTTGATGCAATCGAGGCGGTCTGCCGGCAGCCCCGGGAGCCATTCGCTGACGAGATTCAGGCTGCCGGAGAGGGCGATCCAGGAGGCGAACGATCGGGCCTGGGTGAGGCTGAGCGGGGCGCGCACCATCAGGCAATCCGGATCATTATGCCAGACGCGGTTGTGGAGGAAGTAGAGGCGGGTGCCCAGGTGGAAGTTGGGCATGATCGCGCCCCAGTCCGCCCCGGTGTCAGGCCCGATCCGCATGGCGTCCACCAGGCCGATGGCGCCGCCCATCGAACGGAAGTTCTGCGCCACGTTGCACGCGGCGATGTAGGTGCCGGGGCTCGCCGCCTCGCGCATCGCGCGGATGCCCGTGCGGTAGGCCTCGATGCCGGTCAGGTAAGGATCGTGAAAGACGGCATCGCCGAACTTCTCGTCCACGTAGGCCGTGCCCGGGTAGGTGCACTTGGCCGCGAGACCGCACCACATCGCGTCCGGTTTCAGGTAGCGATAACCCCATTCCCGGGTGATGCGCCGGACGGACTCGGAGAGAAAGGCGCGGGCCTCCGGGTGGGTCATGTCCAGGCACCAGCCGGCCCAGAGTACCTCGTAGAGCGAACCG
>Ga0316616_100001083_pt1 | contig 10466 bp, 6 predicted proteins | sample OWC_Aug_M1_C1_D1_FD_207660 | JGI IMG/M metagenome (GOLD analysis project Ga0316616, IMG submission 207660) | Wetland soil microbial communities from Old Woman Creek delta, Ohio, United States - OWC_Aug_M1_C1_D1_B | ecosystem: Environmental > Terrestrial > Soil > Wetlands | place: USA: Ohio...
TTGGTGTGATCATATTCATGAACTCAAGCAATAACACCCTTATCGGTAACTCGTTTTCCGATACAAGAATCGGTGTCATGATCGGGCGTTCAAGTCATAATCTCCTTTTGAACAACAGCTTTGTTCGGAGCGGCTTGTATGTGTTTAACGATACTTTTTCAAATACGATGATAAACAATACGGTGAATGGGAAATCTCTCCTTTACCTGGAGGATCAATCGAACATCATAGCCCCCGCTGGACTCGGACAGATCATCCTTCTCCGATGCCACAACGTTACGGTAAAGGACCAAGAACTCACCAATACCACTTATGGGATGGAACTCATCGATACCGACCACTGTCATATCTCTCAGAACATCATTGCATCCAATATTGCCTCCGGCATCCTCATCCTGAACAGTCACTCTAATACAATTATGAACAATATCTTAACCGCAAATAATGAGGATGGAATCTATCTTCGTGGAAACAACAATACCATCCTGGGAAACACGATAACGTTCAACCAAGACGGCTTATCATCTTATAAGAGCGATTACACCACCATAATAAACAACAATATATCGGATAACTACTGTGGCATCGATTGCGTATTTTTTGACCGTTCCACTCTCATCTCAGGAAACATTATTCGTTCGAACAAAGACATCGGAATTCAAATAGACCATGGTACACACTTCACTCTCGCACAAAACGATATCACCTCCAATCAAATGGAAGGCATCAGTATGAATCATTGTGAACAGATTATCATCCAGAACAATACCATATCTCAAAATGTATATAGCATAAAACTATTGGAGAGTAAAAACAATTCCATCACGAGTAATACGATTACGGAAAATGTTTTCGGTATCATATTGGATGGTTCAAGTAATGATAATCTTATCACGGGGAATAACTCACTGGTAAATAATTCCTACGGAGTCTCTATCCATCATTCTGATTCGAACATCATCACGCATAATGATTTTATGAATAATACAAAGGGGATATATTGTAGTGAAACGCAAAAGAACATCATCACGCAAAACACGATTTCCTGGTACGAAGTCTGTACGATGTATGAGATGGGAATCACCCTTGATTATTCAACGAATATGACAATTTCTTATAATACAATTTTTAATGCTGCCTACGGAATCTCCATCTATCATTCGAACGATAACATTATCCTTCGAAACAATATCTATCACAGCTTTATTGTTGCGATTGCGATCTACCACCAAATGACCCACTCGAATAACCTTCTTATCAGTAACACATTGATGGAAAACACCAATGGCATCGCCATCCTAGATTCAAATAACACACTCATCATCGAGAATATAATCACTCATGGCACTGATGCAGGCATCAAAATCGATTATCGTTCATCTGGTACAATCATCAGGCAGAACATGATTTCTGAAAATTTAGATGGAATCGTTTTAGATTATTCCGCGACAGGAACATACGTAGAGAAAAACATCATAAAAGGAAACCTTAGAACTGGCATGGTCCTTCAGATCGGGGCGACGAATAATATCATAACTGAGAACGTTTTCCAAAATAACATACTTGGTATCAATATCTCCGGGGATTCGAATGTCATACACCACAATATCCTTTCAGATAATTTTCAGGGGATATTTATCTGGACATCCAGTGACAACTCAATATGCTGCAACACCTTTAGTAACAACCACAAACACGCAAGCTTCAAGATATTTTCCATCCAGCATAACATCTGGAATAACAACTATTGGGGTAAATCAAGAATCCTTCCCCAACTCATTGGAGGTAAAATCAATATTTGGTTTGGATATTCATTTAATTTCCCTTGGTTTAATATTGATTGGCATCCCGAACAAGAACCCTACGACATTCCAATAATACGATAGGGAAACATTCCCTCTGAACTCCATACTCATCGAGGTTGTCATTTTGATTCGCACAAAAATCTTATCAATTTTCTAAAAGGCTTGAAAATTGGGACCATAGACGTTAAAGGACCCTCAGGGTTATATTCGGGGGTCATTTAGAGCCCCTCGGAGTCCTATAGACCCTCTTTTTTATCCTTACGAATCTTTTAAGATTAACGGGATTAAGCCATCATATTTAAGTAGGTTCACAGAATACCCTTCCTCGTTTAAACCATCCACTCAACACATAAAAAAAATGTTGGGAAATGGAGGGATATACTCTATGGTACAACTACATGAAATGATTTTACGAGATGGACATCAATCATTACTAGCCACACGTATGCGAACAGAAGATATGCTTCCCATAGCAGAGAAGCTTGATGAGGTCGGTTTTTTCTCCCTCGAGGTTTGGGGTGGTGCGACCTATGACGTCTGCATCAGATATCTGAATCAGGACCCCTGGGATCGATTAAACAAACTGAAAAAAGCAATGCCGAACACCCCACTTCAGATGTTGGAGCGGGCGATGAACATTGTCGCGTACTGGAATTTCCCTGATGATGTGGTGAAAAAGTTCATTTATATGGCGAAGAAGAACGGCTGTGATTATTTCCGTATCTTTGATGCCCTTAACGACCTTCGGAACATGAAAGTTCCCATGCAGGCGGTTAACGAGAATGGTGGTCATGTCCAGGCGTGTCTGAGCTACACGATATCCCCGATTCACACCGTTGATTACTTTGTTGATAAGTTCATTGAGTTAAAGAAGATGGGTGCGGACTCGGTCTGTATCAAGGACATGGCAGGGATGATCTCCCCGAAACGTGCGTATGATATCATCAAAGGGACCAAAGAAGCAGGGGTGAACCTGCCGATGGATCTTCACTCGCATTACACGAGTGGGATGACTGGGATGGCGTATCAAAGGGCTGTTGAAGCAGGAGCAGACATCCTGGACACGTCTATCTCCCCGATTTCTGGAGGGACTGCTGCACCAGCCACGGAAAGTGTGGTCGCTGCGTTCCAGGGGACTGAATGGGACACGAACTATAATTTAGAGTTACTCATTGAATGCCGCACGTATTTCCTGAAGGTATGGGAGAAGTATCGTCATCTGCATCGATTTGATGCCTTGAAGGTGGACCCTAGTGTCACCCTGCATCAGGTCCCTGGTGGGATGCTATCCAACCTGATCTTCCAACTGGAGGAACAAGGAGCTCGTGATAAATACCGACAGATCCTTGATGAGACCGCTCGTGTACGAGAAGAGCTTGGGTATCCACCGCTTGTGACACCGACAAGTCAGGTGGTCGGGGTGCAAGCAGTCATGAACGTGCTGCACGGCCGCTACAAAGTGGTTCCTAAGGAGACGAAGGATTACTGTCGTGGGATGTACGGCAAACCACCAGCGGAGATTCACCTGGATATCATGAAAAAAGTACTTGGACCGAAATGGAAAGAAGAGGTCATTGACTGTCGACCCTCTGATCTGCTAGAACCACTCTGGGATAAGAAGAAAAAGGAGTTGATGGAGATCGATGGCGGATCGTTAATCAAGAAAGAAGAGGACGTCATGACCTATATCCTGTATCCTCAGGTTGGCTTGAAGTTCCTAAGAGGCCAGGCGGTCGCGGAGTTCACCTCCGATGCGCTCCCCTTGCCTATCGATCATGCACTTACCCGAGCGATGGTGAAACAATCATTCCCCGAGGTCAAGCAACTCTGGTTAGAGACACAACCGCCGGAGAAACGCGGAGGACCCGTACAGATCCCCACAGAGTTCCAGGTGGAGGTCGACGGAGAACCCTTCGAAGTAAAAGTCATCCCCCAAGGCGGGTTCCTTGTTGCAGGAGCCGGTGGTGCAGCACCAGAGAAACCAAAGGATGTCGAAGGCGGCATCAAATCAAGCATGCAAGGCACCATTCTGAAGATCAAGGTGAAGAAAGGTGACAAAGTCAAGATAGGGGACGTGATTGCTACGATTGAAGCCATGAAGATGGAACAAGAGATAAAATGTGAAAAAGAAGGGGAAGTCAAGGAAATCTACTGTAAAGAAGGCGCACCGGTCAGCAGCGGTGATCTTCTCATGCAGATCCTCTAAAAAAATGGTGATTGAAGATGCTTAATAAGGTCCTGATTGCGAACCGAGGTGAAATAGCGATCCGTATCATGCGAGCCTGCAAAGAATTCGGAATCGCCACGGTCGCGGTGTACTCCGATGCCGATCAGCATGCGTTGTTCGTGAAATACGCTGATGAGAAATACAACATCGGGCCTGGTCCTGCCAGTCAGAGCTATCTGAATAAACAAAAGATTATCGATGCGGCATTGAAATCCGGTGCAGAGGGGATCCATCCCGGCTATGGGTTCATGGCAGAAAACGCGGAGTTCGCGGAGATGTGTCTGAAGAACAACATCGAGTTCATCGGTCCACCAGTCTCAGCGATGAAGCTGATGGGATCAAAAATTGATTCGAAGAAATCCATGATCCAGGCGGGCGTCAAGGTCGTCCCCGGTGTTACTGAGGCGATCGCGGATCATGAACGAGCTAAGGATATCGCCCATGAGGTCGGCTACCCAGTAATGCTGAAAGCATCAGCGGGTGGTGGTGGAATCGGGATTGTACAGGTCAATGACGAGCAGCAGATGGAAAAAGCACTTGCCACCGTCCGACAGCTGGCGAAGAACTCCTTTGGTGATGATTCTGTCTTCATTGAGAAATTCATCGAGAACCCCCGACATATTGAATTCCAGGTGATCGGGGATAAGAAAGGTCATCTCATCCATTGCTATGAGCGGGAATGTAGCGTGCAGCGACGTCATCAGAAACTCATAGAGGAAACCCCATCCCGCGCATTAACACCAGAACTACGAAAAGAAATCGGTGCACAGGCAGTCCTTGCGGCAAAAACCGCGGGATACTACAACGCGGGGACTTGTGAGTTCATGTTCAAGGACGGGAAGTATTACTTCCTTGAGATGAACACCCGGTTGCAAGTGGAACACCCCATCACCGAAATCACCACAGGTGTAGATCTCGCACGAGAACAACTCCGCGTAGCATCAGGTTTAGAACTTGAATATGATCAGAAGGATATCCATCCACGGGGTCATTCCATCGAATGCAGAATCAACGCTGAAGACCCGTTGAACAATTTCATGCCAGCTCCCGCGAAGATCATCCGATACGCAGAACCCAGTGGCCCAGGGATCCGTGTTGATTCCGGGGTATATCCTGGTTTTACGATCCCACCGTTCTATGATTCAATGATCGCAAAGCTCATCGTCTGGGCAGAGGACCGGCCACGGGCGATCGAACGGATGAAACGTGCGTTATGGGAGTTCCAGATCAGTGGTGTGAGACATAACATCCCCTTCCATCAGGTGGTCATGAACAACCAGCAATGGCGCTCTGGCGTCTATGACACCAGTTTTATCCCACGCTATAATATCCTGGATCAAGTAGTGAAATACGTCCAGGAGACCAAAGCACAATCATCTGGTCCGAAGACAGCCGCAGCAATGGCAGCAGTCCAAGCGGTGATCATCGCTTCGAATAGCGGGTCACCACCGAAATAGATGAACAGTTCAGAATCATGAACGAGTCCGTGTTCGTAAAAAAAACTACTTCGTTGTTACATACCCTTGATTTTGTGAAAAAAGCCTATGTTTTCGATACCGTGAATTCCACGAATGCGACCGCACGAGACCTTGCGAAGACTGGCGCAGCCGAAGGATCTGTCGTCATTGCCCGGACCCAACTGCAGGGCAGGGGTCGTTTCGAGCGTGTTTGGGAATCACCAGAGGGAGGGTTGTATCTGTCGTTGATCCTTCGACCAAACGTTCCACCAGATAAATCCTCACTTTTATCGTTCATCGCAGCTCTTGCGGCAGTAAAAACCATGAGAGGATATGGAGTTCTTGCGACCATTAAATGGCCAAATGATGTACGAGTACATGGCAAAAAGATCGCAGGTATCCTGCTTGAATCAGAAGGAAACGGGCAGAGGATTGAGTATGTCGTGGTTGGGATTGGAATCAACCTTGCCGTGGATCTTACTGGTTTGTCTGCTGCCATACAAACAAAATCCACATCCTTGGAGCATGAACTGAAACAACCCATTGATTTTCATGAGTTCCTTAAGTCATTTATCAGTGCTTTTGAACAGAGCTACAGACATTTTAAGAAGCAGCGATTCAACGATCTTGTGGAGGAATGGAAATCATATTCAGATACCCTTGGGAAGAAGATCCAGGTGAACACCATGACAGGGGATTTTGAAGGGACAGCATATGATGTCGACTCCTCAGGGTTTCTTCTTCTGAGAACCTCAAAGGGTGAGACGAAGAGGATTCTGAGTGGTGACTGTCTGTACGTTGATGAGTTAGACCATGCTTGACATGAAGCTTGGTGGCGTCCCAACGGTCATATAGACGACTTTTTTCGAATGATTGTTTTTCGCCTGATGCACCAGCATTGACTTATGCCACAGGATGTCCCCAACAGAGAGTTTATAGGTTTTCTCGCCAACGGTGTAATCCATTTCCCCCTCCAGGACAAGGTGCATTTCTTCCCCGTCATGTTGAAAGAGTTTTGATTCGGTGTGCGGGTCGATTTCAGCGATGATGGCCTCCATCTTATGGGATTTAACCATAAGTCGATAGAGCCGGCCTGGTTTCTTCGTCACACTCTTCTCTTCATCACTTTTAATAAAAACAACGTCCTCATCCATAGAAATCAGCTTTCGTAGAAGGTAGGAACTAATAAACATTTCCTCTATTTGAAATAAGAAGGAGGGCAAGTCCTAATATCCTAGTTCCTGTATTCGGTTCACATGACATCTCAAAAGGAGTTATTAGACGACGTCTACAATCGCGCATACCGCTACGAATCACGTTTAGGTAGTTGCCCCCAATGTGTCCTTGCAGCATTAAAAGAGACCATTGGAGTGGGGGATGATACAGTGTTCCAGGCATCACAGGGATTAACCGGAGGAACCTCGCTTTCAGCTCAGGGAACCTGCGGGGCACTCGCAGGAGGGATGATGGCGATAAGTGCACTCGTCGGTCGAACCTACCAGGAGTTCTCCGAAGGTCAGAAGAAACGGTTAGTGTTCAAATATACCAAAAAACTATATGATCGATTCAGTCAGGAATACGGATCCCCGCTATGTTGCGATGTGCAGAAGAAGATCTTCGGACGCAGTTACGTTCTATTGGATAAACAACAGTATGAAGCATTTGAGAAAGCAGGTGCCCATGTGGATAAATGTACAAGTGTTGCCGGAAATGCTGCGAGATGGACCGCAGAGATCATCTTAAACGAGTTACAAGGAAAAAACCAGGAAGGATAAGTATATAAATCATAAAGAGAATAAAACCAAGTAGAGAGGGATATCATGATCCATATTGATCGCATCGTCGGGGGAAGAATCAACGCTTTTGCTATCACAGCTCTTGTAATCATCTTAGTAGCTTCTGGTGCAAATCCAGTGATATCCGCTCAAGCTGCTGATTCGATTTCTATGACGTATTCATTTTCTAAACCCGTGATTACACAAATAACTGTTGATGATGTTATTTACGATCAGGTAACCATCCAGGATGCCCCTTGTTCAGGTGACCCTGGTGAACCTCTGCTTCCGACGAAAGGCGCGTACCTATTGCTGCCGGCAGATACAAAAGTAAAATCAATTACGATAACCGGGGAGCGAATCTTGGTTGGATCAGGATTAAGTATCATCCCTTGCGGAGCTCCAATCCCACTTGTCCCAGATGCACCAGCAATAGTCCCTGAACCTAATCAAATGGTATATACATCAGGTGAGGAGTATCCCGGGAAGTTGTACTCCGAGGTGGGCGTGTATCAGTTCAGGGGGTATTCCATTCTTGTCCTGCTCTTGTTCCCTGTTCAATACATCCCATTGACGGGGGATTTATTCTATTATCAAACCCTCACGGTGACAGTACATCTTATGGATCAAACCTCTGAGAAGCTCCTGTTTCGGAACACCCAAACAGACCAATCTGAACTTCTTGATAAAATAGAGAACCCCTCTGTGGAATCCACCTATCGACAACCGTTCCATGCACCAATCTTCTCAGATCAATATGATCTTTTAATTCTGACCACCGATGCGTTCAAAGCAGGCTTCCAACCATTAGCAGACCAACACAATGTAACAGGGAAACAAACCGTTATCCGGACACTGAATGATGTCGGGGGAAGCAGCCCGGAAGCTATCCGGTCATACATCCAAAATGCCTACACGACCATGGGGATCAGCTACGTCCTTTTAGGTGGTGATACAGAAAGCATCCCAGCCAAGATGCTCTATGTCGAAGGGATGGATGAGAATGTCACCCCCTACAACACCCTGATGCCCGCGGATTTGTACTACGCTTGTCTTGATGGACCATATAACTCGGATGGCGACGAGTACTGGGGGGAACCCCATGATGGGGAGAACGGTACCGATGTGGACCTAATCGCAGACGTCTACGTCGGTCGTGCTTGTGCAGACAACCTGCAAGAGGTGCAGAATTTTGTTCAAAAGAATGTGGAATATCTTTCATTACCCTCTGGAGACACCTATCTGGGGGACGCAACCTTCGCTGGGGAATACCTCGGAGATTACGGGATTGCCTCCTTTGGTGGGACGACCTTAAATCAACTGATCAATGGATCTAGCGAAAACGGTTTTACAACCGTTGGTATTCCTGCAAGTCTCTATAACATCGACCGTCTCTATGATGAACTCTACCCCGGGTTCGACCCTTCGAATCCTTGGGGCACCGGGTGGCCAAAACAGGAACTCATCAGCCGGATCAATAATGGTGTTCATCTCATCAACCATGACGGACATGCGTACTATGATTACAACATGCGAATGTACAATAGTGATGTCACCACCCTTACCAACGAGCATAACTTCTGTTTCGTGTACTCCCAAGGTTGCATGTCTGGTGGGTTTGACAACCCTGAGGGAACCGATTGTATTGCTGAGTATTTCACTATGAAAAATACCCAGGGCGCTTTTGCCGGGATTTGGAACGCCCGGTACGGGTTCTTCTGGTCGTATAGTACTGATGGGGACTCCCAACGTTACCATCGACAGTTCTGGGACGCGGTGTTCGGGGAGAACATCCGTGAGATCGGTCGAGCGAACCATGACTCCAAAGAAGACAACCTGTTCATGATCCAACGGTCCTGTATGCGCTGGGTTTACTACGAAACAAACTTGTTTGGGGATCCCGCAGTCAGCTTCCAAAACGCCTCGGGAGTGAAACCACAATTACACATCAGTGATGTGCGTGGGGGAAAAGGAATCGTCCAGGTCTCAATAGAGAACAATGGAGAAGTCCCGGTCACGAATATCCCCTGGAGCATCGTTGTTGTTGGAGGGATATTTGGACGCATCAACATCACCTCAGTTGATTCGATTGCATCCCTTGGTATCGGAGACACCCTGACCATTCAACCAGACAACACTATTTTTGGTCTAGGCAAAATCTCTATTCAAACCCAAGTGAAATACGCAGAGGACTGGAACGGTACTGGATTTGTGTTTGGTCCGTTCGTCCTAAGAATTGCTCCAGGCTAAAACATTTCTTTCCTTTGAACAAACCATAAAAGTACCTTGTTCATTCACCAGTGTGTCATGGTTCAGAATATCATAGGGAAACTCAAACTTGTTCTTCCCTTCATTGGACTTGTTATCCTGGCGTACCTCATCTATTCGTTGGACCCGCAGAAGATTATCAACGCGTTTCTTTCTATCGACCCTATCTATATCGTCTATGCGGTGCTCCTCACCATCCCGCTCTTGATCATCCGGATGGTGGAATGGCAGCTGATCCTAAAGGAACAAAAAATACGCTTAGGGTATTTCGATTCTCTGAAGTTCTATCTCATAGGGATTCTTTACGGCAGCTTCTCACCGGGATACATGGGACAATTGATGCGGATCCCTTATATGAAAGAAAGAACACGGGAACCGTTCGGCAAGCTTTTCATCAACACGCTCATTGATACTTTTGTCCATTCGTTTTCCATCTATGGGATGATCATCATCGGGGCGTTCCTCGTGGTTGGGACTATCCCTGAGTTACTGCCGATCACCATTGTGTGGATGGTAGGGTTCTGTCTTGCGGTGCTGTATTTCTCAAAAAAGCATCGAGGAGAGAAATTCTTCCGGGTCATCATTACCTATATCATCCCAAAGAAGGTCAAACCGCATCTTCATGCATTTGTAGGTACCTTTTATCGCGATTTCCCACGGTTCAAAGCCGTCATCATCCCTTACTTCCTCGGGATCATCACCTGGGTAATCGTGTTTTCACAGGAATACCTCATCGCACAAGGATTACACCTTGACATCCCCTATCTTTCATTCATTATTCTGTTTCCCATCGCGAACGTCGCAGGTTTCATCCCGATCACGTTTGGTGGTCTTGGGACACGTGAGTTTACTGCGATCATGATTTTTACAACCCTTTTTACGGTCACCGCGGAACAAATCCTTGTGCTCTCCCTCGTCGGTTTCTGTATCACAG
>Ga0316616_100001084_pt1 | contig 10463 bp, 11 predicted proteins | sample OWC_Aug_M1_C1_D1_FD_207660 | JGI IMG/M metagenome (GOLD analysis project Ga0316616, IMG submission 207660) | Wetland soil microbial communities from Old Woman Creek delta, Ohio, United States - OWC_Aug_M1_C1_D1_B | ecosystem: Environmental > Terrestrial > Soil > Wetlands | place: USA: Ohio...
ACGCCGCAGGGTCGAGCTACTTTGCGGTCCGAGGCGTCCTTGCGAAAGCCCTTGCGGAGGCCGCCGAGTACATCGTGGAGCGGGGTGTCGCCCAAGAGACTGCACCGCCGCTGATCCGCCTCATCGCGCAGATCGCTGCGCGCTTCGGCGTTCCGGTTTCGGAGAAGGCTATGGCGCAATCGCTGCCCATCGTGGGCGCTGCCGGAGGGGCACTGATCAACACGCTTTTTATCGATCACTTTCAAGATGTCGGCCGGGGCCATTTCATCGTGCGTCGCCTGGAGCGTGCTTACGATCCCGAGTTGGTGCGACGGGAATATCTGAACCTCCCGCTAAAGTGAGATACCAGCTAAACCGTGCTTGCAGCGACAGGTGCCGTTGCTCAGCCGTTGAACCTCACGGTGCCGGTCATTTTATGGATGGTAACCTTGGATTCTGATACCATCCGACGTATCGCACGGATCAGGTGTGTTGTGATTTTGATAAGAGGGGGGGCGCTTATGAGGTTAACCACCAACACTATGTCGATGACGTGCCTGCTGGCTCTCTTAGTGATGCTTGTGCAGGGGTGCGCATCCGATCATCCAGTCGCCCCAAAATTGATAGAACCGAAAAGGATGATCAAAGACATTATGATCATTCGTTCGGCGGATAGCCTCACTGTCGTTGTACAGGGGGATCAACCGCTCTTTTACACCTTTATGCAGCAGGACTCGCCGCAGGCATTGGTTATCCAGTTCGCCGATACGGGCTTTGACCGCTTGGAGCCGGTATATTCTCCCCCTGATAATTTTGCAGTTCATTCGATCCAAACCGTGCAGATTCCTGAAAACGGTATGGAAGCACGGGTGGTTCTCGGGCTCAAGGGAAGCACCTCATACCAACTGGTTTCGGAAGAAAATAGTCTTAAAGTGGTTTTTACAAAAACCACACCCCCTGCGCAAAGCGCCACCTCCCGGCGGGGTCAGCCGGCCGCGAGGCAGAGACCTCCATCTCCGGCGAGTCAAACCGCGCCGGCCTCCGGCATTTTGAAAGAAGTGGATGTCGCCTTTCGCGACGGCGGCGTTGCGATTCACATGCGGGTGGACGGGAACGTGCGGAATTACAAGACGTTTACCATCGATGATCCTCTCCCGGCCAGGATCATTCTTGATTTGGTGGGTCTTCGCAGCGTCTTTCATGGCGAGCAAAAAATTCCAGTAGAAGGGAACATCGTCAAACTGATTCGTCATTTCGGCCATCCGGACAAGGTCCGAGTAGTCGTGGAAACGGAAAAGGCATACCTCAAGGATTTCTCCGTGGAACCCGTTGAGAATGGGATAGTCCTCAAAGTAGGCGCTTCCACGAAAAAGGAAAATTAGAGCATCCCGTGTATTTCACTTACTACATCACCATATTCACAGATTGCCGATATGCCGATGATTTCATCCGACATATCTTTAATCTCTTCGGGTCGAATTCCTCGAAGCTTGCTTCGATAAGATGAAGAATTCCACCTGATAGATACCTCGCAGCTTGCTGCGGGGTCATTCATTTTTTTTAAAATTGTGATATTCTCAGTTGGTCAGTTCAAATTTGAAAAATAGGAAAGCCAATTCTCCTGACAAGTTGTCTTGGCGCCCATGATCTCGCCTCCAACAGATCGACTCCACAAGTTCTTGGCAATTGCCGGAACGGCTCTTTTTTTTCTTGGTGTGACAATTCCGTTGGATCGGTACGACCAGTCTGTGCGTCAATTTATCGAAGCCAAAGGAAAGGTAATGGAACTCAGCCAGGCACAGTTTCGCCTTTCGAAGTGGCTTGACTCACTTAAAAACCCACCACAAAATGATTCGGTTACTGCACCCGCTGACATCTCTACGCCTGTAAGTAGCGTTGACCGCGCGAGAATAGAAAAAGATTCGGCAGGACTTGAACGCGAAATTGCAGACCTGTCAGTACAGACACAAAAACAGATTGACTTAGCACAGCATTTAGAGCGAATTAAGACCACATGGTTTGTACTGGGATTTATGTGTATTCTCGGCGGGATAGTGATAGCTACCATTGGCTTTATCATTTGGTGGCGCCAGCCTGAGAATGAGCGTTAACCATTCCATTGAGCGTGTAGATCACTGCGATCCGCGGTCTGCTTCTTATCTCAAACATCAATTTTATAATTGGTCTTGGGAATGTCACAGCTCAGTTTGGGTTTGACATTGGTGGGCCAACAGCATTAAGAATTAGGATATGCAGAGATAACCAGCAATGGTTTTAGATTGTTGTGAATCTGACAGATCATCCGACAAATCACACGTTGGTGGTTCCTTGTGATATAGACTCCCCTCACGGTCCTATTTCATTTGATTTTTGGCCCCGGGCTAAGGTATATTTTTCAACAGTTCTGGCATCGTTACCATTCCACCGGACCTGAAGCGGGCGCTGGTTTTGTTACGCGGTTCGGATCTCACTTCTCCATCTGGGTTTCTTTTCACTTTTGCCTCTCCTATTCTGGATTTGCTACACCTTCATTCTCGGGGACTTGGTAATGGCACAAGGCGAATCTTAAAAACAAACAATCGCCTGCCTCAAAACCTGGGGTGAAGGGTAGCAGGCATTTTAAACCGACACATTAGGCCCTTATCACTGTAATTGTGTGTATTTTGCGTCGAAAATTTTTTTGAGTCTCTGCAACCCCATATCAGCCGTCGATCTACAGGGATTTAAAATAAATCCAACTTTTTGAAATTTTGGGGCCGGCTTGTCCGGGTTGGGTTTGCAAAAGAAATTACCGCGAAATATGGCTACCATGGCTATGAACCAAGAATTGTTGGAAAAAATTGAGGCATTTAAATATTTTTCCGAGAAGCAACTGGCCAAAGTGAAAAATCTCTGCGAGGAGGTTGCTTTCAATGAAAATGAACGGCTTTTTGCTGCAGGAGACCCAGCCACCCACTTATGGATGGTTACCGACGGTAGAGTAGATCTGCGATTTGAAAATCCAGACAAACGGGTGACCACCACCAAGCAGACTGTTTCTTCAGTGAAGGTTACACCCCAAAAACCCATGGCAGAAACACTTGGATGGTCATGCTTTGTTCCACCCTATCAGATGCGGCTTTCTGCCTACTGTGTTACTCCCACTTGCCGGATAATCCGTATAGCAAAAGGTGAGCTGCTAAAAATTTTCGAGGATGACCCATTAATGGGATATCGATTTATGTCTTTCATGGTAACTGTCGTCGGTTACCGTTTCCATCAATTCCAAGAAGTGTTCGCAACAATGCATTTTATTCATTCCGAGCTCAAGACGAAGGTGTGATTTTCATAATCAATTTTGGCATCTTTCCCATTACCATGATCCTGAATCGTTAGCTACATTGGTGCCGCTGTGTTTACAGATGGGGTGGCATTTATAGCGAAACTATCTATAGTGCTAGCCGACGGGACCGAGATCATTATCACGTTTACAAACCTATGTATGCCTATCAAGAATTGCTGGCTCACTGGCGGTCTTTAGCGCGGCACACGCCTCTCGGTGTGATCTGCGACCTGGACGGTACGCTGCTACCGTTTGTTTCAACTCCGTCCGAGTCGCGGCTTCCGCCTGAGCTGGCTGTGAAGCTGTCCGAACTATCAGCTTTGCAGGGCCTGAGGCTGGCGATCGTTAGCGGCCGTCCGCGCGAGGACCTCGAGCGGCTGCTGGCTCCGGTCCTAAACGTCTGGCTGGTGGCCGAGCATGGCGGCTGGCGGCGCAGCACCGGCGCATGGGAGGCGAGCGTTGACCGGCAACCCAGGGACGTCGAGCCGCTGGCCACCAGATTCGGGCAGATAGCCGCTTCGGTTCCAGGCGCCCTGGTGGAGCGCAAGACATGGTCCGTAGCCTTTCACTACCGGCTGGTTCCGGAGCTGGAGCGATCGGCTATGCTGGTGGCGGTCGATGCGGCGATTGAGGAGTATCTGGCTCAGGCGCCGAGCTTCGAGCGGCTCGAAGGGGTCGAGATGCTCGAGGTGCGGCCGTCGCATATGCGCAAGGGCACAGCTGTGGCTTGGCTACGCCAGCAATTAGGCCCTGAAACCCGCCTTCTCGCCTTCGGCGATGACCTGACCGACGAGGACATATTCCGGGAGTTCGGAGTGGCCGACGAGTCGGTCCTGGTCGGCGCACCTCGCCGCAGCCACGCACGCTGGTGTCTGGCCGATCCGGTCGCGGTGGCCGGGATGTTGGACTGGATTGCGGCAACGCGCTGCGGCCAGGCCGAGGCCTCGACGCAGCTGCCCGAGCCTCTGGCCACATTCCTCTGTGGCGCTGCCAGCATCCGCGGCCGGTACGAGCTGCTCATCGTGTCGAACCGGCTGCCTGACCTGCGGGGCGCGACGTGGCCGGGAGAGGCTGGTCGCAAGCGGAACGTTAGCGGGCTGGTCTCAGCACTGGAGCCGGTGCTCAGCACTCGGCGCGGGCTGTGGCTGGGTTGGAGCGGACGCATCACTTCTGAGCAGGAGCCCGGCGCCATCGGCCTCGACGACGAGGTGCGGCCGGTGCTGGCCTGGATGGACTTCCCAGAGCGGTGGCATCGCAGCTATTACAATGGATTCTGCAACCGGGCGCTGTGGCCGCTCTTCCACGTGTTCCCACAGCACGTGGCCTTCGTGGATGGCGAATGGGACTGTTACCAGGAGGTCAATCGCGCGTTCGCGGCAGCAGCGAGCGAGTTGGTCTCGCTCGAGACGCCTGTTTGGGTGAACGACTACCACCTGCTGCTGGCGGCGCGGGGCCTACGTGAACTCGGCCATCGGGGGCCCCTGGGGCTCTTCCTACACATCCCGTTCCCGGGGCCGGACCTCTTCGAGCTGCTGCCGTGGGCCGAGCAGCTTCTCGACGCGATGCTGGACTATGATTTGCTCGGCTTCCACACGGCCGCGTATGTCGACAACTTCCTCCACACAGTCGGCGCTCTGTCGCCGGCAAAGGTTTCGGACGATGCGGTCGAGCACCGTGGGCAGCGGGTCCGGGTGCGGGCGTTCCCGCTCGGGATCATCCCCGGGTCGTTCCAGGAGCCGGCCGACCGAACGGTCGCCGATGAGGTCGCCACGCTGCTGAAGGCGATCGCGCCGAGCCGGCTAGTGCTGGGCGTCGATCGGCTGGACTACACCAAGGGCATCCCAGAGCGGCTCGAGGCCTTCGGTCGCCTGCTGGAGCTGCATCCCGAGTGGCGCGGCCACGTCTCGCTGGTGCAGATCTCGGTCCCCTCCCGGGCGGACGTGCCAGGGTACGCTGAGCAGCGGCTGCGTATCGAGAACATCGTGGGTCGGATCAACGGGGAGTACGGTGAGGGGGCGTGGGTACCTGTGCGCTACCTGTACCGCAGTTACAGCCACGCGCACTTGGCCGAGCTTTACCGTGCGGCGGCGGTTGGGTACGTGACGCCGTTGCGCGACGGGATGAACTTAGTGGCCAAGGAGTTCGTGGCAGCGCAGGAGCCAGCGGAGCCGGGTGTGCTGCTGCTGTCGAAGTTCGCGGGGGCAGCGGCAGAGCTGAAGGATGCGGTGCTGACGAACCCGTGGCAGGCAGAGGGGATGGCGCGGGACTTGGACCGGGCTCTGAGGATGGAACTGGCCGAGAAGCAGGAGCGGCACCGGAAGCTGCTGGCGGTCGTCTCGCGAACGACGGCCGCGACGTGGGCCGAGGACTTCCTCGAGGCGCTAACCGCCTGCTAGTAGCGCCTTGCGAACGTAGGCCGGCTGGCTGCTATCGGCACGCCTCAGCTCATAGCATCTTACTGGTGATTTCATCCGACGTATCTCAAGTCGGCGCTTCTTTGTGATATTGCCAAAATGCAAGCAAGGGGCTTTATAAAGAAACCATCTAATCATTGTTAGCCTTAATCTAAAAAGGAAAGATATCGCTATTCGTAAAAACATGGTAAAACATGTTTGTCAGAGGAAGAAATGATGAAAACACATAGCGTAACAAACGAGATTAACCGGATAGAAAAGCGAGCAATTGAAGCTTCAGCTGTTGCACCAATAATTCAAGCTGTAGCTCAGCGAATTGGAAAGGAAGAAACTCTTGCTATTTTGAAAGAGGTCAATGAAAAAGAAGCTTTCGAGCGTGGTGTATCCATACGAAATAAACTTAGAAATACAGGGATTCCAGAATTAGTTGAAGATGTAGCGACATGGGGTATAGGAGGTGTGCTAGAAATGAAGGTTCTAGAACAAACTTCCGAGACATATCATTTCAACATAACTCGTTGCCCGTATTTTGAAAAATATCGTGAGCTAGGGCTTGCGGAGTATGGTGTAGCTTTATCTTGCTGCCGTGACGAACCCTTTGCCCGTGGCTTTAATCCTCAATTGAAGCTTGAGCGTTCACAAACTATCATGGAAGGAGCGGATTATTGTGATTTTCGGTACTCTTTGCATTCAAGTTTATAAATATATTAACTAAAAAAAGGCTAACCTGCCAGTTCACCGGACTGCAAAAAACCGCGTCCGCTGAAGAGCTCATTGAAAGTATCACCAAGAAATTCAAGTCGATTTAAACCTGCGTTTGTGACAGCAATAGCCACGTCCCTCCCCCCGTGAAACACGCTTCAGATATCCTGGGGGGTGTCAAGTTAACTGTGTAACTGGTATTCACACCGGCACCCTGTCGCCGAACAGGATGACGAACTGATTGAGCGCCGATTTCCAATCCCGTATTGGCCCGAGGGACGCATGGCGGTGATAATTACGGGTGAGGGGCGCATGGCTCCGACCACGGACCAGGATCGCGCGGGTCTTTATAACTCCCTGGTCGCTTACACGGGCCGGTACCGCGTCGACGGCGACAAGTGGATCACAACGTTGGACGTGTCCGCGAATCCAGCCTGGGTTGGCACGGAACAAACCCGTACTTTTCGAGTCTCCGGCGACCGGCTTCAAGAGATGACGGCTTGGATGGCCCGCCCCGACAACCGAATGGCGCGAGCCCTTATAACGTATGAACGGGCAAAATAGGGAACGAAGACCATGACGAAAGGTTAAAAAGCGATTTCCAGGATGATTCTTCACGGAAAGGCAGGTGAACTATGAAAAGAAGGATCACCATATGGACGGTATGCTTTGTAGCTCTCCTGGCTTGGACCGGATCGGCTTTTGCTCAGACTGCAACGCCAGCGGCGATGAAAACCATCAAATTGCCAAACGGCAATGAAGTTTTTGACATAAGCGGTGAGTGGGATGTCCTTACTGAAAACTATGGTGAACTCGCACAATTTGGAACTTATCCAAATGTTGCACAAATAACCATTAGAGAATCGGATAGCTCTTTTCAAGCAATTAGAATGAAGGATAACCCTCAACCAGGACGAAAAGCTGGGACGTTAATTATGGTATGCGAAATCTAAATGGAGACACCATGCGTAGATACATCGACAAGGACGGCTCTGGTCTTCTGCGCGACCAGAACGGTAATTTTTATAACGTGAACACCCGCTGGTAGGCTGGAGGCCAATGGGGCGCATTGAGGAGGGAGTCCATGGATGTATCTGCTGCAATAAAGGGGAGGAGGAGCGTAAGGTCCTACAAAGACCAGGAGATTGAGAACGACAAAATCGAGAGAATTTTAGAGGCCGGCCGGCTCCCGCCTTCCGCCAATAACCGGCAGGAATAGAAATTCATCGTCGTTAAGAAGGTAGAGACAAAAAAGAAGCTTGCCCGCGCCCCGATGAATCAATCCTTCATCGGTCAGGCGCCAGTTGTCATCGCCGCGTGTGCCACCGAATCTAAAGCGGTGATGACCTGCGGTCATCCAACCTATGCAGTTGACGTCTCTATCGCCTTCGCTTACATGCTGCTTCAGGCCTATGAACTTGGCCTTGGGACCTGTTGGATAGGGGCCTTCAGGGAGGATGAGGTGAAATCAGTTCTCGGCGTTCCGAAGGATGTTCGGGTGGTTGCTTTGTCGCCTTTAGGATATCCCGCGACGGATACTGTAGCGCGATCACGGAAGAGCCTCGATGAAATCACATGTTTTGAGGGTTATCGATAACCTTCTTCACCCCGCATTTTGACGAAAGGAGATTCAGATGTCATCCAAACTCATGGACTATTTCAACAAGCAGCCGCGGTTGGGCACCCTCAGCACTGCCAGCAAGGACGGAGAGGTCAATTCAGCCTATTTCGGTTCACCATACATGGTGGATGAAAAAACAATCATTATGGGGCTGACCAAGAATCGCACTTTATTCAATTTGCATGAGAATCCTAACGCTGTCTTTATGGTCATGGAACCTGGAAAGACACTGTCCGAGTGGAAAGGTGTGAGAATTTACGTCAAAATGACTGATTGTTCGACCGCTGGCGAAAAACTTGAAAAAATGAAGGCTAAGATTGCAGAGAATGCCGGAGCGGCTGCTGCCAAGATGATATATGCAGCGTTGGCCTTTGAAGTGCAGGAAATTAGGCCGCTGGCGGATTTCGGGCAGGGTTGGGAGAAATCGATTTTATGAAGCTGGCCGCTTGGCGAGCGGTGACGTTCAAGTGGTCGGGTAGATTGCGGGACAAGATAAATCAATCACAATAATGTGCGAGCGTGTGATTACATCCGACGTATCACCAAAGCACAAAACCTGAGATATGTTATCTCTCTGGGTTTTATACAGAAAACAGCTAATCATTGTTAGGCGAAAGAATAGGAGGACAAACTAAACATGACTACTCATACGACCAGAGTGAATCCGTCAGAAGAGACCATCAAGATCGGTCCGCTCGGAATCCGGTTTCTCCTCACCAGCAGTGATTCCAACGGCAGCGTGTCGGTGTTTGAACTTACCGTCCCCGTCGGACAGAAACTGCCCGCGCCGCCTCACAAGAACAACTCCTACGAGGAGATCCTGTACGGCATGGAGGGTGTGCTTACCTGGACGGTTGACGGTACGCCGATCGACGTGGGGCCGGGGCAGGCGCTTTGCATCCCGAGGGGCGCGGTACACCGCTTTGATAACCTCAGCAACACGGATGTGAAACAACTTGTTGTCATCAGTCCTGCAGTCATGGGACCCGCGTATTTCCGGGAAGCGGCCGAAGCCATCCATGCTGCTGCAGGAGGCCCGCCCGATCGCGCCAAGATGTCGGAGATCTTCCACCGTCACGGCATGACGTTGGCCGTGCCGCCGCAGCCCGCGAAGTAGCCGAGGCCGGAGACCCGGCATTTAGTTGAATGACTAAGGATCTGCCGAAACACGCCCTTGAGCGTACTCGACTACGCAGCGCCGTTCAGGGCTTACGTTAGGAAGATATCAACAAAAAATCGCTGCCCTCCAAAATTGCCACACTGACAGCAAAAGCACGTAAAAATTGGGCAAGGCAAAGGCTACAGATAATGGGCAACCTCAAAGTCTAATCACAGATGGTCATTGAGTCCGCGCATTATAATCCTTACATTCCGGCTCAATGGACTCCTCTCCCAGAAAAAAACGCCTGCTCTCCCTGGATGCCATGCGGGGATTGATCATGGTGCTGATGGCACTGGATCATGCCTCTTTTTTTATCGCAAAGACCCATTCCAGTGAATTTTGGGGAACCGCAATGCCTCGGTACGACAGTGTCATGCCGTTCCTTTTGCGGGCGGTGACCCATCTGTGCGCTCCCGGGTTCTTCCTGCTGATGGGTGTTGGCATGGCACTTTTCATTGTGGGGCGTATCAGGGAAGGATGGGGCAACTGGAGGGTTACCAGGTTCTTCTTGATCCGTGGGGCCCTGCTTATCGCTTTCCAGCAGTTTTTGGAAAACCCTGCCTGGTATCTGGGGTCGCTCGGTACTGCAACCGGCGCCTTCACCTTCAGGGGTGGCCCGATACCTGGAGGCGGTGCTTCCTCTAAGCTCTATCTGGGTGTTTTGTACGGGCTGGGGAGCACCATGATCGTCTGGGGGCTTTTATTTCGATTGCCGACATTCGCTGTTATTGCAGTCAGCATTACGGCGATCTGTTTGACTCAGGTTGTGGTTTCCGAATTTGCAGATCCTCGAGTAGTGTATTCTCCCTTTCTGCGAATGCTCCTCATCCCCGGACACACAGATGAATGGATGGTATTTTATCCGACGATTCCGTGGATGGGAATTACCGGATTGGGAATAGTCCTGGGCCGTCTGCTTCAAGACCACCGTGCTGGTGTTGCACGCGGTTTATGGATATCGGGCGCTGGGGCGCTCGTGTTTTTCGTCATCATTCGTCTGTTCGACGGCTTTGGTAATTTTCACAGGGCAGAACCGGGATGGATCGGTTTTTTCAACCTGACCAAATATCCGCCCGATCTGACCTTTCTGTTGCTGACCATCGGGATTGACCTGCTGCTTTTGCGGTTATGGATCTGGATTGAAAGCCGGAACCCTTCCGGGGGACGAACCATAGCCGTCTTCGGTAGCTCACCGTTGTTTTTCTACATCACCCACCTATACCTCTATGCCCTTATGGGCTGTGCGTTTCCGCACGGTATGGG
>Ga0316616_100001085_pt1 | contig 10461 bp, 13 predicted proteins | sample OWC_Aug_M1_C1_D1_FD_207660 | JGI IMG/M metagenome (GOLD analysis project Ga0316616, IMG submission 207660) | Wetland soil microbial communities from Old Woman Creek delta, Ohio, United States - OWC_Aug_M1_C1_D1_B | ecosystem: Environmental > Terrestrial > Soil > Wetlands | place: USA: Ohio...
CTCGGCCGCCTGCGGGCGGCGTTGCCGGCCGCGGACACGTCGCGCGCGGTCCTACTGCGCGACGCCATCGCAGTCGCGGTGTGCGGCTTCTGTTTCGGCGCCGGCCACGGGTACCAGGGCGCGCTGGGCCTCGCCCAAACGACGATCGCCGGCATCGTGCTGGGAGCGGTCACCGTGTGGCGAGGAAGCCTCTGGCCCGCTATCGGCGCGCACCTGACCATCGACGCCTTCGGCCTGCTGGCGATCAAGGCATTGACGCGCGCAATGAACCTCGGCGCGAGCGGAGGCGTCGAGCTCTGAGCGTCGCTGTTCTTCCAAGCATTTCCCAAATCGACCAATTGACCACTCGACCAATTGCCCTCCCGTCCGCTGCCAGCCGCCGGAATCACTCGGCGCTCTGCACATAGCGCTGAGCGCTTCGCCCAATCACCGAATCGCCGTCCCGCCCGTCGCCGTTTCCGCGCTCTGCGTGCCTTGTTCGCTGCCAGTTGCCCGCTGCCTGCTGCCAGCTCTCTTTCCCGTCCCTCCCACTCGACCGTTTGACCGCTCGACCAACTGACGCGCACAGCCAGCCGCCAACTGCCCAATACCAGCCGTTCCCCGCTCGAGGAGGCGGTGCTCCTGGGCCGGGTCAGCAGGAGGGAGATTGATCTTGATTTGGCGAGGTAATGGCGATATCATGACAGCACATCCGCCACCATGATGGAGGAATGTTCCATGGTTCGGACCCAAATCCAACTGACCGATGGGCAACTCCGGCTTTTGAAGCGGCTGGCAACCGATCGCGGGGTCTCCGTGGCGACACTCATCCGCGAGAGTGTGGATCGCTTTGTGCGGTCCGCTGGTCCGGTGGACGACGAGGAGCAACGGCGGCGCGCCTTGGCAGCGGTTGGTCGATTTCATTCCGGCCGGTCAGACCTGGCAGTCGAGCACGATCGCTACGTGGAGGAGGCCTACCGGCAGTGAGCGTGTTCCTGGATACCTCCGCCGTGCTGGCCCTGCTGGACGCCGATGATCGCTCCCATGCCGAGGCCCGCGACGTGTGGTCGGACCTGCTGGGCCGCGCCGAGGACCTCGTCAGCACGAATTATGTTTTGGTCGAGTCCTTCGCCCTGGTCCAGCATCGCTTGGGAGTGGAGGCCGTTCGAACCCTCCAGGAAGATGTCCTCCCCCTGGTCCGGGTGCACTGGGCGAGCGAAGCCGACCATCGGGCAGGCGTAACAGCCCTCCTTACCGCCAATCGGCGGCAACTCAGTCTTGTGGACTGCGTGAGTTTCCTCGCGATGCGACAGCTCAACCTCAAGACCGCCTTTGCCTTTGACCGCGACTTCAACGAACAAGGCTTCGAGACCTTACCTGCACCGACAGGGGCGTAACCGCGTCTGCACGAGGGCCGGGCGGCCGCACAATGTCTCGAACCTCCGGCGGCGCGTGTGGTATACTGCCCTCGAGAAAGCGGGCTTGAAGCGCCGGGATCTCTACAACACCCGGCACCCGTTCGCGACCCATGGACTCGCGAGCGGCGAGGATCCGGGGTGGGTGGCCAAGATGCGCGGGCCCACGACGCTTCTCATCCGCATGACGCGGTACTATCGCCACATCCCGAACCTCACGCGGCAGGACGGGTCGCTCCTGGCGAGGCAGCTTGGCCGGCAGCGGAGGACGGGACGGTGAAAACCGTCAGTATGGCGTCAGTAAGGCTTTTGATGGGCTTGATGGTCTACCGAAGACAGCTCGGCTGGAAAGACCGCAATGCTATTGCGGACAGACAGTTAGCGATGGTACAAACGAGCACCACGGGCGAATAGCTCAGGGGGAGAGCACCTGCCTTACAAGCAGGGGGTCGGTGGTTCGATACCACCTTCGCCCACCATCACTTATTGAAAAAGAAGGCCCGAGGGAAACGCCCTTCGGGCCTTCGCGTTTCGCTTCGGATGCCTGGCAAACCTGAGCAGTAGCAATGGACAGAAACGATTCAATTCGGTTCGTGTGATCCCGAGTCAGACCGCGCCCCACTGCACCAAAAGAACATACGCTGGCGCTTCCTCCCGGCGCTGACGGCGCTTGGGATAACGGGAATCCGCCAGCGTGATTTTCGGCGAACGCACATCGCCCCGCACGTCGAAGCGGGGACCCACCCCAAGCTCGTCCAAGACCGGGTGGGCCACAGCGACATCAAGTTGACGATGGATGTGTACGGGAAGATTGCCGGGAAGATGACGTTGGCCAAGGAAGAGGAGACGCGATTTGACGCTTTGGCCACCAAAGCGCTCCCAGCGGAGGTTCTGACTACTCCCACCGCCGACTCCGGTACCGAGACCATTACCGATTCCGACCGCAAACTCGCCGACGACGTGTGCCCCCCGGCATCCGGGTGATCCCAGTTCAATCCGACTTTGCCCTTGACATCCGTGGCTCGTGCGCCAGATACTCCCGCCCATTGGCTGGGGACGGTCGCGCGAGGCGCGACTCGGCGCCGCAAGCGGACTCCTGAGACGGTTGGGGGCGGATCGTCGGGCCGGCCCCCAAAAGCAAATTTCGATCACCTGAGGAGGTTGTCACCATGCAAACTCGACTTCTTGTTGTCATTGCCGCTGTGCTGGCGCTGGCTGCACCACTAGCGGTGCAGGCGGCGGCTCCGATCAAGGTCGGCATGCCGATGGTCCTGTCGGGGCCGGGCGCTCTGTTCGGGGAGCCGACGCTCAAGGGTGCGCAGATGCTCGTCGATGAGGTTAACGCCAAGGGTGGCGTGCTCGGCCGCAAGCTCGAACTAATCTCGCGCGACAGCAAGGGTAATCCGGACGACGCTGTCCGTGTCGCTCGCGAAATGATCTTGAAGGACAACGTCGACTTCCTGGTCGGCACCTTCACCGCGGCGGAAGGCCCGGCGGTCTCGCCGATTGCCAAGGAGAACAAGATCGTCTTCATTGCACCGGTGTCGAAGCCCTACCAGCTGATGGCGCCGGAGAACATACACCCCTACGTGTTCCGGACCGCCTCGACGACCGCCATCGAGGGGAGTTCGGCCGCCGAACTGATCGCCAAGCTCAAGGTCAAGCGCGTCGCGACGATGAGCCCCGACTACACCTACGGGCAGGAAGTGACCGCCGCGTTCGTCAAGCATCTCAAGAAGATCAAGCCGGACATGGAGATCGTCGACCAGCAGTGGCCCAAGCTCGGCGAGGCGGATTACACCCCCTTTATCAACGCCCAACTCTCGAAGCGGCCCGAGGCGTTGTTCACGTCGCTGTGGGGCGGCCACTTCGTGACATTCATCAAGCAGGCGAAGCCGCTCGGCTATCTCACGACGATCAAGCCGGAGTTCATCGTCGCGGGCGGTGAGGCGGGTTCGATCGAGTCCGCTAAGGCAATCGGCGCCGACTACCCGCTCGGCATCTGGGGCAACGCCTACGATGTCTTCAATTGGGACGACGGACCGGCGATTCACAAAGATTTCGTCGAGCGCGTGAAGAAGTACACGAATGCCGAGTATCCCTCGTCCTGGCCGACCGTCGGCTACATCGCCATGCAGGTGCTCGTCGAAGGCATCAAGAAGGCGAACAGCGCCAAGTCGGACGACGTTGCGAAGGCTTTGCTCGGTCTGACGGTTGAGACTCCGATCGGCAAGCAGACCATCAGCGCCAAGAACCACTCCGCGAATCGCGGGCAGTTCTGGGGCAAGATGATCAAGGACCCGCGCTATCCGTTCCCGGTCATGGAAAAGCCGATGTACGTCGACCCGACCCCGTTCATCGACTGACAGGTCACGGAACTGAAATGACCGACAACGCCAGCGGTGGCGCGGGTCCGGCTGTGGTGAAGTGGTGAAGAAGACGGTGGCCAAGATGCTCGACATCCTCGAGCACCTTGGCTGCACGCCCGGCCACTTGCCGTGGCCGAGATCGCCGGCAGCACCCAGATCAACGTGAGCACGCCGCACCGACTGCTGCAGACACTGACTCGACGCGGCTACGCCGAACAGATTCCCGACACCCGCAGCTATGCGCTTGGACCGCAACTCCTGGAACTCGGCAGCGCGTATGCCGGCCACTGCGACTTCATCGGGGCGGCGCTGCCCTGCCTCGAAGAACTCCGCGAGAAGGTCTGCGAGACCATCTACCGCGCCATCTACAGCGACGGCGACAACGTCGAAATCTGCACCACCGCCGGGCACCAGGCTGTCAACGTCGGTTTCCGCGCCGGCGACTACGAGCCCGCCCACTGTGCGGCGACAGGGAAAGTCCAACTGGCGTTCCTTCCCGAGCAGGGGTTCGAAAGGTTCGTTGAGCACGGACCCCTGGTCGGCCGCACGGCGAAGAGCATCATCGGCGAGGCTGCCATGGTGAAAGAGCTGACGCGGGTCCGCGAGCAGCGGTACGCGCTCGACGACGAGGAGTTCGCGCCTGGCCTCTGCTGCGTGGGCGTTCCCGTCAACAGGTCCTCCGGGTGCGTGAACGCGGCCATCAGTATCGTTCCGCCGAACGCTCGCTTCCAGCCGGAAACCGTCGCCGGTTGGGTGTGGCTCCTAAACGAGACGGCCGCGCGTATCTCGCGCGCACTGGGTCTCTCCAACGGCCGGTGAACCATGAGTGACGCGCAGTTCCTGTTCGGACAGTTTCTCGGCGGCATCACGACAGCCATGTTCCTGTTCCTGATCGCCTCCGGGCTTTCGCTCATCTTCGGTGTCCTGCGCGTCCTCAATTTCGCGCATGGTTCCTTCTATATGATCGGTGCCTATCTCGCCTGGCAGATGGTCCACTCGATCGGTCCCGGTCCTGGCGCTTTCTGGTTCGCCGTTCTTGGAGCGGCGGGCAGCGTCGCTTTGCTGGGAGTGGTGATCGAGCGTCTGCTGCTGCGTCATCTCTATGGCCGCGAGGACCTCTACCAGCTCCTGTTCACGTACGCGCTGGTTCTGGTATTGGCCGATGCCGCGAAACTTCTGTGGGGAACTCAGCAGCTTTCGGTGCAGCGGCCGGGCATCCTCGATGGCGCCTTGCGCCTCTTCGGGGTCATCGTGCCGCATTACAATCTGTTCATCATGGTCCTCGGTCCCGCCATTGCCCTGTCCGTTTGGCTCGTGCTGTACCGGACGCATATCGGCCGTATGATCCGAGCGGCGGCGCTCGACCGCGAGATGCTGGGCGCGCTCGGTGCCGACGTCGGCCGGCTCTACACGATCATGTTTGGGGTGGGATCCTTCCTGGCGGGCCTTGCCGGCGGGCTCGTCACGCCGGTCAAGACAGTTGTCCCCGGTATGGACGTCGAGATCATCATCGAGGCGTTCGTGGTGGTTGTCATCGGCGGACTGGGTTCGCTGTGGGGAACCGTCATCGGCGCCCTCATCTACGGACAGTTCCTGTCGTTCGGAATCCTGGTGTTCCCGCGCTTCTCGATTTTCGCGGTGTTCGCCCTGATGGCGATCATCCTGATCATCCGGCCGTGGGGCCTGCTGGGGAGGCCGCTGCGATGAGGCGGCATCTGTTTGACCGCATTCCCTGGGCGGCCGTTGTCTTCGTGGTGGCATTCGGCATTCCGGCCCTGGGATCGCGGTTCTACACCTCGGTCGCCACCGACATCCTCATCCTCGGGTTGTTCGCGACCAGTCTCAACCTCCTGCTCGGGACGACGGGCCTCGTCTCGTTCGGCCATGCCGCGTATTTCGCCGTCGGTGCCTACACCTGCGGCATCCTGATGAAGACCTACGGCATGCCTTTCGCCTTCGGCCTGGTGGCGGCCGCCTTGGCCGCCGGGGCGGTCGCGGTCCTGTTCGGGTTCTTCTGCGTGCGTCTGACGAAGATCTATTTCGCCATGCTGACGATGGCCTTCGCGCAGATCGTGTGGGCGATCTGCTTCAAGTGGAACGACGTGACCGGCGGTGAGTCGGGCCTGATCAACGTCCCTTACCCCGACCTCGGCTGGATGGAGGCGATCCCCGGCCTCGGCGGCATGCGGATCGGCGAGCACTATTTCTACCTCACTCTGGTGCTCGTCGCGGTTTCTCTGGCGGCCTTGCGGCGCATCTCGCAATCGCCGTTCGGGCGCATGTTGACGACCATCCGCGAAAATCCCGAGCGGGCCGAATTCATCGGCGTCCACGTGCGCCGCTACGAACTGGCCGCGTTCGTCATGGCTGGGTTTTTCGCCGGTGTGGCCGGCGCAATGTTCGGGATCTTCAACCGGGGCGTCTTTCCGGACGCCGGTTACTGGGCGAGGTCGGCCGAGGCATTGATTATGGTCATTCTTGGCGGAATGAACCAGTTCTGGGGTCCGCTGGTCGGAGCCTTCATGCTGATCGCACTCAATCAGCAGATCACCTCCTATACGGAATACTGGCCGCTGGTGCTTGGCGTGATCCTGATCGTCCTCCTGTTCACGTTCCCGGCGGGGATCGTCGGAAGCCTCGCCTCTGTGCTGAGCGACCGAAGGAGGCGACCCGATGCTTGAGGTCCGCGGCCTCCGCAAGTCGTTCGACGGCTTCCAGGCAATCGCCGACGTGAGCCTCGCGGTGGCGCGGCGGCAGATCACCGCCGTCATCGGTCCGAACGGGGCCGGGAAATCGACCCTCTTCAATTTGATCACGGGCCACCTGCGTCCCGACGCCGGGAGCATTCGCCTCGAGGGCCGCGACATCACCGGCGGGGCGCCGCACGCCATCTGCCGCATGGGCATGGGACGTTCGTTTCAGCGCGCCAACATCTTCCCGCGGCTGACCGTGTTCGAGAGCGTGCAGGCGGCATTCATTGCCAGCGGCGGGGCCGCAGTCGATTTCTGGCGCCGCTCCGAGGACGTGTTCCGGGCCGAGACCGAGGCGCTTCTGGGCTCGCTTGGCCTGATGACCGAGGCGTCAACGGCGAGCGGCACGCTCTCCTACGGCAACCAGAAGCAGCTCGAGCTCGGGATCGCGCTCGCGGCGAAACCGAGGATCCTACTGCTCGACGAGCCGACCGCCGGCATGTCGGCGTCCGAGACGCAGGAGGCCATCTGCCTGCTGCAACGGATCTCGACGGAGCGGGAACTGACGCTCCTGTTCACCGAGCACGACATGGAAGTGGTTTTCGCGATCGCCCAGCAGATCGCCGTCCTTCACCAGGGGAAGCTGATCGCCGTGGGCTCGCCGGCCGAGGTGCGCTGCGATCGCGAAGTCCGGCGGGTCTATCTGGGAGAGCGGCAATGACGCCGCTCCTCGATGTCCGGGACATCCACACCGCCTATGGCCGCTCGCGCGCGCTGTTCGGCATCTCTATAAAGATCGGCGAAGGCGAGTGCGTCGGTCTGCTGGGCCGTAACGGCGTCGGCAAGACGACCACCATGCGCTCTATCATGGGCCTGACGCCGCCCTCTGCCGGCCAGATCCTCTGGAAGGGGAAGGACATTGCGGCCTGGCGCCCGTTTGAGATCGCGCGCGCCGGCATCGGTTTCGTGCCGGAGGACCGGCGCGTGTTCGCCGACCTCACCGTCGCCGAGAATCTCGACGTTGCGGCCCGGGCGGCGGGCCGGCCGGGTCCATGGACCGTTGAGGCGGTGTTCGAGCTGTTTCCCGCGCTCCGGGAACTCGCCGGTCGGCGTGGCGGCTACCTGTCCGGCGGCGAGCAGCAGATGCTGACGATCGGACGGACTTTGATGTGCAATCCCGAACTGCTGCTGCTCGACGAGCCCTCGGAAGGGTTGGCGCCGCTGGTCGTGGAAGCTCTGCTGCAACAGGTGTCGAATTTGAAACGTCAGGGCCTGACGATCCTGGTCGCGGAGCAGGCAACGGATTTCTGCCTGGCGCTGGCCGACCGCGTCTACGTCCTGCAGAAGGGCGCGATCCGATTCTCCGGCCCGGCCGCCGCGTTGCGCGACGACGACCGGCTGCGGGAGGAACTGCTTGCCCTCGCCGTGCCAGGCGGCTGAGCTTCGTTTCGTTAACCACGCGCGCAACTGTTGAGGAGGACATCACATGCCGTTCGTCAACATCAGAATCCTGAAAGGGCATCCGCAGGAGCGCAAGGACGAGATCTCGCGGCGCGTGACCGCGGCGATCAGCGAAGTTGCCCAGCTTCCCAAGGACGCCATCTGGATCGTCTTTGAGGATGTCGAGGCGGAGGACTGGTACGTCGGCGCAACCCGCGTCAGTGAGTTGAAGAAGGCTGCGGCGCAAGCAGGAAAGGCGAAGTGATGAGCGTCGAGATTCGTGACACCCGCTTCGAATCTGTCGTCGGCAAGACGGTCCAATTCGAGAAGCTGGCGACCGGTTTCCTGTTCACCGAAGGACCGTTGTGGCATGCCCAGGGCAAGTACCTGTTGTTCAGCGACATGCCGGGCGATCACCTGCGACGGTGGTCCGCCAAGGATGGCGTCACGACCTTCCGGAAACCGAGCAACAAATCGAACGGCCTCACCTGGGATCGCCAGGGAAGGCTGCTCGCCTGCGAGCACGCCACCAGCAGCGTCACGCGGACCGAAGCCGACGGCAGCATCAGGGCTCTTGCAAGCCACTATGAGGGGAAGGAGCTGAACAGCCCGAACGACATCATCTGCAAGAGCGACGGCACCATCTATTTCTCTGATCCAACATACGGCCGCATGGAATATTATGGGGTGCCGCGGCCCTGTCAGCTCGGCTTCCAGGGGGTCTACCGGCTGGATCCCGAACGCGAGACGCTGATCCTGCTCGCCGACGACTTTAGCCAGCCGAACGGCCTTTGCTTCTCGCTCGACGAGAAGCGCCTGTTCATCAACGACACCGACCGCCAGCACATCCGCGTGTTCGGGGTCCACGCCGACGGCACGCTCGACCAGGGACGCGTGTGGGCCGAGACGACCGGATCGGGGCAGGGCGCCCCCGACGGGATGAAGATCGACAGCGGCGGGAATCTCTACTGCTGTGGTCCGGGCGGCATCCACGTGTTCGACCCCAACGCCACCTGCCTCGGGGTGATCCACGTGCCGGAAGGCGTGGCCAACTTCACCTGGGGCGACGACGGCCTGCGGAGCCTGTTCATCACCGCATCGACCTCGCTCTACCGGATCAAAGTCCAGGTGCCCGGCCGCCCGGCCTGATTCCGATCGTCGGCCCGTCGCGGTGGCGTGCTCGCAGCCGCGGCGGGCCTTCCGTCGGCGTCAGCGCAGCCTCGTCAGATGGTCGATGATGATCTGGCGGTGTTCCTTGTGTCGCCTCTGGAGATCTACCCCATCGAATTCCTGATCACTCCCGCAGGGGTCCCGCCAGATTTTCGCGGGTAAGGAGGCCCGCATCTTGGGGTCGCTCCAGGAAGGGGCGCACGTCCTCTCCAACGGCGTCCATGTCCAACGCTTCCGGCCGCGTGTGAACCAGTCCGCGCCTAGAGCGGGCGTCGAGTACACAGATCGTCAAAAAAGGCTTCGTAGGAACACTCGCTGAGGTGGTCATTTGCCAGGCCATCGTACTGGGCCGGGTCGCACAGTTGGCCCGGAATGCGCACCATACTCCGGCATCATTTCTGGCAAACACTGGCAAACATGATTCCCGAAAACAGGCCAAAATGGGCGCGTCTTGTCTTGGGCGTTGTCTTGGGGGGCGTTGCCAAGTACGACAAGTGGTGTTGTCTTGGGGGACCCGGCCGTTTCTTCGGTGTCAAGTTAAATTCCTCCCTGCGATGCGGCGTGCTGACCGCAACGCGCCCGTAGTGTCTGCTGGCCTCCCCCGAGACCGCTCCCGAAGGTTCTCTTCCGGCCCATCGTGGGGGGACGGACAAGCGTGCAAGCGTGGAGGGACGTTGCCAAGTACGACAAGTGGTGTTGGCCTCGACTCGCCCTTGCCCCGCGGGCCCCGCCGGGGGTGGCAGCGAGCCCTGAGCGGCTCATGTGTCAGTTGTGGCCGCCGCCCGTACGCGCCTCCGCGGTGGACCAGACCACATGTCGTGCCGCAGGGATGCGGTCTGCTTCCCCTTCCCGGAAGCGTGCCATCCGCATGCGTTGGCTTCAGGATTGAGAGAATGCAAGTGATCTCGGCGTGAGTCCGAGGTGCGGATCACGGCGAGCTTCCGCGCTCGACAAACAGCGCGGCCAGCAACTGGTCCACCGGGGCGAAGTCGTCGGTCAAGACCAGCGCGCGCCCCGAACGCAGGTAGGCCTCGAGCCGTGCGGCGGGCAGGGGCACGGTCCGGAGGGACGGGTCGGAGGACGTGGTCGCGTCGAGCCTCGCCCGGTCCAAGGGCTGCCGGCCGGCCAGGAGCACGTAGGTGTTCCGGTCGAACGGGAGGGCGGCCTCGCTGTGGGTCAAGATGTCAACATGCGGGAAGACGCGCCGCAGCGCATTGGCGTAGGCCTTGAGAAACTCCCCATCCTCCAGCCGGTCGATCACGTTCGCCACATAGATGCCGTCGGGCTTCAGCCGGGTGGCGAGCATCCGGTTGAACTCGACCGTCGTGAGATGGTAGGGGACCGACAGGTCGTTAAAGGCATCGCCGTAGATGATGTCGTACCGCTTCGGGTCGGCCC
>Ga0316616_100001087_pt1 | contig 10456 bp, 7 predicted proteins | sample OWC_Aug_M1_C1_D1_FD_207660 | JGI IMG/M metagenome (GOLD analysis project Ga0316616, IMG submission 207660) | Wetland soil microbial communities from Old Woman Creek delta, Ohio, United States - OWC_Aug_M1_C1_D1_B | ecosystem: Environmental > Terrestrial > Soil > Wetlands | place: USA: Ohio...
GAGAAGGGCGAGGTGGACTACCTCCAGCGGCCGCACATGGACCAGTGGCCGCTGCTGCGCAAGAACGCCAACATCGGCATGTACCGGGCGGACGTCTCCCAGATGCAGATCCACCCGAACCACCTGCATCCGCCCTTCGACAACCTCAAGGCCCGCCAGGCCCTGATGGTGATGGCGAACCAGGAGGACTACCTTCGCGCCATCGCGGGCGATCCGCAGAACTTCCGCACCTGTTACAGCTTCCTCGGCTGCGGCGGCTGGCTGGAGACGGACGCGGGTTCCGACCTGCTGAAGAAGCCGGACCTGGAGCGGGCCAAGCAGCTCCTGGCCGAGGCCGGCTACAAGGGCGAGAAGATCGTAGTGATGGCCCCCAGCGACTTCGCCACCATCAACGCCGCCTCGCTGACCACGGCCGCCCTGCTACGCAAGATAGGGGTGAATGTGGACTTGCAGGCCATGGACTGGGGGACACTCACCTCGCGCCGGCCCGTCAAGGATCCCCCGTCCAAGAATCCGGCCGGCTGGCACATCTTCCACACGACGTCGGGCTACGCCGCCGTGAAGGAGCCGTGGGGCCACGCCAACATCTCCACTGCCTGCGAGAAGGCCTGGTTCGGCTGGCCTTGCTCGGCGCGCGCCACGAAGGCCCTGGAGGAGCTGGGCAACATGACCGCGGGCACCGACGCCTTCAAGAAGGGACTCGTCGAGTACCATGCGGCGCTGATGGAAAACATCCCCTACGTCCCGCTGGGTGAGTTTTTCTCGATGGCGGCCTACCGCACGGACCGCCTGGCCAACATCCTCGAGACACCCCACGCCGTGCTCTGGAACGTGGTGAAGAAGTAGGCGGCTGCTCCCGCCCACGGGCGGCGGCATGCGCCGCCCGTGGGCTTTTCATGCACCCCGCGGACCGCATCTCATGCTGGCCTACATCCTTCGCCGCATCCTGGCCACGCTCCCCGTCATGGGCATCGTTGTCGTCTTCGTCTTCCTCCTGGTCCGGATCGCCCCCGGCGATCCCGCGGCCATCATCGCGGGCGACTACGCCACGCCCGAGAACATCCAGAAGATCCGGGTGGGGCTGGGCCTGGACAAGCCCATCCATGTCCAGTTCTGGATCTACCTCACCAATCTCGCCCAGGGCGACCTGGGGCGCTCGCTTCACTCCCGGCTCCCGGTGGGTCAGCTCATCCTGCAACGGGTCGAGCCGACCGTGGCCCTGGCCCTGAGCACCCTGACCTTCGCCATCCTGATGGCGATCCCCCTGGGGATCGTGGCCGCCTGGAAGGCCGGGTCCCTGATCGACCGGGCCGTCATGGTATTTGCCGTGGGGGGCTTCTCCCTTCCGGTGTTCTGGCTGGGTTTCCTGTTGATCTACGCATTCTCCATCCGACTCGATCTGCTCCCCGTCCAGGGCTACGTGAGCTACCGGCAGGGAGTGCTCCCCTTCATCCGGCACCTCATCCTGCCCACGGTGGCGCTGGGCCTGATTTACATGGCCCTGCTGGCCCGGATCACCCGCGCCAGTGTCCTGGAGGTCCTGCAGTCCGATTACATCCGCACCGCCTACGCCAAGGGGGTCCGGCCGGCCGGCGTCCTCTTCGCCCATGCCCTGAAGAACGCCGCCGTGCCCGTCGTCACGACCATCGGCGTCGGTTTCGCCCTGCTGATCGGCGGCGTGGTCATCACCGAGAGCGTGTTTGCCCTGCCCGGCCTGGGCCGGCTGACGGTGGATGCCGTCCTGCAGCGGGACTACTCCATCATCCAGGGCGTCACGCTCCTCTTTGCGCTGGTCTATGCCGTCGTGAACCTGGTGGTGGACCTCTCCTACACGCTCTTCGACCCCCGCATCCGGTACTGAGCCCATGACGGATTCGCTGGAAGGGCCCGGCTTCATCCCCTACGACGCGCTGACCCGGACGCAGAAGGCCCGCCGGTTCGCCCGGCGGAACCCCACCATGATCGCCGGCGCCGTCCTGCTGCTCTTCATGGTGGTCCTGGCCATCGGCGCCCCGTACCTGCACACGGTCAACCCCGTGGACATGAACCCGGTCGACCGCCTCAAGGCGCCGGGCGGCGGGCACTGGTTCGGGACCGACATGTACGGGCGGGACTCCTACAGCCGGGTGATCTACGGCAGCCGCGTCTCGCTCTTCGTCGGCCTCGTCGTCGCCAGCGTCACCTCGGTCATCGGCCTGACCGTCGGGCTGGTGAGCGGGTTCGTCCGGCGCCTGGACAACGTCATCATGCGCGTTATGGACGGGATCATGGCCCTGCCGGACCTGCTGCTGGCGATCTCGTTCGTGGCCCTCACCGGGGCCAGCGTGCGCAACGTCATCATCGCCCTGGTCATCCCCCAGACGCCCCGGGTGGTCCGGCTGGTGCGGAGTATCGTCCTGGTCCTGCGGGAGCAGCCCTTCGTGGAGTCCGCCACGGCCATGGGGGCGCGGCTCCCCCGGCTCCTGATCCGGCACCTGCTGCCCAACACGCTCGCCGCCCTGGTGGTGCAGGGCACCTACGTCATGGCCTCCGCCGTCCTGATCGAAGCCGGTCTGAGCTTCCTGGGAGCCGGCACGCCGCCGGAGATCCCGAGCTGGGGCAACATCATGGCCGAGGCCCGCTCTTACGTCCGCGTGGCCTTCTGGCTCCTGCTCTTCCCGGGGCTGTTCCTGGCCCTGACCGTCCTCTCCATCAACCTGCTGGGCGACGGCCTGCGCGACATGCTGGACCCGCGCATCGCCCGGCGCATGCGATAGTAGGCTGCTGGCGGGCGAAATCCCTTGCGGTCCCTCCGGCCGTCCGGTAGCATCTTTCCATGCCTGGGACGGATGCCATCCGAGCGCTCCAGCGCAACATCGAGCAGGCCCTGGTGGGCAAGCCCGAGGTCGTGCGCCTGGCCATCGTGGCCCTGCTGGCCCGGGGGCACCTGCTCATCGAGGACGTGCCGGGCGTGGGCAAGACCACCCTGGCCCAGGCCCTGGCCCGGTCCCTCGGCCTGACCTTCCAGCGAATCCAGTTCACCAGCGACTTGCTGCCCTCGGACATCCTGGGGGTCTCGATCTTCGACCCCCGCAAGGCCGAGTTCGAGTTCAAGCCGGGCCCCATCTTCGCCAACATCATCCTGGCCGACGAGATCAACCGGACGACCCCCAAGACCCAGTCCAGCCTGCTCGAGGCCATGAACGAGGCCCAGGTCTCCCTGGACCACCACACCCACCGGCTGCCCCAGCCGTTCATGGTCCTCGCCACCCAGAATCCCCTGGAATACCAGGGCACGCACCCCCTGCCGGAGTCCCAGATGGACCGCTTCCTCCTGCGGATCCGCATCGGGTATCCGGACGAGGCCCACGAGCGGATCATCCTGCGCGGCGCGGGGGCGGCCGTGCTCGAGCGGCTGGAGCCGGTGCTCACGGCCGAGGTCGTGCTCGACCTGCAGAAGCAGGTGGAGTCGGTGAAGGTCGACGACAGCCTGGTCGGCTATCTCATGGCCATCGTGAATGCGACGCGCACCCACACCGCGCTGGATCTCGGCGTGAGCCCCCGGGGCTCCCTGGCGCTGCTCCGCTCCGCCCAGGCCCTGGCCCTGGTGGACGGCCGGCGCTACTGCATCCCGGACGACATCAAGCAGCTCGCCATCCCGGCGCTGGCCCACCGGGTGCTCCTGCGCGCCCGCTGGGATGCCGCGGGGAATCCCACAGACGATGCCGACTCGGTCGTCCGGGAGATCCTCGAGGACGTGGCGGTGCCCCGCTGAGAGCGGGCACGGGGGTCGGGGCGTGGGGGTGAGGGATGGCGTGAGCGCGTCGGCCCCTCGGGCGCCACAGGCCGCCGGTGCCGCTGCCACCCGGCCGCCCGCCGGGGGCCACTGGCTCCCTCGGACCATCTGGCCCACGCGCGAGGGCTGGTGGTTCATGGGCGCGACCGTGGCCATCGGCCTGGCCGCCATCAACACCGGCAACAACCTCCTGTACCTGATCGTGGCCATGATGCTCTCCGTCATGGCCGTCTCGGGGATCCTCTCGGAACAGACGATGCGCCGGGTGGAGCTGCGCCGCGAAGCGCCCTCCCGGCTCTTCGCCGGCTCGCCCGCCCCCTTCACGCTGTGGGTGCACAACCGCAAGCGGCGCCTGCCCTCCTATGCCCTGCACCTGTCCGAGGACAGCCCGTCCGGCGGTCCCGCCCCCAGCCACTTCCTCGTGAAGCTCGAGCCGCAGGGGCGCGACGCCTGGCGCTACGCGCTGACCTTTCCCCGCCGTGGGCGGCATCGCTTGCCCGGATTGCGGCTCTTCACCCGGTTCCCCTTCGGCCTCTTCGCCAAGGCCAGCCGCCCGCTGCTGGCCCAGCCGCTCCTCGTCTTTCCCGCCCTGCACCCCCTGGCGCCCGACGAGATCCCCGCGGCGCTGGATCCCGGCTGGCGGGATCGGAATCGCCGGGGGCACGGGGCGAGCCTGCGCAATCTCCGGCCCTACCGCCCCGGCGACGATCCGCGGCTGCTGCACTGGAAGACCTCCGCCCGGGCCGGGGAGCTCATGGTCAAGGAGCTCGAGGACGAGGAGCGCCCCCGCGTCACCCTGATTCTCGAGGACCCTGCGCCGGGGACGCCGCCCGACCTCATCGAGGCTAACGTGAGCCGTGCCGCCTCCCTCGCCACCCTCGCCACGCGCCGCGGCGCCGAGGTGCAGCTGCTGACGGCCGAGGGCGGCACGGCGCTCGGCCAGGGCCCGGCCCACCTGGATCGCATCCTGGAGCGGCTCGCCCTGTACGAAGTCCCGACGGCCCCGCGCCCCGCGCCGCCCGCGAGCGGCGGCGGGCGGACGGTGCGGATCCGCCTGGACGCCCCCCGGGCAGCCGCGGTGGGGAGGGGCTAGCCGTGCCCTTCCCGCTGCTCCTGAAGGGGACGCTGTTCCTGCTGGTGCTGGACGCCTTCGCCGCCATCCATCTCAGCGAGCTCCTCAGCTGGCCGGTGCAGGCGCTGGTCGTGCTGGCCATGGGGACGGCCTGGTGGGCCGAGCAGCTCGCCGCCCGCATCCCGAACTACCGCCGCCTCTGGGACGTGCTCACGGCCGTCTTCCTCGGCTTCGGGGTCCTCGACGCCCTGTTCCTGGCGGAATCCTTCATCGCGGCGCTCGTCCACCTCCTGGTCTTCCTGCAGGTCTACAAGCTCTACAACCTGCGGACGAACCGGGACCTGATCGACCTCTTCATTCTGACCTTCCTGCAAGTCATCGCGGCCTGCACCCTGACGGTCAGCTTCGGCTTCCTGGTCGTCTTCTTCCTCTACATGATCCTGGGAACCTGGGGGCTTCTCCTGCTGCACCTCAAACGCGAGACCGAGGCCGCCCTGCCCGTGAGCAGCCGCGACCTGCTGGCCGCCCCCAACCTCATCACCTCCGGGTTCCTGGCCTGCAGCGTCGGCCTGGCGGTGGCCTCGTTTCTCCTGACCTTCGCCATCTTCTTCACGATTCCCCGGATCGGCCGCACCTACCTCCCCCTGCGGGCCCAGTTCGGGGCGCTGACGACGGGCTTCACGGACCAGGTGGAGCTGGGCGCCTACGGGGCCATCCAGAGCGACCCGACTATCGTGATGCGCGTCAGCTTCCCCGAGGGCCCCGCCGACCCGGCCCGCCTGCCCGACCTGCGTTGGCGGGGCATGGCCTTCGACCACTTCGACGGCCGGACCTGGTCGCTGCGGGATCCCGCGCGCTCACCGGCCCGGCGGCTGCGCGACGGCACCTTCCTCCTGCTCCCCTACCCCTGGGGGGCGCCCCTGCTCAGCTACGAGATCTTCCTCGAGCCGATCGGCGCCGAGGTCCTCTTTGGCACGCCGCGGCTGCTGGCGATCCAGGGGCCGCTGCTGGCGCTCCAGCTGGACAGCGCCGGCGCCGTCACGCTCCCGGCCCCGCCGACGACGCGGATCCGGTACCAGGCCGTCTCCCGGGCCGAGCGTTTCCTGGACGAGGCCCTGCGCCGGCCGCTGCCTGACGGGGCCTATCCCCCCGGGGTCCGCGAGGCCTTCCTGCAGCTGCCCCCCCTGTCGGCCAGGCTCCGCGCGCTGGCGGACCGCCTGGCGGCAGGCGCGGCCGGCCCGTACGACGTCGTCCAGCGGGTCGAGCGCTATCTCGCCCAGAACATCCAGTACAGCCTGGAGCTGCGGCGGGACACCGACCAGGAGCCGCTAGACGATTTTCTCTTCGAGCGCAAGGCGGGCAACTGCGAGTACTTCGCGGCCAGCATGGCCGTGCTGCTCCGCGCCGCGGGGGTTCCGGCCCGGGTCGTGAACGGGTTCCAGCGCGGCGAGTGGAACGAGGTGGGGCAGTATTTCGCCGTGCGGCAGCGGGACGCCCATTCCTGGGTCGAGGTCTACTTCCCGCAGGTCGGCTGGGTGAGCGTTGACCCCACGCCGCGCGCCGCCTTCGAGGCCGAGGCGTTCGGGAACAGCGGGCGGTTCGGGAAGTACTTTGATGCCCTGCGCATGCGCTGGAATCGGTACGTGATCGATTTCACCCTGGGGGATCAGGCCGCCGCAGCCTTGGGGCTGCGCCAGCAGTCCCTGGTGCTACGACGCCATCTCGGCCAGGCCTGGGAGCAGTGGTCCTTCCGGGCCTGGCGAAGCGCGCGTCACCTGTGGCGGCAGTACGGCACCGCCCTGGCCTTCGGCCTGGCCCTGACCGTGGCGGCCCTCATGCTGCTGCGGCGGGGCCGGTCGGCGACCGGCCGCGGGTTCTGGCACCTGCCGGGGTCCAGGCGCGGCCCCGCGGTGGCCTTCTACGCGCGGATGCTCCGGCTCCTGGCCCGCCGGGGCCACCGCCCGCCACCCGGCGCGACGGCCCGCGAGTTCGCCGCCAGCCTCGCCGACGCACCGCGGTTCTTCGGCCCGGTCCGCGAACTCACCGCCCTGTACGAGCGCACCCGGTTCGGGGGCGAGCCGCTCGCGGCGACCGACCGCGAGCGGGCCGACGCCCTGCTGCGCCAGCTCGCCGGGGTATCCCGTCCCTCCTAGCCTGGAGCATTCACGATGAAGCCCGTGAATGCTCCAGGCTAATTGACCACTCCGTACAGTCCCACGAAGGAGCCGCGCCCTGCCCCACGCGCTCGCGCCGGGCGCCCCGAATCGGTGCCGGACCCCCCATCAGTTTGCTGAAAAGCTCTTTCTCGCGCAGGCTGCTCAAAAAGGCCCAGGTGCAAGGCGCCGTCACCCAGCCTTGCGGATGGGTACCCGGCCGACGGGTACCCACCGCAGGTGGGTCACCGCAGATGGGCCTTTATCAGCCGCCTGCTATTTGATGTCCGGTCCCTCCACGGGGCGCGTGGGCGGCGTGGGTTGGCTGAGCCCCAGCCGGGCACGGTGGATCGTGGCGACGAGCGACTGCGCGCGGTGGGTCGTGGCGTCAGAATCCCGCGCCTCACCGCCCTCCGGTGCGTCGGTCAGGACAACCGCTGCGGCGCCCGCGCGGATGAATGCCCCGGCAGTCTCGGGCGTGAGGCCGCCAGCGGCGACTAGCGTGATGCCGGGCATCTCCCGCAGCAGATCACGGAGGTATGCCGGGTCCACCCCTCCCGCAGGGAAGAGGGCCACCAGGCCCGTCCGGAGGTTCCACGCCTGGCCGATCTCGGTCGCGGTGAACGCGCCCGGGATGGCCAGCACACCGGCATCCTGACAGACCTGAATCGCCTCGGGATCCACGCTGGGCATCAGGACGAACTCGGCCCCGGCCCGGACCGCTTCCCGAGCCCCTTCGGAGGTGTGGACACCCGCTACCCCGATGAGGACCCGGCGCGCAAACGTCGCGCGCGCGCGAGCCACCGCCGGGGGCATCGCCCGCGCCGGCGACTGGAGGGCGACGGCCGTCACCCCGCCGCGCTGGAGGGCCTCAACCGTGCGCACGGCATCCTCTTCGTCTTGGATGGCCACCCGGACGACAAGGCCGGCCCTGGGAATGTGCACGACCGGATCGTCCACGACCAGGCTGACGCCCGGCGTCGGCGGCTCGGGCGGCCACCGCTGCCAAAGGAGCCACCCGGCCACGCCGGCCGCGACCGTGGCCGCCGTCAACACAAGCAGGAAAGCGGGCGTGCGTCCCGCTCGCGGTCCGCGGTGCATCACGTTCCAGACCGTCTTTCTCTCACGGCCACCGCCGGCCCCGCGCGACCTGCCCGAGGACACGGGGGCTCACCCCGCTCATCCGCGCAGCCGCTGCACCGCCTGCTGGATCAGGGGCTCCAGCACCTCCAGGGGGCTCAGCGGCGCACGCGGGTCGTCGTATGGCGTCACGGCGTTGGTGACCGGGTTCCAGTCCACCGGGCCGTAGCGGCCGGGCTGGCCCGACCGGGCCTGGATCTGGTAGAGCGAGTCCCCCTTGTTGTAGTGCCAGAACTCGCCGGGGTAGTGCAGGAAGCCGTGCCCCTCCATCAGGCGGGTGATCTCCTGGCGATTCTGCCGCTCCTCGGCGCTGACGAACGGCGAATCCATCGGGGTGTACTCGCTCATCTCGAGGTACGGCTTGCCGCGCCACACCTCCGACCCGTCCTCCTTGCGGAGCACCGAGATGTCCACCGCGGCGCCCGCCATGTGGGTGCCGGTCAAGGGCACGTTGGCGACCAGGACCATGGCCCGGCGAAACACCAGCTCCACGGGGGGGCGGCCGCCGCCGCACTCGCGGATGCAGGACTGCACGATCCGGTCGAAGACGGCCGGCACGCGCCCCAGCGCGGTCTGCATCTGCCGGGTGCGGTAGCCGTCCTCGATCTTCAGGATCCATCCCCGGGCGTTCATGTCGCGGGCGATGGCCATCAGGTCGGGAATCAGGCTCTCGCGGATGAAGAAGAGGCGTTCGAACTGGCCGGCCAGGCGGGTGGCGGAGAACTGCATCTCCACGCCGGCCGCCTCGGCCGCGGCCGGGATGGAGGCGAAGCGCTCGCGGCTCTCTCGCAGCGGGTACCGGATGATCGCCTCGGTCATCGCATAGCTCCGCTCCATGTACTCGACCCAGAAGGCGACGCGTGCTGCTTCATCGTGGGCCATCGGCTCCTCCTCTCGCGCTCGTTCCCCCCTCGACCCTCACACTAGGGGACGTTGCTTCTTTTGCTGCTTTTCCCACCGGACGGGCTTCCCCCCTCCGGCTCGCCACCTCGGTTGTCACACCGGAGCGATGCGGCGTGAGACGATCGGTTATTTCTCACATGCCCCGGACGGTGTCAAGCGGCATGGGCTTCGCGCTCCCGCCTTGACAATGGGGCCTCCCCCGCGCCATCCTGCCGCGAGGCTCGGCCGGACCGGACCCGGCACCCGTCGGGAAACCCCTAGCCGGTGACCGTTGCTCCGATGGAAGCCCCTATTCGTCTCTGCGATTCTGACGATCTCGGCAGGAGAAGTCGGGGCAGAAAGGACGACACCCGTGCTCCAGACGCTCTGTTGCTCCCGTGGCATGGTCGTCGCGCCGCACCACCTGGCGGCCCAGGCGGGTCTCGCCATCCTGCGCGAGGGCGGCAGCGCCGTCGAGGCCATGGTGGCCGCGGCCGCGACAGTGGCCGTCGTTTACCCCCACATGAACAGCATCGGCGGGGACAATTTCTGGCTGATCGCCGAGCCGGGGCGCGAGCCGCTCGCCATCCTGGCCTGCGGCGGCGCCGGGGAGCAGGCAGCGGTGGCGCTGTACCGCGAGCGGGGACACGACGCGATCCCGCCGCGCGGCCCGCTGGCCGCCAACACGGTGGCGGGCGCGGTCTCGGGCTGGGACGCGGCCCTCGCGATCAGCCGGCGCTGGGGCGGCCGGCTGCCGCTCACCCGGATCCTTGATGATGCCATCCACTACGCCCGAAATGGTGCGCCCGTGACGGGGAGCCAGCACGCGAACACAGCCGCCAAGCTGCCGGAGCTGCGGGATGTGCCCGGTTACGCTGGTCAGTTCCTGGTCGGCGGGGCGCCGCCCCCTGTCGGATCACTCTTCCGCCAGCCTGCTCTGGCCACCACCCTCGAGCGGCTGGCCGGCGCGGGGCTCGACGACTTCTACCGGGGCGCGATCGGCGCGGCCAATGCCGCCGAGCTGGCCCGCCTCGGCAGCCCCGTCACAGCGGCCGACCTGCGGACCCACCGCCCCATCGAGGCGGCTCCACTGCGCGTTTCCCTCCGCTGCGGCACCGCGTACAACCTCCCGCCCCCGACCCAGGGCCTGGCCTCTCTCCTGATCCTGGGCATCTTCGACCGGCTGGGCGTTCCGGAGGCCGAGGGGTTCGCCCACGTCCACGGCCTCGTGGAATCCACGAAGCAGGCGTTCCTGGTGCGCGACCGGATCGTCACGGATCCCACCTACATGACGGAGGAGCCGGGGCGCTACCTCGCCGCGCCGGCGCTGGATTCCATGGCGGGGCGGATCAGCGCCGAGGCGGCGATGCCGTGGCCGGCGCCGGCGCAGGGCGGTGACACCGTGTGGCTGGGCGTCATCGACGGCCAGGGGCG
>Ga0316616_100001088_pt1 | contig 10446 bp, 10 predicted proteins | sample OWC_Aug_M1_C1_D1_FD_207660 | JGI IMG/M metagenome (GOLD analysis project Ga0316616, IMG submission 207660) | Wetland soil microbial communities from Old Woman Creek delta, Ohio, United States - OWC_Aug_M1_C1_D1_B | ecosystem: Environmental > Terrestrial > Soil > Wetlands | place: USA: Ohio...
CATAGGGCTCACATTCGCCTCGGCATTGAGGTCCTTTCTCCGGCAGGACCCTGATATTATCATGGTGGGAGAGATCCGGGACTTCGAAACAGCTGAAATAGCTGTCAAAGCAGCCCTGACCGGTCACCTGGTCTTGAGCACCCTGCATACCAATGACGCGCCAAGCACGGTAAGCAGGCTGCTAAATATGGGCATAGAACCTTTTTTGGTCTCATCGGCAGTTGTTCTCATACTGGCGCAGAGACTTGCAAGAAGGATCTGCCAGCAGTGTAAAGATGTCGAGAAAGTCCCTGTTGTCGCTCTGGTCAAACTCGGGTTTTCAGAGGAAGAGGCCGGCAAGCTCACCTGTTATAAAGGCAAGGGCTGTCCGGCCTGCAATAACACCGGGTATAAAGGCAGGATAGCGCTCTATGAGGTAATGCCTGTCAAAGACGAGTTGAAAGAATTGATTCTTGAAGGCGCTTCTTCAGCAGAGCTAAAAAGAGCTGCTATACGACTCGGCATGAAGAGCTTAAGAATGAGCGGTTTGACAAAGGTTGCAGATGGAGTCACCACTATAGACGAGGTACTGCGCGTATCTTTCGGAGATTAAGGAGATTTAAATGGCAAGCATTTACGACCTGCTGAAAATAATGATTGAAAAAAATGCATCTGACCTTCATGTCACAACAGCCAGCCCCCCGAGACTCAGAATTGACGGGAAACTTATACCTCTTGACCATCCAGCGTTGTCACCGGTAGAGACCAAGGCCTTGTGCTACAGCATCCTGACTGATGCTCAAAAGCAAAAATTCGAGGAGCACAATGAGCTTGACCTTTCTTTCGGCGTAAAAGGACTCAGCAGATTCAGAGGTAATATTTTTATGCAGCGGGGCGCTGTTGCAGCAGCCTTCAGGACCATACCTTTCGAGATAAGGACCTTCAAGGACCTCGGACTTCCGGAAGTGGTCAATGAGCTTGTTAAAAAACCAAGAGGGCTTATACTTTGCACAGGGCCTACGGGAAGCGGCAAATCCACTACTCTGGCAGCCATGATTGACAGGATAAATTCAGAGCGTTATGAACACATCATAACGGTAGAAGACCCTATTGAGTACCTCCATGGTCACAAGAAATGTCTCATCAACCAGAGAGAGGTAAATGCTGATACAGTTTCTTTCAAGGCCGCCCTCAGATATGTACTCAGGCAAGACCCTGACATTGTGCTCATCGGTGAAATGAGGGACCTCGAGACTATTGAGGCTGCTCTTACGGTATCGGAAACAGGACATTTGAGTCTTGCGACACTTCATACCAATTCAGCCGTGCAGACGATAAACCGGATCATTGACGTCTTCCCCCCGCATCAGCAGGAACAGATACGGGTACAGCTTTCTTTTGTTCTCGAAGGGGTGCTTTCGCAGCAGCTTATCGCAAGGAAAAACGGAAAAGGACGGGTGCTTGCAATAGAAGTCATGGTGCCGAATCCTGCGATACGGAACCTCATAAGAGAAGACAAGATCCACCAGATATATTCCACTATGCAGACAGGACAGTCTAAATTCGGCATGCAGACGATGAACCAGTCTTTGATAGAGTTGTATTCTAAAGGACATATCTCATATGAAGACGCTATCGGAAGGTCAGCTGTACCTGAAGAATTAATCGCAATGCTCCAGAAAGTAAGTTCCTCTCCTTCTGGACGCGGGAGGTGATATTAAATGGCAACGATTTTTGAATGGTCAGGAAAGACAAATAAGGGGCTTGTTGAGTCAGGTGAAATGACCGCCAATTCAAAAGATGAAGTCATTGTCCAGTTGAAAAATAGAAAAATAATTCCGACGCTTGTCAAAGAAAAAGAAAAAAAAGCTGGCTTCGGCGGTATGAGCTTTGGAGGGGGAGTCAAGGATAAAGACATTGTCATTTTCACGAGACAGTTTTCAACGATGATCGATGCGGGACTCCCGCTCGTTCAGGCACTTGAGATACTGTCAACCCAGGTTGAAAACAAATTTCTTGCCAAGACCCTTGAGACCATCAAAAGTGATGTTGAGGGCGGATCGACCTATGCAGATGCCCTTAAAAAACACCCAAAGGCCTTTACCGATCTTTATGCCAATATGGTCGCGGCAGGAGAGTCTGGAGGCATACTGGACACTATTCTGAACAGACTCGCTGCCTACATTGAAAAGTCGATGAAGCTCAAGAAAAAAGTCAAAGGCGCGATGATTTATCCCCTTGTTGTCTCATCCATAGCTGTAATATGTATTGCGGTAATCATGATTTTCGTTGTCCCTACATTTGCCAAGATGTTTACACAAATGGGCGGAACTCTCCCCTTGCCAACACTCTTTGTCATGAAATTGAGTGCTTTTCTGGCAGGCATGGGAGGCCTGTTGACAGGATTGGCAATAGTCGCTTTTATTATAGCGTTCAAACAAATCAGGAAAACCGAAAAAGGCCAGGTAGTTACTGACAAAATTTTTCTGAGACTCCCGATATTCGGCATCCTCCTGAAGAAAGTCGCGGTCGCTAAGTTTACAAGAACACTCGGCACATTGATAAGCAGCGGGGTCCCGATACTGGACGGCCTTGAGATAACAGCCAAGACCGCAGGCAACAAGGTCATAGAATATGCTGTCATGGATATCAGACAGGCTGTATCAGAGGGAAAAACCCTTGCAGAGCCTCTCATGAAAGCTAAGGTGTTCCCTCCCATGGTCACCCACATGATATCGGTCGGTGAGGCTACCGGAGCCCTTGATTCAATGATGAACAAAATTGCTGACTTTTATGATGATGAAGTCGACGCTGCAGTCAACAACCTGACGGCAATGATGGAACCAATGCTGATGGTTTTTCTGGGAGGTTCCGTCGGTTTTATTGTCATTGCTATGTATCTTCCCATATTCAAACTCATAACGCTCATTAAGTAGTGTCTTTTATGGCGGGTGACACCCTGACCAATAGAATCAAGGCCCTGACGGGTTTCAGGGCCTTATTTATTACTATCCTCCTTGGCACGTCTCTTCTCTTTAAGATCGAATACTTGGGTTCCCCTCATCCCAAGCTTATATCCTATTTTATCATTGCCCTCTATTCGCTGACTATCATTTACTCCCTTCTAATTACCAGAATAAAAAATCTTTTATTATTCGGTTACATTCAGCTAATACTTGATGTCGTAGCGGAAATCTGCCTCATTTTCATTACCGGGGGGATAGACAGCTGGTTTTCTTTTACATTGATTCTGACTGTTCTGTCTTCAAGTATTGTCGTGGACAAAAGAGCAGGTTATATCATAGCAAGTCTGAGCAGCATACTTTATGGAACACTACTTGACCTTCAGTTTTACAGGATGCTGCCGATCGGATATGAAGGAATTATGGAGGAAAAACAGTTTCTCTTCAATATCTCCGTGCACGTTATTTCGTTTTATATTACAGCTTATCTTGCCGGATATCTTTCTTACAGCCTCGAAAAAACCGTTGAGAAGCTTGAGGCAAAAAACAGCGATATCAAGGACCTTGAATTTTTCAACACCAAAGTTATAGAAAGCCTCCCAAGCGGGTTATTTACGACAGATACGGAAGGGTCTGTATTGATCTTTAACCATGCTGCAGAATTGATTTCAGGGGCAAAAAAAGAAACAGTCATAGGAAATTCCATTAGAACAGCATTGCCATTCCTGGATAATCCACCGGAGAGCGGAAAGTATGAAAGACTATTGTCAATAAATAACGATAATGACAAAATTATCGGCCTTACAATTGCCGAGCTCAGGGACCTCAATGAGAACAATACAGGATTCATAGGTATTTTCCAGGACATGACAGAGAAAAAGAAACTTGAATCAGAAATGAAAAATAAGGAAAAATGGGCTGCGGTGGGCGAGCTGTCAGCAAATATAGCACACGAAATCAGAAACCCTCTCGCCTCCTTGAGAGGTTCTATCGAGATGCTCAAGGAAGGAAAACTCCCTGAAAGACACAAGGAAAAATTGATGGACATAGCATTAGGAGAGATGGAACGTCTCAATAACATCATCTCAGACTTCCTGACCTATTCCAGACCTAAACCCCTTGAAATACGACCAATAGATATCCATTCAATACTTGACAGCACCCTGGAGCTTCTCAGGAATGCAGAGCATAAAAGCGGGATATCGATAAAAAAGGATTTTGAAGGGCAATTTCTTATTAATGCGGACCCTGAGAGAATGAGACAGGTATTCTGGAATTTGGGGACAAATGCGTTCGAGGCTATGGAAAACAGCGGGGTATTGACCGTATCAACAAGAAACAGTCCGGCTAATGTCACCATCTCTTTTTCCGATACTGGGTCCGGCATATCGCAGTCAAATATAGATAAGATTTTTTATCCCTTCTTTACGACTAAGGAAAGAGGGACAGGACTGGGGCTATCGATAGCTTACAGGATTATTGAAGAGCATAACGGCAGGCTTATTGTTGCGAGCAGACCTGGCATCAAAACTACGTTTGAGATTATACTAATGCACTGATATGGCAAACAACGGCCGGATACTGATAATAGAAGATGAAAAAAGCATGCGGGAGGTGCTCAGGATTCTGCTTGAGGAAGAGGGCTATGAGATCACAGCCGCATCCAACGGGCTTGAAGGAATGGAGTATCTCAGAGATGACATATTCGACCTTGTTGTTACCGATATCAAAATGCCAAAGGCCGACGGATTCGAGGTACTGAAAAAGGTCAAGGAACTCTCTCCTTCAACCATTGTTATCATGATAACAGCCTTCGGAACTACAGAATCTACAATTGAAGCCATGAAGCTGGGGGCATACGATTATATCCACAAACCTTTCAAGATCGATGAGATACGTCTTATCATTCAAAAGGCGTTTGAACGGAAAAACCTGGGCGAAGAACTTTCTCTCCTGCGGGAGAAGATAAAGTCATCCTGCGGTCTTGAGAATATTGTAGGAAAAAGCCCGAAGATGCAGGAGCTTTTTACCCTTATACGGAGAGTTGCTCAAAGCAATTCTACAGTCCTCATCAGAGGCGAAAGCGGCAGCGGAAAGGAACTGGTGGCCTCAGCGCTGCATAATCTAAGCCCGAGAAAGCAAAAGAATTTTGTGACTATCAATTGTGCGACATTTCCGGAAGGCCTGCTTGAGTCAGAACTTTTCGGACACGTAAAAGGTTCTTTCACCGGGGCCTTATACAACAAAGAAGGCCTCTTTGAAGTAGCAAACAGGGGGAGCATTTTTCTAGATGAGATAGGCGAAATGCCTTTGTCCCTCCAGTCCAAATTATTACGCGTGCTTGAAAACGGCACCTTCAGAAGGGTCGGCGGGTTAAGCGACATCACTGTGGACGTCAGGGTAATATCTGCTACAAACAAAGATATATCGGAAGCAGTTGCGTCAGGCGGCTTCAGAGAAGACCTGTTTTACCGGTTGAACGTTGTGCCGATAAACATACCTCCGCTAAGAGAACGGCCCGACGACATCCCTTTATTGCTCGATCATTTTTTGAACAAGTCTTTGTCCAATGCGAAAAGATTTTCTCCTGAAGCTCTGCGCTTCCTCATGAGATATTCATGGAAAGGAAATGTGAGAGAGCTTGAAAATGTGGTAGAGCGGACAGTCTTGCTTACTGACAGCGAAATTATACTGGCTGAAGACCTGCCTGAAGAGATAAGCAGGGCTGATGAGGCCGGGAAACAGCTTCCTGAAATCGGAGATGAAGGCATAGATTTCGAGAGTATTATGGAGCAGATCGAAAAAGACTATCTGGTTAAAGCTTTGGAGAAGGCAAAAGGTATAAAGACAGAGGCGGCGAGGCTCCTCAAGCTGTCATTTCGCTCGTTCAGGCACAAATTATATAAATATGGGATAAAATAATGGTCATGAAACTCGGAGAGGCATTAGTGAAAGCAAGTCTGATCACAAGGGAGCATCTCAGGCTTGCTCTCGAAAGACAGGTGATCTTCGGAGGGAGGATCGGGACAAACCTTGTTGAGCTCAAAGTAATCAAAGAGACCGAACTCGTCTCTTTTCTTAGCAAATATCTGAAAGTCACGGCAGTCGACCCTTCAAAGCTTGTTTCCATAGATGCAGAGACCATATCATGCATCAGTAAGGAAATGGCTGAAAAGTATAAGGTTGTGCCGTTCCGGAAAGATCGTAACAGACTGCATGTTGTACTTCTCGATCCGCGTTCCATGACAGCCGCGGATGAACTCAGGTTCATTACGGGCTATGATATAATCCCATATGTTACTTCAGAACTCAGGCTCCTCTACGCTCTCGAAAAATATTACGGGCTGGAAAGGGACCTCCGTTACATAAGCATCTTCGGCAAAGACGGCGAACAGGTAGAGGAAAAACCAAAAGACGGCGAAGAAAGTAAAAAACAGTTGGCAAAGATCAAAGAGTCGTTTGCAAATGCAAAGGACCGCGATGAGATCATAGGGCTCCTCCTCAATGAAACAAAGAAAATCTCTTCACGGGCGGCGATCTTTATACTCAAAGGCGACAAAATTGCAGGATGGAAGGCAAGGGGGATGAATGCCGAAAACCTCGAGTTTAAGCTGGAGCCGTCTTCAATCTTCACTGAGGTCATGAACAAGACAAGTTATTACAGAGGCCCTTTGCTGCAAATACCCGGCAATGCGCCTCTGATATCCATTTTGTCCGGGACCCCGCAGGACTGCTGTGTGATCCCCATACAGCTCAGGGACAGGATCATCGCGTTCCTATATGTCGATAACGGGAATAACTCTGTACTGGACGCAGGTTTAAACTACATACATACCATGGTTACTATGGCTTCGTACGGTTTTGAAATCAGCATCATCCGGAAAAAAATATTAGACCTCTAATAGTATCCGATGCATCCCGGCATATACATTCATCCTGTCGCCCCTCATAAAACCGATGAGCGTTAATCCAGCTGCTTCAGCTGTCTCTACCGCAAGCGTCGTGGGGGCCGCCCTGCTGACAAGAAGGGGGATATGGCACTTCGCACATTTAAATATGATTTCAGAGGAGAGCCTTCCACTGACCATCATTATCTTTCCCATGAAAGAGATATTTTCAAGGATACAGTAGCCTATAGCCTTATCCACAGCATTATGCCTGCCTATGTCCTCAGTAAAAACCAGCATCCGCCCAGCATCTGCCACCGCAGCGCTATGGACCCCACCGGTCATTTTATAACTATCAGACCTTTGCTGAAACTGCCGGTACAGCTTTTTTATTGTCTCTGCATTAAAAACTGTTGTATCCGAAATCTTCTCTTCAGGCCGCTCTCTCACTAACTTTATACCTCCGGCACAGCCGGAAGTCACTGTTTTCTCTCCCTCAAATACCTTGCCAGTTGCCGGTATATCGATCTTTATTTCATCGCCGTATACTATGCTCATCCGCTCAGCACACCATCCCCCTGCTATTAGTCCCTCAACATGCACCAGGCCGACAACAAGCTCACGCACCATAGAGGGAGTGCAATAAAGACTGAGCACATTCTTCCCGTTCACCGCAATGCTTATCCTTGTTTCAACTGCGATCAGATCGGGGACCTCCTCGGCAGCGTTGCCCCTGATCTTTATGATCGGCATTTTTTTAAACTCATCCATTGGAAAAGTTTAACAGAGACGATTTGCAAATGTCGACTTGACTTTATACGCCCGGGCTTCTTATTATTTCATTGGCGGGGCGTAGCGCAGTTCGGTAGCGCGCACGGTTCGGGACCGTGAAGTCGGAGGTTCAAATCCTCTCGCCCCGACCATATTATCATTGATTTTATGCAATTTTTCTGTCTCATTCACCCTGTAATTGGGGCTGCGGCGGGTCTGTGGAAGAGTGGATTACTTCTCGTCAACATAAAAAAAGCCCCCTGTGCGCAGGGGGCTTAAGGCTCACTTAATTATACTTTTGTTACATTTATTGCTTTAGGTCCCTTAGGGCCTTTTTCGATATCAAAGCTGACTGCGTCACCTTCGGCAAGGGACTTAAACCCGTTGCTTTGGATGGACGAATAGTGGACAAAAACATCACCGGCATCTTCGCTTGTAATAAAGCCGAAACCCTTTGACTCGTTAAACCACTTCACTGTTCCGTTAGCCATTTCGGTTACCTCCTATGTATAAACTAAAGTCTCAGGGGTGCTGACAACAAAAAAGACCACAGAGCTAAAAGTCTTTGTGGCCTTCTATATAGATAACTTCTGACACTTCGGCATAAGAATAACATATTTAACAAAAAAGAAACAAAATATTTTTCTAAGGACCCCTGCGATGGATTGAAGCCTTTCCCGTCTGGCATGAAGGGCGGCTTTTTTATTTGAACAGGAGAGTATGCCCTTGTATTTTAAGCTTTTGTCCTATGCCTTACGTATAGATATATTTTCTATCTCGAGTTTGCAGTGCAGCGCCTCAAGCAGGATCATAGCCCTTTCTCTGCCCGGGACGTCTCTTTCAAATATGCCATAGAAATTTGCGAACGGCCCTTCTTTAATAAGGACCCTGTCTCCGCTTTCGAGTTTCTCGGCAACAGGGGTCACGATATCGCCTTCCATCCTCGAAAGTATGGTGTCAATGATCTCCTGGGGGACCACCAGGGGGTTCTGCTTGCTGACGATGAACTTGACGCCCCGGGTATACTTTATCATATGCCCGTGGTTTTCGAGATCGAAATATGCGAACAGGTAGCTCGGAAACAGGGGCTCTATGACAGTGATATATTTCCCCCGGATATACTTCTTTGTCCGTATCTTTGGGTTGAGGACCTCTATCCCGGCATTCCTGAGTTGAAGTGCCGTTGAGTCCTCGTACTTCGGTTTTATGTATATTACGTACCAGTTCATAGATAAGTATAACAGGGAAAGGCACAGATAGCCATAAAGGCAAAAAATAAGGTGTCGGCAAAGGAAAGGGAATATGTAAAAGGCAAACGCACGTGCCTATGCGGGGGAATATATTTTTCTTTACCCTTGTACATTCCAGTTTCCGTCCTCATTTTATATCTTTGTTTTCTATGACTGTCTGAGGATTTTGAAGAAATATCCTGTCCGCCTCCGCCTTGCTAAGGATACTGATGGTTTCTCGGTATGCCTTTGAAAGCAATGGTGGTCTTTGACTTGTGCTGTGGGCGTCGGTCGCGATAAAATCAACATATCCCTTTTTCAAAAGATGTTCTGTGAATTTCTTTATCTGCCTGCCGAGTTTCCCTGTCACGCTCATCGCTGTAAGCTGAAAGAGCGCACCTGCGTCTCTAATCCCCTCGATCTTCGCCTGAGCGGATAGCAGGCTATAATTGCGTTCTGGATGTGTTATGACTGGTATATAGCCTTTGAGCCTTGTCTCAAAGAGAAAATCATCCAGGTGAGGGGGTATTAGGTCGGGTAATTCGAGGAGGAAATACCTGGAGCTGTTTATCGTGGGTATTTTTTTTTCTTGTATGCCTTGCATCAGCTCATAGGTAAGTCTTATATCAGCCCCGCCCAGCAGTTCGATAGCAATGCAGCTCTTCCCCATCTCTTTCCTGACCTGTATTATCTTTTCTTCTATGTCCCGGCGGGTTGGGGACTCTCCGTGCCGGTAATGAGGTGTGGCGACTATGTGCGTAATACCGTCCCTGGCGGCAAGTCTGAGCATCTCAAGCGTTTCCTGCAAATCATCAGGTCCGTCGTCAATAGCCGGTAGTATATGACAGTGGATGTCGATCATGAACCCGTGGGGCAAGAGGCGAATGGCAAGAGGTGGATGGCAATGGGCAAAAAGCAAAAGGGCATTGATAATTCTTCTGTGATGAAAAAAGGACCTTCGGCCTTCAAGCAGTCTTCAAAAACCTTCAGCCGTAAGCTTTTAGCCATGGATGTTTTCTTATTCATTTCCGTAAACAAACCTGTCTCCTGTCTTGACGCCTAATGCCTCAGCCAAGCCGGCATTGATCTCAAGGGCGTAGGCTGTGTGAACCGGAGCCTTGTATGTCGGGCATTCCTTGCAGGGCATGAGTTTGGGCAGTATTTCTGTCAGGCTTTTATCTTCGGCAAAGAAGAGGATGTCAATAGGGAATTCCATGCCCTTCATCCAGAAGAAATGTTCAGCGCTGCTGTCGAGAATAAAGAGCATACCACGGTCATCAGACATCGGAGGTCTTCCTGAAAGACCCTGTTGCATAGCCTTTTTGTCGGAGACAATCTCGGAGTTAAAGACGGCGATCTGCTCGGCCCCCCTCTGTATGAAAAGCTTTCTTGCTCCGTACTCGACTGGAGTAATCTCTGCTGCGTCTGCGGCTGGCATAAGTGAAAGCAGGAGGAAGCACAAGAAAAAGACCTGATATGCAGAAAAGGCCCCTGTACAATTTCGTATCGCAGTTTTCACCTTCTTAATCCTTCTTTCTCCCATCCCTTGAGACTGGTTTTTATATATTTTGTCTTTGGTATTGTCTCCTCTGTCCGGTCATCTTCCATGTTTGACAG
>Ga0316616_100001089_pt1 | contig 10445 bp, 14 predicted proteins | sample OWC_Aug_M1_C1_D1_FD_207660 | JGI IMG/M metagenome (GOLD analysis project Ga0316616, IMG submission 207660) | Wetland soil microbial communities from Old Woman Creek delta, Ohio, United States - OWC_Aug_M1_C1_D1_B | ecosystem: Environmental > Terrestrial > Soil > Wetlands | place: USA: Ohio...
TGGGAAGGCGCCGTTATCGGAGCGGTCCTCCGGACGCGGGAAGGGATCAGGCCGCTCTTCGTATCGCCGGGCCATCGAGTCGACCTGCCAAGCTCGATCAGGGTCGTCCTGACCTGCCTGGGTAACTACCGCATACCGGAACCGCTGCGCTGCGCGGACAGGCTGTCGAAGAAGCTCAAGAGGGGCGAACGGTCACAACAGGCAATCGCGCAGAGATGATCGTTCACACTCGGACCGGCATTCGGTGCGACAAACAGGCGTCGTCCCGCTATTCGACCAGCCGCTTTCCCGCCTCGAACGCGTCCTTCATTGCCGTGGGGTGGTTCAGGATCTCGCCCTTGGCGTCCACGCCCAGGAAGCTTACGGTCTCGTGCGCGGGCACGCTGATGGTCCGGAAAAAGGCCCTCGCCGTGATCTCGCCGCAGTGGATGCCGTCCTCCTTCTTCATGCCGCCCACCATGATCAGGAGCCCCTTCCTGCCGTGGGGGCCGGCGGGAATGGTCTTCTTCATGAGATACTTGTCGCACCAGAACGACTGGCACCGGTCGATCATGGCCTTGGACTGCGCGCTCAGGCCGAAGAAGAAGATGGGTGACGCGAGGAGCACGCGGTCCGCCGCGCGAATGGCGTCATAGACCTCTTTCATCTCGTCGTTGATGATGCAGATGCCCGTCTTTTCGCAGCCGCCGCAGTTCTGGCAGGGCTTGATGTTCATGAAGTTCAGTTTGAACAGCTGGACCTCATGGCCCGCCTCGCGCGCGGGCTTCAGCGCCTCGTCGAGCAGGAGCTCCGTGTTCCCGTGGATGCGGGGGCTGCCGAAGAATGCCACGACGTTCATGGAAAGGTCCTCATTTTCAGAAGAGATAAGAAATGCGATCAGCGCACCATTACACTGGCAGGGTCAACTGCAAATGCATATGAAACAGAACTGCATATCGCGCAAAGACGCCAAGCGCGCAAAGAAAAGCAATTCCGGGTTTATAAACAGTTCTCAGAATTTCTTTGTGTCCTTTGCGGCTACGTTGCCCGCGGCACTTTCGTGAGGCGCCTCTCTGTCGCGGCTTTGGTAGGTTTGCATTCGACCCATAGAAAAACGGCCGGCACTCTCGTACCGGCCGTCGTCATTCTACCATGATTGCTGAAGAAACTACTCGGCTTTCATGAAGGCCTGCCTCTTCGATTTGCAGACCGGACATTCATCCGGCGCCGAGCCCTCGGCAGTGTAGCCGCAGACCGAGCAGACGTAGTAATCCGTGTCCCCGCCCTTTGCGAGGCTCTCCAGCGCTTTCTTGTACAGCGCCGCGTGCACCTTCTCCACCTCGTTGGCGTAGTTGAAGCTCCTGAGCGCGCCGTCCTTGCCCTCCGCCTTCGCGTCAGTGATCATCTGCGGATACATCTTCTGGAACTCATAGGACTCGCCGTTGATGGCGTCCATCAGGTTCTCCTTCGTGGACCTGACCACGCCGAGCTCCCGCAGGTGGTTATGGGCGTGGATGGTCTCCGCCGCCGCGGCCGCGCGGAAGAGCTTCGCCGCCTGCTTATAGCCCTCCTGCTCCGCCTTCTTCGCGTAGGCCAGGTACTTCCGGTTCGCCTGGGACTCGCCGGCAAACGCTTCCTTCAGGTTCTGTTCCGTCTTCGCCATGATGCCTCCTCTTGAGATCAAGATACGATGGAATAAAATACTCTTTTCGAGACGACGTTGCCTGTAAGCCGTTCCTAGCGCACTTTTTCGAACTCCGACTTCGGCGCGTTGCAGACCGGGCAGGTCCAGTCGTCCGGCAGCTTCTCGAAGGGAGTCCCCTCCTTTGCCTCGTCATACTCGTAGCCGCACACCGTGCATCTCCACATAGGTTCTCCCTTCCCGACAGGACTATAAACCGAAGATCTGCCTCTGACACGGATCAAATCGGACACCGGCCTGATAAAGGCGGATAGATTCTTTGGCCGTTGTTCTCCAAAAGGATACGCTTTGACCGGTCTTATCCGAAGCCATCAGGATGTTCATCCGCATCGATCTGTGTCCAAATGTCATTTCAGAATTAAAGGAATTGTAGCAGAATTAAATTCGGATGGGGGCCTTGGATCACGCCACCTTTTCGAAGGATTCCTTGCCCGCCTTGCAGACCGGGCACTTCCAGTCTTCCGGAAGGCTCTCAAAGGGGGTCTTCTGGTCCTTTTCCTTGTAGAGCCACCGGCACGCGGCGCAGCGCCACACCCCGAAATCCTCGCGTTCGCCGTCCTTCTTCACCAGTTCCCAGCCCTTCGCCAGGAAGTCCTCGAGCTTCGGAGGGTAGAAACCCGAGAAGAGGGTCTTGTCCCGGGCATCCTCGAAAAAGATCTCGACCTCGACCGGCCCCTTCTTCACCGTGTAGCCCCAGGTGAAGGGTTCCTTGGATTCCGGTCCCGTGGCCTTGGCCGCGAAGGAGACCCTGTCGCCGCTCCGTTTCACCTTGGACCAGCTGTAGCAGCACGGGAGCACCGTGGTGCACCCGCACTTGCCGTTCCTGAACTCCAGGCCGTCGACGCTCAGGCCGCCGGGGATCTTCGCTATATCTATGCCCATCGTCCCTCCCTACGGTCAGTGACTGATCCACGGTTTCTTGAAGATCGTGTGATCACAGGCGAAACAGCGCGTCTCTTCGCCTCCCGTCCAGAGCTCCACGCGGGCCCCGCAGGACGGACAGGTGATGTCCATTCTCAGGGCCGGCAGGTCAATGAACGGGCCGCCTGAGTGCTTACGCTGCGTTCTTTGCTTTTCTCCAGCCTTCATGTTTTAGCTTCTCCGTTCGTTCCACTGCCCAGGTCTTGAGCCGTTTTAGGTACTCCAGGGGGTTCGTCTTTGCCAGCGCGATGATCTTCTCCCGCTCCCGGACGCTGTCGATGTGGTCGCCGGGATAGACGCCGTTCCAGGTGCAGAAGCCCTCGTCGAAGAGCAGGGCCGGCGTGATCTCGCCCTTGATATGCCGGCCACCCATGAGCTTCGCCGCTTCCATGTCGAAGCGGATGGCCCAGCCGTTATCCGTGACCATCGTCGACGGATCGACCGCCACGCTCTTCGCGCAGGAAGGACAGTACAGGTCCCTGATCACCTGCTCGGGCATGATATTGTCCTTAAAATGGAACGACACGGACCGTTCACCGCAGGAACAATGCCTCTCATGAGCCATACACATTTTGTGTTTCCTCCTATGCTAACGTAGAGTGCTGTTTGCTACAGGCAGGACACGTGCCGTAGAATTCGATGTGGTTGCCGGTGATCGTGAATCCCGCCCGGTCGCGCTCGGCGACGGGCAGCCGGAACTCAACATGCACGTCCTCGATCCGCCGGCACCGGGTACAGATAAGGTGGTGGTGCGGCCGGGGGTTCGGATCGAACCGCTTCTTTCCGGGATCTCCCGTCAGCTCCTGCACCATCCCCCGTCCCTTCAGCGTCTCCAGGGTGTTATACACCGTTGCGAACGACATGGTCGGGAACTTCCTTCGGACCGCCCGGTACACGTCGTCCGCCGACGGATGAGACAGGTTCCCCTCCAGATAGTCGAGGATCGCGATCCTCTGCGGGGTGAGCTTGAACCCCAGGTCCCGGTATTTTTCGGTGCGCGTCTGCATGGCCGGAATCAAGTTTGGAGATATTATCACTTTAGAACACTTATTGTCAAGGAAATTTTCCACTTTACATATCTGAGCCTTCCCGATCGAATACTGTACTTTTTCACGAACTTGTCGTATGATTGAGCCTGGCACTACCTGAAGAAATGATCAAGGAGGATCTCATGCCGAAATATCCGCAACAGTACACGAGCATCAGCAAGCGGTACAAGGGGGTCATCAAGGCGCTGGAAGGGCTTGGGAAAGCCACCAAAGCGGCCGGTCCGCTCAACAAGAAGACGTCGGAACTGATCCAGCTCGGCGCCGCAGCCGCCATCCGCGCGGAGGGTTCGGTGCACTCCCATGCGCGCCGGGCGCTGGAAGCGGGGGCCAAGCCCGCAGAGATCCAGCATGCGCTTATCGTCCTGACCAGCACGATCGGTTTCCCCACGGTCTCGGCCGCTCTCTCCTGGGTGGATGATGAGCTGGTCAAAAAGGGACGGAAGTAGGACCCGGAACCGGCGTCATCCAGCATCGGCCATCGCGCGGCGGCGGGCCGGCGCAGGATCCAGCCGTGTTCGTTTTCCGGCTCATTATTGAGACTCCCTGCAGTAAGCTGCGGGGAATGCGCCTCCTCCAGAATTCTCTTGTGTCCCCCGTCCCCTCTGTGGTACAACTCCGCTCATGCGGATCGACTGCTACCTTTCAGAGCACTGCGGCTCCTACCACCAGCTGCGGGAGAACATCAGCGGGGCGCTGGCGGAATTGAATCTCGCGGCGGACGTCGCATATCATACGATCTATTATGATGATGCGGTCGCGATGGGCATCACCGGATCTCCGACCATCCGGATCAACGGAAAGGACCTGTTCGAATCCGCCGGATCGTTCGGCGTCACCTGAAGGACCTATCGTGACGAGTCCGGGCGGCTCGCGAACGTTCCCTCGGTCCGCATGCTGAAGGAGCGGCTCGGAAGTCTGACCGATTGACGAACGACATGGCTGACGATCTTCTCCATATCCGCTGCGCCAATTGCCTTGGCCTGAACCGCGTTCCCGAAACAAAGATCTCGAGCGGCCCGCGCTGCGGCAAGTGCAAGGAGGTCCTCGAGGTGCCGCGGCAGCCGCTCAGCATCAAGGCAGCCAGCTTCGACCGCGATGTGGCGTACTGGCCGGAGACCCTCATTGTCATGTTCTGGTCCCCCTGGTGCCTCTACTGCAAGATCTACGAGCCGCTGCTGACAGGGCTCGTCAGCGAGAAGGCGGGCAAGCTCAAGGTGCTGAAGGTCGACATCGAAGCGGAGACCTACCTTGCCCAGCGATTCACCGTCACCAAGACGCCGACCTTTCTGGTGTATAAGAACGGCGTGATGGCCGTCCGCCTCGACGGAGCTCCGAAGGACAAGAGCGAGTTCCTGACCTGGATCGAGAACCTCCTCAAATACACGAATTATTGACTCCCTGCCCGTCTCTGCGGCAACGCTGCGGGCGGCCCGGCATGCATCCCATGACGAACGATACCGCACTGCTCCGCTGCGCGTCCTGCGCGACTCTGAACCGGGTCCCCGTGAAGCGGCTCGCGCAGAACCCGATCTGCGGGAAATGCAAGGCCCTGCTCGATTTCCCCTTCCAGCCGGTGAACGTGACGGCCGCCTCCTTCGACCGGGAGCGATCCTCGTGGCTCGAGACCGTGCTGGTCGTGTTCTGGGCAAAGGGAGACGAACTCTGGAAAAAGGTCGAGAACACCGTTGCAGACATCGCCTTTTCGCAGGCGGGGAAACTGAAGGTCCTCAAGGCGGACCTCGACGCCGAGTCCGGCCTTGCCCTGCTCTTCTCGGTCCAGGCCGCACCCACGTTCCTCGTCCTACGGGGCGGCAAGCAGCTGGGCCGCCTCGATGGCGCCCCGAGGGAGGCTGGAGAACTCGCCCCGTGGGTCCGGAAGTACCTGAATTAGTCGCCATCCGATGCCATCGGCGAATGGAATAAAAAAAACGCCTCTTTTTCAAGAGGCGCATTTTGTTTTGCTGCTGTTTTACAGGATCGTGTCCCGAAGACTTACGCCCACCGTGACCTGCGGTCACCCTGGGGCTTGCGGTAATCTCCCGCCCAGCCGCCCTGCTGCTTCGCGTCGCGCTTCCGGTCGCCCACAAAGGCATTCCCCGAGGAATAAGGCTTCCTGCCCGCTGATGCGTCATAGGCGTCGCGGGTACGGTCGCCTGCATATGCTCCGGCTGAATGAGGCTTTCTGCCCGTCGAAGCGCCGTATCCATCGCGCGACGACGATGCACGCTGTCCGTAACGGTTGGCTCCCGGCGCCGACGTCCTCCCCCGGTATCCTGAGGATGACGGTCGTTCCGCCCGGCTGTTCGAGGAGCGGAGCGGCCGCGCGGGCTCAAGGCCCGGGATGACCTGCTGCGGCAGGGACTGGCCGATATATCGCTCGATCCGGGAGAGCTGGTCCAGCTCCCGGAAGGAAGCGAAGGAGATGGCGATGCCCGAAGCGCCGGCCCTGCCGGTGCGGCCGATGCGGTGGACATAGTCCTCGGCGTTCTTTGGCAGGTCAAAATTGATCACGTGCGTGATGCCGGGGACATCAAGGCCCCGCGCGGCCACGTCAGTGGCCACGAGCAGGCGGACCTTGCCGCGGCGCATGTTCGTGATGGTGCGGTTGCGGGCGCCCTGGGTCATGTCTCCGTGGAGCGCCTCGGCCGCGTGGCCCTGGGCATGAAGCTCACGCGCGAGCTGGTCGGCGTTCCGCTTGGTGGACGAGAAGATGATGGCCCGCGTCATGCCGCTGTCGGCGATGAGGTGGTTCAGCATCCGGTTCTTGTGCTGCATGTCGTCGGCGGCGTGGAGGCGCTGCTCGATCGACTCGAGGGTGGCCTTCTTGCCGGCGACGGCGATACGGACGGGCTCCTTCATCAGGCGCTGTGCCAGCCGCGCCATGGTATTGTCCCAGGTCGCGGTGAACAGGAGCGTCTGGCGGCCTTCGGGCGTGGCCTTGGTGATGGTCTCAACGGCTTCGCTGAAGCCCATGTCGAGCATCCGGTCGGCCTCGTCGAGGACCAGGAGCTCGACGCGCGAGAAGTCGATGCGTCCGCGCTCAAGATGGTCGATCAGGCGTCCCGGCGTGGCGATGATGATGTCCACGGGCTGAGACAGGAGGCGCTGCTGTTCGAAATAAGGCATGCCGCCCAGAATGGCGCCGTGGCGCAGGCGCATGAACTTGCCGTAGTTGCGGACCGCTTCGGTAATCTGGTTCGCCAGTTCCCGGGTCGGGGTGAGGATCAGGACGCGGGGCCCCTTTCCTTTCGCTGTGGACGGCTTCTGCAGGCGCTCGAGCGCCGGAATGACGAAAGCTGCTGTCTTGCCCGTGCCCGTCTGGGCAGAGGCGATGAGGTCCTTGCCGGCCATGGCCGGGGGAATGGACTGTTCCTGGATCGGCGTGGGCGTGGTATAGCCGCACAGGGTGATAGCCTTGAGGATCGGTGCTGCGAGGTTCAAAGAATCAAAAGACATGCTGCTCCTTATATGGTCTGGAACGCGGACCGGGAGGGTCCGGGTCAGAACCGGTTGGGGGTTTGCGCGCGCGCCGCAGGGACACACCGTGGCCCTTGACTAGCGAGGACGGCGACAGCACAGATATGACCGGCATAACAACATCGTTCGCCAACCATAACGTACCGCCGTAATTTCAGTTCAGAGGGAAACGGAAAGCGAGGGGGGTTAGAGATCGATAGATGGGGACATTCAGGATAAGCGCGGATCGGGAGAACTTCGTGGATATTCCTGCCCCGTTGTTTTTCAGTCCCGGGCATTATACGGTTTTGCCGCAAAATAGCAAGCACTATTTCCCCGATGCGAACGAATCTTTCAGGGCTTGCCGTCATCGGAGAATCTCCCCGCAGTGCGAAGGAGGATACCACACCTTCCCGGATTGACGCGTGCCCGTTCCGCGCTTCACTTTTACTCTGATTTATACTATACTTTCAAAACGGAACGAGCCGTTCTTCCTTCTGCAGGGAAAAAGGGAAACAACTCCATGTTGTGCACTCTCAGAAACCATGCCGGGATGACCATTCGGCACGCGTCGCGTCCGATCGCTTTCGTCCTCGCCATGGCCGCATGCATGCTCCCCTCCTTCGGCCATGCTCTGACCCTCCAGGAAGGCCTCAAGATCGTGACCGAGAGCGGTCGGGACGTGTCAATCGCCCGCTCCGACGAGGATGTGGCCCGGGGCGCCGTCTCTCTGGCGCGCTCCCCCTGGCTCCCCTGGGTCGACCTCTACGGCCGGGAGACCTGGCTTCGCTATGAACCCCAGGCCAAGGTCCCCACCGGGGCCTTTTCCCTGTCCCAGGACCAGTACGCCACCTACGGATTCAGGGCCACGCAGCTCATCTATGATTTCGGCAGGACCTCGTCGTCCATCAGCGCCGCGAACTACAGCCTCAAAGCCCGGGAAGCGGGCACCCTCCATACGAAGAACCGCGCCGCCCTGGACTTCATCGGCGCCTATTTCGACCTGCTCGAGGCCGAAGAACTGCTTAAGGTTGCCCAGGAAGAGGTCACGCAGTATCAGGCCCACCGGAAGGACGCCGCGGCACGTTTGAAGGCCGGCGTGGTGACACGCAACGAGGTGCTGCAGGCGGAGGTCATGCTCGCCGATTCCCAGCAGCGCCTCCTGACGGCCGAGAACACCCGAATCCTCCGGGCATCGCGGGTCAACAGCATCCTCATGCGGCCCCTCACGGCTGAGGTGCATCCCTCGGAGATCACCGGCAGCCCCCCGGTCCCCGTTTCGCTCGAAGAGGCCTGGGCCGCCGCGGTGTCCCAGAACCCCGACCTGCAGGACCTCGACGCCCGGATCCGCGCCAAGGAGGAAAGCGTCTCGTCCCTCCGGGGCGAATACCTTCCCTCCATCTTTGTCGCGGGCGGCTATGAATACAACGAGAACCAGTATATGGTGAACCAGTACAACTGGTCGCTTATCGCCGGTGTGAACATAAGCCTCTTTGCCGGCGGCTCGACGGACGCAAAGGTCGGCATGGCCAAGAGCGAAGTGTCGTCGCTCCGCGCGGCGCGGGAGAAGCTCCTCGACGCCGTCCGGATGGAGGTACAGGCCGCGTGGCTCGAGGTCCAGCTCTCGCAGAAGAAGATCCAGGTGGCCCTCGCCGCCGTCGGCCAGGCCCAGGAGAACCTCCGGCTCCAGCGGATACGGTACCAGGAAGGCGTCGCCACCTCCACCGAGGTCCTGGACGCGGTGACGCTCATGACGGTGTCTGAGACCAACGCCTGGAAGGCGAATTTCGGCCTCAAGCGCTCAGAGGCGGCGCTCCTGTACGCCGTCGGAAGAGACCTGGCAAGCTCGTACGACCGCAGATGACCGAACAGCGGAACATGAGCATTTTAAAGAGCAAGGAGCGGGCAGCATGGCAGAGCAGCAACCACAACCGCAGAACAACGGGCAAAGCAAGAAGAAGGCCTTCCTGATCGTCGGCCTCGTCGTGGCGATCGGCCTGACGTTCGGCTACTTCTACAGCGCATACCGCAAGACCCATGTCAGCACCGATGACGCCTTCATCGAGGGGAACATCCACACCATCGCGGCGCGCATCGACGGCAACGTCCGCACCGTCACGGTCACGGACAATCAGCGCGTGAAGCGCGGCGACCTCCTGGTCGAGCTCGACCCGGCCGACTACCGGTCCCGGGCAGAGGCCGCCCGGGCAAGCCTGGAACTCCAGCGGGCCACGCTGCGCCTCGCCGAGATCGAGCTGAAGCGCGCCAGAACGCTCTATGAACAGGACGCGAACTCGGCGGAGCGGTATGACAAGGCGGTCTCCGCCCGCGAGATCGCCCTGGCGCAGGTAAAACTGGCGGAGGAACAGCTGCGGCAGGCTGAGCTGAACCTGGGCTACACGCGGGTGCTCGCTCCGGCGGACGGGTATGTGACCCGCAAATCCGTCCAGACGGGCAACCAGGTCAAGACCGGCCAGCCTCTGATGGCGGTAGTGGACCTGGACGGCCTCTACGTCGTCGCCAACTACAAGGAGACCGAACTGGAGCGCATCCGTCAGGGCCAGGAGGCCCGGATCACCGTGGACGCCTACCCCGGCAGGACCTTCAGCGGCAGGGTGGACAGCATCATGGCCGGGACCGGCGTAAGCTTCTCGCTCTTTCCTGCCGAGAACGCCACGGGCAACTATGTGAAGGTCGTCCAGCGGATCCCGGTCAAGATCGTCCTGGATCCGGGCGCCGACCGCGACCATGTCCTCCGCGTCGGGATGTCCGTGGTCCCGACCGTGCTCGCGAAGTGATACAGAAGAACACCGGGAACCGCAAAGGCGCAAAGGTCGCGAAGGAAAACAAGTCAACGTCTTGCTTCTGATGTTACTAACAGATAACCTCCTTGTCTTTGCCGTCCTTCGCGCTCTTCGCGTCGTTGCGGTTCAACTGTTTCGGTTTTGACCGTATTCTCTCCGTGAAAGAACTGCCATGAAACCAGCACCGAGCCGCGGCCTGATCGCCTTCACGGTGATGCTCCCCACGCTGATCGAGATCATCGACACCTCGATCGTCAACGTGTCGCTCGACCACATCCGGGGGGCGCTCTCGGCGGGCTACGACGAGGCCACGTGGACCATCACCGCCTACCTTGTCTCGAACGCCATCGTCATACCCATGGCGGGGTGGCTCGCCAAGCTCATCGGCAGGAAGAACTATCAGATCGCCTCCATCGCCCTTTTCACCTTCAGCTCCTTCATGTGCGGCTCTGCGTGGAGCCTGAACAGCCTGGTGTTCTTCCGCATCCTCCAGGGCATCGGCGGAGGTGGCCTCGTACCGATCAGCCAGTCGAT
>Ga0316616_100001090_pt1 | contig 10444 bp, 8 predicted proteins | sample OWC_Aug_M1_C1_D1_FD_207660 | JGI IMG/M metagenome (GOLD analysis project Ga0316616, IMG submission 207660) | Wetland soil microbial communities from Old Woman Creek delta, Ohio, United States - OWC_Aug_M1_C1_D1_B | ecosystem: Environmental > Terrestrial > Soil > Wetlands | place: USA: Ohio...
CTGGATCTGCTCGCTCGACTTCACGTAGAAATTCTCGAAATTGACGTAGAAAGTGTTTTCGCTCGGGACGTAGGTCAGTCTGTCCTCGATCGGTATTTCAAGCATATCGCGTTTGAGGCCCATGGGCTCTGTCCTGAAGATCCTTGCGTCCATGAGTTTCGGGGGGGTCTTCATCACGGGTTTGAATTCCATCTTGGAAAGGACGTCCTTTTCGAGATCAACACCCGGGGCGATCTCGGTGAGTTCCATCCCGTCCTGAGTGAGCGTGAAAACGCAGCGTTCCGTGATGTAGAGCACAGGCTGTTTTCTCAGCGCGGCGTATTTGCCACTGAAAGTGATCTGCTCGACCTGATTGAGGAACTTCTGCTCGCGTCCCTCCTGTTCGATCTTGAGCTTGCCGTCCTCCACGGCGACCTTGAGACCGCCTGCCGTGAAAGTCCCCAGAAATACAATCTTCTTGGCATTCTGGCTGATGTTGATGAACCCGCCGGGCCCCACGAAGCGGGGACCGAATTTGCTCACGTTGACATTCCCGTCCCTGTCCATTTCCGCCGACCCGAGGAAGGCGATGTCGAGGCCGCCGCCGTCGTAGAAATCAAACTGGTAAGGCTGGTCGATGAGGGCGTCGATGTTGGTCCCGGTGCCGAAGTTAAGCCCGCCGTTCGGCATCCCGCCGATCACGCCCGGCTCCGCCGTCAGGGTCAGAAGATCGAGGACACCTTCTTCATTGGCCACCCGGGCCACACCCTCGGGCATCCCGATGCCCAGGTTCACGACCTGGTTGGGCCGCAGTTCGAAGGCCGCCCTCCGGGCAATCACCTTCCGTTGACCCAGTTCCATCACTGCGATGGAGGCCATGGGAACGCGTACCTCCCCCGTGTAGCCAGGATTGTACTGCTCCAAAAAGGTCATCATGTGGTTTTCCGGCCTGGCGACAACGACGCAGTCCACGAGAATGCCGGGGACCTTGACAAGCTTCGGGTTCAAGGTGTGCAGGTCGGCGATTCTCTCGACCTGGGCGATGACAAAGCCGTTGTTGTTCTTCGCTGCCATGGCCTGGGCAAGCACCTCGATCGTGAGGGCTTCCCTCTCCATTGTGACGTTGCCGTTTGAGTCGGCCGTCGTCCCCCTGATGATGGCCACATTGATGGGGGGCAGCTTGTAGAAGAGGATCTCTCGTCCTTCGATGTCCATGAGCTTGACGAGATCCTCGCCCTCCTTCTTTGTTTTCTGATTCAATTTTCCGCCGTCTATCCTGGGGTCGATGAAAGTCCCCAGGCCGACATAGGACATGAGTCCCGGTTTGCGGGCGGCAAGATTGCGGAAGAGCGTGCTGATGACCCCCTGTGGGTAGTTGTATGCGAGGATCTTTTCCTCCCGGATAAGCTTCTGGAGCTGGGGTGCAAGGCCGATGTGGCCCCCGATCACACGTCCCACGAGGCCTTCATGGCCCATGTGATTAAGCCCCTTGGTCTTGCCATCCCCCTGGCCTGCGGCGTATATCAGCGTCAGGTTAAGGGGATGACCCTCCTTTTTGAATCGCTCTTCAATATAGATCAGCATGTCCTCGGGGACTCCCGCCCCGACGAAACCGCCTGTCGTCACGACGTCCCCGTCCCGGATGATGGCGGCGGCCTGCTCTCCCGAGACAACCTTCCCCTTCCTGCGTATCTGCGCGCGGAGTTCCTCGAGGATGGGGTGAGGAGAGGGCGGTAACAGATCCCCCTTGTCAGCAAAAGCAAAATATGTATTTTCTTTTTCGCCCATACTTCCCTCCTTCTTTACACTCTATACACTTCTTGAAAAAGGAAAATGACATAACCTCTTTCTGTGAAGACCGTTCAGAGGAGTTTTTCATCATTTTCCACTTTGTTCAATCTTGACCTTCCAGTGAAGATGCCATGGCAAGCCTGGCCTCACCGGTCAATAGCGTCACGCCATTCTGATTGGAAATCTCTGTCCACAGGGTCAGGCGTTCTTTCCGGGCGTCCCAGTTTGTGACCATGACCGTTGCTGTGACCTTGTCCCCGGGGTGGACAGGGGCGAGGAACTGCAGGCTCTGGCTGAGGTAAACGGCGCCCGGGCCCGGCAGCTTCTGCTCAAGGAGGGTCGATATCATGCTGCCGAGCACCATCCCGTGGGACACACGGCTGCCAAAGGCAAACTCTTTCGATTCTGCCGTTCCCGGGTGATTTGAACCTTCATCACCAAAGAGGCGAGCGAACCGAAGAAGATCTTCCTGGTTGAAACTTCGTTTCAGAGTCGCTTCCTCGCCGACTTCAAAATGTCTGCGTCCCCTCATTGCCTGAGCCATGCTACTTGACTGAAAGGGTGTTTCCGGGATTGCGCTCTATCCGGCAACCCCGGAAACGGAAAGAGATTCACTGGATACCGGACAACCGGTCGGTACTTCCTAGTAGAGACCCGTGATCGTGTAGAGCAGGATCACCACGAAGACCGCCGTCGTCTTGATCACGGTCATCGCGAAAATGTCTAAATATGACGTCTTGTGCGTCAATCCGCACACGGCCAGTAGCGTGATGACGGCTCCGTTATGTGGCAGCGTATCACAGCCGCCGGAGGCCATAGAAGCAACCCTGTGAAGGATCTCCGGCGACATCCCGATGGAGTTCGCCCAAGCGAGCCAGTCCTTCGACATGAGGTCAAGGGCGATGGACATGCCGCCCGAGGCAGATCCTGTAATACCGGCCAGCGTTGTCACAGAGACGGCTTGGGAAACCAGGGGCGTTCCCCCGATCTTGATCCCGAGGAGAGCAGCCGCGATCGTCTTGAAGCCGGGCAGGGCGGCAATGACATTGCCATAACCGACCTCGGAGGCCGTGTTCATGACTGCCAGCAGCGAACCAATGGCACCCGTATTCAGGGCCTTTTGGAGACCGCCCCCCTTTGGAATATTCTTCCAGCCGAGGGCCAGTGCGGTGCAAATGCCGATGACAAGGGCGATGATGAGGGACCAGATCCCGATGACATTCTTGATCGCTGGAGCCATGAGCGGGAGTTTCATGCCGGCCAGTTGAGCCAGCTGAGCAGGATCCCACGTGAAAACACGGGACAGGTAAAAGTTGATGACCAGGACGACCAGGAGCGGCAGCAGGCCGATAAACCACTTGGGCAGCACCTGGTCCGCCGAGGCTGGTGCGGGTTCGTTGAGGGTGTGGTCACCATAGCCTTCGCCTGCATTAAAGGCCTTCTTCCTGCGCCATTCCAGATACATCATGCCGACGATAAATATAAGTGAACCGCCGAAGAGACCGGCGATGGGGGCGGCATACCCCGTGGTGCCGTAGAAGTTCGTCGGGATGATGTTCTGGATCTGCGGCGAGCCCGGGAAGGCGTCCATCGTGAACGTGAAAGCCCCCAGGGCGATGGTGCCGGGGATGAGGCGTTTGGGAATATTGGCCTCCCTGAAGAGGGCGGCTGCGAAGGGGTAGACGGCAAAGACGACGACGAAGAGACTGACGCCGCCGTAAGTCAGGATCGCGCAGGAAAGGACAACAGCCAAAATGGCTCTTTTCATGCCCAGTTTCGCCATGATGGTAGTAGAGATGGCCTTTGCCAGCAGGGTGTCCTCCATCACCTTGCCGAAAACGGCACCCAGCATGAAAACCGGAAAGTAAATCTTGACATAAACCACCGCCTTGGCCATGAAGAGCTCCGTGTAGGACGGCATGAGCGGCATGCCCTGCAGAACAGCGGCAATCAGGGCGAATACAGGGGCGAAGAGGATAACGGAAAACCCCATGTAGGCAAAGTACATCAAAAGAAAAAGACTGAGGAGAATTCCCATGACTTCCATAAGCTAACCTCCTTTTCGTCGTAACAGAAAAATAATATTCTTATAATGCGCCCCGGCAAGACTCTCTGGTTTCGAAATAGTCGACCCTCCGATTGCCGGAAGAAGCCTCAATTATATTTTCATCCATTGTGAAGCAATTCAGAGCGCCTTCTTGAGTTCACCGCGGACGCACCCCCAGGGAGCTATCGATGTTAGGTCTCGAAATCGGCCTGCAGATAGTAGATGCCGCAGGTCACTATGAAGTCGCCGATCTTATGATAGTACCGGGACTGTGACTCGATCTGCCCCGTGATGGGGTGTGGCCATTTGTAGTCGATCCAGCCCGTGTCCTTGACCCTGGCCTGACGGATGAGATCCCGGACGAAGGCCTTCCCGTCCATATCTCGTGTGTCCAGCATGTTTTTCCCGACCATGGACGGGTCTCCACTGTGGGCACGGACGACACCCTTAAGGTCCACTACAAAGACATAGAGGTCCCGGTCCACGAACGGGCCCTTGGAATTGCTGATTTCCTTGAAGGCCTTATCGCCACCTTCGCTGACGATGAGGGCAACGGCCTTCTCGACCATCTTGATCGCCTCGGGCGCCGTCCCCCGCATCCCTGCTGCATGGACAGAGCCCACCAGGAAAACCACTACAAGCATTGCAATTGTGAATTTTCTCATTTTTCCCTCCTTGCTTGATGAGGTGAGTTCAGGCATCAACAACATGCATGTGGTCCATTCTACTTGTAATAACCGCAGAAGAAGCAAATGTTCTTCACGCACTCGAAGTAAGTGGATTTAGACTCGTTTCTCTTCGTTACCGGGTTGGCCCAGTAGTAGTCCACCCAGCCCATGCCCTTCTTCCTCGCCGTTTCGCAGGCTTCCTGCATGAATGGTTTGCCCTCGGAATCGGCGAAGGGGCAGAGTTCCTGGCCGATGAGCTGCCTGAAAACCGGGCGGGCCAGGCAGAGGCCGTTGGCATCCACGTCGATGACCCAGATGTAAAGATCCATGTATTGGAATTCACCCTTGGGGTCGTTGATCGCGGCGAAGGTCTTGTCGCGCCCTTCCTTTTTGTACATGGCAACGGCCTTTTTCACCATTTCGACGGCTTCATCTTTTGAGCCTTTTAGCTGTTTGGGCTGCTGGGCATAGGCCAGGCCCGTAGCGATAAAGGCCACAATCAAGAGTCCTAAGAGAATTTTTTTCATGACATACCCTCCTTCGTTTATTTAATTGATCAGCATGGCTTAACGGATAATGACGCGATTGTAGGAACCTGCGAATCACCCCCCTCATCGAAAAATTTTCTCTGAAAAGAAAGCAAGACAGATACCATGAAGCCTTATTTTTTTAATATCATGATATTATTGATGAAACAGATAAAGTAGAGGGGTCTTAAAGGAGGCGGTTGTCGCAGTTTGTCGACAACCGAAAGGGGAAGTCTTTGATTAAAAAGGCCGTGAAATCAATGAGTCATTGTTTTGTAGATGCTTCGCTACAGCAGTCGTTACGATCCGTCATCACCCCGAAAGGGGTAAGTTGAGTTTTTTTGCTTTTTTATAAAGCGTTGTGCGGTGTATCCCGAGCACTTCGGCTGTCTTGATAACGTTGTATCCCGAAGCCTTCAGGGCATGAAGGAGGGCCTCTCTTTCGGAATCGTCCTTGAGGTTTTTCAGCAGCGGTTTTTCGTAGCTAAGGACTTTGTATCCCAGGCTCCGCAGGTAAATGGGTAGATGCTCGAGGCGAAGAGTTTCTTCATCGCCCTCTACGGAATAAAGACTTCGCTCCAGCGCATTGGAAAGCTCTCGTACATTTCCCGGCCAGTCATAACTCTGAAATATCTTCAAAACTTCGTCAGATATGCCTCTGATATTTACCCCGATTTCTTTAGCTAGTGAACCAATGATGTGATTTACAAGGAGTGCGATATCCTCCTTTCTTTCTCTCAGGGGTGGGATCTGGATAGGGACAACGTGCAGCCGGTAGAAAAGTTCTTTCCTGAACTTTCCCTGTTCGACCAGCTGCGTCAGGTCGTGACTGGTAGCGGTTATCAGCCGGAAATCGCAGCGCGTGACACCGGTGCTGCCCAGCCTCTCGACTTCCTTGTCTTCGAGAACACGCAGAAGTTTGGGTTGCATTTCGAGCGGCAGCTCGCTGACCTCATCTAGAAAGATCGTACCCCGGTGGGCAAGCTCAAATTTTCCGGCTTTGCCCTTGCTTCCCGCACCGGTGAAGGCACCGGGCTCGTACCCGAAGAGTTCAGCTTCCAGAAGATCTCTCGGGATGGCCGCACAGTTCACACGGATGAAGGGGAAGGGTCGCCTCTCGCTGGCGTGATGGATCGCGTGGGCGAAAAGCTCCTTGCCGGTTCCGCTTTCACCCAACAAAAGAACGGGTGCGTTTTTCGCGGCGGCCCTGAGGGCAAATTTCTTGAGTGATATGATGCCGTCGCTCCTCCCGATGATGTTTTCGATGGTGTATCTCGATGACCGCAGGTCCTCCAGTTCCTTCTCGTACATTTTGACTTTCGTCTCGAGGACCTCGAGCCTTCGGGCAAGCGTCTGCAAATCCCTCACGTCTTCGAACATGACCTGGCCGAAGACGGCCTCGAGCTTGCCATCAATGAATATCGGGATGCGCTGGACGACCATGTCCTGGTTCATGATATGGTGGGGCCAGTTGATTTCGGGAATGCCTGTCTGGGCCACGATGTGCATGCGGGAATTTTCAACCACCTCCCGGGTATGCTTCCCGACTTGTTCATGGGGGTCTTTTTTAAGAAACTTGCCGTAGGACTCACTGAAAAACATGACATAGCCATCGGGGTCGGTGATAAGCACGCCGCTCCTGATGTTGTTTAAAACGGCCTCATAAAGCTTAAGCTTTTTTCTCAGCGTTGAAAGCTCATCCTTTCCCATTTGAAATCCCCCCTACCATGAAACCGGTTATGATTGTGAACGACCGGCAAAACTGGCTGAAAACCTCTTCTATGCCGTAGCTTTTGAATCGATATTTGTCGCATTATGGATACAAATGATTTTCTTAATCAAGAAATTTTACGGCCGGCCATCATGATTTGTTCTGAGTCGAGAAAACAGGAAGTGAAAAAGGAAGGACCGGACATTTATGATCATCAGATGAGATCAAAATGACACGTTGCACTATATATTTAACATTAAGAAAATTTAATTCATAGATTGAAATTATTATTTAACTATAAATAAATAATAAATACAGTTATATAAAAAATATTCTACGGCGAAAATGAGCTTTATAAAAAATAATGGTGCAATGCAACATTTTACTTGACAAGGCGGAAAAACATGGTTATATATAGTGGTAGAGTCCGAGAAGGGACAACAACAAACCGGATAAGGAGGTACTAGGATGATGGTAGAGCAAGAAAAATTAGCAAAACAGACAATCGCGTTTTACAAGAAGACCTTTGAGAGCACCTTCGCCGCCCTGGACATGATTCAGGAGCAGACACAGCGCATGCTCAAGATGCAGATGGACCTCATGACGGGTATGCCGGAAGAAGGTAAGAAGGTCCTCAATGACTGGATGAAGGTCTACAAGAAGGGCTGCGAAGAGTTCAAGTCAGCCGTGGATGACAAATTCAAGCAGGTGGAGTCCTATTTCTCCGAGAAGTCTTCGAAGAAGTAAAAAGTATTCGGTGTTCTAGGAACGTTTTCAGAAGGGAAGAGGGTGCTGTATTCATCGCACGGGAGACCTGAGAAATTTCGACAAAGCGCTGGCTTCATGCAGCGCCCTCATACTTCCCAAAAAAATCTTGGCAGACCACTTATTTTGTGGTAAATGCCGTCCAACGGTTCAAACGAATTCTTGCTTGCTGTGGACGGAGGAAAGATGCATACGCTCATGAACCTACCCTGGAAGATGTATACTGGCACTGTACAGTGGCAGCAAAGAAGTGCCGCAAGGATTCTCAGATTCTGGGAATCCTTTTTTTTGGGCGCCAAGAGCAACGTATACTATCTCAACGGTCTGGCCAGTTACACGACGGAATTCATGACTCCTTACTGGACGGCTCTCCATGCCTTTATGTCCCTAGAGAAGGAGAAAATAACCACCCACGGGCCGACGACAGATGCCCTCCGGGATTACGCGGAGCTTTTCCAGTTCAATCTCCAGATCGCGAGGACCGGTTACTGGAGCGGTTTGCTTGCCGTTAACGACTACTGCGCCCGGGAATACGAAAAGGCTTTAACGGCCTTGATCAACACGGTATTCGACAGGGAAGGGCATGATTTCAAGGACATCCGGGAGAGGCGTTTGAGGCTCATCGAGATGGTGAACCGGGAATATCCCCAGGCGATCAAAAGTGTCGAGTCGGAATTCGGGTTTCACTTCGATGACGGCGGCTACATAAAAGTGGCTGAGACGGAACGATTCGACCTCTACCAGGTGCTGCCGCGGGATAAAAACGTCGCCGTCAGGGAAAAGGGAAAACCGATCATCATCATCCCGCCCTACGTCCTAGGTCCCAATATCCTCTGTTTCCTGCCGGGGGAGAACAAGAGCTACGTTCACTGCTTCGCAAATCAGGGAATCCCGACCTACATCCGAATCATCAAAGACATCGACACGACGCCGGCCGTGCAGGTCATGACGGGGGAGGATGACTGTCTCGACATGAAGTATTTCTGCGAGAGGATCAAGGAGCGTCACGGAAGGGCCGTCACACTGAACGGCTTCTGCCAGGGAGGGCTCGTTGCGGTCATGGCCCTGCTTTCCGGTGAACTCGATGGGATCGTTGACGCCTTCATCACCTGCGTGACGCCCATGGACGGCACCCGGAGCAAGGCACTCGTCGAGTACCTTGAACATATCCCACAGCGCTTCCGCGACCTCGGCTATGCCACGAAGACCCTGCCGAACGGAAACAAGGTCGTGGACGGCAAGGTCATGAGCTGGGTTTACAAGCTCAAAAGCATGGAGAAGGAAGCGCCTGTCTTCTCCTTTCACCGGGACCTCATGATATTTGACCAGCCCGGGGAACTGAAGGTCAACAAAACCGCTGCGGCCCTGAATTGCTGGCTAACGCAGGGAAGAAAAGACCTTCCCGTGGGGATTACGGATCTGAGTTTCAAGTCCTACACTGTCCCCGTGACACCCGATGGGACCCTTCCGGTGAAACTCTTCGGGCGGGAACTGAACTTCAAGCGCCTGAAGGAAATGGGAATCCCCTGGCTCATCTGCATCGCTGAAGACGACGATCTCGTCGATAAGGGTGCCTCTCTCGCCGCCCTTGATTTTGTGGACGCGGAAGTCACCGTTTTCCCAAAGGGCCACGGCTCAATCGCCACGTCCTGGTCCCTGCCCACATCGGAGTGCCCCCTTGGCGGATGTTTCAAGGGCTTCCGGGGGCCCGTCTGTTATCAGCTTGAGCTGGACGAGAAGCACTGAGACACGGAGCGATCAGGGGAAATCCTCTTTGCCGTCTCTGTCGCTGTAATGGGTGGTGGGGTGGTGTGATCAGTCCTGTCCTGAAGATTTATTTCAAGCCCAGCACGTCCTGCATATCATAGAGCCCGTTCTTTTTTCGGTTGACAATCCATTTTGCGGCGACAATCGCCTCGCGGGCGAAAGTATCCCGGATGAAGGAGCGGAAAATCCTCTCGGCACCCTTTTCATGTCCGCTGTAGATCACGGGGCTGACATCCGGAACGAGGACGCACCTCGTCCGGGCTGAATACGTTCTCACCATTTCCATCTCGTCGATCATGAAACCCGTCGTTCCCATGATGATGGCAACACCATTTTCCGACGCCGTCTTCAGGTGATGAAGGGAAGTTTCCCTGTCGGTAAAATCAATGATGACGTCTCCCCGCAGGATACAACCGGCCAATTGATCGGATATCAGCACTCCGATGTTCCCGATATTCAGGTATTCACCGGCATCCCGGCCGGTGAGCGTGCGGTCTTCGTGCTCCACGGCCGCGACAATCCGCAGGCCCTCCATGCCGTGTATCATCTTGATGATCCGGCTCCCCATCGATCCGCTCACGCCCGTCACGATGATTCTTGTCATGAGCCCCGCCCCGAAAATCGTTTGTTGATGGGTCTGGTATGCGAACAGGATATATCTTTACAGCGATATAAGAAATAGACATAATATAAAAACTTTGTCATGTCTCGGAATACGCAATCCGCATGGAAAGATGGAGGTGCCGACATGAAAAACAAATATCTCGCCTGGCTCATTATATTTGCCTTCCTGTTTGTATCGAGTTGCGAAACCATACCCTCCGTGCCCGATGAGCACCAGGGCGCGGTGAAGGGGGCAGCCGTGGGGGCAGCGGCCGGGGCTGTTCTCGGGGCGGTCATGGGCGGTGACGCGAAGAGCGCCGTTGTCGGCGGCCTCATCGGTGCTCTCGTGGGCGGTGTCATCGGTCACTACTATACGGACCAGAAGAAAACCGGGGCAGATACGGCCAAAAAGCACAATTACGACCCCGCCAAGGGGCCTCTGCTGAAGATTGAAGAGGCATCCGTCAGTCCCCAGACCGTCAACCCGGGCGACAAGCTGGAGATGAAGATGACCTACGCCGTCCTCACGCCCCAGGAGGAAACCCAGCTGGAAATCACCGAAAAACGGGAGATCCGTCTGAACGGT
>Ga0316616_100001091_pt1 | contig 10443 bp, 11 predicted proteins | sample OWC_Aug_M1_C1_D1_FD_207660 | JGI IMG/M metagenome (GOLD analysis project Ga0316616, IMG submission 207660) | Wetland soil microbial communities from Old Woman Creek delta, Ohio, United States - OWC_Aug_M1_C1_D1_B | ecosystem: Environmental > Terrestrial > Soil > Wetlands | place: USA: Ohio...
GAGGACGCCGACGAAAGCGTTCCCCAGGGCGATCCAGAGGCCCGACAGGCCGAAACCCCAGCCGACCTTGCCCGCGAAGCCGATGAAGAGGACGGCCGAAAAATAGGCCGCCGCGTAGGTGAAGGCGGACATCAGCGGCCCGACGGTTCTGCCGCCGAGGAAGAAGTCGGTGAAGGTCCGGGCCTTCTTCAGCCCCAGGAAGCCGATAGCGAGCGTCAGCACGGCGTAGGCGCCGATGACGAGGACCTTGACCAGCATGTCGTGTTCCTTTCCCCCGCCGTCGGGGTCTCTTTGTATTACCCCGTCCGGGCCGTCCTGTCAATCGGCTGCGTGCGGCCTCCCGGAGCGAACCCGCTTGAAAAGGGCCCGGGACTCGTTTAAGATAGGGCTCCTTTCACCGGGTATGCCGCCGCTCGAGGAGGACCTGTCGGCCGTGATGAGGCAGTACTGGTACTTCTTCCTCTTCTTCGTCGTCTCGATCGTTTTCACGGTCGGCCTGCTCGGCTTCATCGCCCTCGTCCGCTACCGGCGCCGCCCGGCCGGCGACAAGTGCGAGCCCTACGAGTGCGGCGTCGAGCCGGCCACACCGACGGCCCGGCAGACGACCTCGATCCGGTTCTACCTCCTGACCCTCGTGTTCATCGTCTTCGAGGTCGAGACCTTCTTCCTCTTTCCCTGGGCCGTCGTCCACGATGCGCTCGGCCTTTTCGGCTTCGTCGAGGTCGTCCTCTTCCTGGCCATCCTGCTCGTCGGGTACGTCTACGCCTGGCGGGCCGGGGCGCTGGAGTTCCGGAGGCGCGATGAGTGAGGCCCTCGAGAGATCCCCGTTCCTCCTGACGAAGGCCGACGCGTTCATCACCTGGGCCCAGAAGAACTCGCTCTGGCCCTTCGGCTCGGGCCTCGCCTGCTGTGCCATCGAGATGATCGCCACGGCCGCCGCCCGCTACGATATCGCCCGCTTCGGCATGGAGCTCTTCCGGGCATCGCCTCGCCAGGCCGACCTGTTCATCGTCGCCGGCACCGTTACGAACAAGATGGCCCCGGTCCTACGCCGGCTCTGGGACCAGATGCCCGATCCCAAGTGGGCCATGGCCATGGGCAACTGCGCCATCGGCGGCGGCCCGTTCCCGACGTATTCGGTCCTCCAGGGCGTCGACCGGATCATCCCCGTCGACGTCTATGTCGCCGGTTGCCCGCCGACACCGCAAGGGCTCATCCACGGCTTGATGACGCTCCAGGAAAAGATCGCCCGCAGCCATCCGACCAAGGAGATCCTCGATCCCGATGCCCGAAGACGCAGCTGACCGGACCGGGCTCGACGGGATCCTGGAGGCCCTCACCGGGCGTTTCCCCGGCGCCGTCCTCGCCGGCGCATTCGAGCGGAACGAGCTCTCGGTCCGTCTCGCGAAAGAGTCCCTGGCCTCCGTCCTGCGCTTTCTCAAGGACGAGGCGGGTTTCAACGCGCTCGAGGACATCGCCGTCTTCGACAACCTCGGCGCGGCCGGCGGCGACGGGCGTTTCACCGTGGTCTACCGGCTCTGCCGCTTTCCCGGCGCCCTCCGGCTGCGACTGGCCGCTGACGTCGCGGAGGGCGCGAGCCTGCCGTCGGCCGTCCCCGTCTATCGCTCCGCCGACTGGGCCGCGCGCGAGGCCTTCGATATGTTCGGCGTCCTCTTCGACGGGCACCCCGACCTCCGCCGAATCTATATGCCCGACGATTTCGAAGGGCATCCGCTGCGCAAGGACTTTCCGCTGGCCGGGAGGAACGGTGGAGCTTAGGGAGTACGACCTCAACATGGGGCCCCAGCACCCCAGCACGCACGGCGTGCTCCGCCTGAAGCTCGCCGTCGACAACGAGGTCGTTCTCGGCGTCGAGCCCGTTCTGGGCTATCTCCATCGGGGCATGGAAAAGCTCTGGGAGAGCCTGACCTACCACCAGGTCGTCCCCTTGACCGATCGCCTCGATTACCTCGCGTCCCTGTCGAACAATCTCGGCTACTGCCTGACCGTCGAAAAGCTGGCCGGGATCGAGGTCCCCGGGCGGGCCCGTTACATCCGCGTCGTCCTGGCCGAGCTCCAGCGCCTGGCCTCCCATCTGGCCTGGGTCGGATTCATGGCCAACGACATCGGGGCCATGTCCGTCCTCCTCTACGCCTTCGAGGCCCGGGAGGACGTCCTCGACATCTTCGAGGAGTACTGCGGCGCCCGGCTGACCCTCCACGGCATCCGGATCGGCGGGGCCGTCCGCGACCTCGATGCCCCCCTCGTCGCCCGCATCCGCGCCGTCCTCGGAAAGGTCCCCGACCGGCTCGACGATGTCAGGGCGCTGCTCGACGAGAACAGGATCTGGAAAGAGCGGACCGTCGGCGTCGGTCGCCTCTCGGGGGCCGATGCCGTCGCCCACGGCCTGACCGGGCCGGCTCTCCGGGCGAGCGGCGTCCCCTGGGACATGCGCAAAGACATTCCCTATTCGTCCTACGACGATTTCGATTTCGAGGTGCCGCTCGGCGCGAACGGCGACGTCTACGACCGCTATCTCGTCCGTCTCGGGGAGATCGGCCAGAGCATCCGCATCGTCCGCCAGGCCTTGGACGGGCTGCCGGACGGCGAGTTCGCGGCCAAAGTGCCGCGCGTCCTCAAGATCGCCCCCGGCGAAGCCTTCCACACCATCGAGGCGCCCAAGGGGGTCCTCGGCTTCACCGTCCGGTCGAACGGCACGGATAAGCCCGAGCGGGTCAAGATGAGATCGCCCTCGTTCATCAACCTCCAGGCGCTCGACGCCATGTGCCGGGGTTACATGTTTTCGGACGTCATCGGCATCCTCGGCTCACTCGACATCGTCCTCGGGGAGATCGACAAGTGACGCCCTTCGTGGCCGATGTCCTCATCCCGGTCGGGAAGATCGTCGCCGTCATCCTCTATCCCATGATCATGGTCGTGGTCATGATCTGGCTCGAGCGCCGCGTCGTGGCCCTGATGCAGCTGCGGCTCGGGCCCAACCGCGTCGGCTTCCAGGGCCTCGCCCAGCCCGTCGCCGACGCCGTCAAGCTCTTTTTCAAGGAGGACATCCGGCCGCGGCAGGCGGACCGCCTGCTGTTCAACATCGCGCCCGTTCTCGTGATGTTCACGTCGCTCCTGGCGTTCGCGTTCATGCCCCTCGGCGAACCTGTCCGCATCGGCGCCTACACCCTGACGCTCTGGATCGCCGAGAGCCCCGTCGGCCTCCTCATCGTCCTGGGCCTGTCCTCGATCTCCGTCTTCGGCGTCATCTTCGGCGGCTGGGCCGCCAACTCCAAGTACCCGCTCATGGGGGCCCTGCGCTCCGTCGTCCAGGTCCTGAGCTACGAGATCCCGCTCGGCCTGACCGTTCTGACGGTCGCCTTCGCGGCCCGGTCCATGGACCTCGTCGAGATCGTCCGCCGCCAGGAATCGTCGGGCGTCTGGTACGGCTTCCTGATGCCCGTCTCCTTCGTCGTCTTCTGGATCTCGGCCGTGGCCGAGACGAACCGGGCCCCCTTCGACCTCCCCGAGGCCGAGTCCGAGCTCGTCGCCGGCTACCACACCGAATACTCGGGGATGAAGTTCGCCTACTTCTACATGGCCGAATACGCCCACATGGTCCTGGTCTCGTCGCTCGTCGTCAACCTCTTCTTCGGCGGCTGGCTCGCGCCCTTTCCGAGCGTCCCGGCCCTGGATTTCCTCGAGGTCGTGCCCGGGTTCGTCTGGTACCTCGTGAAGATCATGTTCTTCCTCTACCTCTATGTCTGGATCCGGGCGACCTTCCCCCGCTACCGCTTCGACTCGCTCATCCGCCTGGTCTGGAAATGGCTCATCCCGCTCGCGCTGCTCAATTTCCTGGTCGTCGCGCTGGTGAGGTACCTCCGATGAGACGGCTCACGCGGTTCCTCAGATCGTTCTTCCTGGTCGACATGCTGAGCGGGCTCCTCGTGACCCTCCGGCTCTACTTCAGCCGGAAGGTGACCGTCGCGTACCCGGAGGAGGTCGATGAGCCGGCCGAGCGCTTCCGCGGCATCCTCCGGCTCCACAAGGACGAGGCGGGCGAGCCGCTCTGCATCGCCTGCAAGGCCTGCCAGCGGGCCTGCGGCACGGACTGTTTCGACATCGAGGGGCGGAAGGAGGAGGGGGCCAAGTTCATGCGGCCGGTGAAGTTCGACTGGAAGCTCGATCGCTGCAGCTTCTGCGGCTTTTGCGTCGAGGTCTGCCCGACGAACGCCATCCGCTTCTCTCGGGAGTTCCGCCTGACCGGCGTCCGCAAGGACGGGCTCCTGTTCCACCGCGACGAGATGTACCTCACCGGGGACGACCTCCAGGAACACCTCTGCGGCGGTTGCCGGAGGGCCGCGTGATCACGCTCGCCGTCTTCGTCTTCTTCGCCGTCCTGGCCCTCGCGGCGGCCGTCCTCGTGGTCGTCCAGAAGAACGCCATGCACAGCGTGCTCTACCTGGCGTTCGCCGTCCTGTCCACGTCCGGGCTCTTCTTCACCCTGGGGGCCGAGTATCTGGGGGCCATCCAGATCCTCGTCTACGCGGGCGGCATCGTCGTCCTCTACATCTTCGTCATCGTCATCGTCAACCTCACGGAGATCGTGCCGGAGCGCCGGCCCCTCCTGGCCAAGATCGTCCTCGTCGCCGTGCCCGTGGGGACGGGCATCGAGGTCGCCTATCTTTTTCTCGCGAAAGGGTTTCCGGTCGAAGCCCGGCCGGGCGGGGGGCCGGGTTTCCGGGCCCTGGCCGAGACCCTGTTCGGTTCCTACCTCCTGCCCTTCGAGCTGGCCTCGGTTTTGCTCCTGGCCGTTCTCGTCGGGGCCATCGTCGTCGCCCGAAAGAAGAACCTCCATGATCCCGATTGAAGCCGTCGTCGTCCTGGGCCTGCTCCTCTTCGCGATCGGTTTCGTCGGGGTCGTCGTCCGCAAAAACCTGGTCGTCATGCTCATGTCGCTCGAGCTCCTCCTCAACGGAGCCAATGTCATCCTGGTCGGCCTCGGGCGTCACTGGGGCTCGCCCCGGGGCGCGATCTTAGCCCTGTTCGTCATCATCATGGCCGTGTCGGAGGCGGCCGTCGGGTTCGCCCTGGTCCTGGCTTATTTCCGGCAGAAGAAGAGCTACGACGTCGACGCTCTCGACGATCTCAAAGGATAGCCGATGTTCGTCCTTATTCCGCTGTTCCCGCTCGTCGGCGCCGCCGTGAACGGGCTCCTCGGCGTCCGCTTCTTCTCGCGGCGGGCGGTCGGGGCGACGGCCGTCGGGGCCGCGGGGCTCGGCTTCGCGGCCGCGGTCGCCTCCTTCGCCGGGTTGCTGCGCGCGGCCGACCCGGTCTCCGTGCGGACGCTCTTCACCTGGATCCCGGCGAGCCTCGTCCGCACCGCGTCCGGGGGACTCGCCTCGCTCCGCTTCGACATGGCTTTCCGCTACGACTCCCTGGCCGCGGTCATGACGCTCGTCGTCACCGGCGTGGGCCTCCTGATCCACATCTATTCCCTGGGCTACATGGCGCACGACAAGAGCTACGCCCGTTTCTTCTCCTATCTCAACCTCTTCACCGCCGCCATGCTCGTTCTCGTCCTCGGGGCCAACCTGGGCATCATGTTCATCGGCTGGGAAGGCGTGGGGCTTTGCTCCTATCTCCTCATCGGCTTCTGGTTCTCCAAGGACTCGGCCGCGAACGCCGGCCGGAAGGCCTTCATCACCAACCGGGTCGGCGACTTCGGTTTCCTGCTCGGGACGGGCCTCCTCGTTTACGCCCTGGGGACGCTCGATATCGGAGGCATCGCGGCGGCCGTCGAGGCGGGAACGCTGGCCAAGGGCACGGCCACGGCCGCGGCCCTGCTCCTTTTCCTGGGGGCCACGGGCAAATCCGCCCAGATCCCGCTCTACACGTGGCTGCCCGACGCCATGGAGGGCCCGACCCCCGTCTCCGCCCTCATCCACGCCGCGACCATGGTCACGGCCGGCGTCTACATGGTCGCCCGCCTCCATACCCTGTTCTCCTTCTCCGGAACGGCCCTCACGGTCGTCGCCCTGACCGGCGCCTTCACGGCCGTCACCGCCGCGACCATGGGCCTCGTCCAGACCGATATCAAGCGCGTCTTGGCCTACTCCACGATCTCCCAAATCGGGTTCATGTTCATCGGCCTCGGCGTCGGCGCCTACGCCGCCGGGATCTTCCACCTGATGACCCACGCCTTTTTCAAGAGCCTGCTCTTCCTTGCGGCCGGAAGCGTCATTCACGCCCTGTCCGGAGAGCAGGACATGCGGAGAATGGGCGGACTGCGCACGCGCATTCCCCGGACCTACCGTGCCTTCCTCGTCGGGGCCCTGGCCATCTCCGGCATCCCGGGGCTCTCGGGATTCTTCTCCAAGGACGAGATCCTGGGCGCGGCCTTCGCCTCGGGGAACTATCTCGTCTGGTCGCTGGGCCTCGCCGGCGCGGCCATGACCGCTTTCTACATGTTCCGGCTGATCTGCCTGACCTTCGAGGGGGAGGCACGGTTCACGGGCGGGGCGTCCGGCCACGTCCACGAATCGCCGCCGGCGATGCTCGTGCCGCTCGAGATCCTGGCCGTCCTGGCCATCGCCGGCGGGTATGTCGGGCTGCCCCGCCTCCTCGGCGGCGGGGCCTGGTTCGGCCGCTTCCTCGAACCGAGCGTGGGACGCCACGAGCTTCACCTTCCCGTGGGGACGGAGGTCCTCCTCATGGCCCTCGCGGCCGGCGTCGCCGTCGCCGGGATCGTCGCCGCCCGGGCGATCTACGTCAGGAGGAAGGGCGAGCCGGCCCGCCGCTTCGCCGCCAGGTTCCCCGCGCTCTACGGACTCGTTTCCAAAAAATACTACGTCGACGAGGCCTACGAAAAGATCTTCGTGGGCGGCGTTCTCGCGCTCGGCCGGATCGCGGACTGGGTCGACCGGCGGGTCGTCGACGGATTTGTCGATGGCGTCGCGCGTGCGCTTCGCGGGATCTCGAGCGGGGCTATGGCCTTCGACGAGGGGGTCGTCGACGGCGCCGTCGACGGCGTCGGAAAAGCCCACCTCGCCGTCTCGTCCGGCCTGCGCCGCCTGCAGACCGGCCGCATCTACAACTACGCCCTGGCCGTCGTGCTGGGCGTCGTGCTCGTCATCACCATCGCCGTTACAGTCTTTTAAGCCATGGAGGAGCTGAGGCCATGAACGTGCTCGGTATCCCGATCCTGACCTTCGTCACCTTCCTCCCGGCGGCCGGGATGTTCGTCGTCCTCCTCCTGCCCGGGTCGCGGACCAGGGCGATCAAGATCGCGGCCAACGTCTTCGCGGGCCTGGTGTTCCTCGCGACCCTCCTCCTCCTCGTCCGCTTCGACGCCGCCTCGGGCGATATGCAGTTCGTCGAGCGCCTGCCCTGGATCAAGGCCATCGGGGCCCAGTACCTTCTCGGCCTCGACGGCATCTCGCTCCTCCTCGTCCTCCTGACCTCCCTTCTGACCTTCGTCGCCACGCTCTCGTCCTGGGGCGCCGTCAAGACCCGACTCAAGGAGTACTACGTCTTCATGCTCCTGCTCGAGACGGGCATGATCGGGGTCTTTCTGGCCCTGGACCTCATCCTGTTCTACGTTTTTTGGGAGGTCGTCCTCGTGCCGATGTACTTCCTCATCGGCGTCTGGGGCGGGGAACGGCGCCTCTACGCGGCCATCAAGTTCTTTCTCTACACCCTGTTCGGGTCGGTGGCGATGCTCGTCGGCATCCTGGTCCTGCGGGGGGCCCACCAGACCTTCGATTGGACGGCCATGGTCGCGGCCGGGGCGGTCGTGCCCGCCGCCCTCCAAGGCTGGATCTTCCTGGCCTTCTTCCTCGGCTTCGCCATCAAGGTGCCGATGGTCCCGTTCCACACCTGGCTGCCCGACGCCCACGTCGAGGCGCCCACGGCCGGTTCGGTCATCCTGGCCGGGGTCCTGCTGAAGATGGGCTCCTACGGCTTTCTCCGCTTCTCCCTGCCCCTCCTGCCCGACGCCTCCCGCCGCTTCGCCCCGGTCCTCGTCGGCCTGGCCCTCGTCGCCATCGTCTACGGCGCCCTCGTCTCCCTCATGCAGAAGGACATGAAGAAGCTCATCGCCTACTCCTCGGTCTCCCACATGGGCTTCGTCATGCTCGGTCTCTTCGCCCTGACTCCGCTGGCGGCCAAGGGGGCGGTCCTCCAGATGGTCAACCACGGCCTGTCGACGGGCGCGCTGTTCCTCCTCGTCGGTGTCCTCTACGAGCGCCGGCACACCCGGCTCATCGCCGAGTTCGGCGGCCTGGCCGCGCGGATGCCCGTTTACGCGGCGGTCTTCCTGATCATCGCCATGTCCTCGATCGGGCTGCCCGGCCTCAACGGCTTCGTCGGCGAGTTCATGATCCTCATGGGCGTGTTCCCGGTGAGCTGGATCTGGGCGGCCGTCGCGGCGACAGGCATCGTCCTGGGGGCTGCCTACATGCTTTGGCTCTACCAGCGGGTGATGTTCGGCCGGCTCGAGAATCCGGCCAACGAGACTCTCCGGGACCTGACCGTCCGCGAGCTCGCGACTTTCCTGCCGCTCATCGTCCTCGTCTTCTGGATCGGGATCTTCCCCAAGCCGTTCCTCGACCTCATCGACAAGCCCGTCGAAAGGATCGTGCGCATCGTCAATCCCGCGCACTTCGAGGCGCCGCGATGACCGGACCGGCCGGATACGCGCCCGGGCCCCTCGCCCCCGAGATCGTCCTTCTCGCGGCGGCGATCGCGGCCCTGGCCGTTCATCTTTTCGTCGAGAGGGGAGGCCGTCGGGCGGCGGGATACGTTTCTTTGGCCGGGATCGCCGCGGCCGGGGCCGCCCTCGCTCTGACGCCGCCCTCGGCCGCCGCCCTCTTCGGCGGGCACCTCGCCGTCGATGCCTTCGCTCTCTACGTCAAAGCGGTAGTCCTCCTGGCCGGCGGGCTGACCATCGTCCTGGCCTTCCGTTTCTTCGATGTCGAGCGCGGCGAACCCGGCGAGGTCTATCCCCTCGCTCTTCTGGCCATGGTCGGCATGATGGCGGCCGTATCGGCCACGGATATCGTCACGACTTACGTTTCCTTCGAGCTGTTCGCCATCCCCTCTTACGTTCTGGCCGGGATCTTCAAGAAGGAAAGGCGGTCGGCGGAAGCGGGGATCAAGTACTTCTTCCTGGGCACCCTGAGCTCGGCGATCATGCTCCTCGGCCTGGCGTTCGTCTTCGGGCTCTCCGGATCGACGGCGTACGCCGAGGCCGGACCGGCCCTGGCCCGCCTCGACGGTTCGGCGGTCCTCGTGGCGATGTCCCTCGTCTTCGCCGGCCTGTTCTTCAAGGCCTCGCTCGTTCCTTTTCACATGTGGGCCCCCGACGTCTACGAGGGGGCGGCGACGCCGCTCGCCGTCTTCCTCTCGACCGCGCCGAAGGTCGCCGTCGTCGCCGTGCTGGTCAGGGTCATGACCTCACTTTTCGGCGGCCAGGCCCCGGCCTGGAGCGCGGTCCTTCAGGTCGTGTCCGTGGCCACCATGTTCTGGGGCAACCTGGCCGCGATGACCCAGAAGAGCGTCAAGCGCATGCTGGGCTATTCGGCGATCGCCCAGGCGGGCTACGTGGCCATCGGCCTCTCGGCCTGGGGGGAGACCGGACGGACGGCCGTCCTGTTCTATCTCGCCGTCTACGTCGTCATGAACGCCGCGGCCTTCGGGCTCATCCTCCTCGCCGACGGGGGACGGGGCTTCGACGAGACCGTCGACGGTCTGCGGGGGCTCGTCCGCAGGGCCCCTGTCGCGGCGGTGAGCGTTCTCGTCGTCCTCCTGGCCCTCGCCGGCATCCCGCCGACGGCCGGCTTCATGGGCAAGTATTTCCTGTTCAATGCGGCGGTCGGCAAGGGCCTGGTCCTGCTTGCGGCGGCCGGCGCCCTGAACTCGGTCCTGTCCCTCTTCTACTATTTCCGCCTCGGCCGGGCCATGTTCCTGGAGGAGGCCCTTCCCGGCCCGGCGCCGTCCGCCGGGCGCGTGTCCCTCTTGGTCACCGTCTTCCTGGCCGTCGCGGCGGCCGCCCTGCTCGTACTCGGCCTCCTGCCGGACCTGCTGACCACGCCCGCCGCCCGGGCCATACTCGAATATTGAGGAGGGTCTCCATGAAACCGACTGCCGAACTCAGTCAGGAACATCAGGCCATTCTGATCATGATCCGCATCCTGGGCGTGATGGCCGACCGGCTCGAAGGGGGAAGCCCCGTCGATCCCGCCGACCTCGAAAGCTCTGTGGAATTCATCCGGGTCTTCGCCGACAAGTGCCATCACGCCAAGGAAGAGGGGCACCTCTTCCCGGAGATGGAGAAGGCCGGCGTTCCCCGCGAGCGCGGGCCCATCGGGGTCATGCTCGCCGACCACGTCGAGGGCCGGAAGCACGTCGCGGCCATGGCCGGGGCCATTCCGGGCATCCGGG
>Ga0316616_100001092_pt1 | contig 10439 bp, 10 predicted proteins | sample OWC_Aug_M1_C1_D1_FD_207660 | JGI IMG/M metagenome (GOLD analysis project Ga0316616, IMG submission 207660) | Wetland soil microbial communities from Old Woman Creek delta, Ohio, United States - OWC_Aug_M1_C1_D1_B | ecosystem: Environmental > Terrestrial > Soil > Wetlands | place: USA: Ohio...
CACGACCTCTCGCAGCAGGGCCTCCGGGCCAGCCTCACCCTTACCTACGCCTTCCGGGAATGCCAGGTGCAGCGGAACCCGGCACCCCTGCCACATTCGCCCGAGAGCCCGGACCAGAGTCCTCACCCCGGTAACGTCACGACAGAGGACGAAGACCCGGTCAAGCTTCCGTAACGTCCGCACCCAGATGAACGGGCGGTCAAGACGCTGATAAAACTTCGACCGGAGAGTTTTGGAGAGCGTTGGCGGGGTGAAGTGCTGAGGCGCTCCCTCCACGTAGAGATCGATGGCTTCCTGTTTCACCATTCTCAGAAGCTCTATTCCTCGGTCCCCGTAAACGACTCTGGGCTCTTCCATGACCGGGCACGAATCCATCTCCGAGGCGAGCATCTCTTGGATTTCCTCCTTGCCCATCTGGATGAGCTCTCGTTGCCATGTGTGCGGCGCCCAGCCGACACCCGTGGTCGGCTCCATCGAGGGAGCGCTTTTCACGTAGACCGGATGGAGCTTCATCTTGATATGCTGCCCGAGTCGGCAGGCGTACCGGATAGCGAAACTGGACGCCAGATCCATCTCAACCGCTACAAGTGTCTTAATCACGTTGAGCTCTCCTCTCCCTCGAGGTTCGAGGAACTTGCAGCAAGACTGCCTAAATGTCCCGGCCTCAAGTCCCGCTACCCCTGATCTTGGCGGCGGCCTTATTCACCACGTCTTGGATCTCGCTCAACTTGAAGGGCTTGGCGATGAAATCGAAGACACCCTTATGGAATGACTCTTTCGCCGTTTCCAGGGTGGCGAAACCGGTAATCACGATCACCTCCGTCCGCGGCGAGCGTTTCTTCGCCTCCTGGAGAAACTGCATGCCGTCAATCCCCTTCATTTTCAAATCCGTGACAATGATGTCGTATTCCGTCTCCTGAATCCGGTGTATCGCCGCGTGACTGTCGGTGTAGCTCTCAACCTCGTACCCCAATTTCTCCAGGGCTGGTTGTACCCGTTTGCAGACGATCGGCTCATCGTCCAGAACCATGACCTTGAGCTTGTCTGTGCTCATTTTCCCCTCCTATCTCAACGACATTGCCCCCAACGGCAGGTGCTCGCGTAAGAAGGACTCCACGAAGTGCGGGATGTCCTCGTCGCTCCTCAATTGGATATCAAGCTGCCGGGTAAATCCGATCAATCGCCCCAGGAGGCGGAGCTGATTGTGCATATCTTCCCGGGGGAGGTGAAGAATTCGGGCGACCACCAGATCTCCCCTGGTGTCGACCTTGAAGTCGCACCGGGAAAGGATGCTGGCGAGCAACTGGGCCCGCCTGGACCTTCGGGTCATATCAGTAACTCCGCCGACGAATCGAAAATAGATATGGTTGCGACTGGCGTCGGGCTCGAGCCTCGCATCGATCAGATTGAAGTGATAGCCGAGATGGAGATGGAGATTCATGTAACTGTCGCTGATCACCGCCAGGTTGGCACCGGGGGACGGGGCGCCGGCCGAAGGCTCGGCCCTGGTCTTGGTGAGGCTCGAGATCATCCCCCTGAGATCCACGGGAACGGGATCTGTGCTCCACACGCCGGGGGCGGCAAGCCCCTCCCACAAGGCGAGCAGAGGCGCTGAGAGAAGGTCGCCGGGCATGGCCTTCCTCTCCCTGGCCCGCGGATCGATGCCGCCCCCGAGATCCAGGATCTTGAGGCCAAGGGGAAGATCGGATACCAGAGTCCAGACCTGGACTCCCCGAAAACGTCTGACCAGGCTGGGCAGGTTCATGAGCTCTTCTATCGCCTTCTCATGGATGAAGCGGATGACGTCATGGACCGACGTACACCCCTCGGGGGAGAATCCAGGAGATTGAGGATCGATCAGATGGAGGGGGGCGATCCGCTTGAGAAGCCGGCGCAAGACGCGAAATTCCGGGGTCTCTTCAAACGCGAGGGTCCGCACCAGTTCGTACTGGAGGAGTTCATGCACCTGTCCTTCGTAAATCACTCGCTGTTTGGTGTCGACGGTTACGTGCATCCCGTCGCGAAGGACTCGAGTGGCCCCCTCCACACCGACCAACGTCGGCACCCGAAACTCCCGGGCTATTGTCGCCAGATGCCCGGCGGCCGAACCCCGTTCCGCGATGATGGCCGATGCCCTCGGCACGATCCTCGCCAGCCACGGAGCTGTGTATTTGATTACCAGGACCGCCCCTTCGGGCATGGAATTCATCTTGGCATCGGAATCCACGTGGTACACCGGTCCTGATCCCACCCCGGCATGAGCGACGAGACCGCAGTCCTGGAGGAGGGCGGAATAGCGGCCGCCGATCTCCACCACGTCTTCCCTGGCCCAGCCCTGGGCCTTCGGGAACATGAGTCCTCTGGACTGAAGAACCCAGCAGCGCCCGTCGCCATCCAAGGCCCACTCGACCTCTTGGGGCCGCTTGAAGTAGCGTTCCAGGACGAGGGCCCACTGTACGAGGGTCTGCATGACCTCCCCCGACAGGGCCGGTTTATCCTGCTCCGCCCGTGGGACGGAGATCTCCTCTTCCCCCCCACCGGGCTTCGGCCCAAGCATCGTTCTCTTTAAGGAGATCTCCTGAGTCCTGATTTTGTGGGGTGGAGCCCTGTCGATCACATACCGATCAACGGAACCCGTTCCCTCCACCACCGTTCGTCCCCATCCCAGGGACGCGTAGATGACGAGACTGTTAGCCTGAGGATCGGCCACATCAAGAGTGTGGACCACCCCGGCGGCGACGCTTGAAACCGTCTCCTGACAGAGAACCGCCATGGCGGCATCCTCACCGAGCATTCCCATGGTGTTCCGGTACAACAGGGCGCCGGCGGAAAACAGACTCGCCAAAACCTTCCGGTAAGCCGGCAGAATGTCAGCCGGAGGCACATGGAGCAGACTTTCATGAATTCCCGCGAAGGAGACCTCAGCGTCCTCTCCGTAGGCGCTGCTCCTGACCGCCCAGTAACTCTCGCTCTTCTCCACCCGGCGCTTGACGGCCGCGGCCACCTCGTGAGGCACGACTCCCCCCAAGATTCCGTACTGGAGCTGCCGGGCTGTCTGACGTTCATCCATCTCCCCCGAGGCCCATGATTCGAGTAAGGCATGCATCCTATCTTCCAGCTGGTTCTGTTCCAAAAACCTCCGATAGGCCCGGGTGGTGATGACAAATCCATCCGGCACGGGAAGGTGTAAGCTCTGGATGACACGCCCCAAGGTGTTCGCCTTTCCCCCGGTAAGCTCAGGGCGGTCAAGGGGGAGCTCCTTGAGGGGGACTACGTAGGGCATCTCCGCCGACAGACTGAGCCGCCCCCGGAGCTCTGCGTCCAGCGGGAGGAAGATGCGATCGAGGGTGGAATATAGGTCCACATATCGTCGCGGAGTGATGAGATTCAGGCCGTTGACCATGCGTAGCAACAGCGTCTTGAGCCGCTCGGTGAGATCCGCGAGATATTTTCGGTCGAAGATGTATTCGCCTCCGGATTTCTCGCCGAGGTCGGCTATAAGCTCCATGACCTGCTGGTGGTCTCGCAGGAGTTCCTGGAAATGGTCGAATATTTCCGTGAATGAGGCCAACGCAGGCTTTGGCCGTGGCTGGAACAGCCTGCCCCAGAGCTCTCTGAGAGGACGGATCACGTTACTCATTCCCGACCATGGAGATACCATGTCCTTGTCCCGTCAACAACCTAATGCCCGCCTGCTCCCTTCTTGAAGACATAGCCCATGACGAACCCGGTGAAGATGGCTATCAATACCGCGACGGTGCCGTAGATTATCCCGTGGTTCCAAGCTAGCTTCGATAGCACGGCTGGAAAGCCGACCATGGCGACGATGAGCTCCGCGTCGCGTCGATCCACGATCGTGCCGTCCCGAACCACACAGAGAGACACCTTGTAGGTATCCGGCTTGACCGTGCTTGGGAGAGCGAAGGCCCCCTCGACGACACAGGAGCCATCCGTGGCAGGTGACAGGGTGAGAGCTCCAGGAAATACACCGAAGAGCTTCTCGCTTTCCTTGAGCTTGATGAATTCCTTCAGCAAGCCGGCATGCTCCTGGTCAGATAGTTTGCCTGTGAATCTGACCTCATGAGCTAAGGCACCATACCCCCAGACCGAGTTCAAGGCGGAGCCGGAGAGAAGCTCGGGGCTGGTGCTCATGGCGAGGTACAGGGAGGGTGCACCGGTCACCTCCGTTTCTCCCACGTTCATCCAGAGTCCCCCTCGTCGTCCTTTCCGTAGGAGGTTTTGCGCGTTAGCCCGTCCCACGACTTCAACGACCGCCTCTGCTCCCGCCGGGATCACTGCCGACACCGCGACCCGGCAGCCTCGATAGAAGGTCCCGATTTCAACACGCTCCGGAGCTACACTGAGGGCGGCAGAAGCTCCCCGAGCCGGAGCAGAGATCGTGAGCGCGCCCAAGCACCCGAAGAACAAGACGATCGCCTTCCGAGCACCCTCGCAGCTCTTCATTTCAGTGCGCTCCTTTGTACGCCAGCATCAGGTGAGGGGGAAAAATCAGACCGACGAGCATCTGGATCATCACCACGAGCACGATCGAGGCCAAGAGAATCTTCAGCTGATCTGCCTTGAGCTTCCGACTCAATCGCGCGCCAAACTGCGCTCCCAGGGTGGAGCCGAGAAGGAGAATGATGGCCAGTTCCATATCCACCGTCCTGTTGGTCATTGCCTGCAGGACTGTAACATTGATACAGGTGAAGAGGATCTGAAAAAGGCTTGTCCCAACTACCACATGCATGGGCATCCGCAAGAGGTACACCATGACCGGCACCATGATGAAACCGCCGCCTACTCCCATGATAGCAGCGAGAATCCCCACAAACAGGCCCAGGATGATGGGAAGCAGGGGGGATAAGGTTACTCCCGACTTGGCAAACTTCATCCGCCATGGTAGCGCCTGGACGAGGCGGGCATAGAGCGACGGCCTGGCGGGCGCGGCTGGCCTCGCTCTTGGGGCCTTGTGGCGAAGGCTCTGGAGGCTTTCCATGAACATGTACGACCCGATCACGCCTAGCATCACCACGTAGGTAACCATGATGACAAAGTCTGCATTCCCGAGGGCGCGCAAGATCTTGATCAGTTGCACCCCCAGGGTTCCTCCCACCACACCGCCCACAAGGAGAAAGATGCCCATCTTGAAGTCCACGTTGCCCATGCGATAGTGGGCATAGGTCCCCGAGGTGGAAGCGGCGACAATCTGATTTGAATCTGAAGCAGCGGCCACCGTGGGCGGTATTCCCACCATGATGAGCAGTGGCGTCATGAGGAAGCCTCCGCCCACGCCGAAGAGGCCCGAGAGAAACCCCACAACTCCCCCCAGTCCGAGAAGGAGAAGGATATTGGTGGCGTTCCCCGCAATGGGGAGATAGAGGCTCCACAGCATGTTCAGGGCTCCTTTCCCGCATATCCCGTAGCATCAAGGTGATCCGTGAGACGCACGACTTCTCCCTGTCGCCGAACCAACAACACCTCTCCCTCAAAGAGGTCTTGCAGGATCCACAACGCCGAGGGCGAGTCCCCGCGGTGTGCAGCACGGGGCTTTTCCGGCGCGCCCATGACGATGAGGTGGATGGCTGGCTGCGAGCGGACAAAGCGGACAACCTCTTCGTACAAGGGGCCCAGGGAAAGGAAGATTTCCAGACCCACCCGTTCTTGCTGGCTTTGCTCCACTACTGTGTCTAGCCAGGTCTGCTGGCGCTTGGGAAGCTCGGCGAGGGAAAGGTCCTCATGCCTCGGATGGTCCTCAGTGATGGGGGAGACGGCCATGAGCACAAGGGAAAACCCCAGGCGGGCGGCCAGCTGCACAGCGTAGGAGGCGGCCCGAGAGGAAGGCGAGTTGAGATCAACGGCGAGAAGCATTCGTTTCATCATGGCATCCCTTAGAGGAGCAGAATGCGTGCCAATATTTATATCTAGTAAAATCATCTAGATATATGAAGCAGGAAGAGCTCGGACAGGGATTCTTGTTTCAAAGTGAAAAGGCGCGGGGGGTTGGCCGGCTGGGCCCGCGGGGTGAACGGGAAGAGCATGTTCCGTTGTGAAACATTCCTCTGGGTTGTTGGTTCAAGGTGAAAAGGGGAAGTGTGATCTACCCTCGGGAGAGACCGTATTTTTTTATCTTGCGCCAGAGGGTGGTGCGGGGAAGTTCCAGAATCCGGGCGGTTTCCCCAAGATTGTGGTGGGTAAAATGAAGTACCTTGCCGATGTACTCCCGTTCGCGCTCCTGGAGGGAGGTCCAGGGGCTACCCTCGGTCCCTGAATACTCCCTGAGGTCCAGAGGAAGATCGCTCACGGTGAGAGTGTTCCCTTCAGCGAGAGCCACGGCCCGTTCGATTATATTTTGGAGTTCGCGGACATTGCCGGGGTAGGAGTATGCCAGCAGCACGTCCCGGGCCTTGTCATCAATTCCCAGGATCTGCTTCGAGAACTTGTGGCTGTAGTGGTTCAGGAAATACTGGATGAGGAGGGGGATATCTTCCTTCCGTTCCATGAGGCTCGGAAGCGTTACCTCCACCACATTGAGGCGGAAATAGAGATCCTCACGGAAGCGTCCATCCTTCGTTGCGCGCTTGAGGTCCTTGTTGGACGCGGCGATCAACCTGAGATCCAGCTGAATGGGGCGATTGCCGCCCACGCGGAATATCCGCCTCTCCTGGATAACCCTTAAGAGCTTTCCCTGCATGGAAAGGGGCATGTCGGCAATCTCATCCATGAAGACGGTGCCCCGGTGGGCGGTTTCGAGAAGTCCGATCTTGGTAGCTGTCGCCCCGGTGAAGGCACCCCGCTCGTAACCGAAGAGCTCGCTGGCAATCAATTCTTCCGTGAAGCCGGCGCAGTTGAAAGCCACAAAGGGACGATCCTGACGGGGACTCTGGCGATGAATCGAGCGGGCTACCAGCTCCTTTCCCGTGCCGCTCTCCCCCTGGATGAGGACGTTGCAGTCCAGAGGAGCAACCTTGTCGATGACCTGAAATACCGCTTTGATCCGGGGGCTGATACCGATCATCTCGCCCCATCCGTCGCGGAACTCTATACGGACCTTTAACCTGCGGTTCTCTTCGACAAGCCGCTTGTGCTCGAGGGCCTTGTGCGCCAGATGCCTGATCTCATCGAGCTTGAGAGGCTTTGACAGGTAGTGAAAGGCTCCCAGTTTAATGGCCTCGATAGCCGCATCGATGGAAGCGTGTCCCGTGATGACAACGACCTCGGTTCCTGGACTCTTCGCCTTGACCTGGCGCAGGACCTCGGTGCCGTCGACCCCGGGGAGGATCATATCCAGGAAGACCAGATCCGTCCTCGACGGCTCAAACTCCCTGAGAAAGTCTTCTCCCGAGGCATACGTTTCCAGGGCGTAGCCTTCCTTGTGCAAGGCCCCTCGCAGACGTTTTCGCACAATCTCTTCGTCGTCGACGACGGCAACACGCATCCCTTTTTACACCCCGCTCGCTGTCGCTTCTCTGCTGACCGGCAGACTGACGGAAAAGGTAGAGCCCTGGCCGGGTGTGCTGTGCACCTCGATGCGCCCCCCATGCTTTTGAAGAATGCTATAGGTGACGGCGAGCCCGAGCCCTGTGCCTCTCCCCACCTCTTTGGTGGTGAAAAATGGTTCGAAAAGGCGAGAGAGGTTTTCGGCAGCGATACCCACACCGGTATCGACCACGTCTACCTTCACCCAGGGCTGTCCATCGGGCGCGTAGGCGCGAATGATCAGGGTGCCCCCTTTCGGCATTGCCTGGATAGCGTTGATGAAAAGGTTCAGGAAGGCCTGGCGCAGACTTTTTCGGTCAGCGGAGACAAGGGGGAGATCGGTCGGGAGCTCTGTTTCCAGCTCTACCGCTGACAGCATGAGCTGGTTCTTGACGAGTTTCAGGGTGTCATTCAGGAGAGACGAAATCGCGACCGCCTCGAACTCCGGTCGCTCCGATCGAGAAAAGTCGAGGAGATCTTTCACAATCTCGGCAGCCCGTTCTGACTGGCCAAGGATATCTTGAATCAGCGACAGCGCCTCCTCTGGACTGAGCTCACGAAAATCCTCTTTGAGCGTCTCGGCGGTGAGGACAATATTATTGATGGGATTGTTCAATTCGTGGGCGATGCCGGAGGTGAGGGTGCCGATCGCCGCAATCTTTCGTGATTGCAGCAGCTGCTCCTGGTGCTCTTGCAGCTCTTGGATCATCCGGTTGAAGGCGCAGAACAGGGTGGAAAACTCCTCCGAAGGGCACGCCGTTTCCGGGATGGGGGTGAAGTCTCCGTGGGCGATTTTCCCCATGGCCTGTTGCATCTGGAACATGGGACGGACGAGCAACCGGGCGAGATAGAATGCTACCACGATCCCCACGGCGATGAACACGACTACAGAGATGAGAAAAAGATAGAGAGCCCTCTGGAACAGTCGATCGATGAGTATCCTCTCTTGCTTCTCCCAGCTCTCCGTCATCGCCAAGAGCTCTTGCCCAAGGTTGCGCAAGGAATCTTCCATGCGAGAGAGATCCGGAGCCGAAAGCCCCGGCGCACCGGCCTTCCACCAAGATTGCATCTCCTCCAGGGCCTTTTCGTAGCCGAGGAGGGTTCGATAGAATGCGGGGGTCTGGGGACCCTCCTTTAAACTGAGGATTTCCGCCTCGTGGCTGTTGTAGAGCACCTTTACGCGCTCCACGTAGGACATGGCTTCTCGTAAACTGTCTGGCTGCTTGTAGAGAAAGAAGTTCTTCTCAAACCGCCGAACTTCGAGAATGTTGTAAAGGAGATCGCTCGTGAGCTCCAGGAGCCTCAGCCGGTATCCGATTTCACGATGCACCCTAAAACTGAAAACGGCAAAGATGAGGACGGAAAGGAGCGAGAAGGCGAATGCCTGTATTACCCTCCGCCGAATCTTGAAGGTGGTCTTCCTCATTGGCGACGGCTTGATTCTCTGGAGAGAAATCCTCTCCCGGAACCCAGGCGATGTGTGGCTATCATACCTGAAACCCCGAAGATCTGCCAGTCCGTGACTCGCAAGAATGCCCTGCGGAAGCACCCTCCTTCATGAGTTGGCCCAGGCGGCTGCGATCAGGGCCGAAGCCGCTTTCTTCTCCAACCCCTGCTGCCTCGACCCGCCGCCGTTTCGCCCACCGGTTACGCCGCACGGCTGGCTGCAGCGTGGCCGTCTTCGAGGCGCCGTGCAGGTCGCTCTGCGTCAGAACTTCGCCTATCACAGCATCCGACGCCTTGTCAATCGACCGAGCGGAGGACGTTCACGAAAATGTGCTATATATTTAGTGCACAGTGCTGGCGCGGGTTTCCGGGCGAGGGTGCGCCGGGGATGCGGAAAGGTGCACGGTATCAAGCTCATCAACCTGGCCTCGATGAGCCCTCGGAATCCAATGAACGTATTGCTTCAAAGTGAAGGCAGCATCCTGGTGGCCGATCTGCGCCGACACGTCCACGAGGTTATGGCCTCGGCTCAGCCGGATCGTGGCGTAGGTATGCCGGGGAGGACGTGCTCGTCAATCCTGGCAGCCTCGAAGACACCGTGAAGCACCGCAAGGACCAACTGAATGGTCCCCTTGGCGAGACCCTTGGCCTTGAGTTCCCCGATCCACTCCTTGATGTGCCGGAGCTTGACCTCATTCAAGGGCATCTTAGCGATAGAATAAGGCGAGATGTTTGATGCGAGGTTCCGCCCGTAGCTTTCCCGGGTGCCTTCGGTCCACTCGTGGATGGGTGAGTTGATGTGCTTCTCGGCGTAGTTTCCGAGCGTAGGAACCTTCTCCCTGACCATCCCCAGGTCGTCCTTGGCAAGGCGTTCCCGCATCTCCTTGGCGAGTTTGTTGGCCGTGGCCTTGTCGCCTACCCTCTTGCTCAGGCGTTTGCCTCGGTGGTTCACAAACACCCACCACGTCCCCGAGCCGCTGACCTTCTCTCTTACGGTGACTGCCATTACCGATTACCGCCGTTCAAGTAAGCCCTCATGGCCTCCATGAGAATGTCCACCACCAACTGATTGATGGAGACTCGTTGGTCTAGCCTAACAGTCTCCTCCGCCGACTTCTTACGAAGCGCCGTCAACAGTTCCGAAGGCATCCTGATGGAGATTACGGAAGTTGCTGCAGTGGACGGTCCCGCCTTCCTTTTTGCCGTCTCTTTCATTTCCTTCTGCTTTCCCATGGTGCGTTCCCTCCTTGTTGGTGTTCAATACCATTATAACCACTCGCTACATGGTGTCAAGAGGGAATCTGCACCCGGCTCACTTTTTTCCCGCCAGCCTTTGGGATCACCCTGGCATCCGTCTTGCAGCCACTTTCTCGGTTCCTGGGGCAGATTGCTTCCTTTTCTGCCCCCCAGAAGTCACCACCCGATTGCCCCACCTCGGATCTCGCGCCCCGGGGTGGGGCAACTCTTTTGAGCCACAGCGGCAGACCGCTAGGATCGTGCCTCTTCGGCTCAGT
>Ga0316616_100001094_pt1 | contig 10431 bp, 8 predicted proteins | sample OWC_Aug_M1_C1_D1_FD_207660 | JGI IMG/M metagenome (GOLD analysis project Ga0316616, IMG submission 207660) | Wetland soil microbial communities from Old Woman Creek delta, Ohio, United States - OWC_Aug_M1_C1_D1_B | ecosystem: Environmental > Terrestrial > Soil > Wetlands | place: USA: Ohio...
TTCCCGACCAGGAACTCGACGTGGGGGACGATCTTCCGGTTGATCTCGCGAGCACGCTCCTTGTTGGGCTCCACGTTGGCCCGGTAGTTGAGGTCGGTGGACCGGAGCGTGCCGTATTTTCCGGCGGCCTTCAAGTATTCGACGGCCGTCTCGGCTGTCTTCGCCGAGAGAAGGCTGTAAATGCCCCCGGTGTGGGCCCAGCGGGCACCCTCTTTTCCGAAGAGTGTGTCGAAATCATAATCGGCGGCCCCCACCTCGCGGACCGGGGTGTGCGCCCGGTAATACTCGGTCTTGGACGGGACCACGCCCTTCCCCCGGAAGGTGGCGTTGATGCCGTTCATCAAGCCCCCCTTCTTGTCGGTGACGTACTTCCCCTCCTTGCCGCCCGGCTTGAACCAGATGACGTGACTGGTGTCGACGCCGGTTTCCCGGAACTGGCACTCGATGTTGCGACCGAAGCCGTCGTCCACCATCGCCGTGAGGACGGTGGAGCGCATGCGGAAGCAGTACGCCATGCCCTCCGCCACGTTGACCTCGCCGCCGCCGTGCCAAATGCGGCAGGTCCGGGCGCGCTCGAAGGGGACGTCCACAGGGTCGAAGCGAATCATCACCTCGCCCAGGGCCACCCCGTCCCACTTGCATTGTTCCGCAGGTTTGATGTTGAGTGTCGCCATGGCGCGCTGCTCCTTCCTGAGCCGTTGTCAAAGAATAACTTGACCAGAGATATTCCGAAACGGCACAAGGAGCCGTAACGAAATTACAACAAATGGCCTAGTTATTTCGTCACGGCTCCTAAGAGTGTATGGACCCGATTCCGACAGCAGGAGGGCCGCCCCATCGCGTTCGTGGCGGCGGCGGCATCCCTTATAGCCGCGCGGAGTATATAAAGAACGATCCGACCTGTCAAACGAGGTCACCGGTCAGACATGGACCTGCGGATGATTGAACTTGCCGGTGCGTGGTTTGGTTTTGAAGTGGCCGGCCTGGGCAGGTATAATCCCTCCCGTACAAACGGTGTAACCCTGCGAAGGGCTGAACGAAGATGCGCGGGCGGCCTCCGGCGGCCGACCTACCGGCGACCTCAAATCTCGCATCCAGCGGAGGTGTCATGGATCTCGGACTCAAGGGCAAGGTTGCCATCGTGACGGCGTCCAGTCGCGGCATCGGCCGGGCGACAGCGGAAATTCTAGCGGCTGAGGGGGCTCGGATCACGATCTGCGCGCGCGCGGCGGCGGCCGTGGCGAGTGCGGCCGAGCAGATTCGGGGCCGCACCGGGGCCGAAGTGCTGGCGCTGGAGGCGGACCTCACCCGGGTCGAGGACATCGAGCGGGTTGTTGCCCGGACGGTCGAGGCGTACGGGACGGTGAACATCCTGGTCAACAACGCCGGGGGGCCGCCGGCGGGAACGTTCGACACGCTGGGCGATTCCGAATGGCAAGCCGGTTTCGAGCTCACGATGCTCAGCGTCATCCGCATGACCCGCGCGGTGCTGCCTCACATGCGCCGGGCGGGCGGCGGGGCGATCGTCAACTTGCAGTCCACATCGGTGAAGGCCCCGATAGACAATCTGATGCTCTCGAACGCGATCCGGACGGGGGTGATCGGTCTAGCAAAAAGCTTGTCCCTCGAGTTGGCCAAGGACGGTATTCGGGTGAACAATGTTCTGCCGGGAACAATCGTGACGGATCGGCTGCGGGACATGCTTGCTCTCCAGTCGACTCGCTCCGGAAAGAGCGTGGAGGAGATCGTCCGCCTCAGGGAAGCCGCCATCCCGCTCGGCCGATTGGGGGAGCCCGAGGATCTGGGGAACATGATCGCCTTTCTGGCATCCGACCGGGCGCGGTACGTCACCGGGGTCACGGTGCAGGTGGACGGGGGTTTGGTGCGGAGCCTGATGTAGGGGTTTTGGTCTGGCTCGGACGTGGCCCGCAGTCCTTGCGTGGTATGGCGCCCGGAGTGCGGCAGGATTGTCCGGCTGTTGGTTCGGGTGGATCATCAATGAGCGCCGTACTGCAGATTCCGATCTTTCCTTTGCCCGACGTGGTGCTGTTCCCGCACACGGTGCTCCCGCTGCACGTCTTCGAGCCCCGCTACCGGAAGATGGTCCAGGACTGCTTGGCGGGGGATAAACGGCTGGCCATGGGGCTCTTGAAGGCCGGCTGGGAGAAGGACTACTACGGACGGCCGCCGGTTCACGCCATCGCCGGCGCGGGAGAGATCATCCAACACGAGGAGCTTGCGGACGGACGCTTCAACATTCTGGTGCGGGGAACGACGCGTATCGGCGTCAGCGTTGAGCTTCCGCCGGACCTCCCGTACCGGGTCGTGCGCGCCCGGCCGCTGCCGGACAGGTATCCGGACGGAACGCCCGATGCGCTGGGGCTGCGAATCGACCGGCTGAAGGTCTTCTATCTCAGGATCCTGGCGGAGGTGCAGAAGGGGCAGGGCGAGATGGCGAAGATCTTCAGCGGCGTGAAAGACCCAGGCATCATCGTGGATCGGATCGCCGGCGCCGTCATCGCGGAGACAGAGGTCCGACAGCAGATCCTGGAGAGCGTGGACGTCCCGACGCGGCTGTCTTTGGTGCAGGATCACCTGGTCGGGATACTGACCCGCCTGTCCGACCGGAACACCCGCAGCGAACGCGGCACCGGCCGCGACAACTGATCCGCCATCACCGCAGGCCGGATGCACCCTCCCTTTGCGCCGAGTCCGTTTCCCTTCCTTCTGGCCAAACGCCAATGTCGGGCACGTCTACAGATCCTTCACCCACTTGTGATCCGGGTCGTCGTAGAGGATGTAATTCCGGGGTTCGCCGGCCAGGATCCAGAGGTAGTAGAGGGCGTAGCCCGGCGCCGCGACCACGGGGTGGAAACCGCAGGGGAGCTTCACCAGGCTGTTGTCCCGGATCACGAAGGTCTCATCCAACTTCTGCTCGGGACTGTACACCCGCTGGAAGCCAAAGCCCTGGGCGGGGTTGACCTTGAAGAAATAGATCTCCTCCATCCGGGTCTCGTCGGGCGGCGCGTTCCGGTCGTGCTTGTGCGGGGGATAGCTGGACCACTTGCCCGGGCCGTTGAAGGTCTCGCCGACCAGAAGACGCTTGGACGGAAAGTTCGCGTCGATGATGTCGTGGATTTGCCGCTCGCAGGCGTCCGTTCCGCGGGTAGAGACCTTCACCTTCTCGGGGCCGATGAGGCGGGGTTCGCCGGGCAGGTCGCTGGGTGACTTGGCGAGGATCGCCTCGACGGCGCCAACCGCTTCCACTTTGAACTTGAATCCCGGCGGGATGTGGACCGTGGTCGCTCGCCCCGCAAAGACGTTGGCCCGGCCGCCGATGGAGATGAACTCGGTCTCGCCGACGGTCACGTTGGCCAGACCCCCTAGCAGGACGATCACCACTTCACAGCTCTCGCTGGCGCTCCGATAGACGCCGCCGGCGGGCAGCCTCAGGACACCCTCTTCGAGAAACTCGATTCCGTCTTTGCCGGGCTTGACCAAAGGCACGTACCCGTCCTTCGGTGTATATTGCTTGAACAGATTCATCGGCGGCATTCCTTTCTGCGATCTGCGAGAGTAGCGAATACGTCAAAACGGTCAGCGTACGGTGCGCGCTCCCGTGTCTGCGTCGGCCGAAGCCGATAGCCGCAAACGTACCATCGGCCATGATGGCTGTCAATCGGCGCGCGACCGGCGTTGGAGGGTGTCATTGGGACGGATGGCGGCAATGCCGCCGCGCCGCTCTTGGCTTCTGGGTCAACCCCCCGTGCGGCCGAGCACGTGGTGCCCAGGCCTTCGAGCGACCCGGCGCATCTGCCAGCGCATCTGCCGTTGCTCCCTGGCGGATAGCAGGGTATGTTTGACGCCAGGACACCCCTCCTGACGGCGGGTCACTCGCAATGGGGACGGACCATGGGGGAGACCGCGGCAACGAGCGAGCCGGTCGCGACCATCATCGCGTGCTTCAAAGTCTGCACGCTGTGCGGAGAGACCTGGAAGAGCCGAGAGGCCTTCCTGGCCGATCCTTGCGTGCGGGTCATCGGATATCAGCCGTATTTTCAGGATCTCGAAGCCGGCGTGTTCCTGTTTAATCACGACGCTTGCCGCACGACCCTGGCAATTGACGCGTCCCGCTTCACCGACCTGTACCGCGGACCGATGTTCATGGCACCCAAGACGGGGACCGAGGACTGTCCGGGTTACTGTTTGCGCACGAGCGAAGTCCGTCCCTGCCCGGCGGAGTGCGAATGCGCCTACGTCAGGGATGTCCTCGACATGGTCGCACGCTGGGAGAAGGTACCGCCACGCTGACTGGCAACCAGTGGCGGCGCCCATTCCCGGACGGCCCTCGGAAACGATCGAGGGCTTTCGGTGTCTTTAGGGAAGGGAAAAGCCCATGGCAACGGACAAATTGGAAACGCGACCAACAACCCTTGGGGATCTCAGGCAGAGTCGCTGGGATGGAGCGCGGGTGGCCCAGCGATCGGTTCGCGAGGAAATGCGGGAGAACCTGCTGGAGAAGCTTGCCCGGAAGGACGCACTCTTCCCGGGCGTCATCGGATACGAGGAGACGGTGATTCCGCAGCTCGTGAACGCTATCCTGTCCCGGCACCACATCATCTTGCTGGGATTGCGGGGGCAGGCGAAGAGCCGAATCCTGCGGAGCCTGGTGGGCCTCTTGGACGACGAAATTCCCGTAATCGCCGGCTGCGAGATCAACGACAACCCCTACGCGCCCCTCTGCCGCGCCTGTCGGGATCGTCTCGCCGAGCAGGGGGACCGGACTGCCATCGCGTGGCTGCCCCGGGAGTTGCGCTACGTGGAGAAGCTGGCGACCCCGGACGTCACCATCGCGGACATCATCGGAGACGTGGATCCCATCCGGGCGGCGCGGGGCGGTTTGGACCTCTCCAACGAGCTGACCATCCACTACGGCCTGCTCCCCCGGGCGAACCGGGGGATCTTCGCCATGAACGAACTGCCCGACCTGGCCGGGAAGATCCAGGTGGGCCTCTTCAACATCATGCAGGAAGGCGACGTCCAGATCAAAGGCTACCCGGTCCGGCTGAAGCTGGACGTGGCCCTGGTCTTCTCCGCCAACCCCGAGGACTACACGGCCCGGGGGAAGATCATCACGCCACTCAAGGACCGCATCGGCTCCGAGATCCGAACGCATTACCCGGCGGAGGTGGCGCAGGGGATGGCGATCACGGCGCAGGAGGCGTGGATCCGACGGCACCCGGACGGCCGACTCCTGATCCCGGACTTCATCCAGGAGGTAGTGGAGCAGATCGCCTTCACCGCCCGGGAGAGCAAACACATTGACCGGCGATCCGGCGTCAGCCAGCGGTTGCCGATCTCATGCCTGGAGAACGTGGTGAGCAGCGCGGAGCGGCGGGCGGTCCTGGGCGGCGAGCGGACCATCGTCCCGCGCCCTTCGGACGTGTACGCCGCCATGCCGTCCATCACCGGCAAGCTGGAGCTGGAGTACGAAGGCGAGCTGAAGGGGGGCGACGTCATCGCCACGGCCCTGATCCAGGAGGCACTCGGACGCGTGTTCGCTGCCCGGGTGGGCGGCACCCCGATCCGGGAGACCGTGCACTGGTTCGACCAGGGGGGCGCCGTCAAGGTGGCCGACACGACGCCGACGGCCGAGGCCCTTCGGTATTTCCAGAAGGTGCCCGGTCTCGTGGATGCCACGGTGATTCTGGGGGTGCCCGAAAACGCGGACCCGGCCCTCACGGTGTCCGCCTGCGAGTTCATCCTGGAGGGTCTCCACGTCCAACAGAAGATCGACCGGACAGAGCAGCGGGGGTACACGGGAAGTCCAAGGGCAGAGCGGAAGACTCCGCGCGAGGAGCAGCAAAACCTCCCGGCGGGGGCCAAGCGAAGGCACTTCAACTGAGCGCCAGTGGAAGTCACCTGGCCAACTGGTCAATTAGCCGAAGCGGGCGAGCCCTTCCAAATTGACCAATCGACGAGGCGACCAATCGACGGCCTGAGCCGCAAGGGGCCGGCAGATGCCGATCACGCGGTATAGCCAGTACACGGGAAAGTGGTGGGACAGCCTGAGCCTGGAGGATTTGTTCGGCGAACTGGGCGATCATCTCCTTCAGAGCGGCTTCCAGAATCGGTTCATGGACGAATACCTCGATGGAGCGGAGCGAGGGCAGGACCTGCAGGACCTCTACCGAGCGATCCTGGAGGCCCTGGCGAGCGGCGGGCAGGTCCGTTACGAGGACATCGAGGACTGGCTGGAGGGGGAAGAGAGCGAAGGGAAAAAGCAGCTGGATCAGGTGTTGAAGGCGCTCCTGGAACGGATGCTGGAAAAGGGCTACATCACGCTGCCGGGGCAGGAAGCAGACGAGACGCGGCTGAAGCCGCATGGCTACGCCTCCGGCGCCGAGAGCGGGTCCGTCAGGTTCGAGCTGACCAACAAGGCTACCGATTTCCTCGGTTATCGCACCCTGCGAGATCTCTTGTCCTCGCTGGGCCGGAGCAGCGTGGGGCGCCACGACACGCAGGAGCTGTCCACGGGGGTCGAGGCTTCCGAGGCGCCCAAGCCCTACGAGTTCGGCGATACCCTGAACCTGGACATTCCCGGCACGTTGCTCCGCGCGGTCCGACGCGAGGGGCTGACCAGTCCGCTCTTGCTGGACTACGACGACCTCCTGGTGCATCAGGCGGAATACCAGAGTTCGTGCGCTACCGTTCTCATGCTGGATTGCAGCCATAGCATGATCCTGTACGGCGAGGACCGGTTCACGCCGGCCAAACGCGTGGCGCTGGCGCTGGCGCACCTGATCCGGACGCAATATCCGGGGGACACGCTCAATGTGGTTTTGTTCCACGACAGCGCCGAGGAGGTTCCCATCGGACAGCTTGCCCGGGTCACGGTCGGGCCGTATCATACCAACACCCAGGAAGGGCTGAGACTGGCCCGGCGTATCCTTTCCCGGCAGCGCAAAGACATGCGGCAGATCATCATGATCACCGACGGGAAGCCGTCGGCCATGACGATGCCGGACGGGGATATTTACAAGAACTCCATGGGGCTCGACCCCTGGATTCTGAAGGAGACGTTCCGGGAGGTGACCGAATGCCGTCGATCGGGCATCCTGATCAATACGTTCATGCTGGCCCGGGACTACGACCTGGTCGCCTTTGTCCAGAAGGTGTCTGAGATCTGCCGGGGCAAAGCCTACTTCACCACGCCGATGACGCTTGGCCGCTATCTGTTGATGGACTTCATGACCAAGCGGGTGCGAACGGTGCATTGAGGAGAGCCGACAGGGACAGGGACAGGGAAGAACAGTTGGCAGCGGGCAGCTGGCAGCGAACAGAGTAGAGGATGCGCGAGGAGGGACATTGACCTCAGTCGCCCACTCGCCTACTCACACCCTCACCCGAGCGCACCGAGGTGGAGCCGAAAGCCGAGAGTGACGCGATGACGCACGAGATGCAGGCAGCGGAGACGTTCTTTCTGGAGAAGTACGGCCTAACCGAGCAGACGCTGGAGCGGACGCTGGGGACGGTGCTCGGGAAGCGTGTGGACTATGCGGATCTCTACTTCGAGTACCGGGTGAACGAGGAGATCGGTCTCGAGGAGGGGATCGTCAAGCAGGCTGCCAAGAGCGTCAGCCAGGGCGTGGGGGTGCGAGCCACAGCCGACGAGAAAACCGGCTTTGCGTACTCGGACGAGATCACGGTGTCCGCGCTGCAGATCGCGGCGGAGCGCTCACGGTACATCGCCGCCGAGGCGGGGGAGTCCGGCAGTGTGGCGGTGGCGGCGAGCCGGAATGCCTCTCGCGATCTGTACCCCGTCGGGACGCCTCCGACGGATGTGCCGATCCAGGCGAAGATTGATCTGCTGGGCGAGATCGATCGGATCGCCCGGGCCTGCGATCCCCGGATCACGAAGGTGATGGCCACGGTCGCAAGCGAGAATCGGCTGGTCCTGGTGGCGACGTCGGAGGGTCGGGTTGTGGGGGATGTCCGTCCGCTATGTCGCCTACAGGTAACCTGCATCGCGGAAGATTCCCGCGGGGCGACGCCGATCCGGCAGATGGGCACGTTCGGCGGCGGCGGACGGGCGGAGTATGCGTTCCTCCTCGAAGGGGACCGGTTCGCCCGTTTTGCCCGCGAGGCCGCCCGGCAGGCCATCGTCAATCTGGAAGCCGAAGAGGCCCCAGCCGGCACGATGGACGTGGTCTTGGGGCCGGGCTGGCCCGGCATCCTCCTTCACGAGGCGGTGGGCCACGGACTGGAGGGCGATTTTAACCGGAAGGGGACGTCCGCCTTCAGCGGGCGGCTGGGCGAACGGGTCGCCGCAACTCTCTGCACGGTGGTGGATGATGGAACGATCCCGGGGCGGCGCGGCTCGCTCAACATTGACGACGAGGGGACGCCGACGCAGCGGAACGTGCTGATCGAGAACGGGATTCTGACCGGTTACCTGCAGGATCGGCTGAACGCTCGCCTCATGGGAACGGCCCCGACGGGCAACGGCCGCCGGGAAAGCTATGCCCATCATCCCATGCCGCGGATGACCAACACCTTCATGCTGGCGGGGCCGCACGCCCACGAGGAGATCCTTCGGTCCGTGCGGCGCGGACTGTATGCCGTCTCGTTCGGCGGCGGGCAGGTCGATATCACCAGCGGGAAGTTCGTGTTCTCGGCCAGCGAGGCCTATCTCATCGAGGACGGCAAGCCGACCCGGCCGGTCAAGGGGGCGACCCTCATCGGCAACGGGCCGGACGTCCTGACACGGGTCAGCATGGTGGGAAACGATCTGGCGCTGGACGAGGGGATCGGGACCTGCGGCAAGGATGGGCAGTCCGTGCCGGTCGGGGTCGGGCTGCCGACGATTCTGATCAACGGGATCACCGTGGGCGGGACGAAAGGATAACTGAACCACAGATTACACAGATTTCGCAGATTCCTTTCGAAGGGGTCCGGTCTTGGAAATCCGAGCGAATCTGCGTGAATCTGCGGATATGTGAGAGGTGCTGATCCCTATGGACTATCGGGAGTTGGCGAGTGAGGTGCTGAGGCAGGCGACGGCATCCGGGGCGAGCGGGGCGGAGGTGGGAATCGTCGAGGACGAGTCCTTCTCGGTGCTCGTGCGCATGCGGGGTGTGGACACCGTGAAGAGTGCCCTGGAGAAGCGCCTGGGCCTGCGACTGTTCCTGGGTCGGCGTTCGGCTACGACGGCCACCTCGGACTTCTCCCCGGCCGCGCTTGACCGGCTGGTTGCGGACACGCTGGCCATGGCCCGGGCCACACCCGAGGACCCCTTCGGAGGACTGCCGGATTCGAGCGCGTTTGCCGCCGAACTGCCGGACCTCGACCTCTGGGACGCCGAGGCGCCAAGGCTCTCCATCCCCGACCGCATTTGCCTGGCCGGCAAGGCCGAGTCTGCCGCGTTGAGCTTCGACCCTCGGATCACCAACTCGGAGGGTTCGGAATACGGGCACGAGGACGCTCGCGTCTTCTTCGCCAACAGTCATGGATTCACGGGAGAGTACCGGGCCTCCTCGGTGGTGCTTTCTACGACCCCTGTGGCGAAGGACGACGCGGGAATGCAGCGGGATGCGTGGTACTCCGTCCAGCGCCGGCTCTGCCGCCTGGATTCGCCAGAGTCGGTCGGGCGGACCGCCGCGCGGCGCACCCTGCGACGCCTGGGGGCGAGAAAGGTGGCCACCCAGGAGGTACCGGTCGTCTTCGATCCCGACATGGCGGCAAGCCTCATGAGGAGCGTGTGCGGGGCGGTGTCGGGATCGGCGATCTATCGGGGTGCGTCGTTCCTGGCGGGAAAGCTGGGGCAGCAGGTGGCCGCGACCGGTCTCACACTGGTGGACGATGGCCGGATGCCGGGGGGGCTCGGTTCGCGACCGTTCGACGGCGAAGGGTTGCCCACCCGGCGCACCATGGTCATCGAGAACGGGAAACTGGCCAGCTACCTCTTGGACACCTACACGGGACGGAAGCTCGGATTGGCCTCGACCGGAAACGCCTCGCGGTCGCTCGGCCAGCGGCCCACGGTGGGGCCGATGAACTTCTACGCGCCGCCTGGGCTGCACTTACCGGAGGAGATCATCCGATCGGTCGACCGGGGACTCTACGTCACGGAGATGATCGGATTCGGCGTCAACCTGGTGACCGGCGACTATTCACGGGGCGCGGTCGGTCTGTGGATCGAGAAGGGGGAGCTTGCCTATCCCGTGGAGGAGATCACGATCGCCGGGAACCTCAAGGACATGCTGTGCGGAATCGAGATGATCGGGAACGACTTGGAGTGGCGGGGCGCGGTGGCGGCCCCGACGCTCAAGATCGGGCGGATGACCGTCGCCGGGAACTGACCCGGCGCCATGAGACGCAGAGAATCGGCACAGGATGTTCGATGCCTATCCTGTATAAAGATGTCGCCTC
>Ga0316616_100001096_pt1 | contig 10426 bp, 7 predicted proteins | sample OWC_Aug_M1_C1_D1_FD_207660 | JGI IMG/M metagenome (GOLD analysis project Ga0316616, IMG submission 207660) | Wetland soil microbial communities from Old Woman Creek delta, Ohio, United States - OWC_Aug_M1_C1_D1_B | ecosystem: Environmental > Terrestrial > Soil > Wetlands | place: USA: Ohio...
GCCACGCCCGCGCCGCTCTCCGGGCGGCCCTCGCGCAGCGCGCAGGCGCAGCCGTCCCCTGCCCCGCCGCCGTCGCCACTCGTCCTCGGCGCGTCGCGGCGCGGCCCGTCGGAGCCGGTGCCGTCGCCGGTGATCGCCACGTCGCGCTGGACGCTGATGTCGTCGCGGCCACCACTCTCTCTTCCGGGTCCGCCCGCGTCCGGCGCCGCGGGCCCGTCCTTCACGCCGCCGTCCGGCGGAACGACCTTGCCCTCGGCGGGCGCGGTCAACGAGGCGCAGTCGGTGTCCTTGGGGTAGTCGATGAGCTTGTCGAGATCGTTGTCCAGCCCGTCGTCGCAGTCGGTGGTCTTGGTCCCGCCGAACGCCGCGGCGCCGAGCACCTTCTTGAGGAACGCCCAGACCGCCTTGAGCTGGTACGAGCCGGGGTAGCTCGGCGCGCCGCCGGTGCGCACCGCCAGGCCCCACTTGTCGTTGATCAGGTTGTCGTCGACGATCTCGTAGAAGAAGGTGTGCGTCCAGTACGGGCGCTGCAGCTGCTCCTCGAGCACGCGCCGGTAGAAGGTCACCTGATCCGCCTCCTCGGTGGCCGCGCCGAGGTGCGCGGTGCGCCCCGTCTCGGTGATCCACACCGGCAGGTTGCCGAGGTTGTTCTGCAGCAGCACCTCGCGCAGCGACAGCCCGATGTGCACGCCGAAGCAGACCCGGTGCGCGTCGAGCTTGTGCAGGAAGAGATCGTTGCTCCAGCACATCCAGCTGGGGTTGAGCTCGAGGAACCCGGCGTAGATGTGCCAGGTGATGATGTCGAACATCATGTTCTTGGCCTTGAGCTGCTTGAGCACGTCGTCGAGCCACACCCAGTAGTCGCCGCCGATCGAGGCCATCTCCGGGCCGAGGACCAGGCACGACGGGCAGCCCGCCTTGATGCCGGTGATCCCCTCCACGACGACGCGGTCGATCCACTGCTGGCGCGTCCCCTCGAAGAAGTCGCCGAGGTTGGGCTCGTTCCACAGCCCCCAGTGCGTGATCCGGCCGGCGAAGTGCGCCGCGGCGGCCTGGCAGAACTTGCCGTACTCGCCGGGCTTGGGAGCGTTGTTGTTGGGCTTGCCGTCCGCGTCGGGCTCGGCCGCCCAGGCCGGCGCGTAGCCGACCGTCGGGAAGACCTTCAGCCCGCGCGCGATCGCCGCGTTGACGATCCCGTCGAAGAACGTGAAGTCGGGGGCCTTGCCCGCCTGGGGCTGCGCCTGGAACCAGTTGAAGTCGATGCGCACCCAGCTGGCGCCCAGGTCCTTGATCGCGTCGAGGATGTCGTTCGCGGGCTGGTGCGCGTTGACCCCGACGAAGCGGGTGGGCGCGGCCGTTGCCGTCACCGAGACCAGCAGCATCACCCCAAGCAGAACCCCTCGATGGCGAATCATGGCAGCTCCTCTTCCCTAGTTGAGAGCGCGCGCGTCGTGCGCCTTCAGCTCCTCGACGGGCAGCTTCAGCGGCCGGAGCCTCGCCAGCCGCTCCTCGTCGATGAAGGTCCCGGTCGACGGGATCGCCACCAGCCCGTCGACGAGCGTGAGCAGGAACAGGATCGGCTGCGCCCGGCCGTTGTAGCCGAGCTGCACGAGTTGATCGGCCTCGATCGTCACGCAGCGCTTCTCGCAGCAGGCGAAGGGCTCGACGACGCGGTAGAACCCCTCCGCCGCCAGCGGCTGCAACGTCTCCGCGTACCGTTCGTCGGGCACCGTCGTGCCGTGCTCGTGGAACACGGCGCGGTTGTTGCGCCAGTCGCGCGGCAGGTACACGCCGGGGCCCGGCTCGCCGTGGTTGTGGTAGTAGACGAGAACGCCCGCGGGCACCCCCGCGATGGGCGCCGTCGTCCGGTAGATCCCGCAGGGGCGGTCCGGGTCGCTCATCCGCGCATCTCGTACGCGCCGCGCAGCGAGGAGACGTGCTCCTGCCAGACGCGCTCGAAGCGAGCAGCGTCGACGGCGGGGCGCGCGATCATCTTCAGGCAGAGCTCCATCTGCCGCGCGGTGCTGCTCGGCTTCGAGTAGAGCTGCAGGGCGTACTTCGAGAAGTCGCGGACCATGAAGTCGAAGATCTGGTCGAGCAGGTCGTCGGAGACCTCGCTCGGGCTCATCCTGCGGTACTCGAGGATGAGCTGCCCGTAGGCGACGAGCGTGAAGAGCTCGCCCATCGACAGCAGGAAGTCGATGTCCTTCGCCTGGGCGCCGGCCGCCGCGGCGTCGCTCGCCGAGGCCATGAGGAACTCCTTGAACACCTCGATCTGCCTCTTGAAGAGCGCGACGTTCGGCAGGTCGACGCCCGAGTAGGCCACGTTGAAGTCGTGGAACTGGATCTTGCCGAGCCCCTTGGTGGGGCCCTGGTTGAACAGGAAGGTGTCGTCGCGGGGCTCGCAGACCCGCGGGATCTCCGGGAAGCGGCCCGGGTTGAAGAAGTAGTTGCGGATGAACTTGATGATCAGCGCCATGTTCACGTGCACCGTCCCCTCGAGCTTCGGCAGCGCGCGGATGTCGCGCGTCGCCATCTCGAAGTAGGTGTCGGCCTCGAACCCCTTGGCCGCGATCACGTCCCACAGCAGGTTGATCACCTCCTCGCCCTGGGTCGTGACCTTCATCTTGACCATCGGGTTGTACAGCAGGTAGCGCCGGTCCTCGGCGGAGGCGGAGCGCATGTAGTCCGACGCGCGGCGGGCGAACACCTTCATCGCCACGAGCCGGCAGTAGGCGTCGGTCAGGAGCTGCCGGATGTGCGGGAAGTCGGTGACGGGCTTGCCGTAGAGCACGCGGCCCGACGCGTGGTTGATCGCCTCGTAGAGCGCGTGGGTGCAGATGCCGATCGACGCCCAGCCGAGGTTGAACTTGCCGATGTTGACCGTGTTGAGCGCCGCGTCCCACGCCTGCTGCCCCTTCGACAGGATGTCAGCCTCGGTGATCGGGTAGTCGTGGAGCGCGAACTCGGCGACGTAGGACTGCACGTTCACGATGTTCTTGATCAGCTCGTACCACTTCTGCTTCGTGCCCACCGCGAAGAAGACGAAGTCGCCGCCCGGCAGCCGGCCGAAGGTCGAGACGAGCGCCGCCTCGTTGGCGTTGCCGATGTAGTACTTCGAGCCGTTGGCCTTGTAGGTGCCGTCGGGCTGCGGCGCGAGGGACATCTCGGTGGAGTAGAGGTCGGCGCCGTGCGCACGCTCGGACAGGCCGAAGGCGAAGATGCCGCCCTCCTCGAGCAGCGCCGCGGTGCGCCGCTTGATCGCGTCGTTTTCGCTCATCCACAGCGGGCCCAGCCCGAGGATCGACACCTGCCAGGTGTACCAGTAGTGGAGGCCGTAGAAGGCGGTGATCTCGTTGAAGTCGCAGTTGCGGAACGTGTCCCACCGGACATCGGGATCGCCGCCGCCATAGGCCGCGGGGGTCAGCAGCCGCGCGAAGGCGCGCTCGCGCTTCACGAGCTCGAGGAAGTCGGCGTACCAGACGTGCTCGCGATCGTCCTTCTTGAGCTTCCGCTTCCCCTTGGCCTCGAAGAACTCGACCGTCCGGCGCATCAGGTCGCGCGACTTCTGGTCGAGGAGCTCGGGCTCGTAGCGGCTGGGATTGAGTAGGATCATCGTGTCTCTCCTTGATCTGAACGGCCGATCTCCACCGGCTCATCGGGCCGGGCGGAGGCTGCATCATACGAGGGAGGGGCGGTGAAGACCAGCCGCGACCGCAGCTGACGGTGAGCGAGCATACGTCAGCGGGCGACTAGACGAGCGGGGAGCTCGGCCAGTTCCAAGCTCTCCTCGATCGCGTCGAGCTCCGCACGCGAGTGCGGCCGAGGCTGCATCGGCGCGGTCCGGCCGAGCTGTGTGTACTTCGCGAGGCCCAGCCGGTGGCAGGGCAGGAGCTCGACGCCAAGCAGGTTGCGCCATCGACTGCGGAGCTCCGCGAGGTAGCGAAGCGCCGGGCGCAGCTCCGTCGATCCGTCGTTCAGACCGGCGACAAGCGGCATCCGGATGATCACCGCGCTGCCACACTCCAGGAGAAGCGCGACGTTCGCGAGGATGGCCTCGTTGCTGGCGCCGGTCAGCGCACGATGCGGTCCTGGCTCAAGGTGCTTGATGTCGTAGAGGAAGACATCGACTGTGCGCGCCAGCTCCGCGATCAGCTCGGGCGGGGCCAGGCCGCACGTCTCGACCGCCGTGTGCAGGCCACGCCGTCTGGCCTCGGCCAGGATCGCCAGGAGGAACTCCGGCTGCGCGGTGGGCTCGCCTCCGCCGATCGTCAGCCCGCCGCCGGAGCTGCGATAGAACGGCTCGTCCCGCGCCGCGACCTCGACGACCTCGAGGGCCGAGAGCGTACGTCCGGCGAGGCGCAGCGCCTCCGCCGGGCACTCGGCCTCGCAGCCCCCGCAACCAGCGCAGCGGGGTCGGTCGAGCTCGTGGCAGTCCGGCTCGACGTGATGAACCCCAGCAGCGCAGACGGTGGCGCAGCGACCACACCTCGTGCAGCGGTCGGCGAGGAACAAGAGCTCTATCCCTGCCGCGTGAGTCTCGGGGTTTGCGCACCAGACGCAGCGCAGCGGGCACCCCTTGAGGAAGACCAGCGTCCGGATGCCAGGACCGTCGTGGATGGAGTACCGCTGGATGTCGGTGACCAGGCCCGAGGTCACGAGCGTCTCCTCGGGAGGTACTTGAGCCGGGCTCGCCCGGCCTCGGTCGCGGCGAAGACGAGCAGCAGCGACCCGTCGGAATCGAGCGACCCGCCGCGATCCTCGAGCAGGCCCGCGGCGCGCAGCGAGAGCAGGTGGCCGAGCAGGACCGACGCCCGGAGCTGACGCTCGCCGCCGTACTCGCGCTGGAGCCGCGCCATCAGCTCGGGCACGGTGGCGGACGGCAGCTCGCAGAGGAGCTCGAGCAGCCTGAAACGGAGAGGCAGCCTGATCGTCATTGCCGGCCGCGCAGGCGCACGAGCTCGCGCGGGTTCGCGACCACGAGCGCCGCCCCGACGGTGACAACCAGCGCTCCGAGCGCGAGGTTGGCCGAGAGCCGGACCTCGCCGATTGCCCAGGAGAGCAAGAGCCCCCAGAGCGCGTAGGTGATGTTGAGCGACATCGTTCGCGCGACGCCGCACATGCTGAACGCCAGGTACCAGAGGAGGTAGGAGGCGGCCCCGACGAGCGCCGCAGCGGCGAGGATCCCTACAACCGGCGCATTTGCCGGAACGCGCGCGAGCACCGCCCATCCGCCCACGAGGGGAAGCAAAGCGACGAGAAAGATCGCACAAGAGGCGCTCTCCCGCAGGTTGATCGCGACCGCGGGGTCGACCATGTCCATCCCGAAGGTCGAGATGACCCCCTCTATGCCCCAGCCGACGGCGGAGAGGAGCGCGAGGCCGATCCCGAGATAGAAGTGCGGGTGTGAGCCCTCCGGGCGCACGTAGCCGATCAAGATCGCGCCCGCGACGCAGGCGATGATGCCGAGCCACGCACGGGCGGTGATCCGCTCCTTGAGCACCAGCTGCGCCATCAGCGCACCGACGACTGGATAGAGCGCCGAGATCCCCATCGCGTAGGCAGCGCCAGCGAAGCTGATCCCGAGGAGGTAGCCGCTCATCGCGAGCGGGCCCCCGAAGAGCGCGGCGAGACAGACGAGCTGGCCGGGGCGGGTGGCGAGCGAGCGGCCGAGCTCGCGCCAGCGTCCGGTCGCGAGGTTGTAGGCCAGCAAGTAGACGCCGGCGAGACCGTCGTGAAGCGCCGAGCCGACGAGCGGCCCGGTGAAGAGATGGCGCCCGGAGATGAACGGGGTGCGCGCCACCGCCAGCCCGAGGAGCACGCCGTCGAGCCCCCAGAGTATCCCCGACACGAGCGCTGTGGCCAACCCGCGTTTCGCGTAGGACAGCTGGAGCCTCGCCCTCGCCTGCTCGACCTCAGCTCCGACCATCTCCGCCCCCGAAGCTCCCGAGCGTGGTGCGACTGATGATCTCGTCCTGCACTTCCCGGCAGAGCTCGACGAAGAAGGCACTGTACCCGGCGACCCGGATCATCATGCCCCGATGCTCCTCGGGGCGCTCCTGCGCCGCTCGGAGGGTCTCGTTGTCGACGTAGCTGAACTGCATCTGGCCGTTGCCAAGGAGGGAGGCAGCCTCCAGGAGCGCGATCAGGCCGTTCTCCCCCTCGGGTCCGTCGAGGATCCCGCGCTGGAGCTTCAGGTTGTGGACCATCCCGATCCCCATCGACTCGACGTTGAGCTTGCTCACCGAGCGGATGATCGCCGTCGGGCCGAGTCGGTCCGTGCCCTGCGCCGGGCTGATGCCATCGGCGAGCGGGCGTCCTGCGAGGCGGCCGCTCGGGAGCGCGCCAGTGATCGCGCCCTGAGGCGTGTTGTTGGAGATCGAGAGGGTGCCGTGGCTCATCCGTGCGAAGAGCGTCCGCTGGGCTCGGTGCTGGGCCTCGGTCCAGTCCACGATATCGGCGGCGATCAGGTCGACCTCGTCGTCGTCGTTGCCGTACTTGGGAGCCCGCAGGCAGTCGCGCCTCAGCTCGTCGTATCCCTCGAAGTTGGCGGCGACCGCGCCGACGATCTCGCCCATCGTATACCGCTTCTCATCGAAGACGAGCCGCCTCAGCGCGGCCATCGAGTTCGCATAGTCGGCAAGGCCGGTCCAGATCAAACCCGGCCCGCTGTTGAGGAAAGCGCCGCCGTGAGTCACATCGCTGCCCGACTCGAGACATCCCTCGACGAGGCATGAGATGAGCGGCTTGGGCGCATGGTCGCGGTGGATGCGCTGGGCGATCAACGTCGCGGTGGCCGCGTTCTTGATCATGTGCCGGAGCTGCGCCTTGACCGCGGCCTCGAGCTCCTCGTAGCTCGCGAGCCCTCGCGGATCGCCGGTGTCGAGCCCCTGCCGCGTGCCGTGCGCGCGGAACACGCCGCGGCTCAGCACCAGCTCGATCGCGACCGGCCACTGGGTGTACCCGGCGGAGGTCCACTGGTACGTCCGTCCCGATCGCTGCGGTTCAACGCAGCCCATCAGGCAGTAGTCGCGCGCGTCCTCCTGGTCGAAGCCCTTGCCGAGCATCATCCGGATGTGGGCATCGTCGAAGTGACAGGCAGGGAACCCGATCCCCGACCTCACGACCTCGACGATCTTCTCCAGGTAGGCGCGCGGCGAGCCGTTGTGGATGCGGCAAGCGAGTGACGGCTGATAGATTCCCAGGAGGCGAGACGCGTCCATCACGAGCCCCGTGAGCTCGTTCGTGGCGTCGCCCCCTCGCCGGCGCTGTCCGCCGACGACGAGGTTGATGAACGGCTGATAGCCCGCGAAGTACTTGGCGGAGGAGGCCGTGGTCAGCCACATCGTCTCCGCGATCTTGATCAGGAACGAACAGAGGAGCTCGAACGCGCCCTTGCGGTCCAGGCGGCCGTCGCGGAGGTCGGCCTCGTAGTAGGGAAGCAGGTACTGGTCGAGCCGCCCGAGCGAGATCCCTGTCTGGTTCTCCTCGAGCACGAACAGCGACTCGGCCGTGTAGATCGCCTGGAGCGCCTCGTGGAACGTGCGCGGCGGCAGTGCGGGGACGTGAGCATTCACCGCCGCGATCCGCTCCAGCTCGGCGCGCCGCGCATTATCCTCCTCGTGGGCCGCGAGCTCGGCCGCGTGGGCGGCCAGCCTGCTCGCGTAGCTCATCGCTCCACGGCAGGTGAGCACGATTGCCCGGTAGAAGTAGATCTGTTCGATCTCCTCCGGCTGGTCCGGTGAGAGCGCGGCGAGCCTGGCCTCGGCTTCCGCACGCACTCCCTCGAACCCTTTCGGCAGGAGGATGTTGTCGTAGCCCGGGCAGGTGTCGCCGCCTCCGCTGCAGGTCTTGATCGAGAGGTCGCAGATCCCCGCCTCGTTTGCCCAGGTCCAGAGCCCGGCCTCGCGAAGCTGCGTCTCCGAGATCTCGTCGACCGAGCGCCCCTCCCAGTAGGGAAAGATCTCACTCCTGAGGATCTGCTTGTCCTCCTCCTCGAGCCGGAACGGGTCCTGCGGCCGGGTCGCGATCGTCTCCAGCTCGTCCCGCAGCCAGCGCCACGCGATATCCGGCGAGAACGCGCCCGCCCGCGGCCTCCCGCAGGGGTGGCCCACGATCAGCTCGCCCGGCTGGATGAGCAGCGGCGCCTCCTCGCACGCGCGCTCGAAGGCCATCGCCCGGAGCAGGATCGGCGGCATCCCCGGATTCGCCCGATACGCCTCCGTGAACGCCCGCGCCCGGGCGATCGAGATGCTCGGCCTCACCGCGAGGTACGCGTCACGCAGGCGCACGATGCGCGGCGAGAGCTCGAGCCCGGTGCACAGCCGCACGCTCATCGCCCAACCTCCTCACACGCTCAGTTGACCCGCTGCCGACAGACAAGCAGGCTGAGCCGCGTCCCGGTGCAACTGCGGCCGGCTGCCGCGGCGAGGTCACATGTTGCCACAATCAGTGGTCAGGGTGCGAGCGGGCCGCGTTGCGTCGCCCGGCACAGGTCATCGGCGGGTGGCAGGGTGAGGTGCTATCGGCCGGCGCGGCGGCGGAGGCGGGTGGCGGCGAGCCAGATGAGGCCGAGCACCATCACGGCCGGCGGCCAGCCGACGGGCGCGCCCTCGCCGACGGTGCAGATGAACATGTCGTGGCTGTGGTAGTCGTAGTCCCGCTCCACATAGTTCCGCCGGTCGGTGTCCCAGGTCTGCCACTTCTCGCAGTACGACGAGTACTCGGAGCTGGTGCTCACCGTCTGACCGACGGTCACGGTGCTCTGCACGCGCGGCGCGTCGCGGTCGGAGAAGTCCACTGACAGGATCTCGTAGTCGGAGATCGAGTAGAGGTACGTGTAGACGAGCAGCGTGCGGTAGACCGTGCCGCGCTGGGCGACGCCGCCGCGCACCCGCAGGGAGCTCGCGTTCACGTCGATCAGCGTGATCTCGTCGCCCACGCTGCAGCCGCCGTAGGTCGAGCCGTAGCGCACCGCGGTGTGCGGCACGACGATCATCGGCAGCATCCCCGGCTGGTCGAGGATCGTCACCGCGCGGTGATCGACGTTGGCCTCCGAGGTGGAGTCGGGGCTGCCGAGCGACACCTGGCTCAGCGTCCTGGGGTACTGTGGATTGGTGACGTCGAACAGCGACACGCCCAGGTAGCTGCCGCGGTCGCCGCGGCCCACCGTGATCAGCTGGTTGCCGCGCGGGAAGATGAAGTCGCTCCAGCCCGGAACCACGAGCTCGCCGACGATCTGGGGCGCGGCGGGATTCTGCAAAGAGATGATCCACAGCGGGTCGGTCTGGCGGTAGGTGACGACGTAGACGCGATCCCCGTCGAAGCGCGTCGCGTAGAGCTTCTCGCCGTAGCCGATGCCCGGCAGCTGGCCGATCAGCCTGAGGTCGTCCGGATTGCTCACGTCGAGGATCGACAGGCGGCTCTTCTGGATGCCGCTCTCGTAGGTGACGATACGGAACTGGCCGTCCCGAGCGTCCATGTGGAAGCGCCCCTGCGGTTCGCCCTTGAGCAGCGCCGCGCCACGCGCGGTCATCTTGCCCTCCGCCGTGATCTCGATGTACTGGACGCGAGTCTTCTGCTCGTAGCTCGAGAGCGTGCTCCCGGCGACGAAGATCGCCTCGGCGGTCACGAGGATCTCCTTCGACGCCTCGGGGAACTCCATCCGCTGGAGCATGACGGGGTTCCGCGCGTCGGTCACGTCGAGGGAGTAGGCGCGCGATCCTCCCGCGGTGTGCGTGGTCACGACGTAGAGCACGTTGTCCACCAGGCGGCTGGAGACGAGCTCGCCCGGCAGGCACCAGCGCTCGATCGGCTGGGGCCGCGTCTTGTCGCCCACGTCGACGAAGACCACCTCGGCGCCCCACGACCAGCTATCCTGCTGGAGATTCTGCACGCAGCGGCAGCTCGCGCTCGCCGTCTTGAGCAGCACGATCGCCTGGCTGTCACGTACGTACAGCTCCCCCGCCGACCCGCTCGTAACCGAGGTGCGCCCGACGAGGATCGGCTTGGCCGAGTTGGCGACGTTGAGGATGTTCAGGCCCGTCTGCGCGTTCTGCACGTAGAGGTAGGGCGGCGCCAGCTTGTAGATGTCGGACTCGACGATCAGCGGCTCGCGCGTGGGCGGAAGGTCAGGAGGCGTGCGGTCGTCGGGCACGTCTGGCGCCCTGGCGCTGGCCGTGTCGCTGCCACAGCCGAGCCCCGTCATCCCCATCGTCACGACCAGCAGAAGGTTTCGCAGAGCTCTCATCGGCATCCTCCGTCTTGCGTCGTCGAGACAGCATTGCATCGAGGATGCCACGCGCCCTGAAACACCAACGCGCTGGAATCAATGATGAGTTTCGTCTCGCGCGCTGTCGCTCCCCTCCTCGCGGCTTCTCGTGGCTGCCGCGATCCAAGGCGTTCATGTCAGACCGGGCCAGGGCAT
>Ga0316616_100001097_pt1 | contig 10425 bp, 5 predicted proteins | sample OWC_Aug_M1_C1_D1_FD_207660 | JGI IMG/M metagenome (GOLD analysis project Ga0316616, IMG submission 207660) | Wetland soil microbial communities from Old Woman Creek delta, Ohio, United States - OWC_Aug_M1_C1_D1_B | ecosystem: Environmental > Terrestrial > Soil > Wetlands | place: USA: Ohio...
GTAACAGTAAGTAACAGCAAAACGCAACCTATACGCAACTAACAAATTCATAAAGTCACATAATATTTTTGGCTCTTTAAATTATTCATAGCGGAGTGCTTCAATAGTATCCAATTTGGAAGCCTTCCATGCGTGGTAGAACCCAAAGATAATACCCACGCTGACTTTAAACGGCCGCATCTGTTAAAGATCCGGCCGTTATGCTTTTTTGCCCGCCTTGCAACTCCAAATTTCTTCCCGTGCAATCTCAGGCCGTTTGCCAGCATTATTAAATCGCTTGACCTTTGTAGAGCAATGCTTTATATATGACCCTCTTCTATGGAGCATTGCTCTACAACAAAGTGGGAGCCTTCCACGTGAAGATAAAAGCAAAAATAAAATCCGACCGACAATCCGGGCTCCAAGCCGATCGGATACTGCGCGCCGCCCGGAAGCTCTTCCTGTCCAAGGGCTACCAGAGCACCACGATCCGCGATATCTGCCGCCTGGCCCGGCTTTCCAACGGCACCCTGTATTTCCACTTCCGCAACAAGGACGCCATCTACGCCCGCATTTACGAAGAGTGCTTCGCCTTTCTGAACGGCATGCTCGTGCAGGCCGTTCGCCCCGACATGCCGCCCCTGCTGCGTATCGAAACAGCGATGAAGACCTACCTGAAGTATTTTATCGAGCACCGCGATATGTGGGACATGCTCGATATCAGCTACCGAAGGCTCGCCCTTCCCCGGGAGATGATCGGCCGCTTCGACGGGTTGCTTGCAACCTCCTTCTCGTTTGTGCGGGATGCCGTGCAGGCCTATCTCGAAGAAGCGGGCCTTTCGGGCGCCCACGACAGCCGCGAGCTCGCCCTGCTGCTATTCACGAGCATCGACGGCCTTTTCTATGACCTGAAGCAGGGCTTTTTCGAAGACGGCATCAAGAGCATGACCCTCAAGCGGCTCGTGGCCGCCCAGATACATATTTTCAAAACCTTTCTGGCCACGCTGGATCGGGAGCGTGAAAAAGCATAAATGCTCCGCAGTGCAATCCGCCCGGGCTTCCCTGGGCCGGCCCTCTCGCATTGAAATAGAAACGCAGTTTTTTGCAGCCCATAACCACCGCTCGATAAGGTTTGCCATGAAACAACCACGCTACGACTGGAAATATTGTCTCATTGCCTCCGTATGTGCTCTGGCTGCATGCAGCTCTCAGCAATCACAGCAGGCGCCGCCTTCGCCGGTGGTGGAGATCATGGATGTTGCGGAATCAGATGCTGACTGGGAGCCCGAATTTGTCGGCCAGACGGCGGGCTTTCTCGAAGTGGAGATCCGTGCCCGTGTGGGCGGCATCCTGGAGAAGCGGACCTTCGAGGAAGGCCAGTTCGTGAAGCAGGGGACCCAGCTGTTCCAGATCGATCCCGTGCCCTACCGGATCGCCCTCAAGCGGGCGCAGGGCGCGCTTGCGCAGGCCGAGGCGCGTCTTGAAAGGACGAGGCGCGAGCATATGCGCATAGCTGCTCTCTTTCAGGAGGATGCGGTCAGCGAAAAAGAGCGCGATGATGCGGAAATGGCCTTCAAGGAGGCGGAAGCGGACCTGCAGGTCGCCCGCGCAAACCTCGAGGATGCCCAGGTGAATCTCGGCTACACCCGGGTCGACGCACCCATTGCCGGGATCGTGCGCAAGGAATCCTGCTCGGTGGGAACACTGGTGAATACCGCCGATGCGAGCCTGCTCACCACCATGGTGCAGGTGGACCCACTGTACGTCAACTTCTCGGTTCCCGGCGCTGATTTCGCCCGACTCAAGCATCTCATAAAAAACGAGATACTTACCCGGCCCGAGGGCAGACAGCAGGTAACGATCGTGTACCCCGACGGCAGCCTGCACCCGCAGCCCGGCACGATCGTGTTCACCGATAGCGCGGAAGATCCGCTGACCGCAACGGTGCGCTCCAAGGTCGAGCTGGCAAACCCCGACGCTGCGCTCATGCCCGGCCAGTTCGTGCGCGTAAGGCCGCGGGGGCTGCGACTGAAAAAGGTGGTGCTCATCCCGCGGCAGGCCGTCTTCACCACCCAGCAGGGCTCCTCGGTGTATGTCGTCGACCGGGAGATGAAAGCCCGGCAGCGGCAGGTCACCGAGCATATGGCAATCGGCAAGCAGGTCATCATCGCAGCGGGCCTGAAAGCCGGCGAGCGCATCATCACCGCCGGCATGATGAAAGTACAGCCCGGGGCCCTGGTGCGCCAGGCCGCGGCAGCGGGCGCGCAACCGCCGGCTGCGGCGGCGCGCTGAAGGGGGCCCGCATGTTTTCGCGCTTCTTCATCGACCGGCCCATTTTGTCCATCGTCATATCGCTGCTGTTTATCCTGGCGGGAAGCATAGCCATGAGCGTGCTGCCCGTGGCCCAGTTTCCCGAACTCGTCCCGCCGACGGTGTCGGTGAAGACGAACTACCCCGGCGCCAGCGCCGAGGTGGTGGCAAACACCGTGGCGGCGCCGCTCGAACAGGCTATCAACGGCGTCGACGATATGATCTACATGAACTCGCTTGCCGCAAGCGACGGCAGTCTCCAGATCACCGTGACCTTCGCCACGGGGACCGACCCCGACCAGGCCACCATCGACGTGAACAATAACGTGCAGAAGGTGCTGCCGACCCTGCCCGAGGATGTGCGCAGGTTCGGGGTAACGGTCGATGAGCAGTCGGTGACCATCCTCATGGTGATCTGCATGGTTTCTCCGGGCGGCATGTACGATACCACCTATCTCAGCAACTACGCTTTGATCAACGTCATGGACGACCTGAAGCGCCTCCCCGGGGTGGGCGATGCCTGGCTGTGGGGCACGCGCGATTACTCCATACGCATCTGGCTGAAGCCCGACCGGATGGCGCAGCTCGGACTCACGGTGGCCGACATCAACCAGGCGGTGCGCAGCCAGAATATGCAGTATGCCGCAGGCAAGCTCGGCCAGCCCCCCGCCGACGACGACATCGGACGTGTGTACTCGCTCATCGTGGACGGCAGGCTCGACACTCCCGAGCAGTTTGGTGAAATCATCCTGCGGGCCAATCAGGACGGAAGCACCCTGCGCCTTCGGGACGTGGCGCGCATCGAGCTCGGCGCCCTCAATTACGAGTTCACCGGAAAGCTCAACAGCGAGCTGCAAGCCCCCATCATCGTCAACCTCCGGGCCGGCGCCAATGCCATCGCGACCGCCGACGCGGTCCTGGAGCGCATGGAGGAGCTGAAAAAGCGCTTCCCACCGGGCGTGGACTATGCCGTGCCCTATGAGACGACGACCTTCGTGCGCGTCTCCATAAAGGAAGTGGTCAAAACGCTGTTCGAGGCAGTTGCGCTGGTGTTCCTCATCGTGCTGCTGTTTTTAAAGCGGTTGCGCGCGACCCTGATTCCCTGCCTCGCCGTGCCCGTGTCGATCATCGGCACGTTTGCCGGCATGTACGCCTGCGGGTTCACCATCAATACGCTGACGCTGTTCGGGCTGGTGCTCGCCATCGGCATCGTGGTCGACGACGCGATCATCGTGATCGAGAATGTGGAGCGCATTATGCGCACCGAGGGACTGGGGCCGCGGGAGGCCACCATCAAGGCCATGCAGCAGGTCATGGGGCCGGTCGTGGCGATCGTGCTGGTTCTGTGCGCGGTATTCGTCCCGGTGGCGTTCATGCAGGGTCTGGCCGGGGCTATGTACCGGCAGTTCGCCATCACCATCAGCATCTCGGTGATCATATCCGGGTTCGTTGCGCTGACGCTCACTCCGGCGCTCACGGCGCTGCTGCTGCGGCCCCGGGCCGCGGCTGCGAACAATCTTTTCGAGCGCTTCGATGCGGCCTTCGAGAAAAGCAACAGTCGGTACGCCCGCACCGCCGGCCGCATCATCCGCCACGGCCCTGCAGCTATCGTGTCGGTTCTGCTCATGGCGGGCCTGACCCTGTACCTGTTCGGGCGGGTGCCGGGGAGCCTGGTTCCCGACGAGGACCAGGGCTATATCTACGGCTTTGCCACGCTCGACGAGGGCGCCTCGCTGAAGAGGGCGGAGCGCGCCATGGATGCCTTCGAAAAGATCGCCCGCAGCCACCCCCTGCTGATCGACGTCGAAACCTATGCCGGCATGGACCTGCTGTCGGGCGCCCTCAAGAACAATTCCGCTTCCATCTTCCTGAAACTGAAAAGCTGGGACGAGCGCCCCGATGCCGCCCAGTCGCCGGGAGCCGTCGCTGAAGAAATCATGCAGCAGGCCGAGGAGGCGATCGCCGACGCCCGGTTCATCCTGTTCAACCCGCCGCCCATCGAGGGCATCAGCCTGATCGGCGGGTTCGAGGGTTTTATCCAGAACCGCGGCGATGGCGACAGCAGTGAGCTGGCCGCGGTCATAGCAGCCTTTCAGGAGGCCGCGAAAGCCTGCCCCGAGATCGACCGCATGGACACCACCTTCCGCGTGGAGACCCCGCAGTTCAAGGTGAAGCCGGATCTCGAGAAAGCCTATGCGCTGGGGGTGTCCAAGGATGCGATCTTTACCACCATGCAGGCGACCTTCGGCTCGTATTACATCAACGAGTTCAACAAGTCCGGCCGCACCTTCAAGGTGATGTTGCAGTCGGAGAAATCGTTCCGGAGCCTGCCTGACAATCTGCGTGAGGTGTTCGTCCGGTCGTCCGCGGGGCGGATGCTGCCCCTGTCGTCGCTGGTCCGCCTGGAGCCGCAGGTCGGCCCCGAGATCGTGGAGCGCTTCAACGTATTTCCCGCCGGGAAGATCGTCGGCGCTCCCGCCGCAGGCTACAGCTCGGGCCAGGCCCTGCGGGCCCTGGATGACCTGGCCGTGCGGACTCTGCCCGAAGGCTACACCCTTTCCTGGATCGGAACCTCCTATCAGGAAAAGCTCACCGGGAGGGCCTCGCTGTACGCCTTCATCCTGGGGATCGTCGTCGTGTTCCTCATTCTTGCGGCCCAGTACGAGCGGTGGAGCCTGCCCTTCGCGGTGGTGGCTAGCGTGCCGTTTGCCATGTTCGGCGCCATCGCCTCGGTGTGGGCGCGGGGGCTGCCCAATGACGTGTACTTTCAAATAGCCCTGGTAACGCTCATCGGACTGTCGGCCAAAAACGCGATTCTCATCGTGGAATTCGCCCTGCATAAATACGAGAGCGGCATGCCCCTTGCCGAGGCTGCCGTCGAAGCGGCGCGCCAGCGTTTCAGGCCGATCGTCATGACCTCGCTGGCCTTCGTGCTCGGGTGCCTGCCCCTTGCGATCAGCTCCGGCGCGGGGTCGGCCAGTCGCCATTCCATCGGCACTGGGGTTGTGGGCGGCATGCTCGCCTCGACCTTCGTCTCCACGTATTTCGTGCCGCTGTTTTTCGTTGCGGTCATGCGGCTGGCCGAGAAGCTCCGCGGCCTGAATGTTGCCGCCCTGCCGCGCGGGGCCTCGCGGGAAAGGGGCAATGATGAACGAAGGAATTAGCATGCGGCGCTGCGGCCTCGTGTATCTGGCCGTCGTTGCGCTTTTCTGGGGCTGCGCCCTCGGGCCCGAGTATGCGCGGCCCGTCCTGGAGCTGCCCCTGGCGCCCGACAACGACTCGGCGGCGCAGTTTGCCCCGTTCACCGCAGAAGGCTGGTGGAAGCTGTTCGAAGATCCGACGCTTGACTGCATCGAGCAGGAGGCCCTGCTGCATAACCGCGACCTGAAGGGCGCCATGGCGCGGGTCGAGGAAGCCCGCGCCCTAGCGCGGGTCGCTCTTGCCGACCGGCTGCCAGCGGCAGGCGCGGCGAGCGGCGCTGCTCGGGGCCGCCTGCTGGAAGACCGGGATATGGACGGCGGAAGCCGCATGTATGATGCTTTCGAAGCTTTCGGGTTTGCCTCCTTCGAGCTTGATCTCTGGGGAAAGTACCGGCGCCTTGATGAAGCGGCCCGGGCCGAACTGCTTGCAACCGAGTCCGCCCGCGACGCGGTGCGCCTGTGGCTCACCGCGGATGTTGCGCAGTTCTACTTCAATCTGCGGACGCTGGAGGCCCAGACGCGCATAGCCCGCGAGCAGCTTGCCTCTTATGACAGGACCCTCGAGCTGTACCGCAAGCGTCATGCGGCAGGCTATACCCAGGAGCTCGACCTTCGCAGGATCGAAGCCGACCGGCTTGCAACCGAGGCGCTCGTCTATCAGCGGGAAAATGCCCTGTCGCAGGCGGGAACCGCCCTTGCCCTGCTCATTGGGCGCAGCCCCCGCGCACTGGTGCTAGGTTTTACTGAAAAAGGAAAGTCTCTTGACGAGCTTGACCTGCCGGTGCGGCTGCCCGAAAACATACCATCGGACCTGCTCGGCCGAAGGCCCGACATCCGGCAACAGGAGGGCATGCTCATGGCTGCCACTGCCCGCATCGGCGCTGCCCGGGCCGCGTTCTTCCCGTCCATCAGCCTTACCGGCCGCAACGGCTTCATCAGCTCCGATTTTCAGGATTTGTTTGTCGACGGGGCAAACACCTGGAATTTTGCAGGCTCCCTGACCCAGCCGATTTTCGAAGGCGGCAGGCTCTTCGCCCTGGAAAAGGCGGAGCGGGCCCGCCGCGAGCAGATGCTGACGCTTTATGAGCAAGCCGTGCAGAACGCTTTCAGGGAGACCCGCGACGCCCTGGTGGCCGGCGAAAAAACAGCACAGGCCCAGGAGGCGTCCCTGCAGCGGGCCCAGGCCATGCGCCGGAGCCTCGAGCTTTCCCGCAAGCAGCATGCCCGGGGCTATATCAGCATCATCGATGTGCTGGACATCCAGCGCCAATACCTGCGCGCCGAGCTCGAGCTTGCGGCCGCGCGCCAAGCCCGCCTGGATTCGATCATCGCCCTGTGCCGGGCTCTGGGCGGCGGCTGGCGGGAAAGCACTGCCCCCGTGCGGATTTACTGACGTCAGGTCGGTTTTTTTTGATCTGCCCGTATACCTGTTGGCGTGCTGCTCCTGCCGGACATGAACAAAGGATACGCTCATACAGAATACAGACAACATTTTTGCAGTGATTGAACAACCCCTGAACGGTTTCGGCGCAACAATGCAGCGGTCTATCGGCGACTGGCGACCCCTGCAGCGGGCCGCGGATAAAATACTTGCCGGTGAAAAGTCCTCCCCAGCGAGGTTCAGCCGCAGATGCAGTTTCTGGTGGACTGGACCAGCTCATCCTTAAAAAAAGTAGTCACAAAATGGTCACAAACAAAAAGGTCAGCCGACCTTCACATCAGCTAACCCATTGTTTTTCTTGGTGGGCGATGCGGGATTCGAACCCACGGCCTTTGGTTCCGGAGGCTAGATCAAAGGCTTCCTGCAACCACTTGATTTAACGTATCTATTTTGAATTCCCTCCTTTTGCCCTGTCCACATAATATTATTAATCCAGATAATCCGTACAATATTTTTAAAATATGGTCACAAAATGGTCACACGGAACATATCGCTCGCATGCACTGCAAGAAGGTAGGGCAGGGAGAGGAAAGAATTATTATGAACCTATCGCCGGATGCCGGTGGGTAAATTACCCGCCCGCAATTATTGCCCTGATTTCTATATCTCTTGCCTAGCCCGGATTCCTGAGAGCCCCGAAGACGTGCGATTTATTTTGGCAAAGGGTATCCTATACGATAGAAAAGATGTCAGCTCAGACAGGCGATCTCGTGGCATGAGGCTGAACGAAGGAAGGGGGATAAGGATGGAAAATGGCTAAAGCAAATAAAAAAAGCTCCTCGGGTTCTGGCTGAGGGGCATATTTTCAAAGGCCTGACATCGTTTCGGTTCAATACCCACACCCTGCTCCGGTGCTCACATGGGCCGGGCATGGATTGCTGAACTGAGATCGACCGAAGTCAGATTTGAATAGCGACGCGTTAGTGCCGTCTACATCGCCATCGCCGCTGATTCAATCCTGGAAAAAATTAAAAACCTTTTTAAACTTATTTCTGAGACACGACACTAGAATATAGCGATATCTTCTTCCATTTAATCTTTACATTATTGATATTTTCTATAATGCATATAATTAATATTTATATTATCAATTTGCAATCATTTTAAAAAATGCGGTAATAGTGCATAACTGTACAAAAGGAAGCAGCCAATGAATAAAATATATTATTTACTGTTGATTTTCTTATGCATCCTGTATTCACCTGCATCGGCCGACATTACACTTTTTACTCACAGTAATGAACAGGGAGAAATGTGGGCGTCCGGAGAAATAACATCACGCTATGAAAATTGGAACTGGTTCGAGCCATCCCCGCAGAGTAATGATAATCATGACTACGGGTATTATTTTATTCAATCTCGATTTGCGCTAGGTTATAAATTTAAATGGTTAGAGGCCTTTCTACAAATTCAAGATACCTATGTTGGTGAACTACCCGATGATGCGATTGCTAGTGCACCGGCAGGTGCTTTAGGCCTGGGAGCAACATATTACGTCCACCGGAGGCAATCCGATGCTCACGGAACTTTTGTCAAGAAGGGCTACCTTAGATTTAAGAACATATTATTTGACGGCTTTTCGCTGATGGGTGGAAGGTTCGATTACGTTGATGGCTTGGAAGTAACCTATGACAATCCCAAAATCATGTGGCTAAAAAAGATGAGATTGGCAGAACGCATGATAGGCCCTTTTGGGTGGTCTGCATTTACTCGCAGTTTTGACGGAGGGCAGACAAGTCTGGATAAAGACCTCTTTAATATTACGGCTATGTTTTCCCACCCAACAGAGGGAGGTTTTGAAAATGACCACCACACCATAACGAAGATTTCATTGCTAGCCACTACGCTAACATTAAAGCATGACAAGATAATTCCACACACAGAAAACCGCCTCATTTATTTTTATTACGGTGATGACAGAGGCAGTCCCAAGGTGGACAATACCATTCCTGATAGCCAGAAAAACAAAGGTAAAATTGAGATACACACCATAGGGTATCATTGGCTCAGCGCTTTAAAATTCGGCCCCGGTGAGGGTGATTTCCTCATATGGGGATCCCGGCAGTTTGGAAGGTGGGGCAGTTTATCTCATAATGCGTGGGCTTGGGCTGCTGAAACAGGTTATCAGTTTACCAATATTTCCGCAAAACCTTGGCTTCGTATAGGTTACTTTATGTCATCCGGTGATTCCAACCCCGACGATAGCACCCACGAAACATTCTTTCAAATGCTTCCCACCGCAAGAAAATATGCCTTCTTCCCTTTTTATAATCTAATGAACAACGAAGATTTCTTTATACAGATGATTGTCAAACCAATCCGAAAAATAGAGATGAGAATTGATTTCCATATTCTTAAATTACACGAAAGGAATGATTTGTGGTACATGGGTGCAGGAGCTACCCAAAGGTCTGGGAATATTTTCGGTTACACGGGTCGTCCCAGCTTCGGTGACAGGAATCTAGCCAAGATGCTTGACCTATCTATGATGTATGATTTTAATACCCACTTAAATCTCAATGCCTACTATGGACATGCATGGGGAAATGATGTGGTAGAAAACATTTATACGAGAAACGATAGTGCGGACTTATTCTTCTTAGAATTGACGCTCAAGTTTTAAGGACCAACTATATTTAAGGTAAGAGATATTGCCAGGCATGAATCATGCCATTGCATCCCAGCGTGCACTAAATGCCATTTTTTTATACCGCTCTTACTTGCTCATCCTAAAAAAAGTAGTCACAAAATGGATATTTTTATGAAAAAAGTTATTACGTTCTTCTGCAGTTCAATATGGAAAAAATCGTGGCCGCTATGGATCGGAGCTGTTGGTCTCGCTTTCACCAATATATTCATGTTTGCGTATGCGCGTGCGATAGGCGTCTTTCCACAAATGGCTATGTGGGGGAGTTGGCTGTACTATTTCATGGGTATTTCGGTGGATGCGCCTTTTACTCAATATCCCCGTACTCCGGTATATCTTGATATGCATAGCATGATTAATTTCGGATTAATATTGGGAGTTGCAATAGCAGCTCTTTTAGCACGAGAATTCAAGGTAAGGACAGAGGATTGGCGCGGTTATGTTGCTGCCACCGCTGGAGGCGTATTGATGGGGTTTGGAACGGTTATAATGCCGCCCTGCAATGTCGGTTGCTTTTATTCTTCTACAATGGCACTTTCCTTGAGTGGACCGGTCGCGGCATTCGGCCTCATTCCTGGGGCTTATGTTGGTGGCTTATTTCTCAAAATACAGGCCGTAAAAGCTGCGGCAGACATTGATTTTGATTCACTACCGAAAGGGAAACCGGCCAGCAAAAAAGCTTTATCCCATCAGCCCATGCTGGGGGTGTTGATCATTTTGATGCTTGCTGCCATAGCCCTGATATATGCATATAATGGGAAATCAAAGTTTGCAGGGCTGCTATTTTTTGGCGCACTCTTCGGGGTTATTTTTCAGAGGTCACGGCTCTGTTTTTGTTCAGCGTTCCG
>Ga0316616_100001100_pt1 | contig 10422 bp, 5 predicted proteins | sample OWC_Aug_M1_C1_D1_FD_207660 | JGI IMG/M metagenome (GOLD analysis project Ga0316616, IMG submission 207660) | Wetland soil microbial communities from Old Woman Creek delta, Ohio, United States - OWC_Aug_M1_C1_D1_B | ecosystem: Environmental > Terrestrial > Soil > Wetlands | place: USA: Ohio...
GACTATAGCTGCGGGAACTACCTTTACCATCAGTATCCCTTGTGTCCCGAACCAAGCGATAAAGGCATTTGAGTTACAAATAGCATACAACCCTTCCTTGCTGAAGGCAAATTCCGTATCAAAAGGGACCATCTTTAGAAGTTATTCAACTTTTTTCAACGATGGGACCATCGACAATACCAAAGGAACGATCACAAGCATCTATGACATTATTCTTGGAACAGGCAGCACCTCATCAAGCGGAACCCTCGTTACCATATCATTTACCGCAAAAACCACCACGGGGACTTCAGCAATCAGCCTGAAAAATGTCGGCATCCTCAATAGTGCAGGATACATCCCCCATACGCTGACCAATGGAAGCGTTCAAATTACACAAGCACAACAAACCAACAATCCTGTTGTTTATGATGATATGACTCCCATAAACAAATCGACAAATATTCCCATTACGACAAAATCTCTCAGCATAAGCATGCGAGATCCAGAAGGAAAATCTTTTGATTACTCCATACAAACATCCCCAAACATCGGGAGGGTGTCAGTGACAAATGCCGCCAATGGAACAAAAACCTGTACATTATCTGGTTTGAAATATGCAACAACCTATAAATGGTATGTCAACGCAACCGATGGCGTGAATTGGAAACGACGGTGGTATGTGTTTACAACCGCCTTGGACTCATCTAGTAATATTTTTACATTTTCATCAGTAACCCCTGGAGACGGAACGATAGGAATCCCAATAACGACTTCGAAAATATCTATTACTGTTCAAAACACCCAAGGACATAACTTCGACATGACGATAAAAACAAGCCCGAATATCGGGTCTAGCACCCGGTCGAATGCGGTCAACGGAGTGAAATCATTAACTATCACCGGACTTTCATATAGTACAACCTATCGTTGGTATGTCTCATGCAAAGATGTCACGAACGGACAATGGACGAACCAATCATATTGGTTTAAAACCGAATCAGATCCAAATGGTGGTGGGTCTTCTTCAGGCGGCGGTGGAGGTGGCGGGTCAACCTCAGGTGATGATGACCTATCGACTCCTTCAGAGGATATCACCTATGAAGGATATCCTCTCAAACCCGAAGGACCAACATATATTGAACCGGGGGTGAATTATTATTACACCAGTTCAGTGGTTGGTTTAGAAAACACATCAGCCCGGTTACGATTTTTTTGGGGAGACGGGACGTATAGCGAATGGACAGACCTTGTCCCAACGGACGTGAACATCTCCCTGTCACATACCTGGGCGAACCTCTCATCTTATAATATCACCGTCATTGCACAGGATGAGTATGGTATCAATAGTAGTCTTTCTGAGGCTCTCACCGTACTTGTATCAAGCGCTGGCTCTGAAGAAGTGCCATCTGCTGTCAATATTACGACATCCCCAAGTAATATCTCAACGAATCAAATTATCGAATTCATACCAATAAACAACACTATTGCAGGCGAAAAAATCAGCTCGTATTATTGGGAATTCGGGGATGGAAAAACCGCGACAAATAAAAAACCAAAAAACATCTATACTACCCCTGGGCAGTATATAGTAAATCTGACTATTACCGATACAGCGGGGAACATGTACACAGAAAAAATCATCGTAACGGTGGAAGCCGCCGCTTTGGTAACAGCTCAGAACAAAGCAGATTTTCTCCCGTTCATTCTCATCAGCAGTAGCACGATTGGTTTAGTGATCACCATCATCATTTTCTTCTTTTTATTTTCAAAAGAACTGCTGCATCTCCCATTTAAAAAATACATATTCTTTATATTCAATCTCGTGAAGCGTTTTGCGAGAAATCTCGTTGCGGAGCTGCGTTCCATCTCGCTCAGACCAAAACCTACGAAAAAAATCTCAGATATTCATGAGACTGAAAAAATCATTTCCCATGTTGAATATTCAACTCCAAAAGAATACAGTGCCTCCTCGGTGGATGATTTAGAACTTGCTTACATCCATAAAAAAATTGACCAACTCATCATGGATTTATAAAATAAATCTCTCTGGCGAGCTAGAGTCAACAATTTCTTTATTTTTAAGATAGCGCAGTCATTTAATACTCTTCAGAAATTTAATAATTTTTCCAAAAAGATTTACCATATTACACACGAAATAAATACGTTTTTATATTGAATAGATGTTCGTCTAGAAAGATATTATATGTTTCTTGTTTCTCTTACAAAGGATGGAATCACTCAGAATTTTCAATCGATTAAAACCGAAGAGATGAATCTTCATTCATGGAAAGTTACCATCGTGACGGATAACCTGTTATCTGATGCTATCTCTGATACTACAGGTTTTTCAGTAGTGGAATCCCCTCTTATACATACCCCTGATTTTTCAAAAATTATTTTTTCAAAGATTCAGTATTCTGAGAAAGACAAAACCCTTCATATTTTCAGATCAACGGCTTCTGGCCGACCAATCTATTATCATTTCAACCCTAAAGGAGAGTTTTTTTGTTCGTCGCATATCTCCCTCTTACGAACTGCTGGCGTTCCAATATTAGAAAACACCGATGCGCTTCCCGAGTTCTTTGTTTTTCGTTTCGTTATGCCCCCTAAAACGATGTATAAGGATATCTTTCAGCTCGGTAGCGGAGACAACCTGCAGATAAAAATAGAGACAGAGAAGACCCATATAGCACAGAATCTGAACTATCATCCCCCAAACATCCTTGATAATCACCCTTTTGATTCCGTCGTTGAGCAAACATACCACTATTTAAACGACTCCATTCGCCTTCTTGGCCCACGTCAGAACAATATCTCTGTTCTGTTTAGTGGGGGGCTCGATTCGTCCATCCTGTTTAAAATCTGCCAAAAAAACTTCCAGACAGATACGACCTTTTCCACCGCTTTTCCTTTTGAGAACCCGGAGAAAAACATCGAAAAAGAATATTCCTCCTCTGCGGCAGCTCTCTTTCAAACACAGCATACCTTTTTAGATATCTCTTCAACAGAGTATATCCATGGATTGCTTGAGGCAATCTTCAAAGCTGAAGTACCAATTCATCATCTCCAATCAGTGCCCATCTATTTACTGTTCAAAAAAATCCCTCGCCATAAGAATATCGTTATCTCTGGACTTGGGGCTGATGACCTTTTCGGTACAACCACCCAATATTACCAATATCAAATCCAGAGAAATCTCTTAAAGAGAATCTTCATAAAATACATTAAAACCTCCTCAATAAAATATTTATTTACTCTGGCAAATGCCAATTGGAAAAATTACCAAATGATTCAAGAAAACTACCAAAAATCAACAGTTCCCATCACAAACTCATCAAACCTTGTCTGGTCCCTCGGAACATATGGCAGTATGGACTGGACATCACAGTATTTCAACACAACACAGGGAGATATCATTAAGAATCGGTACACCGAAATAATCAAATTCCAGGATCGATCGTTATATGACATCATCTCCCTTCTCTTATTTTTAGGCTCTGCATCAACCACCCAGGGCATCTGGTCTAAACTAGGGGAAAGTGAAAACAAAATACTCTACTGTCCTTTCACCGATAAAAATATCATTGATTACGCTTTTTCAATACCCTGGAAAATAAAACTTAAAAAACCAAAAAATATCCTCAGACATGTTGCACAAAGGATAGAAATCCCATCAGAAATCATTAATCGTCAGAAAAGCGGTTTCGGTGTCGATCCAAAGTTATGGGCACAGAAAGACGGTATCTTTGAATCCCTCTTACCATTGGCCAAGCATTTTTTCAAAGAAGAGGAGATCCGGAAAATGCAATCATCAGATATAAAGAAAGCAATGATTTACTGGAATATGCTGAATTATTCTATCTGGAAAAAGGTTTGTATTCAGAATCAACCCGTCGAGGCATTATTAGAGGAAATATCGTAACAACATTCACTTATTCATACCAAAAATATTTAATCATTTTTTCATTGTACTCTTCAACTTAGCAGCAAAAAAAAAAAAATATGACAGGTAAAACATGAAAGAAAAAAATGTTGTTGTGACGGGTGGTGCGGGCTTTATCGGCTCTAATCTCGTTAAATTTTTAGTAGATGATAATCATGTCATCGTCATCGATGATCTTTCAACGGGGTATATTCACAATATACAGAATCTTATTTCTTCAAAAAAAATCACCTATGTAAACGGGTCTATCACCAATCTGGAACTATTGCAAGCGGCCTTCAAAGATGTCGATTATGTGTTCCATCAAGCAGCGATTCCTTCGGTCCCTCGAAGTATTAAAGACCCTCTTAAAAGCACTACGGTCAACGCATTAGGTACTCTGAATGTTCTTGTAGCCGCGCGGGATAATCATGTGAAAAAAGTGATTTACGCATCATCCAGTAGTGTCTATGGTGATACACCTACATTACCCAAGCAAGAAGATATGATTCCCAATCCGTTATCCCCCTACGCGGTGAGTAAACTTACTGCAGAATACTTCTGTGGTGTTTTTACACGAATCTATGGATTACAAACAATCGCCCTGCGGTATTTCAATGTGTATGGCCCCTGGCAGGATCCTACCAGTGAATATGCTGCGGTCGTCCCTAAATTCATCACGAGTGTATTAAATGGAAAATCCCCTGTGATTTATGGTGATGGACAACAGACCAGGGATTTTACTTTTGTTAATGATGTAATCTCCGCCAACGTCCTTGCCGCAGAGAGCACTTCAACCGGTGTTTTTAATATCGCTGGAGGAAAACGTATTTCAATAAATGAGTTAGCTGGATTGATAATTAAAACATGTAAGAAAGATGTCCAATCAGAGTACCGTGACAAACGTGATGGTGATATCCTTCATTCCCTTGCGGATGTTACCCGTGCAGAAAAAGGGTTTAACTTTATATCCAGGTTTAGTATTACCGACGGTATTGAAGAGACGATAAAATGGTATCAGCAACAGAAGTAAAAAATAAGGTCATCTGCATTGTCGGGTTAGGGTATGTGGGGCTTCCTCTTGCAGAGGAATTCTCTAAACATTTTCGAGTAATCGGTTTTGATGTGAACGAAAGAAAGATAAAATCCCTCAGTCAATTATACAGCAATTTTGAAATAACGTCCAATCCAGGGAAGATAAAGGAAGCAGATATCGTCATTATCGCTGTTCCAACACCGGTGACAAAATCTCAACAACCAGACCTCTATCCAGTTATATCAGCATCTGAAATTGTGGGACGCAACCTTAAAAAAGGAGCAATAGTCGTTTTAGAATCCACTGTCTATCCCGGAGTATCTGAAGAAATCATGGGTCCCATTATTGAAAAAGAATCAGGGTGTAAAATTGGTGTAGATTTTAAGATAGGGTATTCACCTGAACGGGTCAACCCAGGAGATAAGGAACACACCATTGATAAAATAAAAAAAATAGTCTCAGGGATGGATGAAGCGGTAGCAGATGAACTCTGTGAAGTATATGGGAAAATCACCACGGTGTACAGAGCTCAGAGTATTAAGGTAGCAGAAGCAGCAAAAGTAATTGAAAATATCCAAAGAGACCTCAATATCGCATTAATGAATGAGCTGTCATTGATCTTTTACAAGATGAATCTCGATACAAAAGCTATCCTGGACGCAGCGTCAACCAAATGGAATTTTATCCGCTTTTCACCAGGACTTGTCGGAGGACATTGTATCCCAGTCGACCCCTATTACCTTGTATATAAAGCAAATGAGCTAGGATATCATGCACAAGTCATTCTCGCAGGCAGAGCAATCAACGATTATATGCCTCGACATGTTGCTCATCTTACGGTAAAATCACTGAATGAGGCAAACAAAATCATTAAGGGCTCAAAAGTCCTCATCATGGGGCTCACGTTTAAAGAAAACGTCGATGACACCAGAGAGACACCCGTACGAGAGATCATTAAAGAATTAAAAGAATTTCACTGTGACCTCTATGGGTATGATCCCATGATAGGGAAGGATCAGGTAGAAAAATTCGGTATTAAAAACGTGGAAAATCTGAACAAAATTCAGGTAGATTGCATTATCATAACGGTGGTTCATGATGTTTTTAAGACCATGTCATTAGATTCTTTGATGAATTTAATGAAGAATAATCCAATTTTGATAGATGTCAGAGGGTTTTATGATGAGGATGCGAGAAAAAAGGACCTCATCTATCGTAAACTATAATTGACATAAAAAATCTATCTTATCTTTTTTTTTTAAAAAAAAAATAAGACCCGGATATTCCTCTCGTCAAATCAAGATTTTTTAAAATCAACAGTGATTGTATAATCCTTGTCAATATTTTCGAAGGTATACATGGAGATCACCCCTTTTGAAACATCATCAATAGAGACATCCTCAATGTGATACCCTGCATCAGCAGTAATTATGATGGTGACGTTCGTTCCTGGATCTGCATAGATACCGCCTTCCGGAGAAATCGAACCTCCATAGTTTTTAACAGTCTCGATTGTGTATTGGGTTTTTACATCTATTGTGTGATTATTAGCAACATTCGAAAAAGTATAGTTGGAAACCGGTCCAACAGGCTTCCTATCCACATAGACATCAATGATTTGTTTCTCGGTAGACGTGATATAAAACGTCTGATTCATCCCTGTTAGAACCCCTACCGCGCCAGAAGGCTCAATCTGTGCACCTTTACCTGCTGAAGCAGAGATGATAAACGGTCTCCAGGATAACACAAAAACCTCATCTAAGTCACTAATTTTATTCACATTAGGAAAATCTTCATACGATAAAAGATTTACAATCCTTTTGTAGGATTCATAATTTTTTATTTTTTCCGCTTCTAAATACGTAATATAAAGGTCTTTGTAAACCACTGACAAATTACCTCGATTAAAAATATTTGGTGATAGTAAAGGATTTCTTAACGCCCCGTTCGCAAAATCAAAACCCTGGATATCATAGATTGCATCGCCAACCCCCGTATATCCATAGTAGGATTGTCCCTGTGGTATATTAATGGTGGATGCTATTGCATACTCTTTCTCAGAGGCTCTACCGTCGAAGGGACCTGTACCTGTATAATATTCAGGGTCGATATTGTAAATATTAAAAATTAGAAAACCGATAACTACGAATACAATTGATTTTCGAAGTATGTTATTTTTAAGACTAAAAATCAGGGCTGCAAGAGGAATTGCCCCGAAAAGCCAACCAAAAGGTAAAAACCTATCTGGGTAGATTAAAGAACCTAAAATAAGTAAGGATATAGCGCCAAGACCTAGACAGAAGAATAAATAAAATGTAAAAGAGAGGTTTTCTATCATCTGTTTTGTTCTTTTCAAAAACAAATGAAGCAAAAGAATTAATGCTAAAATCATTTGGAAGAAGAAAAAACCATAAAATAAGACATTTCCTCGGAATGTGACAATGGTGGTATCAATACCGATTCTTTGACCGTAACTTGAGAACTCTCGTATCCCTATAGATTCAAGATATATTTTATAAAAATCATTGATTATCCCCGGCGTAAAAAATAACCAGTAAAAAACCATAGTTAATAGTAGAATAATAAAAATAGTTGTTATATTAATCTTGTTAAAACTCAATGTTTTGAATTTCTTTGAGAGGAGTGGGATCATCTTTGAAAATACGATAAAAATAACAAGGAGCGTCATAAGCATCATTGATGTAAAATGGTGAGAAAGGACCACGATAGGGATTAACAACAGTGTTAAAGCAAGATACCGAGGGTCATCCCTGCTTTTTGCTTTATATAAGACTAAGAAAAACAAAATAAAGAAGTAAATCGCGAAACTTTCTCTGACAAAAAAAGATTCGAAGCTAATGAATTTTGGTATGGTTCCGACAATAAGACAGGATAATAGTGCTGCTTTTTCATCTTTATAAATCGTATGAACAAACAAATAGATGGAGATGGCGATAATTGATTCAAGAAATGATGGAAGAAATTTTGCTATTAAAAGGGGATCTACGTTGATAACATCTGAGATGGAAGCAGTTATTATATGTAAGAGTGGCCATCCTGATACATCTGATTCAGGATTAATTATAAAGTGATTACTGGAGATAATTGTTTTAAGAAAATTAAAATCTCTATAGGAGTCGCTTTCAGCTAAACCAAAGTAATTTATCTGATAGAGAATATGGAAAAGGAAGAAAAGGAGGATGATTTCGAATAATACGAATTGTTTATCTGTTAGGTAAAAAATTTGATATAAGATAATTACTACCATTATGATAACAGATACCCAGAAGAGTAGTATCTTAAGTTCTTCTGATAAATTAAAACGTAAATTTATACAAAATAAAACGATACTTAAGAAGAAGATAATTGTTAATAATTTTTTTGTTATCATATCCTTCCATCGCTATCTGATGTATCATAATAGCTGTTTTTTTAAATGCATTACATTAGGAATCTGGTTATATTTTTTTTCTTTTTTTTCTAAGGTATCTGAAACCATGATTTTTCTTGTACCTGTTTTCATTGAAAAGATTGATGAGGTATAGGGAGAGGATCATCATTTCCCGGGGATGGTATTTTTTTGCTGTTTTTTCAGTTTGACATTATATCGCAGCAGCTTTAAATAAGATGGGTGACACAACTTTTCATGCTAATTAATAGCAAAGGTAGGTATCAACAGGAGAGATGGCTATGAGAAAAATAACCATAACCCTTCAAAAAAAATCGATATTCCTCATCACCGTATTCATCAGTTTTCCGATGTTATTACAGGTCCCCCTTGCATCCTCAACAATACCGGATTATGACGTTAACAGCGACGGATCCTGTAACCTCATCGATTTTGTCCTCATCGCAAACCGTTTCGGAGAAACAGGATCCCCCGGGTGGACTCGAGAAGATGTCGATAAAAATGGTCTCATAAACACCTTAGACATTGTAGAAGTCTCAAACAACTATGGACAATCCGGATGGTCAAATGATGCAAGTCGCATCCAGAAACTCTCCATAGCATACAGTAACACAATGACGAGTCCTACGAACCAAGCATTCATCGCAAACCATTTTGATATGCTTGATTGCCCAAAAACACAATACTCTGCCGCAGCAAATGTCAAACAAATGAACCCTGACATCCTCATCATCGGCTATTATGACGCGATCTTTCAGGATATAACATGGTCCGATTGGCAATATGTCAACAGCCATGAAGATTGGTTCATTCACGATGTCAATGGAAATCGGATTGAACGAGTGACATACCCTGGACAATATCTTATGGACCCAAGCTCTGGCTGGGCTGATTACTGTGCACAACAGAACAAACAATTTTTACAAAACAATCCTCATTACAATGGTATTTTCGCTGATGATACCTCCTCTGATTTAATCGATGACGGATACACCTTCGAAATACCATACTCACAGTTCGAAAATGACGTCATAGAAAACTGGGCTGAGTGGATGATCCAATACATGCAAAAAGTAAAAACAGCTATCGGAAGCGATATTCTCATGCCAAACGCATGGAAACATATGGAAATCTGTGAAGATGGAACGCATGCAATCTTCTGGGAAAACTTCATCCACGGTCGCAGTAGCGCATACAACGAAAATGGATTAGGAACCGCAGGGTGGAACTATGGACTTGTAGCCGTCGATGCATTGCATCATCAAGCAGAACTCGGTAACATCATCGCAGTCAACAGCGGATGCAAAGATGCAAATTCTCACCCTGTTGAAGCAAAACAATGGATGCTCTTCACCTATGCATGTTTCTCCTTCGCGGTCTTAGATCTTAGCAAAGCCTACTTTTCATGGCAATTCTTCAATAGCGACTCAACCCATGGATATTACTCAGAGATGGAGATGAACCTTGGAGCACCTGTTGGGGATTACTACCATGTAAGCGGAACAGCTCAAGTCTACGCACGACAATTCACCAATTACTATGTCGCAGCCAACCTCAACCTCCTAGGAACCGGCAGCGTCACTTTCACCCTCAATGGTGCAACCCATACCTTGGCACCAAGGACAGCGGTTTTTATCCCAAAATAATTACCACAACGAAACAACGAATATCTTAGAAAATAACAATCTACCCACATTACTCCTTTTTTTTTTAAAATAACACAATGAATCCGTTCGATGTATCTCTTTCTTCTATTTATGACAGTGATTTGAAATAGAAAAAAATTATATAATCTCAAACGATAATCATACAAAATACTACAACTGAAGATGGAGAAAAGAAAGGAGACTATCAAGAAGGGGTAATACCTCTTGATGGTTCAAAATTTATTTATTACCATAACTAACGATAGCGGTGTTAATAACAATGTCTCAGGAACATCAACTGTTTATTAAAAGAATAGGCGCGGTCGGCATCGCCCAAACATTTCAAAGTATGAAAGGTTTAATCCTTCTCCCTGTTTTCACAAAAATTCTTGGTTCCTCTGATTATGGAGTCTGGAGTTTAATATTA
>Ga0316616_100001101_pt1 | contig 10421 bp, 5 predicted proteins | sample OWC_Aug_M1_C1_D1_FD_207660 | JGI IMG/M metagenome (GOLD analysis project Ga0316616, IMG submission 207660) | Wetland soil microbial communities from Old Woman Creek delta, Ohio, United States - OWC_Aug_M1_C1_D1_B | ecosystem: Environmental > Terrestrial > Soil > Wetlands | place: USA: Ohio...
GCCGAACAGGACGATGATCGCGTAGATCGACATGTCGGCCTTGATCAGCGCGGCGTAGAGCCCGGTCATGACCAGGATGGACAGGTTCTCGTTGAAGTTCTGCACCGCGATCGAGTGGCCGGCGCCCATCAGGATGTGGCCGCGATGCTGCAGCAGCGCGTTCATCGGCACGACGAAGAACCCGGCCAGCGCCCCGATGATCACCATCAGTACCAGGGCGATCGTCGCGTCGCGCACCACGACCATGACCATCACCACCAGCCCCATGGCGATGCCCAGCGGGATCACCCGCACCGATTTTCGCAGCGAGACCAGCCGGGCGGCGAGGATGGCGCCGATGGCGATGCCGACCGCGACCACGCCCTGCAGCATGCTCGCCTTGGACAGGTCGAGCTTCAGGGCGGATTCGGACCAGCGGATCACGATGAACTGCAGCGTGGCCCCGGCGCCCCAGAACAGCGTGGTCACCGCCAGCGAGATCTGGCCCAGCCTGTCGCGCCAGAGCAGGCGCAGGCAGTGGTTGAAGTCGTGGATCAGGTAGAGCGGGTTCTTGCGCAGCACCTTGTGGTCCACGCCGGTGTCCGGGACGTAGAGATTGAACAGGGCGGCGATCAGGTAAAGGATCCCGATCACCGCGATGGTCATCTCCGGCACGGTGTTGATCCCCGTGTTGATCAGCGGCAGGTCGAAGGCCAGCAGGCTTTTGCTGACCGCCGGGGTGATCAGCGCGCCGCCCAGCACCGTGCCCAGGATGATCGCGGCCACGGTCAGGCCCTCGATCCAGCCATTGGCCACCACCAGCAGGCGGTGGGGCAGGTACTCAGTCAGGATGCCGTACTTGGCCGGGGAGTAGGCGGCCGCGCCCAGGCCGACGACGGCATAGGCCATCAGCGGGTGCACGTCGTAGAACATCATCGTGCAGCCGCCGATCTTGATCGCGTTGCTGATGAACATCACCCGCCACTTCGGCATCGAATCGGCGAAGGCGCCGACGAAGGCGGCCAGGGCGACGTAGGAAACGGTGAAGAACAGCTTGAGCAGCGGCTCGTATTCCTGCGGCGAGGACATGTCGCGCAGGATCCAGATGGCGGCGATCAGCAGGGCGTTGTCGGCGAGCGCAGAAAAGAACTGCGCCGCCATGATGATGTAGAAGCCGAGCGTCACGTTCGCGCCGCCTTGATGGGGCGATAAATTTTTTGGGGTAGCGGCGTTATACCACGCCGACCTGACCTTTGTTCGGTCGGCGGGCCCGGTCGGGCACGCGCCGGACGTGCCGCTGCGGCATTAGGCTATCTAATGCGCCCCAATTGTGTTTGAATATCAGGCATAAGTAATCCGTCCGGAGACAGATAATGGCCGATCGCAGACTGCAGGTGTTCCATGCCGTCGCCAAGCAGCTCTCGTTTACCAAAGCGGCCGAAGTGCTGTTCATGACCCAGCCTGCAGTCACCTTTCAAATCAAACAGCTGGAAGAACATTTCAATACTCGGCTTTTCGATCGTGGCCATGGCCGGATCTCGCTGACGCCGGCCGGCGAGCTGGTGCTGGAATACGCCGAGCGGATCCTCAACCTGTCTTCGGAGCTGGATGTCCGGCTGGCGGAGATGACCGGCCAGATCGGCGGCCCGCTGCTGGTCGGCGGCAGCACGACGATCGCCGAGTTCCTGCTGCCGCGCATCCTGGGCGAGTTCAAGTCCAAGTACCCGACGGTGAAGCCGCGGCTGATCGTCGGCAATTCCGAGACCATCGAGACCCGGGTGGCGGAACATACGCTGGACATCGGGCTGATCGAGACCCGCTCCCACCACCAGAACCTGCAGAGCGAGATGTGCTGCGAGGACGAGTTGCAGGTGATCTGCAGCCCGAAGTTTCCGCTGGCGCGCTACAAGGAGCTGTCGCCGATGCAGCTCATGGAGCATCCCTACGTCAGCCGGGAGCCCGGCTCGGGCACGCGCGAGGTCACCGACGACTACCTGCGCAAGGGCGGGGTGGCGCCGGACAGCATGAACCTGGTGATGGAACTGGGCAGCCCCGAGGCGCTCAAGGGCGTGGTGGAAACCGGCCTGGGCTTCGCCATCGTTTCGCGCACCTCGGTACTCAAGGAAAAGGGCCTTGGCACCCTGATCACCATTCCGCTCAAGCCGCGGCTGACCCGGACCCTGGCGATGGTCTATCCGAAGGAGAAGTTCCGTTCGCGGCTGGTCAACACCTTCGTCGAGTTCGCCGCCAGCCATCTCAAACAGGTGATCGCGATCTCCGCCTGAGCGGCCGAACCGAATGAGCGGGCAGGAGGGCCGGCTGCTGGAGTTGTTCCGCCGCCTGGACGCGCGCGGGCGCGAGAGCCTGCTGGATTTCGCCGGGTTCCTCGCCGCGCGGCTGCCGGTGCCCGGCCCCGGGCCCGGGCCGGTCGAGCGGCCGGCGCAGGAGTCCGTGGTCCAGGCGATCCGCCGGCTGAACCGCAGCCATCCGTCCCTGAAACGCCACCGCCTGATGCCCCGGGTGGAAAAGTTGCTGGCCGCCCACATGGTGGACGGCCGGCCGGCCGGCGAGGTGATCGACGAGCTGGAAGCGTTGTTCGCGGCGGAACACCGGCAGGCCGGCGGTGACTAAACCCGGTATCGACTGTCAAACGACCCGAACCCAATGCCCCGACCCATCCTGGCCACGATCGATCTGGACGCGCTGCGGCACAACCTGGGCGTGGCGCGCCGGCACTCGGGACGCGCGCGCATCTGGAGCGTGATCAAGGCCGAAGCCTACGGTCACGGACTGCTGCAGGCCGCCGAGGCGATCGCCGACCTCACCGACGGCTTCGCCCTGCTGGACATGCAGGACGCCCTGCGGCTGCGCGAGGCCGGCCTGCGCCATCCGATCCTCCTGCTCGAGGGCTTTTTCGATCCCGAGGACCTGACCCTGGCCGCCGAGCACGGCCTGACCCCGGTGATCCACAGCGTCGAGCAGATCGAGATGCTGCGCCTGGCGGCGCTGCCGGTCCGCCTGCCGGTCTATCTCAAGCTGAACACCGGCATGAACCGGCTCGGATTCCAGCAGGCGGCCTTCGAGGCGGCGCTGGCGCGCCTGCGCGCCCTGCCCGCGGTGGGCGAGATCACCGTGATGACCCATTTCGCCGACGCCGACGGCGAGCGCGGCATCCGCGAGCAACTGGAGCGCTTCATGCGCTGGCTGAACGGACGCGCCTACCCGCTCAGTCTGGCGAACTCGGCGACCCTGCTGCGCTTCCCGGAAGGCCTGGGCGACTGGGTGAGGCCGGGCATCATGCTCTACGGCGGTTCTCCCTTCCCCGCGCTGAGGAGCGCCGAGGATCTCGACCTGCGCCCAGCGATGACCCTGGAAAGCCGGATCATCGGCGAGCAGTACCTGCAGCCCGGCGACCGGGTCGGCTACGGCGGGGTATTCCAGGCCGACCACGCGATGCGGGTCGGGGTGATCGCCTGCGGCTATGCGGACGGCTATCCGCGCCATGCGCCGAACGGCACGCCGGTGCTGGTGGACGGGCAGCGCAGCCGGACCGCCGGCCGGGTATCCATGGACATGCTGGCCGTGGATCTGACCGACCTGCCCGGCGCCGGCGTGGGGTCGCGGGTGGTGCTCTGGGGCGAGGGGCTGCCGGCCGACGAGGTCGCCGAGGCAGCCGGGACGATCAGCTACGAGCTCTTCTGCGCCCTGGCCCGCCGCGTGCCGGTGGCCGTAAGGGGCAACGGGTAGCGTGGCCCATGGGCGACCCGCAGAGCGCCGGGCGCAATCCGCGGCGGGATGCCATGCCGGCCTACCGGGGGTTCCCCGGGAAGGCCGCGGCGATCAACCTGCTGCGCGTCCTGCACCTGGCCGGGGTCGTCGGCCTCGGCGCGATGCTGCTCTCGGGCGCGCCCTGGCAGGGCTGCGGCGCGTACTGCCTGCTCGTGCTGATTCCAGGCGGCGCGATCCTGGCCCTGGACATCTGGAGCCATCCGGCCTATCTGATCGAGGTCAAGGGTGCCGGCATGCTGGTCAAGCTCGCCCTGGTCGGATCGATTCCCTTCGCCGGCGATGCCCGCCTGACGCTCTTCTGGGCCGCGCTCGGCCTCTCGGTGCTGGTTTCGCACGCGCCCGGCAGTCTGCGCAACCGCCGGCTGATCCGCTGACCGGCCGGGCGGCGAACCCGGGCTTTGCAGCCGGCTTGCGGTCCGGAGCAATCCGTAAGAGGCTATTGACTGTGCCGCACCCTCCATTACACTAATTTATTTTCCTATCGGTCGTTCAACCATCCGAAGCCGAGCACGACGAGCACCGCGCGTGCGGTCCGCTCGTCCTGCGAAGCCCACTCCAGGAGCTATCCAACCATGAGCCAAGCCACCCCCGAATCCGCCGCCATTGGGGCGCCCGAATACGTGCGCCATGCCGGGCTAAAAGCCTGGGTAGCCGAGATCGCCGCCCTGACCCAGCCGAAACAGGTCTACTGGTGCGATGGCTCGGAGGAGGAATACCAGCGGCTGTGCGGCGAGATGGTCGCCGCCGGGACCTTCGTCAAGCTCAACCCGGCGAAGCGCCCGAACTCCTACCTGTGCCGCTCCCACCCCTCGGACGTGGCCCGGGTCGAGGACCGCACCTACATCTGCTCCGAGAAGAAGGACGATGCCGGCCCCACGAACAACTGGGCGCCGCCGGAGGAGATGCGCGCCAAGCTCAAGGACCTGTTCGCCGGCTGCATGCGCGGGCGGACGATGTACGTGATCCCCTTCAGCATGGGTCCGATCGGCAGCCCGATCGCCCAGGTCGGCATCGAGATCTCCGACTCGCCCTACGTCGTGACCAACATGAAGATCATGACGCGCATGGGCCGCAAGGTGGTCGATGCCCTGGGCAGCGACGGCTTCTTCATTCCCTGCGTGCATTCGGTCGGCGCGCCGCTGGCCGCCGGGCAGAAGGACGTGCCCTGGCCCTGCGAGCCGGACATCGGCCGCAAGTACATCGTGCATTTCCCGGAATCCCGCGAGATCTGGTCCTACGGCTCGGGCTACGGCGGCAACGCCCTGCTCGGCAAGAAGTGCCTGGCGCTGCGCATCGCCTCGGTGATGGCGCGCGACCAGGGCTGGCTGGCCGAGCACATGCTGATCCTCGGGCTGGAATCGCCCAAGGGCGGCAAGACCTACGTGGCGGCGGCCTTCCCGAGCGCCTGCGGCAAGACCAACCTGGCCATGATCGTGCCGCCCAAGGGCTTCGACAGCTGGAAGCCCCTGACGGTGGGCGACGACATCGCCTGGATCAAGCCGGCGCCGGACGGCACGCTGCGCGCGATCAATCCCGAGGCCGGTTTCTTCGGCGTGGCGCCGGGCACCTCCTACGACTCCAACCCGATGGCCATGGAGTCGATCAAGTCCAACGCGATCTTCACCAACGTGGTGCTCACCGACGACGGCGACGTCTGGTGGGAAGGCATGGGGCCGGCGCCGGCGCACGGCATCGACTGGCAGGGCAAGGACTGGACGCCGGATTCGGGCCGGGCGGGCGCTCACCCGAACGCCCGTTTCACCGCCCCGGCCGCGCAGTGCCCGACCATCGACCCGGCCTGGGAGGATCCGGCCGGCGTGCCGATCTCGGCCTTCATCTTCGGCGGCCGGCTGTCCAAGACCTTCCCGCTGGTCTACGAGTCCTTCGACTGGAACCACGGCGTGTTCATGGCCGCCACCATGGGCTCCGAGGCCACGGCGGCGGCGATCGGGCAGGCGGCGATCCGCCGCGACCCGTTCGCCATGCTGCCCTTCGCCGGCTACAACATGGCGAGCTACTGGGGCCACTGGCTGAACATGGGCAAGAAGACCGGGCTCAAGCTGCCCAAGATCTTCCGCACCAACTGGTTCCGCAAGGACGAGAACGGCAAGTTCGTCTGGCCGGGCTACGGGCAGAACATGCGCGTGCTCAAGTGGATCGTCGACCGGGTCAATGGCCAGGTCGGCGCGGCCGAGAGCCCGTTCGGCCTGATGCCGCGCTACGAGGACCTGGACTGGGGCGGCCTGGACTTCAGCAAGGCCAAGTACCAGCAGATCATGGACATCAGCCGCGCCGGGGCGCTCGCCGAGATCGAGGAGATCAAGGACTTCTTCGCCAAGTTCGGCGCCGCGCTGCCGCCGGAGCTGGAGAAACAGCGCCAGGCCTTCGCCGAACGCGCCGGGAAGGCGCCGGAGGTGTGGAGCATCGCCGAGGCGGCCTGAGCGGCGGCCCCGGCACACCCGATCGCGCGGCGGCCGGTCCATCGGCGGCGTGACCGGGGCGGCCCGGCCTTTCCGGCCGGGTCACTCGATAGAACGGTCGTCGGCGGCGGGGCCGCGTTCCCGCACGCCGGCGCGATACTTCCGGAAAGCAGGCAGCCGATATGGCCGAGGCGGACGACGGCGCTGCCCGATTGATCGGCGCGCTGGAAAGATGCGGCCTGGACCGCGCGGCCGCCCGGCAGGCGGCCGAGGACCTCCGGCGCAACGAAGTCGCGGCCATCTGCTGGAACGAGGACGACCGCGATGCTATCGTCCTGCACGCCTTCGAACTCGCGCGCGTCCGGGCACTGCTCGAACAGGCGGCGCAATCGAGCCCGGATGCGGACGCGCGGGACGCGATCGCGCAATCCCTGCGCGGGATCGACGAGCATGTCCGGCTGAACCGCTGGCCCGCGCACGTCGCCGAGGAAGACCCGGCATTGCTCGCCGCCCTGTGGCGCCGCCATCGGCGCGAACTTGCCGATGCTCTTGCCGACGGCGATGCCGGGCGGATCGCCCGGCTGAAGGCGCAGGGCGATCACTGGTTGCGGATGCTGCTCAGGCCGCCGCCCGCGATCACGCCGGCGGGGACAGTCGGCCCGATCGAAGACTGGGAACTCGGCGCCGGGCTGATCGGCGCGGCCGGCCGCCATGCGCGGGCGGTCGCCGAGGAGGCGCTGCGGGCCCGCCAGCCGACCGCCCGCGGTTTCCTCTGCGCCGTTTACGGCTGCCGCCGGATCTCGCGGCTGAACCGGCTGATCGACCTCCAGCGTTTCGACAGCGGCGGCTTTTCCGGATCGCTGGTGCAGACGCAGGCCGGGCTTGCCGCGCTGACCGAGAACCTGAGCGCCGCTCGCGAGGCGCTCGGGCCGGAACGCTTCGCCCGGATCACCGCCGCCTGGGGCAGCCTGGACGCGATGCGGCTGATCGCGGTGCTCGATCTGCATCCGCCGGGCATCACGCTCGGGGGCTATCGCCTGGCCTATCCGGTGGAGCACGCGCAGGCGCAGATGCCACCCTGGATGGAGAGCAGCAGCACGGGCGAGTTGCGCCCAGAGCCCTCCGGCGACGCCGGCGTCTACATCCTGCTCGCCGATCGCGGCCAGGCTGGCTCGTTCGACGCCGCCGCCAGGGAAAGGCTGCACGCGCAATACCTGGATTTCCAGAACGATCTGATCCGGCCGAACTACGACGCGCTGCAGCTCATCGTCGCCCATTCGGACGTGATGACCCGGCTGACCGCGCAGACGATACTCGCGCTGCTGCGCCGGATGGTCGAGGCCTACCGCAGGATCGCGCCCCGCGCGGACGGGGAGGCGGCGCTCGGCCGCTACGAGGCCGTGGTGGCGGAACTCGACCGGTCCTGGCGGGACCTGTCGCAGAGCGACGAACTGCCGGCCGACCTGCGGCACAGGATCACCAGCATCGGCGAGGCATCGCCGGGCGACGGCGACACCGCGCACGCGCTGATCCGCTTCCTGCACGAGCGCGGCAACAGGGCGCTGGAGCGGCTGATGACCGCGGCGCGCGCCGACCTGACGGTCACGGTCGGGCGCATCGGCGGCGAGGCCGCCGAATCCTTCCAGATCGCCCGCCTGGACGATGCGCCGATCGTCGTGCGCGGCGTGGTGCGCCAGCGCGCGGTGGCGGCGATCGTGCGCGCCGCGCGCTGGCTGGCCGTGCCCATCCCCGGCACCTTCGTGCTCGTGCGCAACCACGTAAGCTACAGCGTCAGGCTCGGCGAGCACCGCGCCGAGCTGTCGGCGAACATCGACGCGCCGGACCGGGAAGGGTTCATCCGGCTGCAGAGCTACCAGGGCGGCGTGGAGCTGGCCCAGCAGCTGCGCGGCGCCTTCATCCGCAAGGTGCTCGCCGAGGCGGGGCTGGCGGTCACCTGCGACCAGGACGGCCTGGTCGACGCCCTGGTCGTCGGCGTGCTGAACAAGGACCACGGCGCGCGCAGCGACGCGCAGATCGAGGCGGCGCTGGTCGTCGTGCTGCGCCTGCTCTGGTCGCTGCGCGATCTGGACTATGCGATGGCCTATCTGTTCGCGCAGGAACCGGTCGAGGCCGGAGCCGGCGCGACGCCGTCCGAGCGGATCAACGAGTTCGCGGCATCGCTGGCGCGGATCTTCCTGGTGGAGGGCAGGATACCGTTCGCCTACCGCGGCGACGGCATGCCCTTCGACGCCTATTGCGCCTACACCGGCCCGGGCATGCACCGGGAGTACAGGGCCTACCTCGCCGAAGAGCGGCAGATGGCGCGTTACCGCCTGTTCTTCACCCTGAACGCACTGCTGCAGAAGTTCGACCTGCCCGCGATTCCCCCCGGTACCGGCGGCGTCGGCCAGGACGTGATCGACCGCTACTTCAACCTGCCGCTGCGCGACGCGCTCGGCCGCGGCGAGCTGAGGCTGGATGCGCGCGGGCGCCCGGAGCGCAATCCGGACTACCAGCCGCTCAAGCAGATCACCCGGGAAGTGGTCGCGCGCGAGGACGAGGCGCTGCGCATCGCCGTGCTGCTGACCAAGTCGGACCTCGACCCGGCCTACCGGGTCATCGGCAGCATCGACCGGCTCACCGTGCTCGGCGCCCAGAAGGAGCTCGCGCCGAACGCATGGCTGGCGATCTACGGCCTGGCCGACGACGAGAACCGGACGGTCCTGTACGCGTTCGCCGAATATGGCGCGCCGCGCGGCGGGGAGCGCTGGCTTTCGCCCGGGGAACTGCGCCGCTGCCTGCGCAAGGCCGGCTACCGGGTGGCGGACAAGATCCAGATCCCGGCGTTCCGCAAGCTGGTCTCGCACCGCCTGCTGGTCGAGCGGCCGCGCGCGCGCAGCCGGATCATGGGCAGCTCGGTGCGCGGGCTGCTGGCGTCCGTGGGCGACGGATCCGTGCGCATAGGGCGCGTCACCTTCGACCGCGCCTTCTTCGCCGATCCGCGGACCCGCGGCGGCCGCGTGCTGCTGGTTCCGTTCACCACGCCGGAGGACATCGAGGCGATCCGGGCCGCCGAGGCGGTGCTGGTCACCAGCGGCGGGCTGCTCAGCCACGCCGGCGTCACCACCCGGGAATTCGCCATTCCCTCGCTGATCCTCCCGCACGCGGAATGGCTGCATTCGCCGGACGGACTCGCGGTCCGGCTCGAGGAGAGGCACCCCGGCACGACGCAGAAGACCGAAGAGGGTTTCTGGGTCAGCGACTCCGTGGTTTCCGAGACCGTCACCGTGCGCGAGGGCGACATCGTCCTGGTCTGGCCCTCGCAGGGCGTGGTATCGATCATCCCGATGTCCGGACCGATGCTCGAACAGGCCCACGAGCTGATGCTCGGGATCGCATCCGGCAGCCGCGGCGCTGCCGACGCCGGGCGCTGGCTGGAAGACCTGGCCGCGGCCGCCGATGCCGAACCAGCGTTGGCCGATGCGCTGGCCGATGCGCTGGCCTTCATTCTCGCCGAGGCCCTGTGGGACAAGCGCATCGACCCGGACGCCCGCAGGCAGCTGATCGACGTGGTACACCGAGCCCGCATCGGCATGCGGCCGGACGGGCAGGGACTGCGGCTTCCCGAACGATGCGCGGCCTACGTCGAGGCGCTGGTGCGCACGGTCCCGGAAAACGCGTTCGCGGAACTGGAACTGCTGCTCTCCGAGGTCGAGCGCAGCATCGCCGCGATCGCCGTGTACTGGCGGGCGATCAACATCCTCGCCGTGGTCGAGCGGCTGTGGCGGCAGGTCACCGCGCTCGCCGACAGCCTCGCGCTGTCCGACGGCCGGATCAAGGTGTTCGAGCGGCGCATCGACAGGCTGCGCCACCATCCGCGCATCGCGCTGCTGAGGACCTCCGCATTGCACGAGGTCGAGTCGTTTGCCCGGAGGAATCTGACCGAGGCCGAGCTTCCCGCCATTCGAAAAGCGCTGCGCCGGCTGGGCCACGGCCCGGGCAGGTTCAGGCCGCAGAGGCTGCTGCTGGTGTGCACCGCCAACGTCGATCGCAGCCCGATGGCGGAAATGCTGCTGAAGAGGATGCTGAGCGAGCAGGGGATCGGCGGCATCGAGGTCCGCTCCTGCGGCGTGGCGGCGATCGAGGACAGGCCGATGTCCGAGATCAGCCAGGCCCTGCTGCTCACCGAGGACGACCTAACGGCTGCGGACCACCGCAGCCGGCGCGTCGGCG
>Ga0316616_100001102_pt1 | contig 10421 bp, 9 predicted proteins | sample OWC_Aug_M1_C1_D1_FD_207660 | JGI IMG/M metagenome (GOLD analysis project Ga0316616, IMG submission 207660) | Wetland soil microbial communities from Old Woman Creek delta, Ohio, United States - OWC_Aug_M1_C1_D1_B | ecosystem: Environmental > Terrestrial > Soil > Wetlands | place: USA: Ohio...
TCGAAGGCCGTGCGCGTCGCCGGCAACGAGATGGACGAGGCGATCATCCAGTACATCAAGCGCAACCACAACCTGCTCATCGGCGAGCGGACGGCCGAGCAGATCAAGATGGAGATCGGGTCGGCGTACCCGCTCGACCAGCGGCTCAGCATGGAAATCAAGGGGCGGCACCTCGTCGAGGGCGTGCCGAAGACCATCACCATCACCGACGAGGAGATCCGCGACGCGCTGGCCGAGACCGTCAGCGTGATCGTGGACGCGGTGCGGGTCGCCCTCGAGCGCACGCCGCCGGAACTGTCGGCCGACATCGTCGACCGCGGCATCGTGCTGTCGGGGGGCGGCGCGCTCCTGCGCAACCTGGACATGCGCCTCCGCGAGGAGACGGGGCTCCCGCTCTCCATGGCCGAGGATCCCCTGTCGTCGGTCGTGCTCGGGGCGGGGAAGATGCTGGCCGACTTCAACCTGCTGCGCAAGATCTCCATCGACTGACGCATGGCTCGCGCGGACGCCGGCAGACGTGCCCGTTCCCTGCTGGTCGCGGTGGTGCTGGGACACGTCCTGCTCATCTCGGCGCAGGTCGGCACGCCCGCGGGGCCGTCGCTGCTCCGGACGACAGCCGTGGCCGTCGTCACGGAGTTCCAGGAAGGCAGCTGGGTCGTGGCAGGCGCCATCCAGTCGGTCTGGAACGGATACGCCGCGCTGCGCGGCGTGCGCGAGGAGAATGCGCGGCTGACGGAGGAGAACACCAGCCTGAACGTGCAGCTGCAGCAGGCGCGGGCCGGCGCGGCCGCCGCCGACCAGTTGCGCCGGCTGCTCGAACTGCGTCCGCTGCTGTCCTGGAAGACGACCGGCGCGGAAGTGGTGGCAGGCAGCCTGTCGCCCGACTACCGCGCCATCACCATCGACAAGGGCCTCAAAGACGGGATCGGGCGCGACATGCCCGTCCTGAGCGGCGCCGGCGTCCTGGGCCGGGTCGCGCTGCCGGCAGGCGACACCGCCACGGTCCAGCTCATCATCGACCGCAGCGCGGCGGTGGCCGTGCGGACCGAGCGCACGCGGACCGAGGGCATCGCCCTGGGCAACGGCGACGGGACACTGCGCCTCGAGTACCTGACCGCGACGGCCGATATCGCGCAAGGCGACGCGGTGGTGACCGCCGGACTCGACGGCGTCTACCCGCCCGGGCTGGCGGTGGGCGTGATCGAACGCGTCGAGCGGACGGGTACGACGTATCGCCAGGTGGTCATCAGGCCCTACGCGGACTTCTCGCGCCTCGAAGCCGTCCTGGTGCTGGTCGCGCCGGCCCCCGTGTGGGCCCCGCCGCTTGCCGCGCCGGCAGAGAAGGTGAATCGATGACGGCGCTCCGCGTCGCGGCCCTCGTGCTCGCAGCGGTGCTGATCCAGAGCGCCCTGTCCCGGTCGGGCGGCGGCGCCCTTGGCGACCTCGTCCTCGTGGCGGTGGTGGCGGCCGGGCTGCTGCATGGACGGGTGGCGGGCCTGCTGACCGGGACGGCGGCGGGCCTGCTGCAGGACGCGCTTGGCGGGGGCATGCTCGGGCTGAGCGGCCTGGGGAAGTGCATCGCGGGGTACGTGGCCGGCGTGGCCGGCACGCAGTTCATCGTCACGCAATGGGTGTCGCGCGGGTTCCTCTTCCTCGGGGCCAGCGCGCTCAACTCGCTGTGCTTCATCGGCCTCTCCATGCTGCTCGGCCTCCGGCGTTACGACAACCCGCTCCTCGAAGTCGTCACCCAGGCGGTCTTCAACGCCGCGGTCGGCGTGCTGCTGTTCTACGTGATCGAGTTCATGCCCGTGGCCCGCGAGCAGTGGTCTGCCGTGCTCGAGCGCCGGCGGAAGCGGCGGTACCACTGATGGCAGGCCCCCTCGTCACCGATCGGCGAGCGATGGCGACCCGGCTGACGGCGCTCAGCGCGGCGGCGGCCGCCGTGTTCTGCACGCTCGCCGTGGCCTTCTGGTACTTTCAGATTGTCGAGGGCGCGACCTACGCCCGGATGGCGGAGAACAATCATCTCCGCAGGCTCTCGCTCCGGGCGCCGAGAGGCGTCATGTTCGACCGGGAAGGCAACCTGCTCGTCGAGAACCGCGACGCCTTCACCATCTCGATCCTCCGCGAGCACAGCGCCGCACTCGACCAGACGATCCACCGGCTGTCGGTCGTCGCGGGCGTGGACGAGCAGGAGATCCGCGAGACGATCCGGCGGCATCGCGGCGAGCCCAGCTACCGGCCCATCACGGTCATCGACGATGCGACGCTCTCCCAGGTGTCGGCCGTGCTCGCCAGGCGCCTCGCCTTCGAGCTGCCGGGCGTCGTCGTCGAGCGGGTGCCCACGCGGCGCTACCCGTCCGTCGGCCTGGGCGCACACGTGCTCGGCTACGTCGGCGAAGTCGGCGAGGCCCAGATGGCGGCTGACGGCATTCGCAGCGGGTCGGTGGTGGGGCAGTCCGGCGTCGAGAAGACCTACAACGGGATGCTGATGGGCACCGACGGCGAGCGCCGGGTCATGGTGGACAGCGTCGGCCGCGAGATCTCCACGCTGGAAGAAGTGCCGGCGGCCGAGGGGCGGCGGGTCAAGCTGACCATCGACTACGCGCTTCAGCAGGCCGCCGAGGACGCGTTCCACGGGCTGGGGTACGAAGGGGCCGCCGTCATCCTCGACCCCCGCAACGGGGAGGTGCTGGCGCTGGTGAGCCTGCCCGCGTACGACCCCAACGACTTCGCCTCGGGCATCGACCGGGCGACCTGGAACCAGCTGAACACCGACCGCCTGCGGCCGCTGCAGAACCGCGCGATCCAGGGACGCTACTCGCCGGGCTCGACCTTCAAGGCCGTCGTGGCGGTGGCCGCCCTCGAGGAAGGCGTCATCACCCCGGATTTCAAGGTGACGTGCCACGGCGGCGGGACCTTCTTCGGCCGGTTCTTCAAGTGCCACCTGAAGGGTGGGCACGGCACCGTCGATCTCCGCCACGCGATCGAGAAATCGTGCAACACGTACTTCTACACGATCGGCAACATGGTCGGCGTCGATCGCATCAACAAGTGGGCCACGGCGCTTGGCCTCGCGGGCCGCACGGGCGTCGACCTGCCGAACGAGTCCGAGAGCCTGGTGCCCTCCACCGCCTGGAAGCAGGCGCGGACGGGTGAGCGCTGGTACCCGGGCGAGACGATTTCGGTCGCGATCGGCCAGGGCCAGGTGTCGGTGACGCCGATGTCGCTGGCGCTGCTCTACGCGGCCGTCGGGAACGGCGGGATTCACTATCCGCCGCGCCTGCTGAAGGCCATCGACGACGGCAGCGGGTGGAAGGCGGCCGAACAGCCGTCCCCCCGGGGCGTCAGGCTGAAGCCGGAGACGGTCGCCGCGCTCCATGACGGGCTGTGGATGGTCGTGAACGGGGCCGGCACCGGGGGCCGCGCCCGCGTCGACGGGCGCGACGTCGCGGGGAAGACCGGCACGGCGCAGGTGATCTCGATCCAGGGCGGCAGGGCGGCCGCGGGGCGCACCGAGATGGACCTTCGCGACCACGGCTGGTTCGCGTTCTTCGCGCCGCGTGACAACCCCGAGATCGCCGGCGTCATCTTCGCCGAGCACGGCGAGCACGGCTCGAGCGCGGCGCCGATCGCCAGGCACGTGATCGAGACGTATTTCGCGAAGAAGGACGGCATCACGCCGCCCGTGTTCACGCCGCCGGCCGCGCCGGCGGCGCGGGCGGGCCCCGCGGCGGCGCCGCCCGCGGGAGCGGCGGACCGATGATCGAGCGGGGTGAGATGTTCGAACGCCGCCTCTACCTGCACGTGGACTGGCTGCTGCTGGGCGCCGTGTATCTGCTGTGCGCGATCGGCGTCGTGATGATCTACAGCGCCAGCGGCGGATCGCGCCTGTATCTCACGCAACTGGCGGCCATCGCCCTCGGCACCGTCGCGCTGGTGATCTGCCTCGCCATCGACTACCGCTCGCTCGCCGACCGGTCGCACCTGATCTACGGCTTCATCATCCTGCTGCTCCTGTACGTCCTGATCTTCGGCGTCGTGCGCGGAGGCGGCCGCCGCTGGATTTCGCTGCCGCTCTTCAATCTCCAGCCGTCCGAGTTCATGAAGATCGGCCTCGCCCTCGTGCTCGCCCAGCTCTTCGGCGACAGCCGGCACCGCGCCCCGAACGCCCGCGACCTGGCGGTCGCCGGGGCCCTGACGGCGCTTCCGCTGGTGCTCATCGCGCGGCAGCCCGACCTCGGGACCGCCGCCACGCTGGTGCCCGTCCTGGTCGCGGTGGCGTTCGTGGCGGGCATGCGGCTGAAGGTGGCGGGCATCCTGCTGGCCGTGGCGGTGGTCGCCGCGCCCGTCGTCTGGAGCGTCGCCCTCCAGGACTACCAGAAGGGGCGGGTCCTGACGTTCGTCAATCCGTCGCGCGATCCCCTCGGGGCCGGCTACCAGCAGATCCAGGCGCGGATCACGGCCGGGTCGGGCGGCCTCTGGGGCAAGGGCTTCATGAAGGGCACCCAGGGCCAGCAGGGCTTCCTGCCGGTCGCGCACAACGACTTCATCTTCTCCGTGCTCGCCGAAGAGCACGGGTTTCTCGGCGTGCTGGCCGCCCTCGGCCTGTACGCCTTCGTCGTGCTTCGGACGATTGAAACGGCCCGCCTCGCGCGGGATCGGCTCGGGACCCTCCTCGTGATCGGGGTCCTGGCCAGTTTCACGTTCCAGGTGTTTTACAACGTCTCGATGTCGGCGGGGCTGGCCCCGGTCAAGGGGCTGACGCTGCCGCTCATGAGCTACGGGGGATCGTCGGTGATCGCCACCCTGGCCGGCGTCGGGCTCATCCTCAACGTGAGGATGCGGAGATTCACAAACTGATGAACAAGGAAATGATCGTCACCTCCAATGGCCACCAGACCCTGGTCGCCATTCTCGAGGATGACCAGGTGGCCGAGGTGTCGGTTGAACGCGAGCGCCAGCGCGGCGTCGTGGGCAACATCTACAAGGGCCGCGTCTCGAAGGTGCTGCCCGGCATGCAGTCGGCGTTCGTCGACATCGGGCTCGAGCGCGACGGCTTCCTCTACGTGTCGGACGTCGTCGACACGATGGACACGTTCGAGCGCATGGAAGGCGGCGACGAGGAGGGCGACGAGGGCGGGAGCGAGGCGGCCGACCAGGGCGGCGGACGGGGCAAGGGCGACCAGCCCAAGATCGAGACGCTGCTCAAGGCGGGCCAGGAGATCCTGGTCCAGATCGTGAAGGAACCGCTCGGCACCAAGGGCGCCAGGCTCACCTCCCACGCGACGATGGCGGGGCGCTTCCTGGTGTTCATGCCGACGGTGGACCATGTCGGCGTGTCCAGGAAGATCGAGGCGCGCGAGGAGCGCAGCCGGCTGCGCGGCATCGTCCGGGCGTTCCGCGAGTCGGAGGGCTTCACGGGGGGCGTCATCATCCGGACGGCGGCCGCCACTCGACCCGAGGCCGACATCGTCGCCGACCTCGTGTACTTCAAGCGGATCTGGGACGAGATCCGGCGGAACGTCGAGTCGTCGAAGTGCCCGGCGGTGGTGTACCGGGAGCAGGGCCTGGTGGCCAAGCTCGTCCGCGACCTGCTCACCGACGAGTACTCGGCCATCCGGATCGACGACGAGTCGGAGTACCGGCGCGTGAAGGACATGGTGCAGCGCTTCATGCCCGCGCTGGCGCCGCGCGTGAAGCACTACACGAAGGACTTCCCGATCTTCGAGGAGTACGGCGTGCAGTCGGAGATCGACAAGGCGCTGCGCAGCAAGGTGTGGCTGAAGTCCGGCGGCTACATCGTCATCAACCAGACGGAGGCGCTCGTCGCGATCGACGTGAACACGGGGCGCTTCGTCGGCAAGCGCAACGACCGCCTCGAGGACACCATCGTCAAGACCAACATGGAGGCGGTGAAGGAAATCGTGCGGCAGATCCGGCTGCGTGATCTCGGCGGGATCATCGTCCTGGACTTCATCGACATGGAGGAGCGCAAGAACCGCCAGAAAGTCGCCCAGGCGCTCGACCAGGAACTCGGCCGCGATCGCTCGCCGTCCAAGGCCGTGCAGGTGTCGGACTTCGGGCTGATCATCATCACGCGCAAGCGGGTGAAGCAGAGCCTCGAGCGCGTGATGACGCAGCCGTGCCCCTACTGCTCCGGCACCGGCGTCATCCGGTCGGCAGCCACCATCTGCTACGAGATCCTGGACGAGGTGCGGAAAGTCGCCGCCGAGGTCGACGGCCCTGGCGTGCAGGTGCGCGTCAACCCCGACATCGCGCGGGCGCTGCGCGAGGAAGAGTCGGCCGTGCTGCGCGAGATGCAGGCCGCCGTCGGCAAGCGCGTGTCGCTCCGATCCGACCCGCACATGCACCACGAGCAGTTCGACGTGATGGTCCTGTAACCCCGGCTACTTCGGCGTGGGCGCCGTGCTCTGCGGGAGCGGCCGCGAGGGCAGCAGGCCCGAGGTGCTGGTCCGCGGGTTCCAGCCGAGCCGCAGCACGGTGACGTCGACGGCCCGGCGGCCGAACGCCAGCGCCTCGGTGCAGCTCCACATGTACAGATCAATGTGCCGCCCCTGGACCAGGGGGCCGGTGTCCATGATCGTGTAGATGCCGGTGTACGGCGGCTGGTCGATCACCTGGATGACCGACCCGACCGGCAGCAGCGTCGGGTCGGCCGCCGCCACGCCCGTCCGCGGCCAGACGCCGGAGGCGGTGACAGCACCCTTGCAGTACGCCGTGGCGCTGAAACGCAGGCGGGCGCCGGGGGATGGCACGGCCGACGTCTCGCGCCAGACGGCCTGCCGGGCGGCGTAACGGGAGTCGACGGCCGTCACCTGGTAGAGCAGCGCGAAAACGATGGCCCCGATGGACGTGGCCACGACGTGGTGCCAGCGCGCGCTGACCTGCATCAGCGGCCCTCCGGCGGGCGGTGATGCAGATGCCCGTGCAGGTGCAGGTGCTTCCGCCCCGCCTCGATGAACGGCCGCGCGACAACGAAGGCCACGCCGCCCAGCACGACGGCGCCGACGAGCGACCCGAGGGTGAACGGCCAGAGCAGCGGGGCAACCAGCGTGCCCATCGCCGCCCAGAAATCCCGGCTGAGCGGGGAGCGGTCGAACACCGCCGCGAGCTGCCCGGCGAAGTTCGGAGGCGTCGCCACGCCGAGCGCCCTGGACGCCGCCATCGTCGTGAGCGTGTAGTACGGGCCGATGAACCACGGCAGGTTCGTGCACACGCCCAGGACGACCGCCACGCGATTCAGGTTGAAGAGAAAGGCCGCGAGGAGCGCCAGCACCGTGTGCAGGCCGAGGAGCGGCGAGAACGAGAAGAAGACGCCCATCGCGAAGGCGGCCGCGGTGCGCCGCGGCGAGTCGTGGATGTGGAGCAGCGACTCCAGCCACTTCCGCACGAGCGACCGCGTCAAGTGGATCATCGGAAGTGGATGTAGCCGGACGGCACCGGCTCGGCAATCCCCCCGCGTGTGATGACCACGCCGGCGTTCCGCCGGACGGTCCCGATCCTCGTGAGCCGGAGGCCGCCCGACTGCCGGCGGACCGTCTCGAACCGCGACCGGACCCGCGGCCGCACGGTGAACAGCAGCTCGTAGTCGTCGCCGCCCGTCAGGGACGCAGTGACGGGATCGAGGCCTCGAGACTCGAACCACGCCCGCGCCCCGGCGCTCAGGGGCACGGAGGCGCCATCCACCTCGATTCCGGCTCCCGACGCGTCCGCCAACTGGTGCAGGCCGTCGGCGAGGCCGTCGCTCAAATCCACGCAGGACGTGGACGCACGGTTGCGGCCGAGAAGCGTGCCGAGCCGGAGGCGCGGCTGCGGTTCGAGGAACGCCGCCTGGCAACCGGCCATGGCCTCTCCGGCGGGCGTCCCGGCGCGCAGCGATTGCAGCCCGGCGGCGGCCGACCCGATGTCGCCGCTCACCCACACCTCGTCGCCGGGCCGGGCGCCCGACCTGGCGAGCACGCGGCGGCGCCGGACGGTGCCGAGCGCGGTGACATCGACGATCAGCGGGCCGGGCGAGCGCGTGATGTTGCCGCCGATGAGCGCCACGCCCGCCGAATCGGCGAGCGACATGAACCCGTCGACCATGTCGTCGAAGTCCGCGAGCGCCAGGTCCGGCGGCAGCACGAGCGACAGGAGGGCGGAGCGGGGCGACGCGCCCATCGCGGCCAGGTCGCTGAGGTTCACCGCCAGGGCGCGGTGCCCGATGGCTCTGGGCGGCGTGAACGCCCGGTCGAAGTGCACGCCTTCGACCAGTGCGTCAGTGGTCGCCACCTCGAGCAGATTGCGCGCCGGTTCGACGACGGCCGCATCGTCGCCCAGGCCGATGGCGACCCAGGCCGGCGCCGGAGGCACGCGCTCGCGCACGCGCGCGATCAGGACGTGCTCGCCGACGTCGGAGACACTACTTGGCGTACTCAACGGCGCGGGTCTCTCGAATGACCGTCACCTTGATCTGGCCCGGGTACTCGAGCTCGTTCTCGATGCGCCGGGCGATGTCCTTCGACAGCCAGACCGCTTCCTCGTCGGTGATCCGCTCGCTTTCGACCATGATCCGGATCTCGCGGCCGGCCTGGAGGGCGAAGGCCTTGGACACGCCCTTGAAGGAGTCGGCGATGCCCTCGAGCTTCTCGAGGCGCTTCACGTACGATTCGAGGATGTCGCGGCGCGCGCCGGGACGGGCGGCCGAGATCGCGTCGGCGGCCTGGACGATCATGGCTTCGAGCGACGGCCAGTCGATGTCCATGTGATGGGCCGCCACCGCGTCGAGCACCGCCGGCTGTTCGCCGTGCTTCCTGAGGAAATCCAGGCCGATCTCCAGGTGCGTTCCCTGCATCTCGCGGTCGATGGCCTTGCCGATGTCGTGCAGGAATGCGGCGCGCACGGCGACGTTCGCCTGGAGCCCCAGCTCGCGGGCCATGGTCCCGGCGAGGAAAGCCACTTCCTTCGAGTGGTTCAGGACGTTCTGGCCGTAGCTGGTCCGGTACCGCAGGCGGCCCATCAGCCGGAGCACTTCCGGGTGCAGATCGTGCAGGCCGAGCTCGAAGGCCGCCGCTTCGCCCTGCTTGCGGACCTCCTCGTCGAGCTCCGCCTTGACCTTCTCGACGACCTCCTCGATGCGGGCCGGATGGATCCGGCCGTCGGCGATGAGGCGCTCGATGGCCAGCTTCGCGATCTCGCGGCGGTACGGGTCGAACCCCGACAGGATGATCGCCCCGGGCGTGTCGTCGACGATGAGGTCGACGCCCGTGGCGATTTCGAGCGCGCGGATGTTCCGCCCTTCGCGCCCGATGATGCGCCCCTTCAGGTCGTCGCTCGGCAGGTCGACCACGGAGACGGTCGTCTCCGTCGTGTGCTCGGCGGCGCTGCGCTGGATGGCCTCGGTGATGAGCTGCCGGGCCCGCTGGGCCGCCGTCTCGCGGGCTTCCGCGTCCAGGCGCTTCACCAGATTCGCCGCGTCGCGCCGGGCGTCGGCTTCCATCTGCTTGATGAGCGTCTCACGGGCCTCGTCGGCCGTCAGCCCCGCCACCCGCTGCAGCTCCCGCTGCTGGTCGGCCACGAGGCGCTCGTACTTGGCGGCCGCCTCCGACGTCGCGCGTTCTCGCTTGCCGAGCGCCTGTTCCTGCGCGCGCATCTCCTTGTCGCGCTGCTCGATGGCCCCCAGGCGCTCGGTCAGCTTCTCGTCGCGGCGCGTCAGCGTCTGTTCGAGGGCGCTCAGCTGCTGCCGCCGCTCGCGGGCCTGGCGCTCGGCGTCCACCAGCATTTCGTGGGCGCGCTCCTTCGCTTCGAGCAACGCTTCCTTCTTCTTGGTCTCCGCGTCCCGCTCGGCGTCCTTCGCCAGCCGTGCGGCGAGTTCCTCGGCCCGCCCGATGGTCTCACGGGCGAGGCGCTTGCGGTTGGCGAGCCAGACGAACAACACGGCCGCACCGATGCCGGCCGTGAGGAGGGCATTCACGATATAGACCACGTAGGTTCCAGTCATGCCGCATCCTCTCGACGCTCTGGCGTCCGGCCTGGGGCCGCGTCGTGTCAGGACGGCCGGTTTCGGAAGCCGAGGTCACCGAAGGAGGGAAAAGGCGGCGGGCACGCCGCCGGAAAAGGCCCCGCTTTGCCGTGTGGGGAGGTCGATGAACCTGCCAAGGGCAGGTGGAACCGCTGTATGAGCCGTGCTTCAGGCTTCCTCGACTCGGAGGCATGCACACCGCCCGGCATCGCAGCTCCGTTGACTTAACGTTGGCTCAAACGAGCCTCCGCGCCATCACGCGCAAAGCAGGGAACCCGTGATTGTTCTCGCGCTGATCTTAGAACGTGGGCTGAGGTGGGTCAAGCGAACCCGGCGCGCCGGCGAGGGCCTCGTCAATCAGGCGCTCGATGGCGGCCAGTCGGGACGAGAGGCTTTC
>Ga0316616_100001105_pt1 | contig 10409 bp, 8 predicted proteins | sample OWC_Aug_M1_C1_D1_FD_207660 | JGI IMG/M metagenome (GOLD analysis project Ga0316616, IMG submission 207660) | Wetland soil microbial communities from Old Woman Creek delta, Ohio, United States - OWC_Aug_M1_C1_D1_B | ecosystem: Environmental > Terrestrial > Soil > Wetlands | place: USA: Ohio...
GTGGATTGGCTCCGGAATCGTCTGTGCGCTTCTCGTCGCTCCCGCTCTCGACGCCGCGGAGCCTGCCGCGCCGGCGGAAAAGAAGTCCCCCGCCCCCGTCCGTCAGCGGACGTATGACTCCGCAAGAGGGGCCGCCGACGCGCTGATCTCGGCGGCAATCCGCCACGACGTGCCGGCCCTGAAAGAGATCCTCGGGCCGGACGGCGCGGACCTGGTGGCCACGAAGGACCCGGTCCAGGACAAGAAGGCGATCGAGGCGTTCGCGGCAAGGGCCCGTGAGAAGAACGTCGTCGTCCCCGACGCGAAGAACCCGGACCGCGCGATCCTCTCGATCGGCGACGAGGACTGGCCGGCGCCGATCCCGCTCGTCCGCAGGGCGGGCAAGTGGCTCTTCGACTCGAAGGCGGGCCGACAGGAGATCCTCTTCCGCCGGATCGGAAGCAACGAGCTTTCCGCCATCGAGGCCTGCCGCAACTTCGTCGAAGCGCAGCACGAGTACGCGTCGCAGAAGCGGGACGGCTCCCCGGTGAACCAGTACGCCCAGAAGATCATCAGCACTCCCGGGAAGCAGGACGGCCTCGTGTGGAAGAACCCCGACGGGACCCCGGGAGGGCCGCTCGGGGAGGAACTGGCCCTCGCGATCGCCGAGGGGTACTCGAAGAAGGGCGAGCCGTTCCATGGCTACTACTTCAAGGTGCTGAAGGGGCAGGGCCCCGCGGCGCCGCTCGGGGAGATCGACTTCGTCGTGAAGGGCGTGATGATCGGCGGATTCGCCCTCGTCGCCGCGCCGGCCGACTACCGGGTCTCCGGCGTGAAGAGCTTCATCGTGAGCCACGACGGCGTCGTCTACGAGAAGGACCTCGGGCCGAAGACGCTCGAGGCGTTCCGCGCCATGGAGCGCTACAACCCGGACAAGAGCTGGAGCCCGGTCAAGTAACCGGCCGGGGCGCGGCAAGCCAACGGGCCCGGAGATAACATCGCCGGGCCCGTGGCGTCCTGGCTCTTCTCGAAGCGCATCGACCTCGGCCTCTTCGGAGGCTCGACGGCGGTTGCGCTGCTTCTCCTCCTCGTCGGGCACGCGACGGGGCAGCTCGACGGCGACGCGCCCCTCTGGCTCTGGGTGGGAGCAGTCGTCTTCGTCGACGTGGCGCACGTCTGGTCGACCGGCTGGAGGGTCTATGCGGACGCCGACGAGTTCCGGAGCCGCGCCCCCCTCTATCTCGCCGTCCCGGCCGCCTGCTACGCGGCGGGGGTCGTCCTCTACTCGATGTCGCCTCTGATCTTCTGGCGCGTCCTGGCCTACGTCGCCGTTTTCCACTTCGTGAGGCAGCAGTACGGCTGGGTGGCGCTCTACCGGCGGAAGAACGGAGAGGAGGACGGCCTCGCGCGCCGCCTCGACGCCGCCGTGATCTACGGCGCGACGCTCGTTCCCCTCCTCTTCTGGCACGCCCACCAGCCGCGCCGCTTCCATTGGTTCCTGAAAGGGGACTTCCTGGGGGGGCTTCCGCCGGCGGTGAGCCTCGCCGCGATGCTCCTCTACGCGGGCATCTTCGCGGCGTGGCTCGTGAAGGAGCTCGGCCGGGTCCGGAGCGGCCTCCCCGTCTCGTGGGGGAAGCACCTCGTCGTCGCCTCGACGGTCCTGATGTGGTTCGGCGGGATCGTCGTCCTGAATTCCGACTACGCTTTCACGGTGACGAACGTCCTGATCCACGGAGTCCCGTACATCGGCCTCGTCCTGCTGACGGCACGGGCCCGGGCGGAGGCCGCTCCCCTCGCGGGCCGGACGCCGTCCCTCGCCTTCCGCGCGGCGCGGAGCCTGCCCCTCTTCCTCCTCCCCCTCTTCGTCTTCGCGTTCCTCGAAGAATGGGGCTGGGACCGCCTCGTCTGGCACGAGAACGGGGCGATCTTCGCGGGCCCCGCGCTCGACCCCGGTTCGATCGCCCTGGCCCTCCTCGTCCCGTTCCTCGCCCTTCCGCAGGCCACCCACTACGTCCTCGACGGCTTCATCTGGAAGCTCCGCCCCGAGAACCGCGCGGCCGCCCGCGCCGTCGGCCTGCCGGAGCCCGCGTGAGCCACCCTCTCGGCATCCACCTCCTTCTCGACGTCGCGGGGGTGCCGTTCGCGATCCTGGACGACGACGTCCTCCTCGAGCGGCTCCTGATGGCGACGGTCGACCAGATGGGGGCGACCCTTCTGGGCCTCCATCTCCACCGCCTCGAGCCGCAAGGGGTGAGCGGGGTGGCGGTCATCGCGGAGTCCCATCTGACGATCCACACATGGCCGGAGCGGGGCGAGGCGGCGATCGACCTCTTCACCTGCGGCCACCCGGCCCGGGCCCGCGCGGCGCTCGACTGGCTCCGGTGGTCGATGGGGGGAACGGCCTCCCGGTTCCGGGAGATCCCGCGCGGAGCGCGGACCACCGACTAGCGTCTCCTGGCGCCCGCGGTATGATGAAGATCCCACGGCGTACAGGAGGCATGGAGCCGCGTGAAGCTTCCGGACCTCGGCTCGCTCTTCGAGTTCAAGAGTCTCGTCGACTTCGTGCCGATCGTCTTCGCCGTCGTCCTCCTCTTCATCCTCATCATCTCCTTCCGGTCGCGGGCCACGGTCTTCTGCCAGTATCTGAAGGCGATGACGGGGATCGAGTTGAAGCCGAAGGACGTCCGGCGGGTCTTCAAGGCCGAGGGGCAGGACGGCGTCCGCACCCTCTTCCTCGACCTGATCATCCGCGAGGACCTGAAGACCGGGCCCCTGAACATCCCCGAGGGCGCCAAGCAGACCGGCACGACGCGGCCGCTCTCGTCGGTGCGCCGGAAGCCGACGGCCTGACGCCGCTTCGCCGCCGGACCGCCGCCCTCCTGCTCGCGGGGCTTCTCGCCCTGCCGGCCCCCGCCCAGACACCCCCGCCGGCTCCCACCCCCCGCCGCGAGGGACAGGTCGTCACGCGGGTCGACGTCGACATCCTCGAGCTGGACGTCCTCGCCCTCGACGGGAAGGACAAGCCCGTCCCCGACCTCGCGAAGGACGACTTCGAGGTCCGGATCGCGGGGAAGGTCCAGCCGATCGAGTTCTTCGACCCCCCGGTCGTCCGCCCGTCCCCCGGCGTCCTTCCCTCCCCCGTCCCGGAGGTCGTCCAGGGGACCGTGTCGCCGGTCCGCCCGGACGCCCGGCTCGTCTCGCACGTCCTCTTCTTTCTCGACCTCGAGCAGCTTCCGGTCGGGGCGATCCACGAGACCGGCCCGGCCCTCCGGGAGGCGGTCCGCCGGATGCCGGCCCCCGCCCGGCTCTCCCTCGTTTCCCACATGTTGGCCCCGTCGACCCTCGTCTGGGAGGAGGACCTCATCGACCGGGTGACGGACGCCGTCGACGGGATGACCGCCGCCGCCGAGCAGTTGGCGCAGGACTCGGTCGCCACGGCGGGTCGCTACTTCGAGAACCCGCATGTCTACGAGCAGCGGCAGTCCTACGAGAGGATCCTGATCAACAGCCTCCTGCACGCCATCGACCTCGGGAGCGCCGACTCCATCACCCTGGCCTGGGGGGACATCGGCCGCTACGTGGCGGGAGAGAGGACCCGCGTCCAGGAGATGCTGCGGGGCCTCCGCAGCGTCTGCGGTGAGCTGGCCCGCCTCGACGGGCGGAAGACGGTCGTCTACGTCTCGCGCGGCTTCGAGCGGGCCCCGGGCTTCAACTTCCTGAACGCCGTCGACGTCTCGGTCCGGGCCCGGGCCAATCCCCGAGCGGGCGAAGTCTCGCCGCGGGCTCCCTTCCCCGGAGCGCCGGGCGCCGGAGCGGGGGGGCTCACGGCGATGCCCGTTCCGGAGTACGACGACTTCGTCCGGTGGATCGCGGCGTCGGGGATCACGCTCCACTTCCTCGACCCGTCGAGGGGCACCGACTTCGTCTCGGCCGAGATGCCCACCGGCCAGCGCTTCCGCCCCCTCTCGACCGACCGCCGGAACCTGCAGGACTCGGGGGCGAACCTCGCCGACGTCACGGGGGGCCTCTCCGCCTTCCAGCCGGGCGCCCTCGACACTGCATTCGCTTCGCTGCTCGACGCGTCGTCGGGGTCCTACCGCCTCGGAATCCGGATGACCGACGTCGACCCGAGGCGCTCGTACAAGGTGAGCGTCTCCGTGAAGCGGAAGGGGGTCCGCGTCCTTTCCCGCTCCGCATACCAGCCGAAGGCCCCCGCGACCGCGGCGCCGGCCGACGTCGCCCAGGCCGACCGGCAGCGCCTCCGCGCCGGCGTCGACGACCGGAAGCCGGGCGCCGGCCGGCAGGTCCTCAAGCCGATCGCCCTCTCGCTCGAATTCCGGGGGAAGAGCAGCGCCCCGCCCGTCGAGGGAAAGGGGCTCTACAAGCTGGACGTCCTCGTCCCCGTCGACGACCTGAAGTTCGTCCTCGAGGAGGAGACGATGGTCGCCTCGACGCGCCTCAGCGTGATCGCCGAGTCGACCGAGGGGAAGGGGAAGGAGAGCTTCTCGGAGGACCTCTTCCTCTCGATGACGGCGAAGGAGTACGCCGCGGCCGCCGGGACGAACGCCGCCAAGACGCTGACCCTGACCCTCGTCCCCGGAAACTGGACCGTCACCGTCTCGATCACGGACCTTCTTGAGACCCGGACGGGGATCGCGCGGACGACGGTCGTCGCCGAGCCGTAGACTCGCCGGCATGACCGGCGACTTTCCTCCCTCCGAGTTCCGCCGGATGGCGACGGCCGCCGTCGACCGGCTGACCCGCTACTTCGAGACGCTGGAGTCGCGCCCCGTCCTCGCCCGGACGAAGCCGGGCGACGTGATCGCCGCGCTGCCCCTCGAGCCCCCCGAGGAGCCCGAGCCGTGGGAGGCGATCGAGCACGACCTCGACGCGATCATCGAGCCGAACCTGACGCACTGGCAGCACCCCGGCTACCTCGCCTACTTCGCCAACACCGGGACGGCGCCCGCGGTCGTCGGCGACTTTCTCGCGGCCGGCTACAACCAGATCGGAATCCTCTGGCGGACCTCGCCCGTCCTGACGGAGCTGGAGCAGGTCGTGGTCCGCTGGCTCCTCTCCATCGTCGGCCTTCCGGCCGGCCGGGACGGCTTCGACGGCCAACTCGCCGACACGGCCTCGACCGGCTCGCTCATCGCCCTCGTCGCCGCGCGCGAGCAGGCCTTCCCCGACCTCCGGAAGACCGGCCTTTCGGGACGGCCTCCCGGCGTCGTCTACGCCTCGGAGTTGGCCCATTCCTCGATCGACAAGGCCTGCGTCGTCCTCGGCTTCGGGACCTCGGGCCTCCGGAAGATCCCGGTCGACGCGGCGTTCCGGATGCGCCCCGACGCCCTCGCCGCCGCGATCGCCGAGGACCGCGCGGCGGGGCGCGTCCCGGTCGCCGCCGTCGCGACGATCGGGACGACCGGAGTGACGAGCGTCGACCCGTGCGCGGCGATCGCCGGGATCTGCGAGCGCGAGAAGGTCTGGCTCCACGTCGACGCGGCCTACGCGGGGGCGGCCGCCTCCCTCCCCGAGATGCGCCCCCTCTTCGACGGCTGGGAGCGCGCCGACTCGGTCCTCCTGAACCCGCACAAGTGGATGCTCGTCCCGCTCGAGTGCACGGGGCTCTTCTTCCGCCGGATGGAGCGGGTCCGCCGCGCCTTCTCGGTCGTCCCGGTCTATCTCGAGACGCCGGAGAACCAGGCGGGGACCGTCCGGGAGTACATGGACTACGGGGTCCAGCTCGGGCGGCGCTTCCGCGCGCTGAAGCTGTGGATGGCCCTCCGGGCCTTCGGAGTCGACGGGGTCCGGGAGATCGTCCGAAAGCACCTCGCCCTCGCCCGGAGGCTGAAGGACGAGCTGGAGAAGATCCCCGGCATCGCGATCGCCGCGCCCGTCCCCTTCTCGGTCGTCGCCTTCCGCTACTCCCCTCCCGGGCTCTCCCCGGAGGAGGCCGACGCGGCGAACCGGCGGATCCTCGAGGCGGTCAACGCCGACGGGCGGAGCTTCGTCTCGCACACGGCGATCGGCGGCCGGATCGTCCTTCGGGCGGCCATCGGAAACGCCCGGACCGAGTGGCGGCACCTCGAGCGGTTCCTCGAGGCCCTGAGATCCGCCGTCGACGCCGAGCGCCGGACCGCCTGAAAACCCGATCGACTCCCCCGTCGTAGAAGGCGATGATCCGGCGGCGGACGGCGCTGTAGACTTGTTCTTCGCGCCACGCCCCCGGACGGAAAAGCCATGGAACCCCAGAACAGGACTGCCGATCTCAGCGGACTGCGCATCGAACGGGACGAGCCGCCCCGGGGACGCCGGTTTCTCGGGCCCGTCGTCGGCACCGTCGCCGTCGTCGCCGTGGGCGCCGCCCTCCTCTGGGCGCGGCGGAGCGGGACGGTCGCGATCCGCCCCCCCGAGGTGACGACGACCCGGATCGCCCTCGTCACCCCCACGCAGGCCTCGACCGTCCTGACGGCCTCCGGCTACATCGTCGCCCGGTCGAAGGCCGAGATCTCCCCCAAGTCGGTCGGCCGGATCGCGTGGCTGAACCTCGAGGAGGGGCAGCGCGTGAAGAAGGGGGAGCTGGTCGCCCGCCTCGAGTCGCAGGAGCTGGAGGCCCAGAAGAGGCAGTACCTCGCGACGCGCGATCAGATCCTCGCGCAGCTCGAGAACGCGAAGCGGGACCGCGAGCGGGCGAAGGCCCTTCTCGAGGACAGGATCGGGACGCAGCAGGCCTTCGACGCGGCCGACGCGCAGGTCCGGTCGCTGACCGCCCAGATCGCCTCCGTCGAGCAGCAGGTCCGCTACACCGAGGAGCTGATCAAGAACGCCGAGATCTACGCTCCGATCGACGGGGTCGTCACCGTGAAGAAGGCCTTCCTCGGCGAGACGGTCGCCCCGCAGGGCTTCGGGGGGGCCGGCTCGGCGGGCGCCACCTTCGCCGTCATCGTCGACCTCGGCTCCCTCGAGATGGAGGCCGACATCAACGAGCAGAATCTCGGCAAGCTCTCCCTCGGGCAGCCCGCGCAGGTGGCGCTCGACGCCTGGCCCGACCGCCCCTACAAGGCGCGCCTCCGCCAGATCGTCCCGACCGCCGACCGGCAGAAGGGGTCCGTGAAGGTGAAGGTGGAGATGCTCGACCGGGACGCGCGCGTCCTTCCCGAGATGTCGTGCCGCGTCGTCTTCCTCGACCCGGCCGCGAAGCCGGCCGAGGGGGCGAAGTCGAAAGTGATGGTCCCGGCCGCCTCCGTCGTCGAGGTGGACGGACAGAAGGGAGCCCTCTTCGTCGGGGGGGACCGCGCCCTCTTCCGGCCGCTGGTCCTCGGCGCGGCGAGCGGCTCCCAGATCGAGGTCGTCTCGGGCGCGGCGGGGGGCGAGGAGATCGTCGCCGACGCGGCGGGCGCCCGGGCATGGCGCGCCGATCAGAAGGTCCGCGTCAAGAAGGACTAGCGAAGGAGCCGTCATGGCGGAGCCGTTCATCCGGATCGAGAATCTCGTCAAGGCGTACCAGCGCGACACGCAGTCGCTGACCGTCCTCTCGGGGCTGAACCTCGTGGTCGACGAGGGGGAGTTCCTCGCCCTGATGGGGCCGTCGGGCTCGGGGAAGACGACGCTTCTGAACCTGGTCGCCGGGATCGACCGCCCGACCTCGGGGCGGATCGCGGTCGGGGGGCAGGAGATCCACGGGATGGGCGAGGCGGCCCTCGCGAAGTGGCGGAGCCGGAACGTCGGCTTCATCTTCCAGCTCTACAACCTCGTCCCCGTCCTGACCGCCTTCGAGAACGTGGAGCTGCCGCTCCTCCTGACGGACCTCTCCCGCGCGCGACGGCGGAAGCAGGTGGAGCTGGCCCTCTCCATCGTGGGCCTGACCGACCGGATGGACCACTACCCGCGGCAGCTCTCGGGGGGGCAGGAGCAGCGCGTCGCCATCGCGCGGGCCATCGCGACCGACCCGAAGCTCCTCGTGGCGGACGAGCCGACCGGGGACCTCGACGCCCGGAGCGGCGAGGAGATCCTCGTCCTCCTCGAGCGCCTGAACGACGAGTTCAAGAAGACGGTCGTCATGGTCACGCACGACCCCCGTGCCGCCGCCCGCGCCCACCGCCTCGTCCACCTCGACAAGGGGGTCCTCAAGGAGGACATCCGGGCCGAGGGGGGGAAGAAGGAGGTCGGCATGGCGGCCGCCATCGCCGCCTCGGCCGGCTTCGAACCGCGCCCGTGAGGCTCTTCCCGCTCGTCCTGAAGAACGTCTTCCGGAAGAAGACCCGGACGGCGCTGACGATCGCCTCAACCGTCCTGCCGCTCCTCGTCATCTGCCTCCTCGCGACGTTCGTCCGGGCCCTCGAGCGCCCCGACCCGGCGGCCACGCGCGGCATGTTCCGGCTCGTGACGCGGCACCAGGTCTCGCTCGCGGTCCCGATCCCGGTCACGTACGCCGACCGGATCGCCCGGCTGCCGGGTGTCGTGGCCGCGACGAAGTTCACCTGGTTCGGCGGGGTCTACGTCGACAAGAGCGCGAAGAACTTCTTCCCCCGCTTCGCCGTCGAGCCCGAGACCTTCCTCCGGGTCTTCGACGACGCGAGGATCCTCGAGGGGTCGAACGAAGAGTGGCTCGCCGACCGGACCGGCTGCGTCGTCGGCGTCGAGTCCTACCGGAAGTACGGCTGGCGGCTCGGGCAGAAGGTCACCCTCGTGGGCGACATCTACCCCGTCAACCTCGAGCTGACGATCCGGGGGGTCTACGACCTCCCCGAGAAGGGAACGGCCCGCGCGATCTTCTTCAACCGGACGTACCTCGAAGAGGCCCTCCCCTCCTCGGCCGGGCAGACCGGGACCGTCTACGTCAAGGCCGCCGACGCGGCGGCCGCCGGCCGGCTCCCGAAGGAGATCGACGCCCTCTTCGAGAACTCCCCCGCCCCGACGAAGACCGAGAGCGAAAAGGCGTTCCAGACGGGCTTCATCGAGCAGCTCGGGAACGTCAAGCTCCTGATCGGCGCCATCGGCTTCGTCATCGGCCTCGTCGTCCTCCTCATCTCGGCCAACACGATGGCGCTCGCGGCCCGCGAGCGGGTGACCGAGATCGCCGTCCTCCGGACGCTCGGCTACACGAAGAGGACGGTCTTCGGCCTCGTCCTCGCCGAGAGCCTCGCCCTCTCCCTGACGGGGGGCCTTCTGGGCCTCGCCCTCTTCTCCCTCCTCGAGCCGGGCCTGAAGAGCGGGCTCTCGAACAGCCCGGCCGGGGCCTTCGCGTCGAACTTCAAGCTCTTCCCGGAGGTCCTCGCCCTCGGCTTCGTCATCGCGGTCGGCGTCGGCGTCCTCGCGGGGGTCGTCCCCGCCCTCCGGTCCGCCCGCCGCCCCATCGTCGAGGGGCTCCGGCAGGTGGCCTGATGAAGTACCTGCCGCTCGTCGCCAAGAACCTCTTCCGGAAGAAGACGCGGTCCGGCCTGACGGTCGGCTCGATCCTCCTCCCCTTCTTCGTCATCTGCATCCTCGGGACGCTCCTCGCCACGCTCGACGCCGACCCGTCGGGCGGGGCGGGGATGTACCGGATCGCCGTCCGCCACAAGGTCTCCATCGCCAACTTCCTCCCCGCGACGCACGTCGAGAAGATCCGCCAGATGCCGGGCGTGAAGGGCGCGACTCCCTTCAACTGGTTCGGGGGGCAGTACGTCGATTTCTCCTCCTTCAACATCTTCCAGCGCTTCGGCGTCGACCCGGAGGTCCTCCTCGACGTCTTCGACGAGGCGAAGATCGTGGAGGGCTCGGCGGAGGAGTGGAAGCGCGACCGGAGCGCCGCCCTCGTGGGGCGCCTCCTGACGCGGAAGTACGGCTGGCGGCTCGGCCAGAGGGTGACGCTGAAGGGGGACATCTGGCCGGGGACGTACGAGTTCACGATCCGGGCGATCTACGAGGGGCAGGACGAGTCGATCCTCTTCTTCCACCAGAAGCTCCTCGACGAGCGGTTCCCCGCGCGCGGGGGACGGACGACGAACATCTGGATCAAGGCCGACTCGGCGGCCGCCGTCGAGCGGCTGATCCCCGCGATCAACGCCCAGTTCGAGAACTCCCCCTGGCCGGTCCGGGCCGAGACGGAGAAGGAGTTCCAGAACAGCTTCATCGGGCTCCTCGGAAACGTGAAGCTCCTCGTGAAGTCGCTCGCCGTCATCATCGCGCTCGTCATCCTCCTGATCGCCGGCAACACGATGGCGATGGCGGCGCGCGAGCGGGTCACCGAGATCGCGGTCCTCCGGGCGATCGGCTACACGAAACGGACGATCCTCGGCCTGATGCTCGCGGAGAGCCTCCTTCTCGCCCTGACGGGGGGCGCCGCCGGCGTCCTCGTCTACGTGGCGCTCCTCCCGAAGCTGAAGGCGGTCCTTCTCTACTCGCCGCTCGCCGGCTTCGCGGCCGGGATCCGGCTCTTTCCGGAGGTC
>Ga0316616_100001106_pt1 | contig 10408 bp, 11 predicted proteins | sample OWC_Aug_M1_C1_D1_FD_207660 | JGI IMG/M metagenome (GOLD analysis project Ga0316616, IMG submission 207660) | Wetland soil microbial communities from Old Woman Creek delta, Ohio, United States - OWC_Aug_M1_C1_D1_B | ecosystem: Environmental > Terrestrial > Soil > Wetlands | place: USA: Ohio...
GCTAAACAAGCCCTGGGGGCCCGCGCTCGAGCAGCGCTTCCCCGTGATCGACGTCGAGCACGGGATCGTGCTCGGGATCACGCTGCTGATGTACGCCAATCAGGTGATGTACGTCTCCGAGGTCTTCAAGGTCGAGCAGGGCAGGATCACGCACATCGACAACATCGGCCTGGTCAAGCCTGGTCTCGAGCACACGACCGGCTTCGGAACGCACAGGTAGCGGACGCCGGAAGCTTCCTCATACGACAGAGAGACGATGCCGGGGCCGGCGGAGGAAGGAGCATCGGCGACCCGCCCATCTGTTGCACGGCTAGAAGATGGTCCGCCGGGGCGACGGGGTCATCAGCAAACGCCAATGTGGCTGCAGAACGCGCTACGCCGCCTGAGGCCTTGGCGGCGACGGCCGTTTCACAAGGTCTGCGTCAGCCTCGTCAAACCGATCGGCGGCTCCGATCGCCTCCGACCCAGGATGGGCAGGGGCCCCGGCGAGGTACGCTCGCTGAAGGAAGTGCCCATGACGACCCCGTTCACACTCGAGGAGATGGCCCGACAGGCCCTCGACGGCGACCGCGAAGCGCTGGAAGGCCTGGTCCGGCTCCTTCAAGCCGACATCTACGGCCTCTCGCTCAGGATGCTGTGGAACCGCGAGGATGCCGAGGACGCGACCCAGGAGATCCTCGTCCGCATCGTCACCCGGCTGTCGCAGTTTGGTTTCCGGAGTCGCCTCAAGACGTGGGCGTACCGGGTGGCGGTGAACTTCATCCTCGACACGAAGAAGAGCGCCATCGAGCGGCTGCACCTCGGCTTCGAACGGTTCGCAGGGGACCTCGCGGGCGGCCTGCAGCCCGCGGCTCCCGACGACACGGAGCACTCCGTGCTCATCGAAGAGGTCAAGGTGGCGTGCACGACGGCGATGCTGCAGTGTCTGGACCGGCCCCACAGGCTCGCCTACATCCTCGGCGAGCTGATGGACTTCTCGGGGCCCGAGGCCGCCGAGGCACTGGGTATCCCGGCCGCCCTGTTCCGCAAGCGCCTGCAGCACGCGCGGCGGGCGATCCTCGAGTTCACCAGGACCCACTGCGGCCTCGTCTCGGACACGGCCGCCTGCCGCTGCAACCGGCGGGTCTCGTCGGCCATGATCGCGAGCCCCGTGGAATCGCAGCCCGTGCAGTTCGCCGGCCGGTCCACGTCTTTCGCGGAGACCCGCGCGCTCGTCCGCCAGGTGGACGAGGCCCGGTGGGCTTCCGAGGCGCACCGCACCAGCCAGCCGAGGGCCTCGTCGGTGGACTTCGCCCACCGGCTGATGGACGCCTTCGAGAAGACCCGGCAGTCGAGCTCGCCGTCGTGATCACCGCCGACGCCTACGCGGACGCGATCGACCTGCACGTACCGTTCGCATCGGTGGTACCGCCGTCGGCAGCGGGCGTCGCGCAGGCGAGACGCGAGGTGCTCGAGTGGCTGCTCGCCGAGCGCGCACAGCGCCCGCCTGCGCGCGTGGCGGAGGCTGAGGTCGACCTGCTGACGCGCCGGCGCGGGGCGGTCACCCCGACCGAGATCCTGGGGCTGCATCCGCCCGCGTCACGCGTGCATCGACAACGCCATCCACGGCGCGGCCGGCCCGCGGCTGCGCGAGGACTGCGCCCGCATCATCGAGATCCGGGGCCGCCCGGAGAGGAGCGGCGAAGCCAAGATCACGCGCGCCTACCACCTGCCCTCGCCCTTCGTGCTCCACACCGTGGGGCCGGTCGTGGCCGGCCGTCGCGTGCAGCCCGAGGACGAGCGCACGCTCGCCGCCGCCTGCGTCTCGTGCCTCGAGCTGGCCCGCTCGATTCGGACTGTCCGCACGCTGGCGTTCTGCGCGATCTCCACCGGCGTCTTCGGCTACCCGAAGGGGCCGTCGAGGACGCCGCCCGGCCCGCCGACGCGGCCGAAATTCACAGTCTGCCCCTGCCGATCGTCGAATAGAAAGGACGCCGGGGGAAGGCTGTAGCAGGTTGACTGGATAGGAGATGAGCTATGCGATGGAGCGTTCCTCTACTGCTGTTGAGCGTGGTCTGTACGGCGCACGCCGCCGCCGCAACCATAGAGTGGGACGGACGCACATTCGAGACGGTCAACGTCAAGGCGGCTATCGTCAACCTGCGCGGCGAGCCGGCGCTCAAGCTCGAGCGTGACCTTCAATCGTTTCCGTTCGACCCGACACGGGAAGTGGAGACCGTAGATGACCGCCACTACCTGAAGCTGAAGGGGTTTGACTTCACCGACGGCATCTTCGAGGTCAAGGTACTGAGTCGGGTGCAGCAGCCACCGCCATTCCCACGCGCTCAGGGGTTCATTGGCGTGTACTTCCGCGCGCAGCACGACGACTCTGCGTTTGAATCCATCTATCTGCGCCCGAATTGCGGACGCTCAGCCACTCAGGCCATGAGGAATCACTCGGTACAGTACTTTGCCTTTCCGGGGTTCAAGTTCGCCGACTTGCGTAAGGAAGCGCCAGGACTCTATGAGACGTACGCGGATATCGGACTGGATGAATGGATTACGATGCGTATTCACGTCACGGGCGAAAGAGCTGAGCTCTATCTCAACGATGCCAGGTACCCGTCCTTCATCGTCAACAAGATGAAAGGCACGTCCAAGGCAGGCACGATCGGCCTCTATGTCGACGTGGGGACTGAAGGCTACTTCAAGGACTTCAGGATCATCTCGTCGATCCACCCTGCGCAGGGCGGGGCCAGATAGGACGGAGGCTATGCCACCTTCAGGGGCACGACCTTCGCGATCTTCTCGAACACGCGGTCTTCGGTGAGCAGGACGCCGCCCGTGTCGATCGCGCACTGAGCCACGTGGGCGTCCGGCGTCGAAACGGATAGTCCCCTGGCGCGGAGCCCGGCTCGCAGCTTCCCCACGCGGAACCAGTGCTCGGGGTCGGTCCCGACCGCCGGCAGGTCCGACAGCATGTCCTGAAGCTCGGCCCGCTCCGAGGCGTCGAGCCGCCCGCTGAGCAACTCGGCGGCCACGATCACGGGAAGGTGAAGCCGCCCTTCCTCGAGCGCCTCGTCGACGAGGGACGACCCTCCCCCCGCGAGCCAGGCGATCCAGCTCGACGTGTCAACGACGAGTGCGCTCACGCGACACCTCGAGGTCCACGTCCAGGCGGATCCGGCCCCGCAGCGCCTTCGCCTTTCGTGCGGCGGCGCTCCGCCTCACGAGCGTGAGGCCAGCGACGAGCGTCTCGGTGATCCCCTTCCCGGAAGCCCTGGTCGCCTGGTCCAGCAGGCCGATCGGCAGGTTCGCCGTGACTCGCCGCGTCCCATTCATACACGAATACTGACGCCGATATGAATCCGGGTCAAGAGCGCCGAGCGCCGGCATCGGATATCCCGTCGCGGCCGGCGTCCGTGCGAAGAAGGGGCTGATCCTGGCGTTCCTGCCGTGGCGTGAGACAGCGTGACAGTCGACTACGGCCTCCAGCCCGGCAACGCGGCCGCCTGCCTGACCCACTTCGCGAGCTGCTTCTCGTCGAGCTCGTCGCCCTCGTGGATGTCGAGGTAGCGCGTGTCCTTGCCCTTGCTGGCGCCGGGCGGGACGGGGCGCAGCGACGTGCCGCGGAAGAAGGCCACCTTGATGTAGTGCGTGAAGGTGTGGACTCCCAGGAACCAGCCCTGGCCTTCGATCCCGTACAACGGCGAGTTCCACTTCACGGCCTTGCGCACGTGGGGCACGTTCCGCGCGATGAGCGCGTCGAGCCAGCGCCCGACCTCGCTCTTCCAGCCCGGCATCCCGGCGATGTACGCCTGCACCGGGGCGTTGCCGTCGGCCTTCGCGATCCGCGGATTGCCGCCGGAAAGGAGTTTCGCCGGCTTGGCCTCACTCGCACCGGGCCCGGCGTTCTTCGCCGCCGCGCGATTCTGGGCCACCGCCGCCCTCAGGAGCGCCTTGAACGCGCCCGCGTCGACCTTCTCCCCTTCGTGGATGTCGATCGCCCTTCGCGTGTTGCCTTCCAGGCTGGAATTGAAGAGGCGCGATGGGTCTGGGATCCTGGCCCCCCGGGCGAACGTGAGCTTCACGACCTTCGTGTAGGCCTCCCCGGTGCAGACAATCCCGTGGTGCGACCAGACCGGAGTGCCCATCCACTTCCACTCCTCGGTCATCTCGGGGTCGGCTTCCAGGATCAGCGCCCGCATGCGGGCCAGGGTCTCCCCGCGCCATCCCCCCAGGTCGCGGACCCGTTGGTCGATGAGCCGGGAAGCGGGTTTCCCGGTCGCTCGTTCACGGCTCCTCATGTCCGCCGGGACGGCCGCGTCGCCGTCGGCTTTCGCGATTCGCGGATGCCCGCCGGCCAAGAGCTTGAACGGCTTTGCCTCACTCGGACCGGGCTTGGCCCTGGTGCCTGCCTTCGGTGTGGACTTGGATCTGGCGACCAACTTGCGTGGCTTGCTTGAGCGCGCGATGCCCTTGGCCTTGGGCTTCGCCTTGCCTGCCGACAGTCGCCGATTCATGGGGCACCTCTCGCCCGTCCGGGCCGCACACGCACGCAGTCAGGCGGCAGCCCGAAGGCGCCGGCTCTTGAGCAGCCAGGCCAGGTAGGCCGCCGCGGTCACATCGTAGGTGAGACAGAACTCCGGCCACCAGGGTGGCAGGCCCGGATTGGATATGAGGGCGCCGTGGCTGAGATCGAAGATGCCATGTGCCGCCAGTGCCACCACGACCAGCCAGAGAGACGACCGGAAGCCCGAAGCCGCGACGGCAAGGAAGACCGCGCCGGCCAGCGACTCGAGCACGAGCGCATGGGTGGAATCTCCCATGACGGCAAAGAGCGCATAGTAGGACGCGACGACGATCGTCACGACGGGATAGAAGGCGCGCTCGCGATCCAGGCCGAGGCCGGTGGCAAACAGCCCCACCGCGAGTGCCAGCGACGTTCCGATCAACCATGCCACTCCACACCTCCTTGCCGGTCGCGCGCGAACCCTCGCCGCGCGTCGCTCAGAACCCCCCCATCGGGTCCAGGACCGGGCGGGAGACGGTGATATCGCTCGGCAGGACCTCGTGGCGACGCTGCGCCGTGAGGGTGCGACCCTTTGACAGCCACCAGGACCGCGCTTCGTCTTCCGTCCAGGAAGGGACCGCGCAGCGCTCGAGCGCCGCCACGGCCTGCGCGGCCGTCTGCGGCCGTTGGGCCGGGTCCTTCGCGAGGCACGCCAGCACCCAGGCCTCGAGTGCTCTGGGCAGGGCGCGCCCGAGCCGATCCGACGGCGGCACGGGCGTCGTGTGCAGGTGATGGCCGCAGATCTCGATGACCGTGCGGCCCTCGAACACGTGCTGTCCCGTCAGCAGGAAGTACGCAACCGCCCCGACCGCGTAGAGGTCCGAGCGTGCGTCCGCGCCTGGCGAGCGGACCGCTTCAGGGGCGAGGTAGTGTGGCGTGCCGACGAGGGCGGCCTCGTGAGTCAGCCCATCCTCGTCCTCGAGGTCCTTCACCAGGCCGAAGTCCACCACCTTCGCCACGTCGGGCAGCCCGCCACGCTCGCACAGGATGACGTTCCCGGGCTTGACGTCGCGGTGCACGAGGCCGATGCCGTGGGCTTCGGCGAGGGCCCCGAGCACCTGGCGCAAGACGTGCACCACGCGCGCCGGCGGCTGCGGGCCGTCGCCCGCGACGAGCTCGTCGAGGGTCAGCCCGTCGAGGTACTCCATCGCATAGTAGAAGACGCCGTCCGGCGTCCGACCGAAGTCGAATACCGAGACCGTGTTCGGGTGGCTGAGCCCGGCCGTGAGCTGCACCTCGCGCTCGAAGCGTCGCAGGCTCGCCTCGCCCATCCGCTCGGGCCTGAGCAACTTGACCGCGGTCGGCCGCCGCAGCATCGCGTGGCGCGCCCTGTAGACGACGCCCATCCCGCCCTCGCCGAGCTTCTCCTCGAGCGTGTATTGCCCCAGCCGGAGCGCGTGGCGCGCTTCACGGCGCAGCCCGTAGATGACCGCCGAGCCCGCGGTGGCGACGGTGATTGCGGCAAGCAGCCACATGACCTTCCAGACCGAGAGGCGGGCCGTCTCCGTCGACAGCGAGTAGACGGCCAGCGGGAGCGCGGCGGCGAGGCTCACGGTCAGCGTCCGCCGCGCCGAGCTGGGGATGAAGATCGACCGCATGAAGAGGATCAGGTTGACGTGCAGGAGTACCACCACTCCGCGCAGGTCGGCTTCGGGGATCGAGCCTGATGGCACGAGGAGGACCAGCGTCCCCAGGGTCAGCAGCAGCAGGACATCGAGGGCGCGCAGGGCCTTCTCGGAACGCGGGCCGCGGCGGCAGTAGAGCCACGTCCCCCCCATGAGCACCATGACGGCCGCGACCGACGCGTGTCCGGCCGGAGTCAGGGATTCCTCCCGACCCAGGAGGGCGAGCACCTGGCCGACGGCGTAGAAGACGACCGCGATCACGAAGGCGATGCCGCCGAAGAGACGGAGCCTGTCCTGCAGCAGACGTCTCTCGAGAGAGTCGGCTCCGCTCGAGGATCCGGACGGAGCTCGGGGCCGCAGCACCTGAGAGGACATCGCGCCAGTATAGCGAGCGGCTTCCGCCCGCGGGCGCGCCACCGCGGGTGTCTGCGGAGGCCCCGGTCAGGCGAACGCGAACACGAGCGGGAAGACGATCACGACGAGCGCGGCCCACGCGGAGTAGACCGGCACGTAGCTCGTCTGCCACCGTTCGACGCTCGCGAACGATCCGCGCCCTCTCAGGAAGCGGACGTACAGGACCGCGGACCACCCGAGATTGACCAGGAGTATCAAGTTCTCTCCGAAGGCGGCCACCCGGTTCGGAGTGAAGCCGAACTCGCTGATGCGCGCGGCGATGGCCCACAGCGCGACCGCGTCCGCCAGGAGCGCGCTGGCCACCAGGACCACCTGCAGCACGTCGAAGGCGCCCGGAGGGGACTGGGGATCGCGCGCGGAGACGGAGTAGAGCAGGAGGCCGAGGACCACCACCAGGAGGAGGTCGAAGGCGATGAGGACGTTGCGCGAGATGTCGATCCCGCGGCCGGTCCACAGCACGGTCCCGAGGAACGTGAGGAGCAGCGCGGCGAAGAGCGGCGTGAAGAGGCGCGTCAGCACGGGGGCCATGTTCTCGACGACGCTCTGCTTGGCCTCGACCAGCCAGGAGGCGACCAGGACGGCGCCGGCCGCGCCGCACGGCGCGACCAGCTCGAAGAAGGGCTCGGCCTTGATCCCGATGGCTTCGAAGAGCATCCCCATGAACGCCATGAAGACGCCGCCGCCGAGGGCGATCAGCACGTAGTAGATGAACAGCTCGCCCGTGAACCGGACGAAGTCCATGCGGCCCGCGACCTGGTTCCAGCGCCCGCCGGCGTAGGCGATCCCCACGACCAGCCAGAGCGCGATCGGCAGGTGCAGCACGGTGAGCACCTCGGTGTGGCCTCCCGCCTTGAAGGGATAGGCGTTGGCGAGGACACCCGCCGCGAGGAACGCCCCGGCGAGCCAGCGGACGGCGGAGGTGGTGAGCCGCCGCTTCCAGACGAAGTAGCCGGTCAGCAAGGGCAGCACGAAGAAGCTCGCATTCCGGGCGTAGAAGCTCCCGGACTTGTCCATCTCCATCCCGAAGAGCTCCGGCAGCTTGACGAGCACGGCCGCCGCCACGGCGAGAGCCACCGCGACGAAGGCATCCGTTCGGGCCCGCGCCCGCGGTTCCCCGGGGTCCGAGGCGACGACGAGCTGCTTCCAGAGCCGCTCCGAGTGCTCGCGGGCGAACTCCCGGGAGAGAGCGTCGAGCTCGCCCATGCGCTTCACCGCCACCAGGAACGCCTCGTCGGCGGCGAGTCCCGCCCCCATGAGCACCGCGACCTGCTCGCGCAGGTGGTCCTCGAGCTCCGCCACGTCGACGGGGTGGATCGCCTGCCGGCGGCGGAGGTAGCTCCTCCACTGGTCGATCTGTTCTTCGAGAGGTCGCGCGTGATCTGCAGCCGTCGGCATGGCTCAGGCTCCCTGTGGAATTGGCGTTGCGGACGCCGGTACGACTTCGACGATCACCCGCCAGATGCCCCGCAGCGCAGCGTCCACCGCCTGCCACTGCCTGCGCTCCTCGAGCAGCCGATCCCGTCCCTGCGACGTGATCCGGTAGTACTTGCGGCGCCGGCCGCTCTCCGCCGTTTCCCATCTCGCTTCGACGTAGCCGAGGCGCTCGAGGCGGTGCAGGACGGGGTAGAGCATCCCGTCGGTCCACTCCAGGCGCCCCCCGGACAGCTCCCGGACGCGCTGGATGATGGCGTAGCCGTAGCTGTCCCGTTCGGCGAGGATCGCCAGGACCATCGGGGTCGACGAAGCGGCAATCAGATCCTTGTTGATGTCCATGGCGACCCGTGTCGCGCGGCGGTCATCCCGGCGTACATGGCAGCACTATACATATTAGCTCTATGTATTGCAAGGGGGATCTTCGTGACGGACGGGTCCCGCACGTCCTCGCGAACAGAGGCCAGTCCAGTCCTACTGGGGCAGGATCGTCAGGTTGTAGTTGCGGACGTCCTGAGGCGTGCCCTTGTATTCGTCGTAGATGTCCAGTACGCCGGCCGATACCCTGATCGTGTACGTGCCCGCCTCGGTGGGCGTTCCGTCGAGCGCGCCGTCCCTTGAGAACTTCATTCCGGGCGGTATCCCGTCTGCCAGCCAAAACGCGCCGTCCTTCACGCAATCGCCGGCCACTGTCATCTGGACGAAGTAGGCTTGGCCAAGGCGACCGTCGGGCAGGGGATCTGGCGTCGTTAGCTCTACCGTGCATTCCTTCTGGCAGCCGATGCCCGAAAGGGCGGCTCCGACGACAACGACTCTGGTGGGCGCTGTCGCGAAGGCGGACGCAACGACGCAAACGAAGGCGAGTGCTGTGCGCATCTTGCCTCCTCCATCAGCCAGGAGTGTACGCGTGCTGAGCAGCGCGCCGTATCGATCCCGCGACGAGCTGCATGACCGCTCCGCTCTTCGCTGACACGAACCCGCTCGTCTGCTCGCGGGACGCCCGCGATGCGGCGAAGCAGGAGCGGGCCCGGGAGTGGCTGGACTTCCTCTGGGACACGCGGCGCGGCCGCCTCAGTCGGCAGGTCCTGCAGGAGTACTACGTGACGGTCACGAGGAAGCTCCAGCCGGGTCTGACCGTCGCCGAGGCGAGGGCCGGCGTGCGAGCCCTGTTCCACTGGCTGTCCCCGATCGACCCGGGCGTGCTCACCGAGGACCTGCCGGCCGGCCAGGACCTCGAGGGCGTCCACGTCGTCAGCCCCTTCGAGACGCGCCCGGCCGACCTGCCGGACTGACGCAAACGCGACGGCCGCCTCCGCGCCACGCCTGGTGTGGCGCCTGGCAACCGGCGGGGACTGACAGTACGATGCGCGACGCCGGGCCCCGCGCCTCGACGGGGCCGGCCCAACGATGAGGTCCACATGCCACGCGGTTCCGCCGTTCGCCTCCCGGTCGCCCTCGGGCTCGCACTTGCGTCCATCGCCTTCGTGACACCGTCGTCCCCTGTGACCGCGCAGGGCGTGCCGCCGTACCGCAACCCCGCCCTCTCCGTGGACGAGCGCGTCGCCGACCTGGTCTCCCGAATGACCCTCGAGGAGAAGGTCGGCCAGCTGCTGATGCTCGACGCCCGGGGGGAGGACCTGTCGTTCGTGAACACGCGCCAGCCCGGCGCGCTCCTGCACATCCTCGGCGCCAAGATCGGCCGCGCCATGGACCTCGCGGCGAAGAACCGTCTCGGGATCCCGTTGCTGATCGGAGAGGACGGCATCCACGGCCACTCCTTCTGGAAGGGCGCCAACATCTTCCCGACGCAGCTCGCCATGGCCGCGAGCTGGAACCCCGAGCTGCTCGAGCGAGTCGGGCGCGTGACCGCGGAGGAGATGGCGCCGACGGGCATCCACGAGACGTTCTCGCCCGTGCTGTGCCTGACGCGCGACCTGCGCTGGGGCCGCACCGGCGAGACCTTCGGCGAGGACCCGTACCTGATCGGCGAGCTCGGCATAGCGCTCATCCGCGGCTACCAGGGCAAGGGCCTCGACGACCCGACCGCCGTCGTGGCCACGGCCAAGCACTACGCCGGCTACTCCGAGACCCAGGGCGGCCGCGACGCGTCGGAGGCCGACATCTCGCGGCGGAAGCTGCGCAGCTACTTCCTGCCGCCGTTCGAGCGGGCGGCCCGGGCCGGCGCCATGATGTTCATGACCGGCTACCAGTCGATGGACGGCGTGCCGTCGACCGTCAGCCGGTGGCTGCTCCGGGACGTCCTGAAGGACGAGTGGGGGTTCAAGGGCGTCCTGGTGACCGACTGGGACAACGTCGGCCGCCTCGTGCACGAGCAGAAGGTCGCGGCGACGTACGCCGACGCGGCGAGCCTGGCGGTCCGCGCCGG
>Ga0316616_100001109_pt1 | contig 10401 bp, 8 predicted proteins | sample OWC_Aug_M1_C1_D1_FD_207660 | JGI IMG/M metagenome (GOLD analysis project Ga0316616, IMG submission 207660) | Wetland soil microbial communities from Old Woman Creek delta, Ohio, United States - OWC_Aug_M1_C1_D1_B | ecosystem: Environmental > Terrestrial > Soil > Wetlands | place: USA: Ohio...
TAAAATAGCCCTGCGTCTCTTCGACCCTGTGCCCCTCCACTTCGCTCAATTCAGCATAGGCGCAGCGAACTCCGACATCGATGATCGTGCCACACCGCTTGCACAGAAAATGGTGACGGGGATCCCTCTTAAGAAACGAATATTGTCTTAGAATAAGACAGGCCTGTGGGCCCTGTCAACTAGGTCCCCTCAAGTCAAGTCCCCTCAAGTCAAGTCCCCTCAAGTCAAATTGATGCTTTATTAATACCCTGGTCGCTGCCCCGGTCCGTACGCCACACTATTACATGGACCATGCCCTGGACTTGTAAATCTGCCCCATTATGGTTAAGAATAAACCGTACGCAGACCATACGTCAGATCGTGCAGGGCAACTCGCTGAGCCCCTGCCATTCACTCGTAAAGGAGGATGAACATGGCGGAGGCCGAAAGCAAGAGTGTAGGGGTTGTCAGGATTGCGGATGCAGTCACGTATCAGGCAGGTTCAATCGTGAGCCGGGAGATAGTGAGCCGATCCACAGGGACGGTGACGCTCTTTGCCTTTGACGCAGGCCAGGGCTTGAGCGAGCATACCGCGCCCTTTGACGCGCTGGTCCACGTGGTCGATGGAGAGGCGGTAATTACCATTTCCGGCAAGAAATACCAGCTTGCCCAGGGAGAAATGATCGTCATGCCTGCAAACGAACCGCACGCATTGAAAGCAGAAAAGCGGTTCAAAATGCTCCTGGTCATGATACGGTCATAAGAAGCAGGGTCAGGGGTCAAGGGTCCCTGGTCCGGGATAGGGACGTCGGTGGTTACCGAGGTGCAGCTTGATGCAGCCGGCGAGGCTGAGAAAAGATATGAATGTTTCTATTCGAAAGGAGAAAATCTGGTGAAAGTAAAAGTAGATCCCGAACTCTGCGTGGCGTGCGGACTCTGCGCGGAGACAGTCCCGGAGGTCTTCGAAATGGAGGATGACAAGGCGGTGGTGACTGTCGACGTCATTCCCGCCGAACTTGAAGCCAAGGTACGACAGGCGGCTGAAGACTGTCCGGTTGAGGCGATAGAGATCGAATAGATTCCTGCGGGCAAGCCCGCAGTGCGCATGTCACGCCTCGGGGAAACAGAACATGCATGCACCCACGCTTGAAAGTGTGGTCCTATGCTGGCATATCGACTTAGCACCATCCGTGTGAGGCCCAGCACGGGGAGGGCACATCATAGCCGATGCAAGAAAACAGGGACGGCAGGACGCTGCCAAGAGGTGATTGACCGGTCTTATGCGCCAAAACCGAGGGCGTCTTACTCTTTCTGTCAATCTTTCTGTCAATTTTACCGTTGCGTTGCTCGATTCGTTCCTATAAGATTTTTTAATGCTCTCTCATCGCGTACGCTTCCCAGGAATACCGAATTTTAGAGGGATAACCATGGTCATGCCTTTCGCTGAGGAGAAGGGAATGCGGTCTTGGCCGATTAAGGAAGAAGTGGGACATAACAATAGGTACTATGGGGCTAACCACATGAGAAGCAGAAGGATGGTCTGGCTCGCACTCCTTATTGCTCTTCTTCTTTCCGGATGTTCCGTGGGGCCGAACTTCGTTAAGCCCGAAGCCGCGGTATCGCCTTCTTGGCTCGATGCGGATGACCGGCGCATTAAGCAAGACCCTGCCGATTACAGGACCTGGTGGAAGACGTTTAACGATCCGGTGCTTGACCGGCTCATTGACCAGGCGTATCGCGGGAACCTTTCTCTCAGGATTGCCGGAGTCCGGGTGCTGGAAGCCCGTGCCCAGCTCGGGATCGCCGTTGGAAGGCTTTACCCCCAGACCCAGCAGGCTTTCGGTTCGCTTCAGGAAATCAAAACGAGCGAACGATCCGTATTGGGTGCGATTATCGGACCCAACCCCCCGCCTCGCGCGGACAACATTTTTGATTACTGGCAGGACCAGATCGGGATCAGTGCCAGCTGGGAGATTGACTTCTGGGGAAGATTCCGACGTGCCATCGAGTCAGCCGATGCAAATCTGCTTGCGACTGTGGCCGATTACGACAGCGCCCTGGTGAGCCTCACGGCCGATGTGACGAATTCCTATATCGCGATCAGAACTCTTGAGAAGAGGCTTAATATTGCCCGCCAGAACGTGGAGACACAGAAAGAGAATCTCAGGATTGCTGAAGACCGGTTTCGCTACGGCAAGGCCTCGCGATTAGATACCGAGCAGGCAAAGGCACTCTTAAACGATACTTCGGCTTCAGTCCCTACTCTCGAAACGCAGTTGCGGCAGGCCAAGAACAGCCTCTGCCTCCTTCTGGGCATCCTTCCGAATGACCTGACGGAGCTTCTGGAAGGTTCTTCGGACGTGCCGGTTTCGCCGCCTGAGATCGTGGTTGGCATCCCCAATGAACTCCTTCGCAGGCGACCCGACGTTCGGAGCGCGGAGTACCAGGCAGCCGCCCAGAGTGCCCTGATCGGCGTGGCCAAGGCAGACCTTTACCCCGCTTTCTCCCTGACAGGGATGTTTGGCTTTCTCTCCACAAATGTGAACGATTTTAGTCTGAACGACATGTTCAACTGGAATGCCCGCACCTTCCAGTTTGGTCCCTCTGTACAGTGGAACATCTTCAACTATGGCCGTATTACGAATAATGTCCGGGTCCAGGATGCCCGCCTCGAACAACTCTTGATCGCTTACCAGAACACAGTTCTCAAGGCCCACAAGGAGGTCGAGGATGCCTTAATCGCTTTTCTGAAGGCTCAGGAAAGGTCCGAGTTTCTCAGGCGGAGCACAGCGGCGGCCAAGACCACGCTCGATCTCGCGGTCGAGCAGTATCGAGAAGGGCTCAAGGATTTCACGACGGTCCTTATCGCCCAGCAGACCTTGCTGATTGAGCAGGACAACCTTACCGTCACACTTGGCACTCTTTCGAGCAACCTGGTGGCAGTCTACAGAGGACTGGGAGGCGGATGGGAGATTCGGGAAGGAAACGAATTAGTGCCACCCGAGGTGAAAGAAGAGATGGCAAAACGGACCAACTGGGGCTCATTACTCGCGCCGGCATCGCCTGAACAGCTTACCCCCGAGGAGCGGAAATCACCAATCCGTCTCCCCGAATGGTAATGGCCCGACACAGTTCTGTGGAGAGGATGTGGCAGCCGTGAGAAAAAAGATCATCGTACTACTCGTTCTCTTTATAGTTGTCGCTTCGATTCTTGTTTTCTATTTACGCTGGAACGCGCGTAAGCCCTCGTCGAATGTCTTGCTCATTTCAGGCAACATCGAAGCCCACGAGAGCCTTGTGGGATTCAAAGTGCAGGGTCGCCTCAACGAACTGTTCGTTCAAGAAGGACAATTCGTCCAGGAGGGAGACCTTATTGCGAGGCTTGACGGCAAGGATTACGTGCAACAGGTCAGCATAGATGAGGCTGCGCTCGCATCCCGCGAAGCCGAACTTGATCTCGCGCTGGCCGGAAGCCGCACTCAGGAAATCAAGGCTGCGGAACAGGCGGTGCTCGATGCTCAGGCTGATATGGAGCTGAAGAAGATTGAGTACCAGCGGAATCAGGCCCTCTATGAGAGAAACGCCGGAGTTTCCGCCGAAGCGAGAGATGTGGCTGCCACCAACCTTAAACGTGCCCAGGCTACGTACGAGAGGGCCAGGCAAACATATGATGAGCTTTTGGAAGGCACCCGTAAGGAGCAGATTGCTATAAACCGGGCGAACGTGAACACAGCCAGGCAAAGCCTGGGACTCTCACGCATTCGGCTCGAATACACGTCGCTCTTTGCGCCGAAGACCGGCGTCGTGACCGTGCGCCAGGCTGAGCTTGGGGAGGTGATGCAGCCCGGAGCGCCGGTTGTCACGATTGCTGATGTAGATCACCTCTGGTTACGCGGCTACGTGAGTGAGACAGATCTTGGCCGGGTCCGCTGGGGCCAACCCGCTGCGGTGAAAACAGACACGTATCCGGGCAAGAAATACAAAGGGCGTGTCTCCTTCATCTCGTCAGTGGCTGAATTCACACCGAAGAGCGTCGAAACCCACAAGGAGCGCGTTACGTTAGTCTACCGGATCAAGATCGATCTGGATAACCCCAATCACGAGCTGAAGCCCGGCATGCCTGCTGACGCTGAGATCGATGTGGCGGGTCGCTGACTTATGCCTGATGCCGACTACGCCATCAAAATAGATGATTTGACCATGGAATTTCCCGGTACCGTTGCGGTGGATCACCTGAGCTTCGATGTGAAGCCAGGTGAGATATACGGTCTGGTAGGGCCCGATGGCGCAGGCAAGACCACGACAATGCGCATGCTCGCCGGTGTGCTCACTCCGAGTTCCGGGTCCGCCATCGTCGCCGGGTTTGATGTCGTGAGCGATCCTGAGCGCGTCAAACATCACATCAGCTATATGTCGCAGCGGTTCGGGCTGTATGAAGATTTGACCGTAAACGAGAACATTCGCTTTTATGCCGGTATTTTCGGTGTGTCGAGCTCCGACAGGGAGCGCCGCGCATCGACCCTGCTTCAGGCCGCGGGCATGAGCCCTTTTGGGAAACGGCTCGCAGGAAAGCTTTCGGGGGGTATGAAGCAGAAATTAGGTTTGATATGCGCGTTGATACATACGCCTCAGGTGATCCTGCTCGATGAACCGACGAATGGAGTGGACCCGGTTTCCCGCCGCGATTTTTGGCGCATCCTGTATTCTCTCCTCGCCGAAAACGTTGCAATACTTATCTCGACTTCTTACCTCGACGAGGCAGAACGATGCCACCGCGTGGCATTATTGCATCAGGGTCGGCTTCTTTATTCCGACACGCCCGCAGAGCTCAAGAAGAAAATATCCGGAGATATCGTAGCCGTTATCTCGCCTGAGTCAAGGCGGCTGAGGGATTTACTGAGAGGCTCCCAAGGGCTTTTGAATCTGGTCCTGGTGGGAGATGGACTGCATCTCATGGTGGATGATGCCAGCAGGCGAGTTCCCGAGCTGCGTGCGCGGATTGAGTCCGCGAATCTTCCCATTGAACGTATCGCAGAGGTCGCTCCCACCATAGAGGACCTTTTCGTCCAGGCAGTCGAGAAAGAAGGTGCGAGGACCGGAAGTGGATAACAGTACCCCATCTGTGCTCGTCAGGGATTTGGTGAAGAGGTTCGGCGATTTCGTTGCCGTTGACCATGTCTCACTTGAGGCGCGACCGGGAGAAATATTCGGATTCCTCGGACCCAACGGCGCGGGTAAATCGACGACGATACGCATACTGTGCGGATTGCTGCGCCCTACGTCGGGTGAGGCCATGGTGGCAGGCCTTGACGTTGCACGCCGGCCTGAAGCCGTGCGTCAGAAGATCGGCTATATGTCTCAAAAGTTCTCGCTCTACAATGATTTAAAAGTGATGGAGAACATCAGGTTCTTCGCCGGAATGTACAGTGTGCCTGAGGCGGCAATGGCGGAACGCGCCGATTGGGTGTTGGAGATGGCAGGGTTGAGAGGCCGCGAGTCCGCATTGACAGGGACATTGGCCACCGGGTGGAAGCAGCGTCTGGCCTTGGGCTGCGCAGTGCTGCACCGTCCATCCATATTATTTCTTGACGAGCCGACCTCAGGCGTTGACCCGGTATCAAGGCGCCAGTTCTGGGAGCTGATTCATCGTATGGCTGCAGACGGGGTTACGGTATTTGTCACAACCCACTATATGGATGAAGCGGAATACTGCGGCCGCCTCGTCTTGATCTATCGCGGTAAGGTCGTCGCCTCCGGTTCACCGTCTGAACTTAAGTCCGGGGCGACGAAGGGTGAGCTTCTCCTGATTGAGTGCGAGCCCCTGGGAAGGGCTCTGGATGCGCTCCAAACAGCACCCGGCGTCCTGGATGCCGCTATTTTCGGAAGCGCTATCCATGTGGTGGTGCCCAACGCGAAAGAGGCCATTACAGGTCTCACGAAGTATCTTTCAGGACATCAGGTTACCGTATCGAAGATCGAACCGATCAGCCCGACGCTCGAGGACGTGTTCGTCGCGCTCACCACAAGGCAGGCCGAACCTGGGGAGGCAAAAAAGGTGCTATGAGACTCCACAGGCTTGCCGCTATAGCAACGAAAGAAGTGCTTCAGATCGTCCGGGATGTCAGGAGTGTGGCCATCGTTGTAGCGATGCCGATTGCGATGATGCTTGCATTCGGCTACGGTATCAGCCTTGACGTAAAGCATCTTCCCGTGTATGTCTTCGACCGCGAAGGCAGCCAACAGAGCCAGGATCTGTTGAAGCAGTTCCGGGCATCGGAGTATTTTGACGTGAAGAAGGCCGTAGACAACTATCCGGCGCTCATTCGCGCGCTTGACAATGGCGCCTGCAAACTCGCTATCGTGGTTCCACACGACTTCTCCCTCAGGCTCAATGCAGGCGGCCCGGTGAGCATACAAGCGCTGATCGACGCGACAGACAGCAACACTGCAAATATCGCACTCGCTTACAGTCAGGCGGTGATCCAGACCTATTCCCAACGTCTTCAAGTCGACTGGGTCCAGCGTCACGGACAGCGGAAGATCAGGCCGCCGATCAGCGTCGAGGCGAGGACCTGGTTCAATGAGAGTCTTGAGAGCATGGTCAACATCGTCCCCGGCGTGGTGGTCATTGTAATGGCCGTCATCGGAGTATTTTTGACTGCGTTGACCATTGCGCGTGAATGGGAAAGAGGCACCATGGAACAGCTTATCTCCACTCCGGTAACTGAGCTCGAATTGATGCTCGGCAAACTGGCTCCTTATTTTGTTATCGGTATGCTGGATACCTGCCTGTGCGTCGGGTTCGGCATTCTGTGGTTCGGGGTGCCTTTCCGCGGCAGCTGGAGCATCTTCTTCCTCGCCTCCGCCCTTTTTCTGATTGTTGTTCTTTCCCTGGGTTATTTCTTTTCCGTGGTGGCAAAATCGCAGCTCGCAGCGAGCCAGATTTCGCTCCTTGCCACATTCCTTCCTGCGTTTTTACTTTCGGGATTCCTCTTCCCGATAGATCAGATGCCGGTAGCGGTTCAGGCGGTGACGTATATCATGCCGGCCCGGTACTATATGGACCTCATCCGCAATGTTTTCCTGAAGGGCTCGCCGATTACGTTACTGGTGAAGGAACTCCTTGCCCTGGCTTTTCTCTCTTGCCTTCTCGTTGTTGTCGCTACACGCATCTTCAAAAAGAAGCTGACATAGCGGGGAACCATGCTTGGCCGATTGCGCCATATGCTGATCAAGGAATTTATCCAGGTCCTTCGCGACAAACGGACCCGCTTTGTACTTATCGTTCCGCCGATCCTGCAGATGCTTATCTTTGGTTACGCGGCCACTTTGGAGATCAAACATGTGCCTACCGCGATCGTCGATTACGATAATACCCAGGTGAGCCGTGATCTGATCTCCCGCTTTGCGGCAAGCAACTACTTCGAGGTGCGCCATATCCCTGCGGACCGAAGGCAGATCCCTTTGCTGATAGACCGCGGCGATGTGATTCTGACAATACAGATCAATGACGGCTTCGCACGTTTGCTCGGCAAGGGCGAGACCGCGCCCATCCAGGTGATTGTTGACGCCTCAAACTCGAACAGCGCGCTTATCGGTCTCGGTTACGTTAACCAGGTGGCGGCAAAATTTGCCCAGGAGTTTCAGACGGCGCGTCTCCAACGCAGTGGCGCGACGCCTCTATCGTCCATACCGCGCATTGTGCTCGACCAGAGACCCTGGTATAACGTTGATATATCGGACCGCTGGTTCTTCATACCCGGGGTGATCGGTAACCTGATAATGGTGATCGTCATGAACCTGACCGCTTTTTCTGTCGTGAGGGAGCGGGAGATTGGGACGCTTGAGCAGATTATGGTTACCCCCATCCGGCGCGTCGAATTTATTTTGGGAAAGACCGTTCCTTTCTTCCTTGTCGGACTCTTTGATGCGATTCTGGTTTCGGTATTCGGCACACTCTGGTTCGGGGTTCCCCTGCGCGGCAGCATCGGTGTGCTGGCCCTCGGTACGATCCTGTTCCTGATGTGCGTGCTCGCCATCGGCCTCTTTATCTCCACCGTATCGAGGACACAACAGCAGGCTATGGTTACGGCATTCTTCTTCATCATGCCCGCGATTCTTTTTTCCGGATTCGGCTCGCCTATCAGCAGCATGCCCGAGTCCATGCAGTGGCTGACCTACCTGAATCCCCTTCGCTATTTCCAGGAAGTCCTTCGGAGCGTCTATCTTAAAGGAGGCGGGCTTGCGGCCCTCTGGCAGGAAATGGCTGCAATGGGTCTGCTCAGTATCATTATGCTGGCGATCAGCGTTCTTCGCTTTCAGAAGTCTCTTGATTAATCGACAATACAGCACTCCTCGATTCCAGCCTCTCAGGATTGGCAGCCCGCAATTGAAGGCTAATATTGGCTGGCAGCCTCTTGCCGGAGAAAAATCATCCAGTCATTGCCAGAATTCGCGCTTCTCACGAGGAGGTTATTCCTGGCTGCGCCGGGAGGTTCGCGATGAATGGAGCGTCACTTCCCCAGAAGCAGAACAGTGCTCCGGGCGTTCGCGATGTAGTGGGAAGGCGGGTCAATGATGATTACCCTGCCCTCTTCCAGAAAATCCTCGCCGGGCGCCAGGCTTGTGTCAATGACTCGATACCAGCGCTTGCCATCGGCCAGGGGAGGAAGTTGGGTAGTCTGCGCTCTCCAGTCCCCGTTCATTATAAGGAAAAGGGAAGAGCCCCCGACCCCGGATTCCCCCTCAGTACTGTCAAGCCGACAGCAGAGAGTCCTCAGTTCCGGGTCGTCCCACGCAGGATGGCCGAGATCACAGCTGTACCAGGTGATATCGGCCGCGTTGTAAGCATCCAGGTCCTGTCTCAGTGCAACCTTACGCCGTCTCAGCGCCCGGAATTTCTTTTCAAGCGCTATGACCTTCCTGACGAACGCATGAATGTCTGCATTCTTCGCGACGAGATCCCAGTTAAACCAGTTCAGTTGGTTGTCCTGGCAGTAAGCATTATTGTTCCCTTGCTGCGTCTTCAGGAACTCATCGCCTCCCAGGATCATCGGGGTACCCGACGAAAAAAGAAGGTAGCAGAAGAAGTTCTTGACCAGTCTTCTTCTCAGGCCCCGCACCTCCGGATCATCAGTCTCTCCCTCTGCACCGCAGTTCCACGAGTTGTTGTCATTGGTACCGTCGTTGTTGTTTTCAAGATTGACCTGGTTCAGTTTGTTATTGTACGAGACCAGATCGTTCAGGGTGAAGCCGTCATGACAGGTGACAAAATTGACACTGTTGTATGCGGATCGTCCGTCGTCCTTGTACAGGTCAGCGGATCCGGTCAGTCGCCACCCCAGATCCCTCACCTGTCCGCCGTCGCCTTTGCCGAACTTGCGCATCGTATCCCTGAACCTCCCATTCCACTCTGACCAGTCAACCGGAAAGTTACCGACCTCGTACGTGCCGATGTCCCAGGGCTCCGCAATCAGTTTCACCCTGCTCAGGACAGGGTCCTGCGAGATCGCATCAAAAAAGGATGCAGATCGCTGGAAGAACCCGTCTTCGCGCCCCAGCACCGAGGCCAGGTCAAACCGGAACCCGTCCACGTGCATCACCTGGACCCAGTACCTCAAGGAGTCCATGACAAAACGGATGGCCGCTGTGTTTGACAGGTTCATGCTGTTTCCGCAGCCCGTGTAATTCATGTAATATCGGAAGGGTTCGTGAGGCGTTCCTGTCAGGGCATAGTATGTGGGATTGTCCACACCCTTGAAGCATAGGGTCGGCCCCAGCTCGTTGCCCTCACCCGTGTGGTTGTAAACCACGTCAAGAATCACCTCGATGCCTGCTTTGTGCAGTTCCCGGACCATGGTCTTGAACTCATTCACCTGGCTGCCCGGGTAGGCGCCCGTGCCATAGGAGGACTCCGGCGCAAAAAATCCTATCGTGTTGTATCCCCAGTAATTCGTCAGCCCCTTCGCCAGCAGAAAATCCTCCACATAATATTCCTGGGTCGGCAATAGCTCCACTGCATTGATACCCAGGTCCTTGAGATACGGTATCTTTTCAATGAACCCTGCGTACGTGCCCGGCCTTGCCACTCCTGATGAAGGGTGCGCTGTAAAACCTTTGACGTGGACTTCGTAAATGATCAATTCTTCCGGCGGGATCTCGGGTGGCACGTCCCCCTGCCAGTCGAACGCGTCATCGATCACGATCGATTTGGGAACAATACGCGTGTTGTCCCGTACGTCCTTCGTCAGGTCTTTCCCGTCGGCCATCGGATCGTATCCCAGGAGCAGGTTATCCCCGTTCCTGAACTTGCCGGTCAAGGCCTTACTGTAAGGATCGATCAGAAGCTTCTTCTCATTGAAGCGCAAGCCATACGCAGGGTTAAACTCGCCCTTCACCTTGTATGCGTAGAGCTGTCCGGCG
>Ga0316616_100001111_pt1 | contig 10397 bp, 12 predicted proteins | sample OWC_Aug_M1_C1_D1_FD_207660 | JGI IMG/M metagenome (GOLD analysis project Ga0316616, IMG submission 207660) | Wetland soil microbial communities from Old Woman Creek delta, Ohio, United States - OWC_Aug_M1_C1_D1_B | ecosystem: Environmental > Terrestrial > Soil > Wetlands | place: USA: Ohio...
ACGATCGCCTCGGCCCTCATCTTATCGCAGGTTTTGACGGGGATTAGGAACTTTGTCTGCGCTGAACCGAGGACGACGTTGGGGTGGTTAACGGCTAGCATTGCAGCGTAGTCAGCTAAGCCGAAGGTAAAGCCGCCGTGAGTAAGGCCTGAGGCATCCGCTTCCATCTCAGGGGTCGTTATGAGCTCCACAATGGCCTTTGAGCCGCTGACGACCTCGACTGGCGTGCCGACAAGCACGCCAGAAATCATATTGTGTGTCCTTATCTCCAAATCTAACAACAAACCATTCTTTACCGTATAGTATTAAAAACCCAAGCATGGACTTTAGGGGGACTAGGCTTGAAACTCGTTACATATCGTTCGGGTAAGACTGTTAGCATAGGCGTAGTCGTCGGCGACGACGTACTCGACCTCAACTCGGCGTTCAAAGCACACCTCGGCGGCTCCTTCAAGGGTCAAAAGGTTACGCCACTTGATATGCTCGGGCTCCTAGACCTGGGCGCCAAAGGCCTCGCTGAGGTGAAAAAGGCGATCAAAGCGGCGGAGGACTCCAAGTACCTTACATCCCTCAAGAAGGCGAAACTGATTGCCCCCATCCCACGCCCGAGGAAGAACATCGTCTGCCTTGGCCTCAACTACGCTGAACATGTAAAAGAGGGGAAGAGCGCCGGCGCAGCGCCTAACCTGCCCCCTGTCCCGATCTACTTCACAAAACCCGCAACATCTGTCGCGGGACCATACGACGACATAGTTTACCCCAAGGTCACAGAGAAGCTCGACTACGAGGCTGAACTCGCCTTCGTCATCGGCAAGAAGGGGAAGAACATTCCAGAGGAAAAGGTCTACGACTACATCGTAGGCTACATGGCCTTCGACGACGTCTCGGCGCGTGATCTACAAAAGAGCCACCAACAGTGGTACAGGGGAAAGAGCATTGACACTTTCGCCCCAATGGGACCCTACCTCGTGACTAAGGACGAGGTCGGTGACCCTCAGGACCTCGACCTCTGGTGCAAGGTAAACGGCGTTGAGAGGCAGCACACTAACACAAGCGACATGATCTTTAACATTAAGAAGATCGTGTCGGTGCTCTCAGCCGGCATTACTCTCGAGGTCGGAGACATCTTCGCCACGGGCACACCATCTGGCGTAGGTATGGCGCACCCACTCGGTCTCCTTAAGCCCGGCGACATGGTTGAAGTTGGTGTCGAGAACGTCGGCGTCATAAAGAACAAGGTAGTTGCCGAGAAGTAGACCACAAAGGCTCCTTTTCCGCAGTGCGCTCATCACCAATGAAACGGTTATAGACACGTTTATATTGAGAGTATCTGGTTTGCTAGGTGTTTCATGGTGGATACTTTGAGTGACAACGTCATGATAGGTCCCCCGAAGCTCACCCGCTTCGAGAGGGCACGAATCGCAGGTGCACGCGCGCTACAAGTATCCCTCGGGGCTCCCATCCTCGTGGAGCTCCCGGCAAAGATGAGCGATCCCATCGATATCGCTCTCGTGGAGATAAAGGCTGGTATCCTCCCCATGACGATCAGAAGGACTCTCCCCGATGGCTCCCACAAGGACATCGCTCTTGCAGACCTTAGTTAGCCGATGAAGCCTTTTTACCTAGGAACATGACTCCTCTAGGCGTTGAACAACCAAGACGTCGAGACTTGGAAAATAACCGCCATCATCCTAGGCATGATATCCATAGTGATGTTTCTCATCCAAAGGTCGAACTACATGTTTCTCGACGTTTTCTTCGAGTTCTGCATATTCCATGTTCCCGCGATAATCGCAGTTGGTGTCTACGTCTATCTTAAAAGAAAAAATCCCATCCTCCGCATCGAGGACTTGTAGAATAGCTAGACGCTCCTCGTTTTTGTGATGGTTTCTGTTACCTCGACGCCGCGCATCCTTAGGCTACTGAGAAGTTCCTCAAAGAGGTCGTCCTTGATTATCCTGACAGGCCACTGTATACCCTTCTTCGTCACAGCGCCGCGTGCGACCATCCGGGCGATGATGGCGGCGGTGAAACCCGTCGTTTTCGCCATAGAGGTGACGTGATGCTCCTCGTCGTATTCGTCCAACATCTCATAGTTCACGTTAATGTCCCGCCCGCCGCTCTTACCCGAAGTGTTGACTTGTAATACGGTTATGTCCCTGTCCCCCAACGCTTCGTCGAACTTTATGATGGGGTAGATGAGCTCGTGGAAAAGATCAACTGGAACGATCTCCCTCCCTTGATAGACGATGGGTTTGCTGCTGATAACGCCGAGGTCGAGTAGGAACATGAGTTTATCGACGAATCCGCTATACCTGATAGTCTTGCCGCGGAAATTCTTGACATTCTTCTCCTGACAGAGCTTGAGGAGGCTTGAAGGGAATCCGTCGATGAATGCTTCCATCTCCGGGTACTGGTTGACGAAGATTCCCTCTACTTCGCTGTAGCGGTCCATCTCCTTTAGCTTCCCGTCGACGATCATAGGCACCGAGCCTGGGCGTATCGGCATCCTCGTGCCCCCAAAAACGATCTTGTAGTCGAGCGGGGGCTTTGGATCCTTCGGCAGACCGCCGCAGGCGAAGCTCACTTCGTCGATCTCGTCCATATACTCCATCGCCTGCCCACAGAGGAGGTCGATGAGACCCGGGTCGACGCCACACCCAGGTATCACGGTGATATCCGCCTTCTCCACTTCCATATAGATATCTCCTTCCTGAGGATAGCCTCCTCCAGCGAGGTCGACCATGTTTATCTTAGCCTCAATAGCCGCCTTGAGAGTGCCCATACTGAACTTCGCGGCTGTGGAATTGATAACCACGTCGTATCCTTTCATCGCAGCGATAAGCTGCCCGTGACTCGTGATGTCGACCTTCCTCGTGTCGAACTTCCTGTTATCGACGTACTTCTTCGCCGCGGCTAGCTTAGCCTCATCGATGTCGCAACCTGTGACCCTGACGGTCTCAGGATCCTCGGCGCAGTCTTTGGCGACAGTGGGACCCATAAGCCCCATGCCTAAAACAAGGATCTTCATGTCACAAACCTGAGTGTAGAAGCGTGGTAATCGTATAAACAGTTGCCGTAGACGCTCATCGTCTCACGTCGAAGATACTATCGTTTCATGACGAAGTGCTTAAATAGCCTTGGGATAATCACTCAGCAAAACCGGAAGGATAAAAGTGATAGACTTTTCGTTCACCGAAGAACAGCAGCTTTTCCGCGAGTCCATCAAGGATTGGTTATCAAAGAACATGACTCTCGAGCAGGTCAGGGAGAATGATACGAATCACCAGATCCCCAAAAGCTACATGAAGGGGTTGGGCGACCTTGGTCTACTCTGCCTGACACTCCCCGAGGAGCACGGCGGCGCTGGCGCAGACTGGATCACAGCGACGATTGGCGCTGAAGAGCTCGGTTACGCCGACATCAGCGTCGCGTCTCCCGTCTTCTACCTCGTCCAGGCTAGCTGGGGCTATGTAGTCGACAGATATGCCCAGGAGGCGGTTCGTGACGTTTGTCTGCGCAAGGCTGCGCGCGGTGAGTCCTTCATTGGTATCGGCGCCACGGAGCCTGGTGGTGGTAGCGACGTCGCCGCCTTTAAAACGATGATCAAGAAGAACGATGGTGGTTACGTTCTCAACGGTGAAAAGTGCTACATCAGTGGGACCGCCGAGGCGTCCGAGATGGGCGGAGGCTACTTTGTTTCTGGTTACACGGACAGGCCAAAGGGTCACAAGGGGATGAGCGCATTGTACATGCCGATCAACGCCCCTGGCGTCGAGATCACCAAGCGCTTCGACAACATGGGTAGGATGGCCATCAGCACGGGTGGTTTTAAGATGACCGACGTCCAGCTGCCCAAGGAGTATCTCCTCGGCGAGGAAGGTCGGGGTTTCTACTACACGATGGAGGGCTTCGACGCTGCGCGTGTTATGGTCTCGGCCAGCTGTATTGGTGCGGCGCAAAGGGCGTTGGAGCTCGGCATGGAGTACACTAAGCAACGCATGGTTTTCGGACAACCTATAGCCAAGTTCCAGGGCGTCCAATTCGACCTCGCCGACATGGTAGCGCATCATGAGGCCATCAAGAGTCTCGTCTATCGCACGGCTTGGATGCTCGACCAGAAATACAAAACCGGTAAGTTCGATGCCCTTACCGTCAACAAATACCTTGCTATGTGCAAGTACCTCGCACCTCACCATGCTCTCGATGTCTTCCGCAGAGTCCTTCTCATGATGGGGGCCTATGGCTACACGAAGGAATGTCCACTTGAGATGGGGCTTCGTGGAATTATGAGTTACTGTATCGGCGCCGAAGGCGCAGCGAACGTCCAGAAAGTCATCATCAGCCGCGAGACCCTGGGCCGCGAATGGCGCGCCTAAGTCTGTTATCCTCATTTTAATATTCGGCTGCATAAACAGTCTACTGGTGATTGGATGGACGCTTTTAGAGAGCATCTGGTCAAGTCGCTTAAGGGTGGACAGGCATTCATTGACTACAAGAGTGGGCTCGACGGCGTGAAGTCGGAGCTAAGAGGTGTGAGACCGAACAAGACTCTACACTCCGCCTATGAGGAGCTAGAACACATGCGCCGGGCGCAGGAAGACCTCTTAGACTTCGCTCTCGACCCTAACTGGAAGCCGACTGAATGGCCCACTGGTTTCTGGCCCGAGCCTGGGCACAAGCCAACAGAGGAGGAGTGGAAGAAGTCGTTGGACGGCTTCTTCAAGGGGCAGAGGAGGGCGCTTAAGCTAGCGAAGGACGAGGGGATCGACCTGCTCTCAAAAGTACCCCAGACCGAGAACACTTACCTACGTGAGCTCATGATAATCATCGAACATAACGCCTACCATTACGGGAAGATACTCGACATAAGGAAGGCGTTGGGCGACTGGCGATAGACACTTGACCGACGTACTAAATATTGTTGCAAAAGAACTGCTCCTGCCTGAACTAGCTCCCGCACTTGGGGCACATCAACTGCTTGTGTACATGCTGAAAGTCCTGCGCCAAAGTTGAAGCCGAACCTATCCTTTGGACCGACAGCGTACCGCGCGCGCTCTAGGTGCCACTTTATATGCAGGCACGCGCGTGCATCTCCCGTCGTCTTGGAGTCTATCTATAGAAGCTTCATCTCCGAGTTCATCTTCTAACAGATGTTCGTAATGTCCTGTAAGTGTATCTCGAAGCTACACGATTTTATAGTAGTGCATTATTTTTGCTCCAGCCGAGACCGTTAATGTTAAAGACGTTCTGGATGGATCATAGGACGACCCGTCATGAGTATGAAGGATCGCTTCATCGGAAAGGACTTTCTTACCCTAATGGACTACTCGGCGGTCGAGATTAACTATATGCTCGACGTAGCCCAGCAGCTAAAGTACAAGCGGATGATGAAGGAGCCCCACAACTATCTCGAGGGGCGCACCATCGCCATGATCTTTGAGAAGAACAGCACCCGCACACGCTTCAGCTTTCAGGCAGGCATCGCCCACCTCGGTATGCAGAGCTTCTATGCGACTCCCGACACTATGCAGTTGGCACGTGGCGAGCCCATCAAAGATACGGCGCGCATCCTCGACAGGTACTGCGACGCACTCGTCATCAGGACATACGGCCAGGAGATAGTCGACGAGTACGCCAAGTATATGAAGAACCCCGTCATCAACGCGCTCACTGACCTCGTCCACCCCTGCCAAGGCCTCGCCGACATGCTCACCATACGTGAACACAAGGGCAAGATCAAAGGCCTCAAGCTCGCATACGTCGGTGACCCATGGAACGTCTGCCACAGCCTCATGACATGCAGCAGTCTCCTAGGTATGGACTGCTACGTCGCCCTACCTAAGGGCTGGGCACCCAATCCCAAGATCACCAAGTTCGCTGAGGAGCACGCGAGCATCGGCCACACCCAGATGGTCGTTACAGATGACCTCGAGGAGGCTCTCAAAGGCGCCGACGTGGTCTACGCGAATACATTCCACAGTATGGGGCATAAGGACATCGAGCAGCGCAAGGTCGCCTTCGCCAAGTACCAGATCAACGACGAAACGATCATGTGGGCGAAGCCAGACTCCATCTTCATGCACTGCCTACCCGGCTATCGCGGAGAGGAGATGACCGACTCCGTCATCGAGGGTCCCCATAGCGTGGTCTTCGACGAGGGCGAGAACAGGATGCACACTGAGAAGGCAGTCCTCGCCCTCTGTGTCGCATAAACCACGCCATTTTTTCTTTTCACGTATTCTCGAATGCAGGGATGATCAAATTCACTCTACCGCCACCGTTATTAGGGAAATTAGAGATGAATAAGCGATGGAACATGCCGAAGGCGAAGATTCCTAACCTTATCACAGAGATACCCGGCCCCAAGAGTAAGGCTCTCCTCGCAGAGAGGAACGAGTTCGTTCCGCCGGGCGTTTACCTCACCCAGCCCGTCGGTATAGCTGAGTCAAAGGGCGCATTGGTAACAGACGTCGACGGGAACACCCTGATCGACTTCACCAGCGGCATAGGCGTCGTGAGCCTTGGCCACTGCAAGCAAGAGATCGTCGACACGATCTGCGACCAAGCTGGCAAGCTCATACACGGCTGCATACACGTCGTCAACTACGAGCCCTACGTCAAGCTCGCTGAAGCGATGGTCAAGGCAACACCCGGCAAATACAAGAAGAGGGCTATGTTCGTTAACAGCGGCTCCGAGGCGGTCGAGAACGCGATAAAGCTCATCCGCCAAGGCACGAAGAGGCCGAACATACTCAGCTTCGAAAATAGCTTTCACGGCCGCACATACATGGCGATGACACTCACAGGCAAGTGGGACCCGTACAAGGTAGGCCTCGGTCCATTCGTCCCCGGCGTCTACTTTACCCCCTACGCCTACTGCTACAGATGCCCCTTCCACTGCGAGTATCCCAGCTGTAACTATGCCTGTATCGAGCACATCGAGCACAACGTCTTCAAAACTCAAGTCGATCCAAGCACAGTCGGCGCGATAATCGCCGAGCCGGTGCAGGGTGAGGGAGGCTTCATCGCCCCGCCGCCGGAATACTTCAAGGAGCTGAAGAAAGTCGCAGACGCGCACGGCATCAAGATGATCATCGACGAGGTCCAAACGGGCTTCGGTCGCACCGGAAAGATGTGGGCAATTGAGCACTACGGCATCGAACCTGACATCATGACGATGGCTAAGGCGATCGCCTCGGGTCTCCCCCTCAGTTGCGTCGTCGCAAAGGATGAGCTGATGAAGGACACCTATCCTGGTAGCCTCGGCGGTACATACGGCGGTAATCCCATTGCATGCGCGACGGGTCTCAAGGTACTCGAGATTATAAAGAGAGAAAAGATCGTCGATAAGTCTGCAGCTATGGGCAAGGTCCTCCGTAAGAGGCTCGATGAAATGAAGGATAAGTACGAGATTATCGGCGACGTCCGCGGCCTCGGCCCCATGCTCGCCATGGAGTTCGTAATGGACAAAAAGTCCAAGACACCGAACCCCGATGCGAGCAGCAAGGTCATCAAGGGCTGCCTCAACAGCGGACTGATGATCCTTAAGGCTGGGCTTTACAACAACTGCGTGCGCCTTCACCCGCCACTCACGATCGAGGAAGAGGTGCTCGACGCGGGCATGGACATCCTCGAGAAGGCGGTCAAGAAGGCATCCTAACCGCCCCCCCTTTTATATCCCCGACTCTTTATTTGAGGCGTGAAGCTGGGCTTCCACGTCTCCATCGTTGACTCGCTGGACCAGTCATTCGACAAGGCGAGACAGCTCGGCTGCTCGGCGTTCCAGATATTCACTCGGAACCCCAGGACTTGGAGGTCGAAACCCCTCGATGAGGCCATCATCGAGGCTTTTCGGTGGAAACATAGAACCTACGGCATCGGTTCCGTCTTTTCACACATGCCCTACCTCCCAAACCTAGCCAGCCCCGACGAGACGATCTACCGGAAATCGGTCGACTCCCTCATCGAGGAGGTTGAGAGGTGCCACCTCCTCGGCATCCGCTTCGTTGTCACGCATATGGGTAGCCACGTCGGCTCCGGAGCTGAGAGAGGCAAAGCCCGCATAATACAGGCGCTATACAGAGCCATAGAGCACGATGGCCCAGTGATCCTCCTCGAGAATGGCTCTGGCTCCGGGAACCACCTGGGTTCACATCTTGAGGAGGTGGCGGAGATCCTCGCCACCGTCGGCGGCAGCAGAGTCGGCTCCTGCTTCGACACCTGCCACGCCTACGGTGCCGGATACGACGTAGCCACCAAAGAAGGACTCGCGCAGACACTGAGAATCATCAGAAAGACCATCGGCTTCGACAAGCTCATGCTCGTCCACCTTAACGACTCCTATGGCGACCTCAGCTCAGGCATCGACCATCACGCTCACATCGGCCTCGGCAAGATCGGTGAGGAAGGATTCCGCAATATCCTCGCAAGCCAACTTGCTCGGAGGCCGATGGTTATGGAAACGCCTATAGACGATAGACGCTGCGACGCCGATAACATGGATAAGGTCATCGAGCTTGCCGGACTCAGTAGACAATAAGCTTCATCTGATATGTTTCAGGTTCTCTTCTACTGAGAATTATGCGTAGAGCCGCCGAGGCACAGTCGATCAGCTCACGCTCAGTGAGATAGGGGTACGTCCTTCGTCCCACTTTGATGATAGGGTCGATTGTAACGACGCTCCTCCTCTTGACCGCCGCGTCCTCCTTCGTGATATGGACGAGGCGCTCGACCATCGCTCGTCTATTGTTAACCTGTGCCACTGATTATCAGCCTTGGAAATAAGATAATTTCTTAGTATATAAATATAATGGCATTTATCCGAAATATATTTGGTATCAATTTCACTCATTTTTTATCAAGTTTATTAGAGTATTTTACGAGCGATTATTCATGGTTATTTTACAAAACGGGGTCATAATAACGGTTATCCTGTGACCAGTAAAACATTTTCATCAATGACGCCTCAACTATCTTCTATATTTTCATTCAAGCATTTCTCTGCGGCGGGATAAGCTTAAAATCAATCCTCCCTGTGCTTATGATTGTTCGCCCCGGTGGCTTAGCCTGGCCAAAGCGTTTGCTTGGTAAGCAAAAGATCGCGGGTCCAAATCCCGCCCGGGGCTCCACTATAACATAAATACACGCGTGCATCCATCCGTCTAAGCCTTGAGTCCATTCAACCTGAAGGGCGTAGTCTTTGACCTAGACGCTACACTAGTCAACCTCGGCGAACACGTGAGATGGAGAGAAGCGCAGGGCAGTGTCATCGAGGTGTACCGTGCATGTGGTTGCAGCGAGGACGATCTCGCCAGATGCAACGCGAAGGGTCTCTTCAACTTCATGCATGATATGGACAAACGCCTCTCTACAACGAGGAGCGAGGAGGAAATGCAGGCGATACGCGACGATATCTGGGGCGTCCTTGATGACTACGAGGCGGAAGGAATCGAGAGGTGCAGCTTTATGCCTGGCACCTTCGAGACATTAAGCTGGCTCAGGAACAAGGGCATCAGAATAGGCGTCTGCACTTCCAACTCCAGCAAGGTCGCAGTCAAGGTACTTGAGAAGCTTGGTGTCATAACCCTCTTCGATTCAGTCATCGGAAGGACGTCTAGAATGTTGATGAAGCCCCACCCCGACCAAGTCCTCGCCTGTTTTAAAGAGATGGGAATTGACCCATGCGATGGCGTGATGATAGGCGACAGCCATAACGACGTTCTCGCCGGGAAGGCGGCGGGGGCGAAGGCGATAGGCATCCCGGTCTACTTCACCTACAAGGAGGCGATGGAGGCGGCGAAGCCCGACGCCGTCGTAAATTCAATGATTGACTTGCCCGAGGCACTTATGCGCCTCAGATAAGTTTGAAAACAACCCCAATATTTAGAAGATTATGATAGCGCCGACGCCGATCGTCAGCTCTTTTATAGCCTTTTTCATATCTATCCAGAACGGCAGAACGATGCTCGTGAAGAATCCGGCGCACGCACACTTGAGTAGAAGGTGAATCCCGTCAGACTGAATGAACATATACTTGACTACGCTGACCCGCCTCATACCGTATTTGAAGTAACTAGCACGCAGAATATACTCGTCGTACAGCACAGCCGTTGACTGCGAGATTAGGTGTAACATGACTGTGACGGAGATAACGATGATCATTTATGTGAAGATCAATTTATCCTATTTTGCTCTCACGAAAAACGATTGGGCGAACTCCCTTAAAATGATTCGGGACGGCGAACCCTTTTTAAAACAATCCGTTGATGGTATTCGACGGTAGAATATTAATGCTTGAGATCATCGGCAAAGGCACGTGGTATGACAAGGCCGCATCCGAGCTCATTGAGCGTGAGAAAAAGCTCGGCAGGAGCCTCAAGCTCATAAGGACGGAG
>Ga0316616_100001112_pt1 | contig 10395 bp, 7 predicted proteins | sample OWC_Aug_M1_C1_D1_FD_207660 | JGI IMG/M metagenome (GOLD analysis project Ga0316616, IMG submission 207660) | Wetland soil microbial communities from Old Woman Creek delta, Ohio, United States - OWC_Aug_M1_C1_D1_B | ecosystem: Environmental > Terrestrial > Soil > Wetlands | place: USA: Ohio...
TGGCCGGCCGCGCGAGCTTCCTCGGCGGGCAGCGGGACGTGCGTCCCTACTACGGCATGGCCGATGCATTCGTCCTGCCCACGCTCTACGACCCGATGCCGAACGCCGCGCTGGAGGCGCTGGCCTGCGGGCTGCCGGTGATCACCAGCCCGACCAGCGGCGCCTGCGACCTGGTGCGCCCGGGCGAATCCGGTTTCGTGGCGGATGCGCTCGACGTGCCGGAGCTCGCAAGATGCATGGACCGGCTCGCCCGGCCAGGCGCGGCAGCCGCCATGAGCGGCGGGGCACGCGCGGCGGCGCAGCCGCTGTCGGTCGAGGCGATGGCCGGGAAGCTGACGGCGCTCTACTTCCGGCTGCTGGCGCCGGCCGGTGCGGCCGGGGGGCCGGCCTTATAATCGCGGCTTTTCCCGCCCGCATCCTCCATGCCCGCCCGCGGCCCGTCCGACGTCAAGCTGTACCTGCGGCTGCTGCGCTACGTGCGCCCCTACTGGAAGATGTTCGCGGCAGCGGTGGTCTGCATGGCCGGCATGGCGGTCACCGAGCCGCTGTTCCCGGCGCTCATGAAGCCGCTGCTCGACGGCAGCTTCGCCCAGCGCGACACCTCCGACATACTGCGCTATCCCCTGTTCATCATCGCGATCTTCACCGTGCGCGGCGCGTTCGGTTTCGCCGGCGATTACGCCATTGCCTGGGTGGCCAACCGGGTGGTGGTGGATCTGCGCATGAGCATGTTCGAGCGGCTGATGCAGCTGCCGACCCGTTATTTCGACGACCAGTCCAGCGGTGTGCTGATCTCGAAGGTGGCCTACGACGTGATGGGGGTCACCGGCGCCGCCACCAGCGTCATCACGGTGCTGGTGCGGGACACCCTGGCGGTGATCGGACTGCTCGGCTGGATGCTGTACCTGAACTGGCAGCTCACCCTGGTGACGCTGGCCACCGTCCCGCTGGTGGCGCTGGCGGTGGGCGCGTTCGGCAAGCGTCTGCGCAAGATGTTCCGAGCCGCCCAGAAGGCCATGGGCGGCATCACCCACGTGGTGGAGGAATCCATCGGCGCGCACAAGGTGGTCAAGATCTTCGGCGGCCAGGACTACGAGACGCGGCGCTTCGCCCATGCCAACCGGGTCATGCGCGGCTACGTCATGCGCCATTCGATCGCCGCGGCAGGCAACGTGCCCCTGGTGCAGGTGCTCGCATCCGTGGCGATCGCCACGGTGATTGCCGTGGCCCTGCATCAGTCGGCGAACCGGCAGATCACGGTCGGCGAATTCATGTCCTTCATCACCGCGATGATGATGCTGCTCGGGCCGCTGAAGCATCTGACCGGGGTGAGCGCGACCCTGCAGCGCGGTCTGGCCGCGGCGGAGAGCGTGTTCGAACTGGTGGATGAGCCGCCGGAGACCGACCGCGGCTCGCTGAAGATCGCACGGGCGGACGGCGCGATCCGCTTCGAGGAGGTGCGCTTCGGCTACCCCGGGACGCAACGGCTGGCGCTTGACGGGGTTAACCTGGACATTGCGCCCGGGGAGACCATCGCCCTGGTCGGGCCGTCCGGCAGCGGCAAGACGACGCTCGCCAACCTGGTGCCGCGCTTCTACCAGCCGGACGGTGGGCGCATCCTGCTCGACGGCCACGACATCCGCGAGATCGGGCTGGAAAGCCTGCGCGCCAACATCGCGCTGGTGAGCCAGGACGTGGTCCTGTTCAACGACAGCGTGGCGGCCAACATCGCCTACGGCAGCATGGCCGGCGCGTCCCGCGAGGCGATTGCGGCAGCCGCGGCGGCGGCCAACGCGCTGGAGTTCATCGAACGGCTGCCCGCGGGCTTCGACACCCAGATCGGGGAAGATGGCGCCAAGCTCTCCGGCGGCCAGCGCCAGCGCCTGGCGATCGCCCGCGCGCTGCTCAAGGATGCCCCGGTGCTGATCCTCGACGAAGCCACCGCGGCGCTCGACTCGGAGTCGGAGCGCCAGGTGCAGGCCGCGCTCGAGGTGCTGATGCGCGACCGCACCACCCTGGTCATCGCCCACCGGCTGTCCACCATCGAGCGGGCCACACGCATCGTCGTGCTCGATGCCGGACGCGTCGTCGAGACTGGGAGCCATGCCGAATTGATGGAACGGGATGGTCTTTACGCGCGTTTGCACAGGATCCAGTACGCAGGCGGGGACCAGGCCTCGCCGGCGGCCGCCCAATGATCGAGCCGGGGATGCGCGTGCTGGCGATCGTCGTCGCGCGCATCGGCGATACCCTGCTGGTCACGCCCGCGCTGCGCGCCCTGAAGGCGGCGTGCGGCGCCGGTGAACTGCACGTCATGGCGCATCCGAAACGCATGGATCTGCTGCGCCATCTGCCGTTCGTCGACCGGCTGTCCCCGATCACTCCGTTTCGCGCCAGACTCAGGGGACGACTGGGCGCGCGGCGCCACGACGTCGGGGTGGTCTGGGCCGACGACGAAGCCATCCTCGGCTACGCGCTGCGCGCCGCCAGGCGCGTGGTCGCCTTCCGGCGCGGCGATGCGTCCCTGGATGGGAGACTCGCGGCCGCGGTCGCCCGCCCGGGCCGGCCGACGCACGCCGTGATCGAGCGGCTGATGCTCGCCGAGGCGGCGGGCGCACGCTGCGCCGACCCGCGGCTCGCCTTCAGGGTGACAGAAGCCGAGGCCGGGCAGGCCAGGCGGCTGGTCGCATCCGCGCTGCCCGGCACGGACGGGCCGCTGGTGGGCCTGCAGATCCAGAGTTTCCCGACCAAGCGCTACCGCGACTGGCCGGCCGGGCACTTCGCGCAACTCCTCGACCGCCTGTTCGCCGCGTCGCGCGGGGCGCGCGCACTGGTCCTGGGCGATGCGCAATCGGAGGCCGCCGCGCGGGCGCTCGTCCAGCGCCACCCGGAGCGGGTCGCCAGCCTCGCCGGCAGGCTGTCGCTGCGCGAACTGGCAGCGGTGCTCGCCTGCCTGGATCTTTACGTGGGCGTGGACACCGGACCGACCCATCTGGCGGGCGCGCTCGGCATCCCGATGGTCGCGCTCTATCACTGCCGCCATCGCGGCAGCCTGCTCGCGCCGCTCGATCATCCGGCGCTCACCGTGATCGAACACCCGGCAGCCGATGCGGACTGCACGCCGCAACGCGAGATGGCCGAGATCGGCGTCGATCGCGTTTGGGATGCGGTCGCCGCCAGGCTGTTTGCGGGAGCCTGAATTGATCGCCGGCCGCAGGCTTCACATCGTGCATACCGAAAGCTCCTGCGGCTGGGGCGGGCAGGAGATCCGCATCCTCACCGAGGCCGAGGGGATGATGGCGCGCGGGCACCAGGTCACGCTGGTCTGTCCGCCGCAGGCGCGCATCCACGCGGCCGCCGAAGCGCGCGGCATTCCGCTCGCGGGGCTGACGATCGCACGCAAGAACCTCGCCGGATTCCGCGCCCTGCGGCGCTGGCTCGCCACGCACGGACAGGCGGTGGACATCGTGAACACGCACAGCTCCACCGACGCCTGGCTTACCGCGCTCGCCTGCGCCAGCCTGCGCGGCGCGCCGCCGATGGTACGCACCCGCCACGTCTCCTCGCCGGTGAAGCGCAACCGGCCGACCTTATGGCTCTACCAGCGGGCGACCCGGCACGTCGTCACCACCGGCGAGGCGTTGAGGACCCAACTGGCGCGCGACAACGGCTTCGACCCCGCCAGCATGACCTCGGTGCCGACCGGCATCGACCTGAACCGCTTCGTCCCCGGCGACCGCCGCGCGGCGCGCGCACGGCTCGGCCTGCCGGACCGACCGGCGATCGGGATTCTCGGTACCCTGCGCAACTGGAAGGGACACACCTTCCTGTTCGAGGCCTTCGCCAGCCTGCAGGCCAGCCATCCCGACTGGCAGCTGATCGTCATCGGTGACGGCCCGCAGCGCCGCAACCTCGAACGTCTCGCGCGCGAGCTTGGCCTGGGCGCGCGGCTGCGCATGGCGGGCAACCGCGACGACGTGCCCGACTGGCTGCAGGCGCTCGATCTCATGGCCCTGCCCTCCTATGGCGAGGAAGGCGTGCCGCAGTCGGTGATGCAGGGCATGGCCTGCGGCCTGCCGGTAGTGTCCACGCCGGTGGGCGCGATCGCCGAGGCGGTCGACGACGGCGAGACCGGCCTGCTCGTGCCGCCGCGGGATGCCGCAGCGCTGGCGGCGGCGCTGGCGCTGCTGATGGACGACGCGCCGCTGCGCGAGCGGTTCGGCCGGCAGGGGCTCGCCAGAGCGCGCGAGCGATTCGGCATCGACATCATGCTGGAGCGCATGGAGGCGATCTTCCTGCGCCACGCGCGGCCGGGCGGGAGCGCCTGAGATGTGCGGGATCGCAGGCTTCTTCGGCGACCGGCCGCTGGAACCTGCCGGGATCGAGGCCATGCTGCGCAGGCTGTCGCCGCGCGGACCGGACGCCCAGCACGCGGTGCGCTGGAATGCCGGGTTCGCGCCCTGCGAGGGCGCGGCGCCTAACGCGCTGCTGCACGCCCGGCTGTCGATCATCGACCCGCGGCCCGAGGCCGACCAGCCGATGGGCAACGCCGCCGGCGACGTGTGGATTTGCTACAACGGCGAGGTCTACGGCTGGGAGAACGACGCCAGGTCGCTGGCGGCGGCCGGCCACGCCTTCCGCACGCGCTCGGACACCGAATTCATCCTGCATGCCTACGAGGCCTGGGGCACGGACATGCTGCCGAAGCTGCGCGGCATGTTCGCCATCGCGCTGCTCGACCTGCGCCGGCGCAAGCTCTTCGTCATCCGCGACCGCATGGGGCTGAAGCCGGTGGTCTGGCATCACGCGGCCGACGAGTTCGCCTTCGCCTCCACGGTGCGCGCGCTGCTTGCCTATCTGCCCGCCGGGCGCGCCGCCCTCGATCCGGACGGCCTCGACGCCTTCCTCGCCCACCGCTACATTCCCGCGCCGCTGACCGCGTTCCGCGAACTGCGCCGGCTGCCGAACGGCCATTACCTGGAGTTCGACCTGGCAACGCGCAGCCTGCGCCAGGTCGAATACTGGCGCCCGCAGCCCTCGGGGGCGGACTGGCGCGCCGCGCTGGACGAGTCGATCCGGCTGCGCACCGTGGCAGACCGCCCGGTCGGGCTGTTCCTGAGCGGCGGGATCGATTCCACCGTGATCGCCAGCCGGCTCGCCGCGCTCGGCTACAGGCAGATCCGCGCGTTCACCGCCGCCTTCCCCGGCAGCCGCTTCGACGAGAGCGAGGACGCCGCGCGCACCGCCGCCGCGCTCGGGCTGCCGCACACCCCGGTCGAGGTGCCCGAGTCGATCCGCGACGATTTCCCGCGCATCGTCGCCGACCTGGACGAACCGTTCGCCGACCCGTCCAGTTTCCCGCTCTGGTACCTTTCGCGCGAGACGACGAAGCAGGTCAAGGTGGTGCTCGGCGGCGACGGCGGCGACGAGCTGTTCGCCGGCTACAAGCGCTATGCCAAGCACCTGCGGTCGGCCTGGCGGCGAGGGCTGCGGCTGGGATCGAGCGGCTGGCGGGCGGACATCGAGCCGCCCAAGCTGGCGAAGCTGCTGGCGGAACTGGGCACGAGTTGGGAGGAGGCTTACAGCCTGCGCTTTTCCGGCATGCATCCGGGCTTGCGCCGGCTGCTTCAGCCGCAGCGGGCGCTGGCGCCGGCCGTGTTCTGGCGCAACATGCCGACCGAATCCCGCGGCGGATTGGAGACGCTGCTCGCGATCGACATGGCGAACTATCTGCCGGAATACATCCTGCGCAAGGGCGACCTGACCACCATGGCGCACGGGCTGGAACTCCGGGCGCCGCTGCTCGACCACCCGTTCTACCAGGCGGTGCTCTCTCTGCCGCCCGGCCAGCGCTTCACCCGCCCGGCCAAGCTCGCCTTGCAGGAAGTGTGCGCCCCCTGCCGCGAGTTGGACCTGTTCGCCAGGAAGAAGCGCGGCTTCAACCCGCCGCTCGCGCGCTGGCTGGGAACCGACCTGGCCGAGCGCTACGACGGCCTGGGCGCCAGGCTGGAGCGCGCGAGCGCGGGGCAGCTTTCCGGGCCGGCGGTGGACCGGGTCGCAGCCGCCTATCGCGCAGGCCGCGCGGGACTGGCGGAGAACGTGCTGCAACTGCTGATCCTGGACGAATCGCTGCGGCAGCTTGCCGAACTCGCATGAAGATTGCATTCATCGACGTCACCGCCACGGTGTCCTTCGGCGGGGTGCAGACCGCCGTGTGGCAGCTCGCCGCCGCGCTCGCCGACCTCGGCCACTCGCTCACGGTCTATGGCGGAACCGGCGACATCCGGCCCGACCTCGGCGGCCGTCCGATCGAGGTGCGGACCTTCCCGTTCACGCCTAGGGAGAAGGTGCTCGACCTGGGCAGCCGCTTCCGCCGCATCGTCGAGCGCTGGAGCTTCGCCCGCCACGCGCGGCCTGCGGTGGCCGCCGGCGACCACGACTGGATCGTGCTCACCAAGCCCTTCGATTTCTTCTGGCCGCGCCTGCTCGGCCGCACCTGCCGCAGCCGCTTCGCCTTCATGAGCGGCGGCACCGATTTTTTCGCCGGCGACCGCTGGCTGGCCGGCGGCATTTCCGCCTGGGTGGCATGCAGCCATTTCAATGCCTGGCAGATCCAGCACCACTACAAGCGCTTCCCGCGGGTGATCTACAACGGCGTGGATGTCGAGCACTTCGCGCCCGGCTCGGCCGATCCGGCCCTGCGCGCTTCGCTCGGCGCGGCGCCCGGCGAGGTGCTCTTCGCCTTCGCCGGCCGTCTGGTCGGCTGGAAGGGGCTGAAGGTGGCGGTCCGCGCGCTCGCGCGCCCCGAGTTGCGCGAACTGCCGGTCCGGCTGCTGCTGATCGGCGACGGCGACGACCTGCCCGGCCTGCAAAAGCTGGCCGGCGAACTCGGCGTCGGTTCCCGCCTGATCTTCCAGAAGCCGGTGCCGCACCGCGAACTGCCGCGCTATTACGCCAGCGCCGACGCCGGTGTATTCCCGAGCGTCGGCGACGAGGCCTTCGGCATCACCATCGCCGAGGCGATGTCCTGCGGCCTGCCGGCGGTGGCGAGCTACGTCGGCGGCATACCCGAGGTGGTCGGCAACGAAGGAAGCTGCGGCCTGCTCTGCGCGCCTGGCGACGCGGCGGCGCTGGCGGCCGGCATGGCCGCGCTGGCGGCGGACGCAGGGCTGCGGCGCAAGCTGGGCGAGGCCGCGCGCCGGCGGATCTGCGACAACTTCACCTGGCAGCACGCCGCGCAGCGGCTGCTCGCCGCCCTGGCGGAATGCGAATAGCGTATCCGGATCCGCACCCGGTCCCGGACTCGGCGCCGGAAGCGCTGCAGATCCTGCAGACCGCGGACGCGCTGGCCAGTCTCGGCCACGAGGTCTCCGTGATCACGCCGCGTCCGGAGGGCGATGCCGATCCGGCCGCCGTCCTCGGACGCCCAGCCTCTGACTCGTTGCGGCTGGTGCATGTGGCGGACCTGCGCAAGCGCTGGTGGATGCCCGGCCGTTCCAACAAGGGTTTCCAGATGCAGGCTGCGGCCTGGCTGCGGCGCAACCCGGTCGACGCGCTGCTGGTGCGCAACCTCAAGCTCGCCGACGCCCTGCTGGGCGACCCGGCCTGCCCGCCGCTGTTCTTCGAGACCCACGAGATTTTCGCGCAGACCTACCGGGAGGAGCATCCGCGGCCGGACCTGCGGCGGCGCCACAAGCTGCGGACGCTGGAGAGCCGTGAGGCGCGGGTGTACGGCCGCAGCCGCGGCCTGCTGGTGCTCACGGACTTGCTCGCGCAGGACGTGCGCAGCCACTACGCGACGGCCGTGCCGATCCATGTCGCCCCGGACGGCGTGGACCTGGCGAGCGCCGGCGCCGCGGCGGCGTCGGGCACGAGCGCGCCGAACAGCGTGCCGGTCGCGCTGTACCTGGGCAGCCTGCATCCCTGGAAGGGCGTCGACACCCTGGTTCGCGCCGCGGCGCTCGGCGGCACCTGGGATCTGCGGATCGCCGGCGGCGATGCCAGACGGATCGCCGAGCTTTCCGCGCTGGCGCGCAGCCTCGGCGTCGGCGACCGGGTGCGTCTGATCGGGCCGGTGGCCCCCGCGGAGCGCTTCGCCCTGATCGGCCGGGCGGACGTCTGCCTGCTGCCCCTGACCCGTACCAGCATCGCCTCGCGCTACACCTCGCCGCTCAAGCTGTTTGAGTACATGGCGATGGGCAGACCGATCGTGGTCGCCGATCTGCCCTCGATCCGCGAGGTGGTCCGCGACGGCGAGCACGCCCTGCTGGTGCCGCCGGAGGATCCCGCGGCGATCGCCGCGGCCGTCGCCCGGCTGGCCGCGGACCCTGCGCTGCGCGAACGGCTGGGCCGCGCTGCGGCGGCGCTCGCGCCCTCGTACTCGTGGGAACGGCGCGCCGAACGGATCGCGGCGTTCATGGCGGCCGAACTGGCGGCTCCGGCCGCACCCGTCCGGGGAACGTGAGGATGCTCGACCCGAAGAAGATTCTCGTGGTCCGCCGGGACAACATCGGCGACCTGGTGTGCACGACGCCGCTGCTGCGCGCGCTGCGCCTGCGCTTCCCCGCTGCGCGCATCGACGTGCTGGTCAACAGCTATTGCGCGCCGGTGCTCGAAGGCAATCCGAACGTGGATCGGCTCTGGCAATACACCAAGGCGCACCATCGCGAGGCGGGCGAGAGCTGGCTGGCGGTGCATGCGCGCCGGCTGACCGAGGTCGTGCGCCTGCGCCGCGAACGTTACGACCTGGCGGTGCTCGCCAAACCGGAATGCCTGCCGCGTCCGCTGCAGTGGGCGCGCCTGGCGGGCGCGCGGCGCGTGCTCGGCTTCGTGGACCCGGGCAATCCGCTCGGCCGTCATATCGACCTGCAGGTGCCGCTCGATCGATCGACCGAGGAACACGTGGTCGCGGCGAGCCACAGGCTGCTTCGGCCGCTGGGTATCGCGGGGGAGCCCGGGCCGCTGGAGATCCATCCGCGCGCGGATCGTGCCGGCGAGGTGCGCAGCGCTCTGGCGGAACGCGCCATGGGCGGGTGCGCGCCGCTGGTCGGCTTGCACATCAGCGCGCGCAAGGAACGGCAGCGCTGGCCCGCCGAATCGTTTGCAGAACTGGCACACCGCATCCGGGCCCGCTTCCCGGAAGCCGGCTTCGTGCTGCTCTGGTCGCCGGGCGACGAGGCCAACCCGCGCCACCCCGGCGACGACGCCAAGGCACGCGACGTGCAGCGGGCCGCCGAGGGACTGCCGCTGCTCGCCTGGCCGACCGAAACGCTGGACCGCCTGATCGCCGGGCTGTCGGTGCTCGACTGCCTGGTCTGCAGCGACGGCGGGGCGATGCATATCGCCGCGGCGCTAGCCAAGCCGATCGTCTGCTTCTTCGGCAACAGCAGCGCCGCGGTCTGGCATCCCTGGGGCGTGCCCCACGAACTCCTGCAGCCCGCGAGCAGGACCGTGGCGGACATCGCGCCCGCCGAAGCGGAACAGGCGTTCGCGCGGCTGCTGGAGCGTAGGGTCTAGCCGCTCCCCTCGCCCGGTTTGGCGGACCGGTCGGACCCGTCCCTGGATGCAGCCACGAACAGCGACAGGGCCAGGGCGAGGCCGATGAACAGCGCGAGCGGCGCCCAGCGTACCGACTCCACGAAGCCGCGTACCACGTAGAAGCTGACGAAGGCATTCATCGCGGCGAGCGCGAACAGGCGCTCGGCCGGATTGGCCGCCGTGCGGAAAGCACGCAGGCAGATCCAAAGCACCACGCCGTAGATCGCCAGCAGCAGCGCCATCGCCGGATAGCCGCCGGCGAACGCGATCTCCAGATAGTTGCTGTGGGGTCCGGCGGACTTCCGGATCTCCCACTCGGGATTGGCGTTCACCCTTCGGTTGAATTCCTCGTGGAACAGCGGTCGTCCGAAGCCGTAGCCGGTCCACGGTCGATCGTTGGCCATTTCGACCGCCGGTCCCCAGGTGCCGCCGATGCGGTAGCTGGAGTCGATGCCGCGCTCGAACCGCGCCTTGACGGCCGCTTCGGGCATCACCAGGTAGGCGACGCCGGCGACCATGAGCACGGCCCCCGCGATGGCGACGATGGCACGCCAGTTCGCCGCAAACACCAGCCATACGCCCAAGCCTGCGGCGAAGCCGAGCCAGCCGCCGCGCGCGCCCGCAGCCACCATCATGAAAACCTGGACGATGAACACGAGATACCAGGCCACGCGTGCGCGCCCGTTCGCCAGAACCGCCATGAGCAGGGCGAAGGGCGAGAACAACTGCAGGGGATAGGACCAGTCCCGGTGGCCGATGTAGAGGTCGCGGGCAGGAACCAGCCCTTGGAACTCCATCGCGTACTGCAGCGCATTCAAAGCGACCGCGACAAGGCCGGCCAGTGCCAGAACGACGCCG
>Ga0316616_100001115_pt1 | contig 10393 bp, 10 predicted proteins | sample OWC_Aug_M1_C1_D1_FD_207660 | JGI IMG/M metagenome (GOLD analysis project Ga0316616, IMG submission 207660) | Wetland soil microbial communities from Old Woman Creek delta, Ohio, United States - OWC_Aug_M1_C1_D1_B | ecosystem: Environmental > Terrestrial > Soil > Wetlands | place: USA: Ohio...
CCAGGGGTATGGGCCCGCCCGACGAATACGCCGCCGCCGTCCAATCGCTCTTGCGAAAGGACGCGATGACCACCGGATGCGCGCCGGTCGCGATCGCGTTCAGCGACCCCGCGCGCTTCACGTAGCTTGGCCCGTTGTCGTCGGCGAGCTCGGATCCCGCTGCCTTCGTGCGGTCGTAGGTGCCGGCGGGGTGGAATCGCTCGTACTCGGGGTCGTCGAACCGCGACTGGCGTCCGGTGATGGGCCAGCCGTACGGTGTGTCGTCGCGCTGGATCCAGGCGTCGAGGTCGGCCGTCGCTGCCGTGTCCATGTTCTCCAGCGTCACCTCCCAGGTTCCCGCCGGCGCGACGCTTTCGGTCGCGTCGAGCGTCGCGGTCGGCGCCAGCGACACGTGGATCACGTCGCGATGCGGCCCCTGCGGGCCGGGCGTCCGGTACTCGACGCGGGCGAGGAGCGGACCGACCGTGGGCCATTCTGCGGACCCGCCGCGAGCGACCGTGATGGCCGTAGCCGCCCCGGGCGGCTTGATCGATACCTCGAGCGCAGGCGCCGCGCCTCCCGCCGTCGCCGATCCCGGCCAGATCTCCAGGAAGCTGGGCGTCCGATCGTCGGGCTGCACGCGCCACCGGAGCGTACGCCGCTGGCGCGGGGCAAGGGGAAGCTGTGCGTGGCACCGGGCGAGGAAACTGTTCCCCGAGGGCAGCACCACCGAGAAGGGCGCCAGCCCGTTGCGCTGCGAGATCAACTGGTCCATGGCGGCCTCGAGCAGCGACTGCCCGTCGTGCGAGTCGGCGTACTTGCCATAGCTCACGTTGGCGACGACCGGCAAAGGGCCGCTCTGCCTGTCGGCGGCGATCAGGTCCGCGGTGTAGAGGATGAACCACAGCCCCAGGTAGATGTGCGGCCCGAGCCACGCGCCCGAAGTGTCGCGGATCGCGCCCGCGGGAAACTGAACGCCGATGATGGGCGGCGTCGCCTCGCGGGACGCATCGCGCCCGCACGCGAGATCCATCACATGTGCGCCGTGGGCCGCGCGCCGCAGCAGGGCCTTGTGGCCGGGTGCGGCCGGATCTTCGTATCCGAGCGCCCGATAGACGGCGTCCTCGTCGAGGATGCCCGCGTGAGTGTGCGACGCGAGCACGGCATCGATCTGTGCCTTGGACAGCACGAGCCCCGGCGCGCCCTGCTTCCAGACGTACTCGGCGCGCGTGCCGCCGATCGCGTCACGGAAGCGCTCGTGGACGAAGGGCAGGGCATCGTCCATGACCGCCGTCACGACAGCCGCGGCGGCGCGTCCGCGGATCGGCGCGCGCCGGGCCGGCAGTTGCGGCAGCTCGAGTCCCGGAAGGCCGAGCTCGATTCTCTTGATCCACTTTTCCGTCAGCTTCCGAGCCGCGGCGCTTTCGAAAAACGCAGGCGCGACGCTCGCCGTGCAGAACGTGACGCTCTCGAGGCCGGCCGGCGGCTCCGCGAACAGGGACGGCACCTCGATGAGCGTTCCCAGGTTCCAGTTCGGGAGCTCGGCGGCGAACGAACTCGCCGGGGCCTTCAGCTCGAGCAGGACCGGGATGCGTGACGACCATGTGCGCAGGTCGGGCGGCGCGCCGAGATATTGATAAGCGGTCGCGGCGGCCCAGGAGAGATAGGGCACACCGAGGGCGAGCGACCCGAATTCTGCCGGCGCGGCGCGCTTCGCGCCCGGCTCGCGTTCGGTGCGCTCCCTGCCGGAGTCCGGTTTCTTGGGCTTGGCCACGGGTGCCTCCTCCGCGCGGGGTCGATCCGCCTCGAGCGTCAGGTCCATTCCTTCTGCGCCTTGTCCCAGAGCCAGGCGAGGATGTAGGACTTGGGCACCGTCGCTTGCGCGCCCTTCACCGCGAACGCGGTGCCGGTGCGATTTCCGGTCGCCACGTCGAAAAGCTTTCTGAAGTCGAAGTCGTCGGTGGGGCCGAACGTCGTGCCGTCGAAGCTCCACTCGTCCGCATAGCCGCTGCCGGTGCACCGCGCGACGAGATACTCCGCCAGCGACAGCCCGAGCATCTGCCCCGCTGCGCTGTCGACGGGGAAATGGACACCGGCCACGGTGCGGTTGATCGCAATCCGCGCCGCCTGTCGCATCAGCTGCTCGCGGAGCACTGGCCCGTTCGCAGCTGGCATCGCCGGCGTGGATGCGAGCAGCTTGACGAGGAGATACGCCACCAGATGCGCCTCGGTCGAGTGGCCGCTCGGCAGGCTGCCATGCGACGGGGTGAGGATCATCGGCTGGATCTGCGGCGAATGCTCGTGCGGCCGGCGGCACGCGAGCGCGTGCTTGAAGCGCATCTCGACGGATGTCGCGAAGCGCAGCGCGGTGTCGACGAGCTCCCATGTCCAACGCGTGCGCGTCGGGTGGAGGTTCACGATCGAGCTCCAGAACGCATATTGCGGGCTGGTTTGGGAGAGGATCTCCGCGGCGCGGTCCTCGCGCAGATCGGCATAGGCCTCGACCAGCTGAAGCTGCTTCAGGAAGATCGCCTGCGTCGGGCGGACCATGCTGACGATCGGTGCCGCGCTCACGGTGAGCGGCGACCCGGTCGCCTCGCCAAGACTCCACATCGTGAACTTGAAGGGCTGTGGCGGCGCCGGCTGCGATTCGTCGCGCCCGGAAAAACGCAGGTACGACAGAAGCTCGAAGTCGTAGATCGCAGCGCGCACCCACGGCTCCCAGCGTTCGACCTGCGTCGCGGTGTCGAGCGCGAGCTCGGCCGGCGCACCTCCCGGTTGGGTCCACGTGCCGGCGATTCCGTCGCGATGCCCGATCAGCGCACCAGCCACCAGGCCCGTGTTGTAGCCGCCGGCCCCGCCGGCCCCTCCCGCGCCGCCTGCTCCGCCGGCGCCTCCCGCTCCGCCCGCGCCCCCGGCGCCGCCTGCACCGCCCGCACCACCGGCACCGCCCGCCCCGCCGAACATGCTCATCGTCTTGTTCTCCTTTTCGCGATCAATCCGGCAACCCGGCCCGCCGAAGGGCCTCGGACCAGATCCGTCCCGTCTCGAAACCGCTCGCGGGCGAGCGCTCCAGATAGCTGCTCACCGTAAGCGTCGGCTCGAGCCGCATCAGTTCCCGCACCGTCTCCTTTGCGCCGTTTGCGTCACCGAGTTGCATCTGCGAGATGGCGAGCGCGCGGAGTGTCGAGGTGTGCGTGCGATTGGCGCGCAGCGAGCGCCGCGCGAGCTCGACGGCGCGCTCGTAGCGGCCTGCCGACAGCGCCGCGGTGGCCGCGAGCGACTCGTAGAAGTACCGGAGCGGGTCGAGGGGCGAGAGCCGGAGCGCGTGCTCCGTCGCCTCGACCGCAAGGTCCCCCTCGCTCTTGAACGCGTGCAGCGTCCCCTTCAGGAGCCACGCGAGCGAGTCGTTCGGGTTGACGCTCAGGGCGAGGTCGTACCGCTCGTGGGCGACGTCGAGCTGCTTCAGGAGGTTCGTGTGGACGAAGCCGTCGACGGTCAGCGCAAGCGAGCAGTGCGCGTCGTTGTCGAGTGCCCGTTTCGTCGCTTCGAGTGCGAGCCGCGCCTCAGCGCGTGGATCCGCGGCCCAGCCCTGCTGCACGCGCAGGACATGCCACTTCGCGAGCCATGCATACGGGACTGCGTGCCGGCGCGCTCTTTCGGTCAGCGCTTCGAGGAGCGCGTGGGCGCGGTCGAAGTCGTGCCGTGAGAGACGGTGCATCAGGGCGATGGCGCCCATCAGGAGCGTGTAGCTCTCCATCGTGGGAAGGGGCTGGGACAGCGCCCGTTCCAGCTCGCGCGTCATCACGGCCGTGCCGACCTGGCCGATGACCTGGTCGATCAGCTCGTCCTCCCCGCCGATCACGCCGCTGACCGTGCCTTTCAGGCTGTGCCCCCACAGGACGCGCCCCGACTTGCAATCCACGAGCTCCGCCACCAGGATCATCTGGCCTCCGGACACGCGATACGCGCCGGACAGCATGTAATTCGCTCCGAGCTGCGCGGCCACTTCCTCCGGCGGCGCATTGCGGTTCCGGAACAGCGTTGTCGACAGCCGGGAGATCACGTTGATCTCGGCGGTGCCCGACAGCGCGGAGATGATCTCGTCGGCCAGGACCTCGCCGAGCACCTGGTGCTCCGGCTCGGTGGAGCGTGCAGTAAACGGCACGACGGCGATGGTTGGGCGCAGTTCCGGCGTCGCGGCGCCCCCCGGCGCGATGACCGGATGCGCTCCGGGCGGACCGACGCGATAGGCGCGCACCGGCTGCTGCACGTGCTTCAGGTAGCAGTCGCCCAGGTCCTCCACGTCAGCATCGAGCACCGGCGTGATCTGGTCGCGCACCTCGGCGGAGACGACGATCTCTCCGGGTCCGGCGAGCGTCATCAGCCGCGCCGCGAGGTTGACGCTGCGTCCGTATACGTCGTGCTCGTCGGCGATCAGCTGCCCGGTGTGGATCCCGATGCGCAGCAACATGTGGCGCTCGGGCGCGACGCCCTGGTTGAGCTGCTCGCACGCGTGCTGGATCACGAACGCAGCCTGCACCGCGGGCTGCGGGCTCGCGAACTCGAGCATCATGCCGTCGCCGAGGCTCTTCACCAGCCGGCCGGCATGCGCCGGCAGGACTTCGTTCTCGACGTGATCGACCAGCCGGCGCCAGCGGCGGATCGCGTCCTCCTCGTTTTCCTCGATCAGGCGCACCGACTCCACGAGGTCGACGACGAGCACGGCTCGCGCACTGCGCGCGAGGTGAACTTCGGGGTCCTGGATCTCGGCACTCATGGCACGGCGCCCGCCGGAAAGAGTCGTCATTGTGCTGCAATTGGCCGGCGCGCGAATGGCGGCCGGCGCGAGGGTCATCGGGCGCTCGGGCGCAGCCGGGCACGGTCCCTGGCGGAGGGAATCGACTTCCGACCGCGTCCGAACCGGCGCGCCGCCGGTCGTTGCCTCGAGCCTCTCCACGCTTAACACCATGCTTCTCCGTGTCCTCGCTGTTGCGGCCTGGGTATGCGCAGAGCATACGCGGGCTCGGCACACGTCCGGAATCATCCGTTTCGCCGAGTCGCGCGAGGCGGTTAACCCCTTCGGGCTAGCCCCGCGCACCCGGGGGCGCCGAGGCAGCCATCCGGTGGCCGCGCGCCGCCCGGTGCACGAGGAAGGTGAATACCGCACGTCGCCGCAGGTGATTGTGACGGCCGGTCGCGCCGTCCCGACCCTACGCTCCCGTGAGGTGGCCGTTCCGGCCATCGGCGGCAAAGGAGAGTGCGATGAGCGTACGCAGAGCGGAGTCCCTCGAGGGCCATGACTGGTGGGCGGCGCTGCGCGTCCCGGTCGCCGCTGTAGCGACGTTGGCCTTTCTCGCCTTCGTCGCCGCGGGCACAGCGCTCCTCGCAGAGCGTCCCGAGCAGATTTCGGGCGCGCACGAAGCCGTGGCGGCGACGGCGTCCGGCCGCGCGACGCCCGAAGAGGGCGGCACGGCGGGGCCGACCGACGCTACGCCGGCAGACAGCAGCTCCGACGCGACCGAGACGGCGCCGGGCGAGGCCGAGCTGGTCGCGGTCGCGGGCGCGTTGATCGATAGCGGCGTCGAGGACACCAGTCCCGCGGCCGCCGCGCTGGCACTGGCCATCGAGATCGCCAGCGGCGTTCTTTAGGAACCGCCGCAGACGCTCCGCGCGCTCGGCTGCGCGCCGAGCTCCTGCTCTCGAACCGGGCAATCCCGAGCGGGGCGGTGGCTTCCTCGCTCTTGTGGAGCTTGCGCAGGCCCATCCGAGCTGCTACCGCCGATCGCGCGCGGCGCTCACTCGGCGCCCCTGCACGCAGCTTGCCTCGACCCGGTTTGCTCGAGCGCTCTCCCTGCAACTCGGGGCCGACGTTATTACCGCACAACCCTGTTGGTGTTTGTGACGACTCGGAGGGCTTTCCCCTGGATACGCTGCAGCCATGTCGATTTGATTGATCGGCACTGCGAAAAGCGCGGCAGGAACTTTCAACAGCGCCACTTTTTGAAACCACTACGAAACGAAGGAGACACACCATGACCAAGCGCAACCTCATCATCCTCGCGGCCTCGGGCCTGCTTGCCGGCATTTCGGCGCCGGTGTTTGCCGACAACTCGATCGGCTTCGACCCCGACTACGTTCTCAACCCGAACGGGAAGGAAGTCGCGCAGACGAACGCGAGCGCCACCGACATGCTCGGCTTCGACCCGTGGTACGTCGCGGGCTCGTTCGAGCAGAAGAGCGACACGCAGATCGCCGAGGAGGGCCGTTCCGATCCTTCCCGCGAAAACGTCCAGCTGGGCCACGCCTACGCGGACCCGGCCTTCGGCCAGCAGGCGGATGCGTAATCGGTGACGTTCACGTCAGCGGTTGGAACGGGGCGGCTTGACCGCCCCGTTTCTTTTTGGGCATCTCACCCACCCCTGACCCTCTCTCCCGCAAGCGGACGGGAGGGGGCTGAAGCGGTGCGCGAGGCAGGTCGATTCGCGTTCCCACCAACTGGCCCTTCCTGCGAGCGAGGAAAACGGGAGTTCAGCGCTTGGCGTTCGCGCAGCCGAAGGACGATGGGAATACCGCACAGCGCTGCTGGTTTTTGTGACGACTCGGGGGGCATTCGCTTCGATACGCTGCAGTCATGTCGATTTGATTGATCGGCACTGCGAAAAGCGCGGCAGGAACTTTCAACAGCGCCACTTTTTTAAACCACTCGGAAACGAAGGAGACACATCATGTTCAAGCGCAGCCTCATCATCCTCGCGGCCTCGGGCCTTTTCGCCGGCGTCTCGGCGCCGGTATTTGCCGACAACTCGATCGGCTTCGACCCCGACTACGTGCTGAACCCCAACGGCAAGGAAGTCGCGCAGACCAACGCCAGCGCGTCGGACTCGCTCGGCTTCGACCCGTGGTACGTCGCGGGCTCGTTCGAGCAGAAGAGCGACACGCAGATCGCCGGCGACGAGGGCCAATCCGATCCCTCCCGCGAAAACGTTCAGCTGGGCCACGCCTATGCGGACCCGGCCTTCGGGCAGCAGGCGGATGCGTAATCGGTGAGCTTCACTTCACCGTGCAGAACGGGGCGGCATGGCCGCCCCGTTCTGCTTTTGGGGCATCGATGCTGTGGCGACCGGGAATGCGAAAAGCGCGCGACGCGCGTTCCCATCCTCCGCGGACGCCATGGCAATTCCGCACAACGCAGCCGGTGATTCTTGCGGCCCGGCTCGCCCTTGCGGGACTAGTCTGCAAACAGGTCGATCGCTTCCGATCGATCGCATGTTCCGATTCAACGGAGGCCACCATGAGCTCGTTCGAACACGCTTCAGACCCGAACGCCGGTTCGCGCGCGAAGGCGCGCTTCATCGCAGCGCTCGGTGCGGCTGCAGCCATCGCATCCTGCTTCGCCGACGCGGCCGCGCTTTTCGTAGAGCGTCCCGCCCAGGCGATGACTCCCCGCGAAGCGCCTGCTGCCAAGGCGCGGCCCGAAGCCGACGCGGCGGGTGTCGGCAAAGGGACCCGGCGCGCCGAGCGCAACACGCAACTCGCGGACGCAGGCGAGCGTCGCAAGCTGGCGGGAGACCAGGCACTCGAGCCCTGTCCGGCACCCACGCCGCCGCAGTTCGAGGCGATGCCGCAGGGAACGCGCGAACTGGGCGACTTCCCGCACTTGCCCTTCGCCTAGCGGCGGGCACGCCGCGCGCGCTGCCCGGGCCGCGCCGATGTGAACGGCGCGGCCAGAGAGGGAGCGCGACGGCGGGCGCTCGCCTCCCTTCCGCGCGGGGGGCAAGAAACGGTAGTCGAGTCAGACAGATAACGAGTCGGACCGCCGCGCCGGGCACCCGGCCCGAAGGTGAATAAATCACAAAACGACCGGCAATTATGGCCGTGGGCCGGGTCTCCGGTTCCCTAACCTCAGATCGAAACGCACGCCAACAAGCAGGCCCGAGGAGAGACCGATGAAAGTACTGATCGCCGACGACCACCCCCTGATGTGCGAGGCGTTGAAGAGGCTCGTCGCGGAACTCTCGCAGGACGCGCGCGTGGTGGAAGCCGCGAGCCTCGACAAGGCGCGTGACGCGCTCGCCGCGAACGCCGACGTGAAGCTCGTGGTCCTCGAGGTGGCCCTCGACGGCGCCCCTGGGCTCTCCGCGCTCGACGGCATGCAATCGGTCGCCGGCGCCGTGCCGATCGTGGTGCTGTCGGCGCGCGACGATCCGACCACCGCGCGCGCCGTACTCGAAGCGGGGGCGCGCGGCTTCATCTCCAAGCGCTCGCCGCGACGCGTCGTTCTGGAGGCATTGCGGCTGGTTCTGTTCGGGGGCACCTATGTGCCGCCCGAGGCGCTGCATGACGAGCCGACTGCCGCGGTTGCCGGGGACGCGGCGGCCCGGGCGGTTCCTGAACGCGCGCCCCGCGGCGACGATCCGCTCGCCACGCTCGGTCTGACGCCCCGGCAACTCGACGTGCTGGCGCTGCTCGTGCAGGGCAACTCGACCAAGCAGATCTGCCGCGCGCTCAATCTCGCCGAGGGAACGATCAAGGTGCACACCGCGGCGATCCTGCGCGCGCTGAATGCCGCGAGCCGGACGCAGGCGATCTGCGCGCTCACGCGGCTCGGAATCAGCCTCTCCGCCCTGATTGCGCTTCGACCGACACGCGTGCCGATGCAGCCGCCGAGCGCTGCCCGCAGCAGCGAAACGCCGGCCGCGGCGATGCGCTTCATGTCGGGCGTGCTCGCGATGCGCTGACGCGACGCGCGCACGCGACCTGCGCCGGTCGCCTGAGCGCGTATCAGGGTTCGAGCGTCGGGCCGAGCCGCGGGCGCTCCGCTTCGGCTTTCCTGCGCTCCGCAGACCGCGTCTGCGCGTCGAGCTCGCGATCGAACTGGTCTGTGGCGCCGCGTTCTTCGATCGCCCCGCGCTGGCGCTGGTAGAGCAGGTCGGCGGTGCCGGCGGGCGGCTGGGCGCGAAGCTGCGTCTGCAGACGCTGTCGACTCTGCAGGTCTTCGAAGCGCTGGCGCTGTTGCAGGTGCAGCGCCTCCATCTCCGTGCGCGCAGGGAGGTCGCCCGGATTCAGCCGTTGCATCTCGACCGCCTGCTGAGATTGCCGCAGCTGCAGCGCGAAATCGGCCGAGCGTTGGTCGAGGACCTGGGATCCCTGGAGGCCGGGGCTCGTCACGAACTGCGCCGACGCATGCCAAGGCATGGTCAAAGCAACGACGCCGATCAGCGCCGCACCGGCTCGCGCTATCATCGCGCCTCGCATTCTCATGTTCACATTCTCGCTCCGCGGCGCTCCGGCCGTCGAGCGCCCGGGGAGGACACGCCGCAGTGCCGAAAACGGTCGATTACTATTTCGCTCCGAACTCCCCTTGGACCTACTTCGGGCACGATCGGTTCGCCAGGGCCGCCGCCACGCACGGCGCGACGATCCGGGTGAAGCCCGTCGACTACGGGCGGATCTTCCCCGTCTCGGGCGGGCTTCCGCTCAAGCAGCGTGCGCCGCAGCGCCAGGCCTACAGGCTCGTCGAGCTGGCACGATTCCGCGATCACCTGGGCGTGCCGCTGAATCTCGAGCCCCGCTACTTTCCCGTCGACGCCACGCCGGCTGCGCTCGCCATCATCGCTGCCGACTCGGCCGCGGGAGCCGACGCTGCGATGCGCCTCGCCGGAGCCTGCCTGCGCGCGGTGTGGGTCGAGGAACGCAACATCGCCGACACCGTCGAGCTTGCCGCGATTGTCGGCGAGCAGGGCCTCGACGCCGAGAAGCTGATGCTGGAGGCCGCAGTGGCCGCCGCGAAGGCGAAGTTCGACGCGAATACGCAGGAGGCGATCGATCGCGGCGTGTTCGGCGCGCCGAGCTACGTGCTGAACGGAGAGATCTTCTGGGGGCAGGACCGGCTCGAGTTCCTCGCGCGGGCGCTGGCCCGATGAGCCAGCCGCGCGCTTGCCGAGGGCACACTCGGCGGTCGCCCGCATTGGCGGCTGGGTTCTGCGTACTCACGCTGCTCGCGGGTTGCGTGGTCGACACCGGCTCGCATGTCGTGCGACCGCAGGTTCCATGGGGTTCGACGCTGAATCTCGTGTGCGCCGATCAGCGATCGATGACCGTCCAGTTCATCCCCGATCCGCCCTCGGCGCGCGTGGCGCTCGAGGACGGCCAGTCGGTCATGCTGCGCCAGGTCGAAGCGGCCAATGACGCGAAGTTCACCGACGGCCGGACGACGCTCTACGTGCAGGGCGATATTGCCGTGCTCGAAGTGACCGGGCAGATCGTGCGGCGGGCGTGCCGGCTCCGGTAGAGCATCCACCGCAAAAGCGCAAAAGCCGCCAAGGAATGCGTTCCGGTTGGGCCTCGACCGCCAGGTCAGAGTCAGGGTCTGGGCCGGCTGGCCGTTTCATCCACGCGCCCGCCGAGTTCG
>Ga0316616_100001116_pt1 | contig 10393 bp, 4 predicted proteins | sample OWC_Aug_M1_C1_D1_FD_207660 | JGI IMG/M metagenome (GOLD analysis project Ga0316616, IMG submission 207660) | Wetland soil microbial communities from Old Woman Creek delta, Ohio, United States - OWC_Aug_M1_C1_D1_B | ecosystem: Environmental > Terrestrial > Soil > Wetlands | place: USA: Ohio...
TCGCGCTTCTCGCGTTCGCGGCCTGCTCGAACGGTATTCCGGTCGTCCCGGCCGGATTCCGCGGGTCCGTCTCGGTGGTCCCGTTCATGGGGAGGATTCCCGGCTCCCCGGACCTCGGGCTCGTCCCGTTGCTCGCCGTGGCGTCCTTCCGGGGAGACGAGATCCGGCTCGTCAACCCTGCGAGCGACGCGCCCATCGCCGGCCCCAATCCCGCATGGGCACTCGCCATTCCCACGCTTGCCCGCCCGTCCTTCCTCGGGTCCGCGTCGCTTCACGACGGCCAGGCCGACCTTCTCGTGGTGGCCGGCGCGGAACCCCGGATCCAGGTCGTCGGAACATGGCTCGACGGCACGAATGGCTACGGTGTCGTCGCGACGCTGGACCTCGCGGACGTGGTTGGCCCCGGCGCCCAGATCCTTTCCCTCGCCGTGGCCGCGGTCCCCTCCGGGGCGCCGGTCGGGAGTCCGCCGATCGCTCCCGCGACCCCGGGGAAGGCCTGGGTCGTGCTGGGTGCGACCGATCCGGCCGACACGGCGAGCGGCCAGCTCGTCGTCCTCGAGATGGCGCGGCAGCCCGACGGTTCCATCGCCCTTGCGGCGCCCGTGGCGGTGATGGCGCTCGGATTCACGCCCATCGCCGTGGCAGCCGCCCCGGACAATGTCCACCTCTACCTGGCGAGCGTCGACGTGATCCGGGACTCCACGGGCCGAAACGTCCTGGGCATCGCCGAGATCGATGCGAGCGGGGGCCTGCCCGGGCCCTGGCCCGTCCGCGGGTTCGACGCGCGCGGCGCGCCGACCTACACGGTCGCCGCCGCGTTCGTGGGAGAGCGGATTCGACAGAACTTCTACACGTTCAGCGAACCGGCGCTTCGCGTCTACGCCGCGCTCGACACCTCGGGCTGCGGTCCGGAGCGGAGCATCGCCTGCGGGTTCGCCACCTTCGACCCGGCGCTCGGAGGCCTTGCCACGGATCCGGCGCCACCGGGCCCACCGGGCTCCACGGTGCCCACCCAGACGTACCGGACCCCGCTCCTCGTGGGCTCGCTGCCCATCGCAATGGGCATCGCCCTCCCGGCCACGGTGCCCGCCAGCGAGGGCCCGGGCCAGGCGTTCGGCTCGCAGGTCTGCTACTCGCCGGCGACGCCGGGGATCTCCCTCCCGCTCTGCCCGGGCGTGACCGAGGAGGCCACGACGCCCCCGTTCAACGCGAACGGAGTGGGGCAGCCCTTCATGCTGCTCGCCCCGACCACCGGCCAGCTGTGGACCAGCGTCACGGCCCTCGCCACGGCCATCGACGGACTGGCGTACGTGCAGGACCTGGGGAGGTTCGGTCCCGTCAACTCGGTCTCGATGTTCAACAGCGACACGAGCGGCACGGGAACCGCCAACGCGGCTCCCGTCGGGCCGGCCGGCCCGCTCGAGAACTCGGCGTTCTTCGGCTTTCCGCCTGGCACGGCCGCTCTCGGGCTCTGGCAGGATCAGAAGACCGTCCCCTCGGTCGTGTACCTGCCGGCCGACCTCCCGGCGGCGGTGACGGTCTGGCCCGGATTCACCCGGGACGACCGCTGGCTCGTGTCCTACCAGGGCTTGCTCCCCGGGCTCCAGGCGCGCCGTGCAGTCGTCGGCCTCTCGGCCGATGGCAGTCTGTACATGGCCATCCAGGACGCGGCGGTGCCGTCCCCGGACGGGGTCCTTCCCGCCGCTTCCTACTGGGTCCCTGGCGCCTACGTTTCCCGGCCCGAGCTTGGAGTCCACACCGTGGAGAGGGACGGGAGCCCCGGCGACCTGGGTCTCTTCCTCCTCGACGTCGACCCCTGTCCGTCCACCCGGCCGAACTGGATCCCCGCAGGAGCGACGACGCCGGTGTTCGATCCGACGAAGCCGCCCGAGGCCCACGAGGCGGTCGTCCTCTCCTTTCTCGGTGAGGACCCTGTCCTCTACCCGGGCGGGGCACTCCGCCTCGCACCGGCCTCCGACGCCGCGATGGCCGCCGAGTACCAGTGCCTCGTCTCCTGGTTCCAGCAGCCCGGCCACGCGGACAAGGTGCTCACGGCCTTCGCCAACACCCCCACGACGAACGACTACATCCGAGGCGGCTGGGTGCGGGCGGGGAGCTTCCTCCTCGTCGGCCAGGCCGCGGGCTACGCCGGGCGACCCCAGCTCGACGTCCAGTACGACCTGGCCTGGGCGGAAGAGGACGGCCTCTCGGGGGAGGCGCTCCTTCTCGCCCGCAAGGCACGGCGCTTCTACTACCCGTCTGCGTACCCGGCCCGGGGCTACTCCGGGTTTCCAGGCATGACCGATCCCATGCAGCCCGGTCCCGCCGTGGGACTCCGCCTTGGCCGGTACTGCCCGGCCGGGGTGGTGACCGACTGCGACCCGCTCACCTCGCCGCCGGCGCGGGACGCCGGGGTGACCTTCACCACCCGGAGCGGCGTGTTTCCGATGTCGCGCCATCCGTCCGGGACCGCGGGCGGGAACTGGGTGACCTCCTTCGACAAGAGCATCATCCCCGGGCAGGAGTACCGGGGACGGGTGTTCTACTCGACGTTCGTCGGGGACCTCCTCATGATGATCCCCCCCGGCCTCGACGCGGGCCAGACGGTCTCGATCCGCTGACGCGCGGGGCGCACGGTGCCCACGCTCACGCTCATCGACGGTTCCGGGTTCGTCTTCCGGGCGTTCCACGCCATCCCGCACCTGTCGACGACGAAGGGCGTGCCCACCAACGCCGTCTACGGCTTCACCACCATGTTGCTGAAGGCGCTGCGGGAGCACGCGCCCACCCACGCGGCGCTGGTGATGGACGCGAGCCGCCGGAGCTTCCGGACCGACCTCGACCCCAGCTACAAGGCCAACCGCCCGGAGGCTCCGGAGGAGCTGGCGCGCCAGTTCCCCCTGGTCCGGGAGGTGGCCCGCGCTCTCGACGTGCCGCTCCTCGAGGAAGCCGGGGTGGAGGCGGACGACGTCATCGCCACGCTGGCCAGGAGGGCCCGCGCACAGGGCTTCGACGTGGTCATCGTCACCGGGGACAAGGACTTCGCGCAGCTGGTGGGCGAGGGGATCGAGCTCTACGACCCGATGGCGGAGGCGGCCGGTCGCGGCGGCTGGACGCGGACCGAGGACGTGGAGAAGAAGCTGGGGGTGCGTCCAGACCAGGTGGTGGAGCTCATGGCGCTCACCGGGGACAAGGTCGACAACGTCCCGGGCGTTCCCGGGGTCGGGGACGTGACCGCCGCCGCGCTGGTGAGGCACTTCGGCTCCGTCGAGGCCATGCTGGCCCGGACCGGGGAGATCCCGCAGGCCGTGTCCCGCGGCGGGCCGAAGCTCCAGGAGAAGGTCGTCGCGCTGGCCGATCGGATCCGGCTCAACCGGACGCTGGTGTCGCTCAAGGAGGACCTGCCGCTCCCGATCGGCCCGGCCGACCTGGCCCGTCGCCCGGTGAACACGGAGCGCGCCCGCGCGCTCTTCACCGAGCTCGAGTTCGGGCGGTTGCTGCGGGACCTGCCCACGCCCACGCCGTCGACCGAAGGTCGGGTCGCCACCGAGGTGGTGGCCACGCGCGCGGCGCTCGACGCTGCCGTGGCGGAGGCCCGCAGCGCCGGACAGGTGGGGCTGCGGGCCGCCTTCTCGTCGCCGCAGCCGCGAAGGATCCCTCCCGCGGGGCTTGCCATGGCGGCCGCCGGACGTTCCTGGTACGTGCCGATCCAGCACCGGTACCTGGGAGCGCCAGCGCAGCTCGCCGTCCCGGAGGTGGCGGCGGCATTGCGCCCCCTCCTCGAGGACCGAGCGGTGGAGATCCACGCGCACGACCTCAAGTCGGAGATCCACGCCCTGCGCCACCTCGGCCTGCCCGCCCCGGCGCGGGGAGTGGACACCGAGCTGGCGAGCCGCCTCCTCCTGACCTCGCGCCGCGAGCACGGGCTGGCCGACGTGGCACGTGAACGGCTGGGCATGGATCTGCCGCCCGCGCCTGCCGACGCTGGCAAGGGGGACGGGGACCCGGCCTCGTTCCCGGTGGAGGAGACGGCCATCCATGCCGGCGCAGCCGCGGCCCTCCTGCCTGCCCTGGCGGCGGTGCTCGTCCGCGCGCTCGGCGACGACGGGCTCTCCCGCCTCCACGACGAGGTCGAGCGCCCGCTGGTCCCGGTGCTGGCGGGGATGGAGCAGGCCGGCATCGCGGTCGACTCGGAGGCCATGGGGTCGATGAGCACCGAGTTCGGCGCCGCCATGCGGGAGCTGGAGGTGCGCATCCACGCCGAGGCCGGGCGGGCGTTCAACGTGGCCTCGACCCGGGAGCTCGCGCAGGTGCTCTTCGTGGAGCTGGGTCTTCCCGTGGTGAAGCGGCTCAAGACCGGACCATCCACCGACCAGGACGTCCTGGAGAAGCTCTCCGAGGAGCACCCCCTGCCGCGCCTGGTGCTCGAGCACCGGGCGCTCTCCAAGCTCAAGGGAACCTACGTCGACGCGCTGCCGGCGCTCATCGATCCGGCCGACGGGCGCATCCACACGACCTTCAACCAGGCGGGGGCGGCCACCGGTCGCCTCTCCTCCCAGGACCCGAATCTCCAGAACATCCCGGTGCGCACCGAGCTGTCCAGGCGGATTCGCGCGGCGTTCGTCGCGCCGGCGGGGCGGCTGCTGCTCTCCGCCGACTACTCGCAGATCGAGCTCAGGATCCTCGCCCACTACTCGCGGGATCCGTCGCTCCTCGAGTCCTTCCGGCAGCGCGAGGACGTGCACTCCCGGACCGCAGCCGAGACCTTCGGCGTCCCGGCGGCGGAGGTGACTCCCGACCAGCGCCGGGTGGCCAAGGTCCTCAACTTCGGCATCGCCTACGGGCTCTCGGCGTTCGGCCTCTCGCAGCGGCTCGACATGCCCGCCTCCGAGGCGCAGGCAATCATCGATCGCTACTTCGCGCGCTACACCGGCGTGAAGCGCTGGCTCGACACGACGGTGGCGTCGGCTCGCGAGTCGGGAGAGGTGCGGACGCTCTGGGGCAGGAGGAGGGAGCTCCCCGACATCCGATCCAGGAACCCCGGGCTCCGGCAGGCAGCCGAGCGAATGGCGGTGAACACGCCCATCCAGGGAACCGCCGCCGACATCGTCAAGATCGCCATGCTGAGGGTGGACCGGGCGCTCGCCGCGGAGCGGCTCGGGTCACGCATGCTCCTCCAGGTCCACGACGAGCTGGTGCTCGAGGTGCCGGTCGAGGAGGCCGGGCCGGTGGAGGCGCTGGTGCGCCGCGCCATGGAGGGCGCCGCCGAGCTCCTCGTGCCGCTCGACGTCGAGGTGGGGAAGGCGTCGAGCTGGGCCGACGCGCACTAGGCGAGCGGGCCGGGTGGAGGTCGAGGACCTCTCCTCAGGGCTCCCCGGACCCCTTCTTGCGCCCGGCCAGGTACTCGACCGGATCACCGATGTCGGAGTCGCGGAAGGTGTCGAGGAGCTTGGCATGCCCGTCCACGAGGGACCGGACCGACGACTCGAACTGGACCCGGAGCCGCTTCATCTCCTGGATGTCGTCGACGATCCGAAGGAATCGCTGGTGGGCGCCCTGGACGATCTTGTCCGCCTGGAGCTCGGCCTCGCCGATGGCGATCTCCCCCTCCCGGCGGGCCGACTCGCGGATCTCCTCGCTGGCCCTCTGGGCGGTCACCAGGGTCTCCTGGAGCGTGCGCTCCAGGTCCCGATGGGCGGCGATCTCCTCGTCGCGCCGGGTCAGGTCCTCGCGGAGGGAGTGCAGCTCCTTCACGAGGTCCTCGAAGGCGGAGGCGGCGAGCGAGAGGAAGGCCTCGACCTCCTCCCGGTCGTAACCCCGCAGCGCGCGGGAGAAGCGCTTCTGCTGGATGTCGAGCGGCGTGATCTTCATGGCGTCCTCTGCGGCCCAGGGTAGCACGGGCCCCACTCCGGTCCATTCGGTGGCCCCGCACTCCCCGTTCCCTTGCGCCGGGCGGGCCAGGGAGTCAACATGGACTCGCGGCGGACCGGACTCCGGGCCGCGCCCCCCCATGTCCGTCGACACCCGGCGACTCCCGCGGAACCTCGAGATGCTGGCGCGCTCCGCCGCCGAGGCGTCGGCGTTCCTGGGGCTCACCATCCTCATCGGCTGGGCGCTCGACCTCCCGCTCCTGCGCTCCGGCATCCCCGGTTCGCCCGCGGTGAAGGCCAACGCCGCGATGGGCTTCGTGGCGGCGGGCTTCGCCGCTCGCACCCTGGCCTCCCGGACGTCGGGACCCCGGGTGCGCCTCATCGCCAAGATCGCCGGGGGGGTGGTGGCGGCGGTGGGGTTCTTCACGCTGGTCGAGTATGTGGCCCGGGTCAACCTGGGCATCGACCAGATCCTCATCAGCGAGGCCGGTGCCAGCTTGCATCCCGGCCGCATGGCGCCCAACGCCGCGCTGGCCTTCCTCTTCATCGGTGTCGCGCTCGCCGTCCACGACCTGGAGACGGAGGCCGGGACCCGCCCGGCCCAGCTGCTCGCGCTGGCCGCGGCGCTGGTCCCGCTGCAGGCCATCATCGGCTACACCTACGGCGTCGAGCCCATGGAGGGGCTGGCGGCCAACACGCAGGTCCCGTTCTACGCGGGCATCGGGTTCTTCCTGCTCGTCACGGCCCTGCTCTTCGACCGGCCGCAGTCGGGGGTGATGCGCGTCTTCACCTCGCCCGGGCTGGCCGGGTTCATGGCGCGCCGGCTCATCGGCGCCGTCTTCGTGGTGCCGATCGGGCTTGGCTGGTTCTTCCTCGTGGTCGGCCTGCGGGCCGGCAAGTACGAGGCGCTCCTCGGCGCCTCCTTCGTCGTGGTCAGCGCCGTGGTCGTGGCCGCGGCGGTCGTCTACTGGAACGCGCTGGCGCTCGGCGACATGGAGGCCGACCGGATGCGCGCCGAGGAGACGGAGCGCAAGCAGAGGGAGTGGCTGCGGACCACGCTCGCCTCCATCGGCGACGCCGTGATCGCCACCGACGTGCGGGGGGTCGTCACCCTGGTGAACGCCGCGGCGGAGAAGCTCGTCGGCGCCGGGCCGGAGGCGGTCGGTCGCCCCCTCGGGGAGGTGTTCCGGGCCGTGGACGAGAGCAGGCGCCCGGTTCCCGATCCGGTGGCCGTGGCGATGGCGGCGGGCGGGCCGATGCCGCTCGGGGAGGGTGTCACCCTGCTCGCGCCCGAGGGGCGGGAGTATCCCATCGAGGGGTCGGTCGCCCCCATCCGCGCCGAGGGCGGCATCGCGCAGGGAGTCGCGCTCGTCTTCGGGGATCGCACCGAGGCCCGCCGCAGCGAGGCGGAGCGGGCCGCGCTGCTGGCCCGGGAGCAGGATGCGCGCGCGGAGGCGGAGAGGGCGAGCCGGGCCAAGGACGAGTTCATCGCGACCGTGTCCCACGAGCTGCGCACCCCGCTGAACGCCGTGCTGGGCTGGTCGCGGCTGCTCCGCACCGGGCGGCTCGACTCCCAGGCGACCGAGCGTGCCATGGAGGCCATCGAGCGGAGCGCGATGACCCAGGCACAGATCGTCGACGACCTGCTCGACGTGGCCAGGATCGTGCGGGGAAGGCTGAAGCTCGACGTCCGGGACGCCGACCTCGGGGCCGCGGTCGAGGCCGCCGCCGAGACGGTCCGGCCCGCGGCGAGCGCGAAGGGCATCGGACTCGAGATGGACCTGGAGGAGGGGGCGGGGGCGGTGCGCGGAGACCCGGCGCGCCTGCAGCAGATCGTCTGGAACCTGCTCGCCAACGCCATCAAGTTCACGCCCGCCGGGGGCAGGGTGGAGGTCCGGCTCCGTCGCCTGCCCGACCTTGTCCGGCTCGAGGTCAGGGACGACGGCCTGGGGATCGATCCCGAGTTCCTGCCGCACGTGTTCGAGCGCTTCCGGCAGGCCGATTCGAGCCCCACGCGCGCCCACGGGGGACTGGGCATCGGCCTCGCCATCGTCCGCAACCTCGTCGAGGCACACGGCGGGAGCGTCAGCGCGTCGAGCCCGGGGCGCAACCAGGGGGCGACGTTCACCGTGGACCTGCCCACGCCGCTCGACGCCCCGCGCCCGTCGGCACGCGCGTCCTCGCGAGGCGCCGGGCGCCCCTGGCATCCGCCCGGAGAGGTCCCGAGCCTCGCCGAGATCCACGTGCTCGTGGTGGACGACGACGACGACACCCTGGACGCCCTGCGCCACCTCCTCGAGCAGGCCGGGGCGCGGGTGTCCACGGCCGCATCGGCGTCGGCGGCCTTCCAGGCGATCGCGGGGGAGCCTCCCGACGTGCTCCTGTCCGACATCGGCATGCCCGGCGAGGATGGGGTCTCGCTCATCCGGCGGGTGCGCGCGCTCGACCCGGAGCGTGGGGGAAGGGTCCCGGCGGCGGCCCTCACCGCCTATACGCAGCCGTCGGACCGGGACCGGGCGCTCGCCGCCGGATTCCAGGCATTCCTGGCGAAGCCGGTGGATCCACGAGAGCTGGCGGCGGCGGTGGCCCGGCTGGCGGGACGCGCCACCTAGCTCCCCGCGGCGGCGCCGCCTCCGTGCTATCTTCCCCGCGCCCCATGCCTTTCGCGGAGATCATCGGCCAGGAAAGGGCCGTCGATGCCCTGCGCGCCGCGGTTCGCCGCGGCGGACTCCACCACGCCTACCTCTTCGCCGGTCCGGAGGGGGTGGGCAAGGGGATGACGGCGCGGCTGCTCGCCCAGGCGGCCAACTGCGAGCGCAACGACGGGGACGCGTGCGGGACCTGCCCGCCCTGCCGGAAGATCGCTCGCGGGGTCCATCCCGACGTCCTGGTCGTGGAGCGGGAGCGCGACATGGCCCGGGCCGGCCGATGGGAGCCGAAGGGGGGGCGGACGCCGTCCCGCGACATCGTCGTGGACCAGGTCCGGGAGCTCGTCGATCGGCGCCTCTCCCTTCGCCGCTTCGAGGGGCGCCACCGCTTCGTGCTGCTCGACCCGGCCGACGCGATGAACCCGCAGGCCCAGAACGCGATCTTGAAGACCCTCGAGGAGCCGCCGCCAGACACCACGCTGGTGCTGGTCTCCTCCTCGGCCGACGGGCTGCTGCCCACGGTCCGCTCCCGCTGCCTGCGCCTGCCGTTCGCCCCGCTGCCCGACGACCTGCTCGAGGAGCGTCTCGTCGCCGCCGGACGGTCCCCGGAGGCGGCCCGCCTCGCGGTCACGATGGCAGGAGGCTCACTCGGGAAGGCGCTGGCGCTCGACGAGGAGGCCATGAAGGAGCGGCGCGCGGCCGTCCTGGAGGTGGCGGAGCTCCCGCCCGATGACGCCAGGCCGTGGATCGCCTTCGCGGCGCTCCATGGAGCGAAGCGGGAGCGCGCGCGGGAGGTGTGCGAGCTCCTGCTCGTCTGGCTGAGAGACGTCCTGGCGCGCGCGGCCGCCGGGGAGAGCGCGCCGATCGCCCTCGCCGACCTGGAGGGTGCGACGACGGCCGCCGCCCGGCAGGGGCCGGAGTCGGCGCTTCGCCGGATCGAGTCGGTGCGCCGCGCGATCCTGGCGCTCCGCCACAACGCCGCCGGGCCTCTCACGCTCGAGCGCATGCTCGTCGGGTGGTTCCATGGGTAGGCCGCCCGCCAGGAAGAAGGAGCCCGCCCTCGACCTGGAGGGCGCGCTGGCCGCCATCCGGGACGGGAAGCCATCGCCCGTGTACCTCCTCGACGGCGACGCCTTCCTCACGCTCCGGGCGGCCCGGGCGATCGCCGAGGCGCTCGTCCCGGAAGGGCAGCGCTCGCTGAACCTGGTCGAGATCGACGGCGCCGCGGGCCCGGCAGAGGTCGCGGCCGAGCTCGCCACCGGCGGCCTGTTCGGTGGAGCGAAGGTGGTGCTCGTGGCGGAGCCCGCCTTCCTCCAGTCCAGGGAGGACCTGGCCGGCGCCTTCGCCAAGGCGAGCGACATGTGGCGGGAGGGGCGGCAGCGGGAGGCGGCGCGACGTCTCGTGGCGCTGGCCGCCCGCCTCGGCTGGTCCACCGCCGACCTGGCCGGGGATGCACCGCCCAAGCCGGGCGAGTGGGAGGAAAAGCTCCAGGGCGAGGAGGGCCTGCGCCCGGAGGACGGAACCTTCCTCGCAGAGGCGGGCAGGTACGCCGCGGAGAAGAACCTCCAGGCCGCGCGGGACGACACCTCCGCGCTCGAGGGCCTGCTCGAGAAGGGGCTCCCTCCCGCCCACGTGCTCGTCCTCGCGGCCGGCAAGGTGGACGGCCGCCTTCCCCTGGTGAAGCGGCTCGCCGCGGCAGGGTGCCGGATCCCCGTCGCCATCCAGACCGAGGGAACCTGGGACGCGCAGCGCCCGGTGATCGGTCCCTTGCTCGCCGAGACGCTGGCCGGGACGGGAAAGACCGTGGACGCAGGGGCGGAGGCCCGCCTGGCAGCCCTGGTGGGCGCCGACGCGCGGGCGCTCGCCGCCGAGGTC
>Ga0316616_100001118_pt1 | contig 10393 bp, 9 predicted proteins | sample OWC_Aug_M1_C1_D1_FD_207660 | JGI IMG/M metagenome (GOLD analysis project Ga0316616, IMG submission 207660) | Wetland soil microbial communities from Old Woman Creek delta, Ohio, United States - OWC_Aug_M1_C1_D1_B | ecosystem: Environmental > Terrestrial > Soil > Wetlands | place: USA: Ohio...
ATAGGATTCACGGGATAATTCGATATGGAAATGGAAAACAAGGAAGAAAAAAAACCTGCAACTGTCGTTGAAGTCGTCGACCATGGACCTCTTGTATTAAAGGGAAATTTCATATTAAAAGACCTGAAGAGAGGATCAGAGACTATCCCCGGAGAGGTGTGGCTTTGCAGATGCGGTAAATCAAAAAATAAACCTTTCTGTGACGATTCGCATAAGGAAAATGGCTAACCTGCTTTCAGGACAGAACTCACTTTTTCAGCAGCCTCGCTGAATGATATAGCTGAATATACCGATAATCCCGACTCATCGATGATTTTCTTTGCTTCTTCGGCATTTGTTCCCTGAAGTCTGACAATAACCGGGACTTTTATTTTTCCTATCGATCTGTATGCGTCAACCACACCATTTGCCACCCGGTCGCATCTTACAATGCCTCCGAAAATATTTATAAGAATAGCTCTTACTGCAGGATCCTTCAGAATGATCCTGAACCCGGCTTCAACAGTCTGAGCTGAAGCCGTCCCGCCGACGTCAAGAAAATTGGCCGGGGACCCTCCTGACAGTTTAATAATATCCATTGTAGCCATTGCAAGTCCTGCCCCATTAACCATACACCCGACATTCCCATCCAGCTTAACGAAATTCAGGTTGTATCTTCCAGCTTCAACCTCTGTCGGATCCTCTTCGTTCAGATCCCTCATCTCAGCCAGTTCAGGATGCCGGAATAATGCATTGTCATCGAGAACCACTTTGCAGTCAACCGCAAGGATCCTTTCGTCGCTTGTCTTGAGAACCGGGTTGATCTCAAGGAGCTGAGCATCACATCCGCTGAATGTCTCCCATAATCCTTTCAGGAACTTCTGCATATTTTTGAAAGCATTGCCTGCTAATCCCAGTCTGAAGGCTATCTCCCTGCACTGGAATGACTGTAATCCGGTAGCAGGGTCGATCACTTCAGTGAAGATTCTGTCAGGTTTCTTCTCAGCTACCTCTTCTATTGACATGCCTCCTTCAGGAGAATACACTATTATATATTTTTCTTTACTGCGGTCGAGAAGTATGCTGACATAGAATTCCCTAATCTCTGCCTCTCCTTTATAATATACATCCTGAGCTACCAATACCCTGTTGACTTTTTTCCCGGCAGGACCCGTCTGCGGTGTAACAAGCTGCATGCCTATCATCTTAGAGGCCAGGATGCCTGCTTCTTCAGGTGATTTTGCCAGTTTGACGCCTCCTCCTTTGCCCCTGCCCCCGGCATGGATCTGAGCTTTTACAACAAAATATTCGGATCCGTATTTCTCACGGAGCTGCCTGGCAATTAAAACTGCATGTTCTGGTTTTTCTGCAACAAAGCCCTCCTGAATATCAACATTAAAAGTTCGGAGCAACGATTTTCCCTGAAATTCGTGAATATTCATCTGTCAACTCGATTTTCTTAGGTCAGGTATATGAGTAAGATTTTCTGTGACTCCAATATAAAAATAATATAAGGATTTTTTGATAATTTTAGTGTAAAAAAGAATGCGTAAGCTCAAAAACAGTGAACTGAACAGGAAGACTGTCACCGAGTTCCGGGAATCAGAAAAATCTCCTTTTGTAATTGTGCTTGATAATGTAAGGAGCAACAGTAATGTTGGATCCGTTTTCAGGACATCGGATGCTTTCCTTGTGGAAGGTATTTATCTTTGTGGTATAAGCGGCCGGCCTCCGCACAGGGAGATCAGTAAAACTGCTCTGGGTGCAACTGAAACGGTATCGTGGAAATACTTCACTTATACAATTGAGGCTATATCAGAGCTTAAGGCTCAGGGGTATAAGATTGTGGGTATTGAGCAGGCTGAAGGCTCGGTTGATCTAGGATCATTCAGGGTGAAAAAGGGTATCCATTACGCTTTGGTCTTCGGTCATGAAGTAAATGGGGTTGATCAGAAGATCCTGGACGAGTGTGATTATGTCGTGGAGATACCGCAATTCGGAACAAAACACTCTTTCAATATATCTGTAAGTGCGGGTATAGTGTTGTGGGAGCTGAATAAAGCTTTGACTGATACTTCTACCGAGTGATAAACAAAAAAATAGGGGCGTTGCAAGCAACACCCCTATAATTATATCTATCAAAAAACCTTATTGTACGATAGTTTTGAATGCATCATCAGTCCAGAATTTGGCAAATTCCAGGTCGGTTTTTGCATTGGCTTTCCATACAGGATCGATTCCTACTGCTTCACGTAAACCAGCAAGCATATAATTCCTGTCATCAGTACGGGCTCCGATAACTGCCTTCAGGTATGGAACTCTTCCCTGACATGTTTCTTTGGTTCCGTCAAGAGTGGCTTTTGCCTGAGTTATGTTACCCTTCAGAAGCTGTGCAAGAGCCGCATTGAAACACGGTGAAGTGCCAAAGAAATTTACAGCTGCATCATACTGTCCTCTTGTTATTGCGATAACACCAAGTCCCCATTTTGATTCATCAGTAGCAGCAGACATTGAATTGAATTGTTCTTCAGCTTTTGCCATGTCGCCTTTTACAAGGTAGGCGAAACCGAGGTTATTCTTAACAAAATCATTATTATTAATAGCTTTAGCTTTTTCAAGAGCTGTTATGGCTTCATCAACTTTGCCCTGTGCAAGGAGAGTGTATCCTACATTGTTTGCAGCACGGATGCACTGCGGATTAGCTTCAAGAGCAGCTTTGTAGAATGCAAGCTGGTCATTTCTGTCTTCTGTAAGGGTAGCAGCATAAAGCATCTCTTCAAGGCTCAGTACTTTTGGATCTGATTTAGCCTGTGCAAGGATCTGCTCATCCGAACGTCCTATCTTATCCACGTCGATGACCATCTTTGACCTTCTCAGTCTCGGAAGGATGTCGGTCTTCAGGGCTTCAAAAGCAGCTGACATATTTCTTATTTCCCTCTCACGAACCTCAGGATCGGAGTACATTGAAAGTACACGAAGAATAAGATCTTTGTCCTGAATGCTTGATTTTTCTACCTCTGTTTTGAATCCTTCCCAGTCTTCGGGAGTTGTAATTGATTTGAAAAATCCATCAGCTTTTGCAGCTTCAATCTTATCAAATTCCTTTTTGACAAGCTTATCAGCAGCAGTGCCCCTGTTACCTGACAGTTTTTCGTTCAGATCAAATTTACCATCGGGAGATGCATATGAGCTGATATTAGCTGCTTTGAACTGGCGGTTAGGATCAGTTGCCACAGTTTGTATATAGCTTTTAAGCTGGACAACATCTTCAGCTTTAAGTTCTGCCGGACGGATATCTGATCTGTTAATTACATAGTTAATGTCAGCGATCTGTGATTCAGGGGTTATCCTAACGAAATTATCCTTCATCATCGTTGGTCTTGCATGCTTATTTACAAGTGTCGATGTTGCAATAATTCCGTCAGCTAGTTTAACCGGGTCAAAATCAAGGCTCTTTGAGCCCCTGACAGCATTGATCCTCAGCATCAGTTCAGAGACCTTCATCGTTTCCTTATAAGGAACAACACCGGTATATGTGAAGTTTCCTCCGGTATAAGTGATCACCTGATTATTAGCCTGAACTTTTTCACCCTGAAGGACCTGTACTTTTTCAAAAGCGGTTTCTCCACCAGCATATGTCAGTACAGGTGTAGCTGTAAGAGTGGTCTTCTTGTCAAAATACTTTTCAGGAAATGCACCTTTTATAGTGACATTAACAAGACCTGCATGCGTCTCAAGTACTTTTGGGGTAACCTCATACTGTATTAAGCCTGAGTTCTTCTTCATCTTATTCAGACCACTGCAACCGGTCATAACAACCGCGGCCAGGATAAGGATAAAATAGCTTTTGAATTTTTTCATAGTGATAAAGAGTTATTTGTTTACGATCTTCTTAAATGATAATAATTGAACAATATACAAAATTTTCTGCAAATCTAAAAAAAATAGTTGGGAGTAAGAGACAATTCGGAAAAAATTTACAAAATCAGAGTATTCAATCCAACGGGATAATCCCGGTAAAATATGGCATCCACAACCCTTTTATAATGCTTCTCCTGTGCCACAAAATCTATCCCGTTAATATCAATTACAAGGTAACGGTTTTCAGGATTCTGCCTGAAGAACGTAAAATAGCTTTCCTGGATTTTCTGCAGATACTCTGCAGTAATTGTCTTCTCATAGTTACGACCCCGCCTTTTTATATTGCGCAGCAGGTTTTCAGTTGTAAGATGTAGATAAACATAAATATCGGGTTTGGGTAAGGAGCTATAAATTATATAGTAGATCTGCCGATAGAGATTATACTCATCCCCTTTCAATGTTGAAGATGCAAAAACCAATGACTTCATGAAATAATAATCTGCCACCGTAAAAGATTTAAAAAGGTCCTGAGGTACAAGCTCTTCTTTCAGCTGTTTATAACGGCTGGCCAGAAATGAGAGCTCCAGCGGAAAGGAATATTTTTCCGGATCGTCATAGAATTTAGGCAGAAACGGGTTATCAGCAAATCGTTCGAGTATCAGCCGTGCATTGAACTGTTCGGATATCCTTGTAGCAAGGGTGGTCTTCCCGGCTCCGATATTTCCTTCAATAACAACGTAGTTATAGCTGATCTCCATCTCTGAAGATATTTTCGGTTCTTAATTCTGAGCCTCGGTCTTCTTATGCTCATGCTCCTGTTTCGGAGGACGAGGCAGAAGGACCTTCCTTGACAGCTTCAGTTTCCCGTTTTTCGGATCGATATCGATAAGCTTCACTTCAATCTCGTCGCCTTCTTTAAGGACTTCATCAACTGTTTTTATCTTTTTCCAGTCAATTTCTGAAATATGAAGCAGTCCGTCTTTATTTGGCAATATCTCAACGAAGGCTCCGAACTGAACTATCGTCTTTACTTTTCCTTTGTAGACCTGCCCGACTTCAGGCACTGCAACGATTCTCTTTATCCATTCTACAGCTGCAGTAATAACTTCCTTGTTCTCCCCGAAGACATTTACATCTCCCCGGCCGTTGATCTCCTCTACGACAATAGTAGCGCCTGTTTCGCGCTGTATCTCCTGGATGACTTTACCTCCGGGACCAATAAGAGCTCCGATCATATCCTTGGGAATAGATAACATCTCTATCCTTGGAGCATGCGGCTTCAGCTCAGGCCTCGGTTCTGATATTATTTGTGACATTATATCCAGGATATGCATCCTTCCTTTTTTCGCCTGCTCAAGGGCTTTTGAAAGTATCTCGTATGACAACCCTTCAACTTTTATGTCCATCTGAGTAGCTGTTATCCCGTCCCTCGTACCTGCCACCTTGAAGTCCATATCACCAAGATGATCCTCATCGCCCAGAATATCTGAGAGAATAGCATACTGGTTTGTTTTCGGATCAGTTATAAGTCCCATTGCAATACCTGATACCGGCTTTCTTATTTTAATACCTGCATCCATCAGTGCAAGAGTACCGGCACATACCGTAGCCATCGATGATGAACCATTTGATTCAAGGATATCTGAAACGACCCTTATAGCATAAGGATTTTCTTCATCGGGAGGCATCATATTCTTAAGAGCCCTGTGGGCAAGATTTCCATGACCTATCTCTCTGCGGCTCACACCCCTGGCAGGTTTTGCTTCTCCTGTGGAAAAAGGAGGGAAATTATAATGAAGGGTGAATTTCTCTGTTCCCTGGTTCAGGACATCATCAATTATCTTCTCATCCAGCTTTGTTCCGAGGGTTACTGTAGTCAAAGACTGTGTCTCACCTCTTGTGAAAAGAGCTGAACCATGGGTTGCTGGCAGAGGATCAATTTCACATTCTATAGGGCGTATTTCATCTGTTTTCCTGCCGTCAAGACGGATCTTCTCATCAAGTACAAGACGTCTTGCTGCTTCCTTGACCACATCGTGAAAATATTTCTTTACAAGGGCTTCATTGATCTCATCCTCTTCTGTATACTGTGAAAGGAACTCAGTGATTATAGCCTCAGAAGCACTCTCCCTTGCCTGCTTGCTTGCGGTTGATGACCTGGCTGCATTGTAGCATTTATCATAGGTCTCATCCCATATCTTCTTTTTCAGCTCTTCATCCTTTACTTCATGGTCATACTCGCGCTTAATAGTTTTCCCCAGTTCCTCAGCAAATTCAATCTGGGCCTTGCAGTGTGTCTTAATAGCTTCGTGCGCAACCTTCAGAGCTTCAAGCATGTCGGCTTCCGATACTTCCTTCATCTCACCCTCAACCATGAGGATGTTATCGTAAGTGGCCCCTACTATCAGATCCAGATCTGCATGTTCCATCTGGGAGGCAGCAGGATTTATAACAAGCTTGCCATCTATCCGGGCCACCCTTACCTCAGAAATAGGTCCGTTAAATGGAATATCAGATACGGCAAGAGCTGCTGAGGCAGCAAGACCAGCCAGAGCATCCGGAATGATATCGGTGTCAGCCGATATCAGGTTTATTGTGACAAAAGTCTCAGCATGAAAATCTTCAGGGAAAAGCGGACGCAAAGTCCTGTCAACCAGCCTTGATATAAGTATCTCATAATCAGATGGCCTGGCTTCCCTCTTAAGAAATCCCCCCGGAATCCTTCCGGAAGAGGCATATTTCTCTTTGTATTCAACCGATAGCGGCATGAAGTCTGTATCTTCCTTTGCCTCTTTTGCTGCAACAACCGTAGCCAGCAGCATTGTTTTTCCCATTTTCAGAAGAACGGCCCCGTCAGCCTGCCTGGCGAGCTTACCCGTCTGCAGTATTATTTGTCTCCCGTCAGCGAGATCAATTACTTTCTCTTTTACTTTAAACATTATGATTTGATTTTTATGAATGCCGAAATTACATAACGTAAAAATAGTATGAAAAAAGGCAACTATGCATTGCCTTCTCCCATATTTTCTATTTACGTAATTTCAACGCTTTTATGATTTCACGATATCGCGCTATATCTTTCACCCTCAGGTAGTCAAGCAGCTTACGCCGTTTACCTACAAGCTTAACGAGGGCCTGTTGTGTACTGAAATCCTTTTTATTCTTCTTAAGATGTTCAGTAAGATGATTAATCCTATATGAAAAAAGCGCTATCTGGCCTTCTGCAGAACCAGTATCAATCTCTGAAGATCCAAACGATTTGAATAATTCCTGTTTTTTTTCTGTTGTTAAATACATGTCTTTAACCAAAATATTGTTTATCCAAAGGGAGATAGAATCTCCAATTTTGGAACGCAAAAATAAGGCTTTTTTATGTAAATAATCAAACAATTGGAATTTTTTTTAAAATTATTCTTTCACATCCGGCATTTCTATAACGATCCGGCCCTTCTTTTTATTATAACTTTCTCTTATAAAGACGTGCAGGACAGAATGAACGTTGCGTCTGAAATAACAAATAATCAACCACTCATCAATACTTTTTAACAAATTATCAAAATGATGATCCGGGACGGGGTTCCAGCATTACTTTTTCTGCTTCCCCTAAGGTCCTTCCGAGACTGATCAATCTGCTTCCGATGCGGCAATCAAGACACCTCCTCTTCTTACAATAGCTATTCCTGAGCTGTATCAGCCCCTGTGTAAAGAAAGCAGATTCAGCCTCAATACCAGCTATTTTCCATTCATCAATCACCGAATTTGATTCAGGTCTTATATCTTCAAGAAACGTGAGAACTCTTTCACATATATGCCTCGTATCATGCATCCTTCCATAAAAGAACAGAGCAGGTATGACTGCATTGATAAGCAGGATATCAGTCGCCTGTGAACCGGCTGTCTTGACATAACTTCTGCTATTCTTTCCAAAAACAAAATGACTGTTCCAGTACTCTGATGCATTTACATTGAACAGATCCCTTAGTTTCACCAGGTCCTCCGCTTCAAGAGCCCTGGAAAACAGTCCGTCTGTTCCGGTAAGCATACCGGCGAGCTGCGATATTCTTAGCGTAGGGAAATTGGCAGGCCGCAGTCTGGCAAATTTCCATAACCATCCATGTATAGGCTTAATGGAATACTTGGCTGAAAGGATCCTGAACTCCCGATACAGTTCCTGGTAATATCCATCAGCCACAGCTTCTCTGAAAAGACCGTCATCAAGCATGCCCGCTGCACCAAAAAGCAAAGCTTCAACCTGCTGCCTGTTATCAGAATGTTTGCGTAATATCTTAAGCGGAAGCGCATTGGCAAGCATCTCAAAAGGCTCACTATTGACCCTGAACCCGAAATAACGGGTCAGAAGCCTGTAAAATGTCTCCTCCCAGTCATTCCCTGTCTGAGAAAAGATCTTTTCCACATGAACTGATTTTTCAATCAGTCTTTCAATTATGAGGGCTCCGATCCAGTGACGCAGATAAAAGGGGTCTATTTCCTTAATAACATTCTGACAGGCAATAATATAAGGATTATTAACAAGATCAAGATACTTATCATAAAGAGCCGGATCCCAGGTCAGTTCAGAAGTCAGAAGTTCAAGACCTTTTGAATTAAAGACCTTTTTGTCATTGACAGCCACAACATGAAGAATGACATTGTCAAATGCCGGATCATTGTCATGGCCGTGAGTGATAAAATGAGAAGACCTTGTATGTATCTCGACATTCCCCGCCCATTCAGTTCCTGAAATGCTGAGGCGTGCATTGAAAAAATCCGGACCTGAATCACGGTTGTATTCTCCGGGATTTATTACTGTTATCCTGTTACCATCCTGATCCAGCAGATTATCAGGATCATATAATCCGTATTTCCACAGATAGTGAAGGAATTCTTCTTTCATAAGAGCACGAGGTTAATTTAGCAGCCTAAAGAATAAAGATACAAAAGATCTTTATAAAATGCAAGTCCTGAGGCTAGTCGTGCGGTCGTGCAGTCGTGCAGTCTGGAACTTCGGACTTCGAACCTGGAATCTCTTCTGAATCAGGCTATATATAAGTGTACCAGGGTTTTAAATGAGGTTCCTGTCTTTCAGATAGACTTCCATTTCCTGCTGCACTTCCCTGGCTTTTTCAGCCGCCACTTTAGCAAAATTTTCTGAATTATCCGCAAAAATAATACCTCTTGATGAGTTGACAAGCAGTCCGCACTTATTTGTCATGCCATATTTTGCCACTTCACTCAGACTTCCTCCCTGAGCGCCCAGCCCCGGAACAAGGAGAAAATGCTCAGGCACTATCTTTCTTATCTCCTTTATCAGCGAAGCTCTTGTGGCTCCCACAACATACATCAGATTATCAATTGTACCCCACTTCCTCGATACTGAAAGCACTCTTTCGAAGAGCTTTATGCCATCTTCATTATGATACTGGAAATCATCCGCCCCTTTGTTCGAAGTGAGGGCAAGCAGTACAACCCATTTCCCATTGTATGAAAGAAATGGAGTAACCGAATCCTCGCCCATATATGGTGCCACAGTAACTGCATCAAAAGGCATGTTTTCAAGAAATGCCTTTGCATACATCTTTGAAGTATTGCCTATATCGCCACGCTTTGCATCCGCAATTATGAAAATATCCGGGTAATTTTCTTTGATATATTTAACTGTCGATTCAAGAGACAGCCATCCTTTGCTGCCTTCCGATTCATAAAATGCTACATTTGGCTTATATGCAACAGCATACCTGCTGGTTGCATCAATTATGCGCTTATTGAATTCCAGAACCGGGTCATCGGTCCCTTTAAGGGAAACTGGTATCTTGTCGGCTTCCGAATCGAGTCCGACACATAGGAAAGAACGTTTCTTAACTATTTCTTCAAATAGTTGTAAATGATCCATATTGAAGTAATTTAAATATCACTTTCTTTAAGTCTTTCCGCATTTTCAGCCATTTGCAATTCGTCTATGACCTCCTGGATATTCCCGTCCAGTATTGAAGGCAGGTTATACATTGTCAGATTTATCCGGTGATCTGTCATCCTTCCCTGCGGATAATTATATGTCCTGATCTTAGCCGACCGGTCGCCGGTTGATACCATTGTTTTTCTCTTATGCGAGACCTCATCCAGATATTTCTGATATTCAAGATTATAGAGGCGGGTCCTTAGCTCAGCCAGCGCCTTTTCGTAATTCTTGATCTGAGATTTCTCATCCTGGCAGGTGACCACAATGCCTGTAGGGATATGGGTAAGCCTGATTGCCGAATATGTTGTATTTACTGATTGTCCCCCGGGGCCAGATGAGCAGTAAGTGTCTTTACGGATATCCTCATTCCTTATTGTAACGTCGAATTCATCTGCTTCAGGAAGCACAACAACTGAGGCTGCTGAAGTATGTATCCTGCCCTGGGTCTCTGTCTGAGGCACCCTCTGCACCCTGTGCACTCCCGACTCATATTTCATGATCCCGTATACTCCTTCGCCCTTTACGCTCAGAACAATTTCCTTGTAACCGCCAGCTGTGCCTTCTGAATAACGATTTATCTCGGCTTTCCATCCCTTC